>Ga0316204_10008159_pt1 | contig 14783 bp, 10 predicted proteins | sample 6monrhotite_MG_2_FD_205661 | JGI IMG/M metagenome (GOLD analysis project Ga0316204, IMG submission 205661) | Microbial mat bacterial communities from mineral coupon in-situ incubated in ocean water Damariscotta River, Maine, United States -... | ecosystem: Environmental > Aquatic > Marine >...
AAGCTTGACGCTGCTCATGGAAATGCGGGCACCGGGCGCTGGCGTACTCAATTTTTCGATCACCGATCTGGGCGCCGAGCGGCGCATCGCTGTGCAGGGGCATTGGCACCCGGCCGGCGTTTGGGGGTTGCTGTACTGGTATTTGACATTGCCGATCCATACGACCCTCTTTAACGGCACAGCGCGAGTGATAGGCAAACGAAGCCGGCAAGCTGGCGAAAAGTCGGTCACGCAAGACCCATAACAATGCCCGCAGTCCGGACGAGTTCCTCGGTCAGTCTCTTGGGTTAAACCAGATTGGGGACGTATAGGCGCGTTCCTGGTGTATCGTTTCAGCGCCTTCGGGGATATCCACACCGAACCGGAACGCGTCATAAACAATCCAGCGCGGCGTCGGGATTTCAAGCACGCGCGCATAGTAGAAAGCACTCTGCTTGGGATCGAAGTCCGGGTCGCTCCAAACCGTACCAAGCTCCGAGGCGCCAATCGTGTTGCTCCAATTGGCTGCAGCAACGTCGACCGTATTGCCTACGGCGGGTAGCACGCCGTTGGCATCTGGCTCTCTTCCGGTGGACCAGGCGACGTCATAGACTTTTTCGTGTGTCTTGCCCTTGCTGTCGAGCCAGCCTTTGACGATCTGAATGCGATCAAGGTTGGCACCGATGGCGTCGCGTAATGCGTACACCATGAATGTAGGCGCACCGTCCCCCGTTTGAGCACGAAGATCGCCGCCCATGGGAACGCCCTTTTCATAACCACGGAAAGCCGGCATTCTGCTGTTCAGGTCTTCAGCCGTGTAATCCCAGCCACCAAAGAAACGCACAGAAATGCGCGGCCCAGTTGTGCCGTAAACTTCCTTGCGCTCCATCGCGTCCCAAACTGCCGCACGCGTATTTTCTTCGGCCCAGACGCCGGTAAAGCCAGACGCCACCAGTTCATAGCCTTCGAACACACCGTTTTCAGTTCGGGTGAAAGGATGTGACATTCGCTCGGGACTCGGCTCGGCGTTGGTGGCCTTGCCGAAGAAATTTTCTTCCTCGATAGCGACGAGACCGGTATGGCTATCGGTAGAACCGATCAGTCCGAATTTATACGGATTGGTGCCGAGTCGTTCCTCCAGCAGGAGGCCGTTTTTCAAAGCTTCGCGAGCATACTCGTTCTTTAGCATGTCGTTTGTCTTTGCTGCCGAAAGATCGAGGTTGCCTGCATCCCAGGTTTCGTAGTCAGCGAAAGCATCGTCAGGCGACAGAAATGGATGCGCTTCTCCGTCCCCTTTAATTTGTGTGATTTCGTACATTGGCTCCCAGCGGGCTCTTAACTCGACGTACTTTTGGTCGAGCTTGCGGCCGGTGTATTGCTTGTCGACGGGAAACATCATGCCGTTTGAAAGGTTGCCGTTATGCGCAAGTGCGAGTGCTGAACCACCTGTGACGGTCTCGTAATTTTCGAGATAGGCATACAGCTCTAGCGGGTCGGTCGAGCCGACCGGAGCCTGCGTCGTGTAGGGCACAACTTGTCCCGCTTTGGCGGCACCTTCACGGAAAATGACGTTGCGATGCAGGTTGTTGCCTGCAACCAGCGAGGTCCATTCGAAACCGATGAAAGCGGTGAACTGGCCCGGGTCGTTGTAGCGTTCGGCCGCATCGACCACGCTCTCCCAGATTGACGCATACGTTCTTCCACCCGGTGAATACTCCACCATCATCGCCGGATCAATATCGCCTTGTGCGAACGTAGTGATCAGATCCAGCGCGGCTGCAACCGAGGCCTCGCCGCCTTGTTGCAAGCCTTCGTACCAGGGTTTTGCCTGCTCGAATTTGATGATGTCCGGGTCACCTGCAGCGAGGTCAGTGAAGAAACCCATCGCGTCAGAGTGATCGGCAATGACCAGCCAGTCGAGCGGCCGTCCCATCTTGGCCGGCTGGCCGCTGGAGGCCATGACCTCTTCGCCGCGAGCGAAGCGATATGCTTCATCCAGGCCGAGGCGCGCGCCAAACAGGCCGGCGTCCACTGACAGCCCGGTATGCAGGTGCGTGTCGCCCCAATAGACATGGCTCGGGAACCGGCGTTGCGCATAGGGAGAATATGCTTTGCCCGGGTAAACATCGGACAGTGATTCCTTAGACGGTACAATCTGTGCAATAGCGGGATTGGCAATAAGCACAGATGTGCCAAGCAAAAGTAACCAGTGGCGAAGTTTCATTGTAGCTTCCCTATTTGTTAGTTCGTTGTTAGTTCGTTGTCATATCGATCTGGCGATAGAATCGCACATATCTTCCGCACATAAAATTCGTAGAACTACGCAGGACAATATTGCCCTGTACGGACTTTCCCTGACGAAGCGCGCGCGACGTTCTGCTAGCGTGGCATCAGGAGGTACCGGTATGAATACCGTGTCTAAAGAAGCTGCTGCCGCGCCCTTGCAAGGCGCACTTCGCAGCATCATCGATTCCTTTACGCCTGATGACACCTTGGCCTGGCCGCCCGATGCGCAGCTTGCCGCGCACATAGCCGGGTTGCTGCAGCTGCGCTCGGCGGAGCTGCAGACGGCAGCTGAGCGCAAGCAGCAGCGGGAGCTGGATCGGATGATCCGGGTCCCGCATGACAAGGCGACGATGATCCAGATGACGGACCAGACGTTTCGTTCCGACAGGCCGAAGCGTGCTGTGGACCAGCTCACACACATCCTCGATGCCCAGGGCGTGCCGCGCTACTTCAATCCGTTCGACAAGGCTTTGATTCGCGGCTTCCAGTCTTTCGGCAGCTACCTGCCAGGGGTGGCGGTGCCGCTGATCAAGGAGAAGATGCGCGCCGAAACCGCCAACGTCATTCTGCCGGCCGAGGAAGAACACTTGAACAAGCATCTCGCCGAACGCCGTAAATCCGGCTTGCGGATGAACGTCAATCTGCTCGGCGAAGCCATGCTCGGTGAAGGCGAGGCCGAGCGCCGCCTGCAGAGCTACTTCGAGGCATTGCAGAACCCCGAGGTTGAAAGCATTTCGGTAAAGGTGTCGACAATCTTCTCGCAGCTGTCATCACTTGCGTACGAGAACACGCTGTCGATCCTCTGCGACCGCCTCGAGCTGCTGTACCGCGAAACGCTGCGCATGAAATTCGAACGGGCGGATGGCACCGAGGTGCCCAAGTTCGTCTACCTGGACATGGAAGAGTACAAGGACCTCCCCATTACAGCGGAGGCGTTCATGCGTACGCTCGAGCGGCCCGGGCTAGAACAGGCGCGCGGCGGCATCGCGCTGCAGGCCTATGTACCTGACTCATTCATCTGGCAGCAACGCATCAACGCGTGGGCGCGACAGCGGGTCGCGGCAGGTGGCGCTGCCGTAACGGTTCGCATCGTCAAAGGCGCGAACATGGAAGCTGAGCGCGTCGAGGCGACGTCACGTGGCTGGCCGCAGGCACCCTACAAAGACAAGCGCTCGACGGACGCTAACTTCAAACGCATGCTGCACGAGGCGTTTAAGTCCGAGAACATCGCCGCTGTGCGGCTGGGCATCGCATCGCACAACCTGTTCGAGCTCGCCTACTCACTCGTACTTGCGGCCAGGCACGACTGCATCGACCGGCTGCAGTTCGAAATGCTCGAAGGCATGGCGAACCACATTCGACGCGCGCTGTTCGAGCTCACCGAAAACTTCGTTCTCTATGCGCCGGCCACGCGCAAGGAGAACTTCGTCAATGCCATCGGCTATCTCGTCCGGCGTCTCGACGAAAACACGGGCCCTGACAACTTCCTAAGCCATGCCTTCAAACTAGTGCCTGGCGACGCGGACTGGCAGCGTCTCGAACAGCAGTTCTACGATTCGTTTGCGGTCATCGACGAGACTCCGTTCGAGCCGCGTCGTACGCAGGACCGCCGGCAGCCAGTTGCATACGATGACAACGACAGCGCATCCTTCGTCAACGAGTCCGACACGGATTTTTCGCTGGCGCAGAATGTCGAGTGGGCCAACGGCATCGTCGCTGCGTGGCGGCCGCTGCATGGTGACGCGGCCATCGAGGTGCCCATTCAGGTGGCAGGCAAGGAGATCCTTAAGAATCGCGAGGCTCGCGAGTCGACGGACCCATCTCGCCCCGGCACCGTCGTTGCGCGCTACCGGCTCGCCACCGAGACCGATATCGAGACGGCCGTGCAAACGGCGAAAGCCGATCCGGCGGGCTGGCGATCAATGTCGGCCAGGGAGCGCTCGGCGGTGCTGGGCAAGGCAGCACACAGGCTGCGTGTTGCACGCGGCGAACTCATGGGCGCCGCAATGGCAGAGGGCGGCAAGGTCTTTCTGCAATCGGATCCGGAGGTCTCCGAAGGCATCGACTTCTGCGAGTACTACCGACGAACAGCTGTCGCATTCGAGAGTCTGGATAGTGTCGAAGCCACGGGTCGTGGTGTCGTTGCCGTCATTCCACCGTGGAATTTTCCGATCGCGATTCCGATTGGCGGGGTCGCTGCCGCGCTCGCGGCGGGCAACACTGTCGTTCTAAAACCCGCATCCAGCACGGTGCTGACTGCGTACCTGTTCTGTCAGTGCTTCTGGCGCGCAGGTGTGCCTCGAGAAGCACTGCAGTTCGTACCCTGTGACGGCAGCTCTGTCGGTGCGCGACTTGCGAGCCACGATGATGTTGACGTTGTCATCCTGACCGGCGGTACCGACACGGCGTTGCGGATGCTCGATGCCCGGCCTGATATGGACCTGCTTGCCGAGACCGGCGGAAAAAATGCGACCATCGTGACGGCGATGTCCGATCGCGATCTCGCGATCGCGCATGTCCTGCAATCCGCATTTGGCCACGCGGGACAAAAGTGCTCGGCTACTTCGTTGCTTATTCTCGAGGAGGAGGTCTACGACGACCCGAGGTTCAAGCGCGCGCTCAAGGACGCCGCCGATAGTATTCCGGTCGGCTCCGCCTGGGAGCCGCAAACAATCATGGGTCCGCTGATCCGGCCGCCCGGCCGCGACCTCGAACGCGGCCTCAAGCAACTCGAGGCAGGTGAGGAGTGGCTGGTCAGACCAGGAATGCTGCATGACAATCCCGCTCTCTGGTCGCCCGGCATCAAGTGGAACGTTCAGCCGGGCAGCTATACACACATGACCGAACTGTTTGGCCCGGTGCTGGGGGTAATGAAAACAAAAGACCTCGGTGAAGCCATCGAGTTGGTGAACCAGACCGGTTATGGCCTGACGTCCGGCCTCGAGAGTCTTGACGACCGCGAGCAGGCAGAATGGCGCGACCAGATCCGCGCCGGCAACCTGTATATCAATCGTGGGACGACGGGCGCGGTCGTGCAACGCCAGCCCTTTGGCGGCATGGGCAAAAGCGCTTTCGGGCCAGGCATCAAGGCAGGCGGCCCCAACTACGTCGCGCAGCTGATGACGTTCAAGCCAACGGCCGTACCTGAGAGCAGTTCAAAAGTCGCGAATCGGAATCTGGCTGAGCTGGCAGACGCGCTGTCTGCCCCGGACGACGTTACGCTCGAGCGCATCAACGCTAGCGAGCGCAAAGCTATCTGCGCGGCAATTCGTAGTTACGATTTCAATTACACGCGTGAGTTCGGCCAGCAACATGACCCGTCCAAACTAATCGGGCAGGACAACATCTTCCGCTATCTGCAGGTCAGCGAGGTTCGGCTTCGGGTGCATAGCGATGACACGGCGTTCGACCTGTTTGCACGAGCCGCGGCGGCGCAGGCGGCAGGCGCGCGGATCACGGTCAGCTATCCGCAGGGTGGGAGGACTTCAATTATTGATTTGCTCGAGCACTTGACCGAGGCCTGGGGTGGCGCGATCGAGTTCCTCGAAGAGTCCGACGATGAATTGGCAGCCGTCATCCGCAGCGGGCACACCGACCGGGTACGCTATGCGCATCGCGATCGCGTCCCTGATGCTGTACTTCGCGCCGTTGGCGACACAGGCGTTTACGTTGCGCGCGCACCGGTGCTCGCAGAAGGTCGCATCGAGCTGATGTGGTACCTGCGCGAACAAAGTATCAGCTTCGACTACCACCGCTACGGCACGCTCGGTGACCGTGGAGAAGAAACCAGAGCGGAGACGCTTTAAGGGCGTTGCTGATGTACCTATCGAATTGATCTACTCGGCGGAAAATCGGAGTTTTCGCATCTGCGGGGTCTTTTTGTACTGATGTCCCTGCATGCGGCGCAGGATGTTGTCGAGCATCCTTATCGCTGCGAGTATATGCGGGCCCTTGTTAAGCATGACGCAATCGGCACGCTGTGACAGTGCTGCATCTGATATTTCCGCGCGTGAGGGTTGGCCCATTTTGGCCTTGTGCTCCAACACCTGGGTGGCCCAAACGACCGGAACCTGAGCGGCTTCGCATAGCCAGAGTATCTCTTCCTGAAGTTCGGCAAGACGCTCCCAACCTGCCTCTACTGCCAAATCGCCCCGAGCAATCATGATTGCTATTGGGTAGCTGCGCATAGCGGTCAGCAGTAATTGCGGCAGGTTCTTGAAGCCTTTCTTGGTTTCAATCTTGATCATGAGACCAAGGTCATTTGCACCCTTCGTCAACAGCTCATTCTGGAGCGAGATGATATCCGAGGGTAGTTTGACGAAGGACTGGTTGACGGCGTCGGCATGCTTGCTGATGAATTCGATGTTCTCCATATCCGGCGCAGTCAAACTCGGCAATTGAATGTCGCTGTCAGGGAAGTTGATGCCGCGATCGCCACGCAGGCGGCTACCCGTTGGTTTGGCCTTGGTCACCGTCATTTCGAGACGTACATCATTGATCGAATTGACGACGCCTGAAATCTTGCCGTCGTTCAATGAGATTCGGTCACCTGCGGATACAAAGTCGAACACTTCCGGTAGTCGACAGGAGATATGGGCGGGCTCGATAACTCTGCCATCGGAATCTTCGACAGCCGGCTCGCCAGGAATAGGCTCCCGGTCGAGAAGCATCGTGTCACCCGGGCGCAACAGGATCGGCTGTTCGACCTCTGGCAAATTGCCTACACGGTAAGTCAATTTCTCGCCTTCAATTTTGCGACACAGGCGCAGTTTTGTTCCGGTGGCAAGGTAGGCACCCTTGTAAATCTCGAGGACGCAGCCGTTTTCATCCTTGCCGACGACCTTGAATTTTCTTTTTTTGCCGCGTGTATCCTTGAAGCGAATCTGATCGCCGACGTGTGCATACTTGATCAAGTCGCGTGGAACCGGCACTACCGCCACCTTTGTTCCGCGCCAGACAGTGTCGTCGGGAATAAAACGAACTCGCCGCGGCGCGATCGTTCGGCCCATGGGATCTCTTCGCGGACGGATGTGAAAGACCTTCGGGCCTTGCTTGAGGTTGCCGGTGCGAATCTTCGGGCCCGCGAGGTCCATGACAATCCTGCAGGCCTTAAGCGTCTGTTCGCTGGCTTTGCGAACATTGCGGACCATATTGGCCCACACGTCTTTATCATCGTGTGCGCAGTTGATTCTTGCGACGCTCATTCCAGCTGCAAGCATTTCTGTAACAAGCGCGTAATCGCTGCCAGCCTCACTCGGTAATGTGACCATGATGCTCACATCGCGACCATCCGGTGCTGAGCCCAGAATCGCCTTTTTATGGGTGTCCGCTCCCGGGATTCTGAGGCCGAGCGCCTCGGGCTCGAAGCCGTTGGCTGCGGCCGTCTCTCCTGCTATCGATTGCAATGCTATTTGCACTGCATGTAGCGACGCCATGACATTGCGCTCGGCACGGTCCAGCGACGAAAGGCCCAGAATTGTCAGGTTCTCCTGGAGCTCCTGGATGTCGCTTCCCCGCAGCGCCAGGTAATGCACCAGATTGCGGGCGCTGTCACGGTACTCGGGATGCACCGCTAACAGCTCGGTGGCGTACCTGGATTCAGATTCCCGGCAGCTTTCGATGAGTTCCCGCAGCTGGGCGTCTACCACTGCGATTATGTCGGACTTGGCCACGAATGCTTCTGCCAGGTTTAGCCGCGCGGCAAGTCCGGGTAAGTCAGGGCCATCATGTATTCGGCTGCCTTGGTAACCGTTGCCTCGTCCAACTCAGAGTCACCGCCTTTTGCGGGCATCTCGTTATATCCACTTCTGGCGTGCTCGAACAAGACTGCTTCCCACAGCCAGGATCGACCTTCCCAAGCAACCTTATCTCCGGTCTTTGGCGCGCCGTTAAGCCCCGCTTCGTGGCAGCCGGCGCATAAATCCTCATATGCGCGTTGCCCGACAGCCTGGGCACTATTGAGCGGATCAATGTCTTCAGGCTCGGGCTGAGTCAGTGCCGACTCACCAGTGCCGCTTTCGGCACAGCCAGTCAGCATGCACAACAAAAAGAGCGATGCGATGTACCTATTCATTGAAACCACCTCCTCATATCACATGGTGCAACTCGCACAACGCAAAGCGCAATCGTGGAAGTCCCGTACGAGTCGCGCCGCGGGTACTTACGGACTTTGATTTTTCCATGGATGTCGGTACATTCCCGGGAGTATCCGATGGAGAGGAAATCCGCTATGAAAGTATTGCTTACGGTCGCCTTGTTGGCTTTGGTTGGTGTTGCATACGCCGAGAATGAAATTGACGCAAAGGTTGAGGCTGCGCTGGCGGACGAGGCTCGCCCGGCGGAAGACCGTACTCGCGATCGAAATCGTCGCCCGATGGATACACTGAAGTTCTTTGGACTAAGGGACAACATGCGTGTTCTCGAGCTGATGCCAGGCGGCGGATGGTACACGCGTGTGCTGGCGCCGGTGCTGGCTGATAACGGTAAGCTTTATGTCGCGATGGGTACCGACAGCGTTAGCGAAAAGGTCCTTACCCAGCCGGGTTTTGACAAGGTTGAGGTGCTGGCAACATCGGACAATTTGCGTCGCCCCGCAGGCAGTCGCCATTACGTTCTGGATGACTTCGAGTTCGGTGTTGCCGAGCTCGACATGGTAGTGACGTTTCGTAACCTGCACAATTTTGACGTCAGCAACAGGGAAGAGATGAACCGCCAGGTTTTCGCCGCGCTGAGATCCGGTGGTGTCTATGGCATCGTCGACCATACAGCGCGTCACATGGAGCCGGCTAATAACGAAAATCGTCGTCGCCTGGATCCTGTCCTGGTTATCAAGGAATTGCTGGACTTAGGTTTCGAGTTTGTGGACTACACTGACTTGCACTACCGCGCCGATGACGAACTCGAGTACGAGGTCGGGCGACGTTCAGTGACCGGTAATACCGACCGATTTACGTTGCTGTTCCGCAAACCCTAGCGATATACGCGTTACATCCTCTTGAGGGCTAGTGATACTGGTTAGTCAAAACAGTGCCGTCGTTGCCGACCATGACAAAGTAGCCGGGCGTTACGCCATCATCAACCCACGTCATGCCGCCGAGTTGCGCGGTTGTGCCAGTTCGGATGATGACTCCGGGATCACCATCGGGGTCAGTTACAAAAGTGCCGGCCGAACCTACAGTCGCTAAGACAGGGTTTTGGGGTAATCCCGAATCCCACTGAGTTACAGCAACGAAATTGATATCAGAAGTGCCGGGGACATGTGAAGTCCAGACGGTGCCGTCGGGACTGGTCAAGATGGTGTCATTCGATCCAACAATTACGAACTGGTTGCCGTCCCAGGTAATATCATTGAGATCTTGATTCACAAAGGCTGGCAATTCAGACCACGCGACGCCATCGGCACTATTCAGGATAGTACCGTTCGTGCCGATAACTACGATTTGAAGGTTGTTGTTGGCAACCCCACTCAAAGCAGTATTAGCAACGTTGGGGCCTGCGTCCTGCAATGTCCATGAACTGCCGTCAGCATTACTGGTGACAATCGTGCCGTTTTTTCCGACCGCGATATATCGGTCGCCCAACCAGGCTACGTCTTCGAGGTTGACGGCGCCCGGCAGGTTGCTCAAATCCTCACGATTCCAGTTGAAGCCATCGCCACTCAATACCGTGCTGCCGGCACCAACAATCAGAAACTGAGAATTAACCGTGTCCCAGGTAATCCCGGTTAGGGCTTGTGGCGCATTCGCTGCTGAGGTATCGACCCAGGCGTCAGCCAGGCCGTTCGGGCTTTGTTGAATTGTGCCACTGTCACCCACAGCCACTAAAGTATCGACGCCATTCCAGGCGACGTCGTTGAGACTGTTATTCGTAATGCTCAGTTGAGGTGTGCCTGTTACCTCATCAGACAGAGCTGATGGTCCGTTGGCCGAATCCGCTTGCACTCTGTAGTAATAGGAATTTCCTTGCGTGACGTCTACGCCGGAATGCGTCATGTAGCGAGTACCCTGGGCTGCAGGAACGACGACGCTGCTGGTCGCAGTGACGCCCGCAACATTGTCCCAATAGACCGTATAGCCTGTTGCCGTCGGGTCCAGCGTCCACGATATCGTATTCTCTGGCGCGTCACTGTTGTTATCCCCTGAGACAAGCTGCACGCCTTGTGGTGTATTCGTAGGCGGCGGTTTAACGACTGGTGGGCTTGAGTTGTTGCTACCGCCGCATGCCGTCAGAGCCAACGTCAAGCTGATAAAAGCGGCGAGACTCGCGAATCTAGAATTTTGAAGATGAAACATATCGGCTCCCTATTTATATTCATAATAGCTAATATAGCAAATCATAATATAAGTAGATGCCGAAATGGCCTATGCGTCTCAGGACACGCGTGCGTGTTCGATCTTGATGCAGCGATCCATGACCACTTCAAGCCCTGCATCGCGCGCCTTTTGTGCCGCTTGTTCGTGTACGAGACCGAGCTGCATCCAGACGACTCTAGCTTTGATGCCGATCGCAGCATCGACCAGCGCTGGAATATGTTCGACTCTTCGGAACACATCGACAATATCGACCGGAGTCGGTATTGACGCCAGATCCGGATAGCATTTTTGTCCCAGGACCTCAGCGCAGTTCGGGTTAACCGGGATGACCTCGAAACCGTGCTCAAGCAGGTACCTGCCGACAGCATTGCTCGGTCGCGACCGGTCGTCGGAAAGTCCAACGATCGCGACCCGTTTATAGTCGGTGAGAATTCGTCGTAGAGTATCGGTGTCCGTCATAGTTGTTTGGCTCGTTCACGCAATTCGAATTTCTTGATCTTGCCAGTCGATGTCTTGGGCAGATCACCAAACACGACTTTCTTGGGCGCCTTGAAGTTCGCCATGTTATCGCGGCAATAATCGATAATGTCTTGCTCGCTAACGGCCTGCGTAGCGTCACGCAGGGTGACAAACGCGCACGGCACTTCGCCCCATTTCTCATCCGGCATGGCGGCCACTGCCGCTTCCAGCACCGCCGGGTGGCGGTACAGCACGCCTTCGACCTCGATGCTCGAAATGTTTTCGCCGCCAGAGATAATTACATCCTTCGCGCGGTCCTTGATCTCGACGTAGCCATCCGGATGGCAAACAGCAAGGTCGCCCGAATGAAAATAGCCACCTGTAAATGCCGCAGCTGTGGCGGTCGGATTCTTCAGATAGCCCTTCATAACAACATTACCGCGAAACATTATTTCGCCAATGGTCTCGCCATCTTTCGGCACCGGCTCAAGCGTTTCAGGGTCCGCGACGACAAGTTCTTCCAGCATCGGGTAGCGCACACCCTGGCGCGCTTTCAGGCTTGCCTGCTCAGCGGGTGTCAGCTGATCCCACTCCTCATGCCAGGAACAGACGACGGCCGGACCGTACACTTCGGTCAAACCATAAGTGTGGGTGACCTTAAAGTTTAGTGCGGCCATCGCCTCGAGAACCGCAGCGGGCGGTGCGGACCCTGCGGTCATGACGTTCACCGCGCCCTCGATATTCAGCTTCAGCTCGTCGTCGGCGTTGGCCATCATATTCAGTACTATCGGTGCACCGCATAAATGACTGACCTTGTGTTGCTTAATAGCGTTGAAAATATCGTCGGCGCGAGTAGCGCGCAGGCAAACGCTGGTGCCGTTTAAAGCCGCAATCGTCCATGGAAAACACCAGCCATTGCAGTGGAACATCGGCAGCGTCCACAGGTAGACGGGAAACGCCTGCATATTCCAGGACAGTATGTTGGACACCGCATTCAGGTAGGCGCCGCGATGATGCGTGACCACGCCCTTCGGGTTGCCGGTAGTGCCCGAGGTATAGCCAAGCGCGATCGCCTGCCACTCGTCCTGCGGTAGCTCCCAGGCGAACTCGGGGTCGCCACTTGCCAGAAACGCTTCGTATTCCAATCTACCGATGTGATCGCCACCGGCAAATGCAGCGTCTGCGACGTCGATCACAATTGGTTTCTCGTCCAGCATGTCGAGCGCCGCGCGCACGGTCGCGGAAAATTCAGGATCGGTAAACAGTATTGTCGCACCACTGTGTTTGAGCTGAAACGCGATCGCTTCGGCATCGAGGCGAATGTTGAGACCATTGATTACTCCACCCGCCATGGGAATCGCGAAATGCGCTTCATACATTGCCGGTACGTTCGGCAGCATCAGTGCCACTGTGTCATCGGCCTCAACGCCGTGTTGCCGCAGCGCGGCAGCAAACTGGCGACAGCGGCGGTAGGTTTCGGACCAGCTACGTCGGTCCTCGTTGTAGATCAGCGCACAACGCTCCGGATAGACCGATGCGGCGCGCTCGATGAACGTGAGCGGTGACAGCTGCGAATAGTTGGCCGCGTTCTTATCGAGATCGGTCGAATATTGTTGCTGCGACATGCGCGGGCTCTATTTTCCAGTCCACTCGGGGTCGCGCTTTTGAAAAAACGCGTCGATACCTTCACGTGCGTCGTGCGAATCCATATTGCAGGCCATGCGTTCGCTCGCGTAGGCATACGCTTCCGACAGATCCATCGGCAGCTGCTTGTAGAACATATCTTTGCCGATTCTGATCGACAGCGGGGGTTTGGCTGCTATTTTTTCGGCGAGTGTGCGCGTCGCCGATACAAGTTCGTCGGCCGCAACGACCTCGTTGACCAAGCCGAATCGCTCTGCGTCTGCCGCACTAATAAAATCTCCGGTAAGCAGTAATTGCATTGCCTTCTTGCGCGACAAGTTTCTACTCAAAGGTACAGCCGGGGTTGAGCAAAACACGCCGACATTGATGCCGGATACCGCGAATCGAGCATCATCCGCTGCCACCGCCAGATCACAGTTCGCAACCAACTGACAGCCGGCAGCCGTAGCAATGCCGTTGACCTGAGCGATAACCGGTTGCGGCAGCTGGTGAATGCTCAACATCATTTGCCCGCACTGATCGAACAGCGCCTGGTGAAAGGCACGATCGTCGCTGGAACGCATTTCCTTTAAGTCATGCCCGGCAGAATAGGCTTTGCCGCTGGCGGCGATGATCACCACGCGTATCGACTCATCCTCGGCAATAGCATCCAGCGCTGATTGCAGCGCGGTTAGCAGCTCGATGGACAGTGCATTGTATTGCTGCGGCCGGTTCAATGTCAGCGTGACTATGCCGTCGCGCGTGTCCTGCAATAGCACCGGCGTTGGTGTGATTTCATTGGCATTCGTAATCATTGCAAAGCCTCGTTTCCTGTCCGTTGTTCATTGATGGTCAGATAGCCAGCGTCGCGATACCAGCTACAAACCATTTCCGCATATGCCTGCGAGTAATACCGGCCGACGACATAGACGTAGCCACCAAGTCGTGCCATCCGTTCACAGTCTTTCAGAATTTCTTGTAGTGTCGATTCCTGTGCACTACTTTGTGGGGCGATGAGTACAAGGAAGCCAGTATTTTCTGTTTTGCCGACGTAGTCGCCTATTAGCCCGCTCAGTTCGTCGATAATCAACTGTTCATCGGCGCTGACATTGCCATCGATGTTGGCAAGCGACAACAGTACGTCGCCAAGGTTTCCGGCTTGCTCACGTGGCGGGGACAGGCGCAGATAATCCTGCACCATATCGCGAAGCTCGGAATAGGATTGCGCTTCGTCAGTAGCTCCTGCTTTGCGCTGACCAATGTGGACGTCCAGTTCCAGATCCCATTTGTCTGCAAAAGCCTTGATGAACTGAATTTCTTTTTCATCGAGATTGTTGTCGATGTTGGCAAGGCCATGCAGGATGCGGATGACTTGCTCAGCGCCGACGGGTTTCAGAAAGTCGGAGATCAGTGTATGCGCTTCACCTTTCTCCAGACGTAGTGATTTCTTAAGGTTGCTCCAGAAGCCTTCACTGCGCTGACCCTCGACCCAAAAGCCGATGCCGATCGCAATCATGATGATATTGATAATGAGAAAAACGCCGTCGCTAATCGCCCCCTCATACGCACCTTCGATAATGTACAAACCGATAAATGGTATGCCGGTCAGCAATGCAAGGAACTGAGCAGCGACCGACACGCTTTCGCTCACGACGCGCTCATGCTTTCGGATCCAGATCTTGTTGATGGTCAAATAGGCTTCGACAAAAATCAGCACCAGCGCTACACGAACCCAAATTCGAATGAAGTCGGTAAAAGTGAACTCAGACAGGTCCATTGCAAAATCCCCTGATTTTGTTGTTATCGACTGGGCAAACTCCGCTCAAACCCATCTTTCGGCTTTCATTGCTCGAGTATGTTTGGCAGAGTCAGTGCTATTCAGCGTATTTAGCCTAACTCCGCTCTTAAAGGAATTGCAATGAAAGATGAAACTCTCGCCATACACGCCGGTTTCAAATCCGACCCAACCACCAAAGCCGTCGCGGTTCCAATCTATCAGACGGTCGCTTACGAATTCGATGACGCGGCGCATGGCGCGGCGCTGTTCAATCTTGAAGTTGAGGGCAATATCTATTCGCGGATCATGAATCCAACGGTGGATGTGCTGGAAAAGCGATCTGCGGA
>Ga0316204_10008160_pt1 | contig 14780 bp, 9 predicted proteins | sample 6monrhotite_MG_2_FD_205661 | JGI IMG/M metagenome (GOLD analysis project Ga0316204, IMG submission 205661) | Microbial mat bacterial communities from mineral coupon in-situ incubated in ocean water Damariscotta River, Maine, United States -... | ecosystem: Environmental > Aquatic > Marine >...
CATTGTCCGGTCGGCGCTCTCCTCCTCGGCGCCCGGGAGGTCGAAGGCCTCGACCATTGTCCGGTCGGCGCTCTCCTCCTCGGCGCCCGGGAGGTCGAAGGCCTCGACCATGGTCCGGTCAGCGTCACCGGCGCCGGGAAGATCGATCTCCTCGACCATGGTCCGGTCCCTCTCGTCGAGGGAGGGCGGAGGTGCCGGCGGCGTGAGCAGAGAGGAGGTGGGCGTTGGCTGGGCTGACTGGGGCACTTCGCTGTCGACAACGAGCACGACGGGAGGTTTGGTGGAGGCGAGTTCGAGCCCGATCCGCTCGCCAATGACGGAGAGCTCACGTTGGACCTGAGGAAAGGTCAGGCGATCGCTGGGTTCGCGCGAGAGGAGTCGGATCACGAGGGCCGTCAGCCGCTCGGGGACGCCGCTCAGGATCGGGGCGGGACCCTCCACGCGATCGAGGAGGTAGTAGTCGCGCTCGAGGTCGCTCTTGGCGGGGAAGGCGGGCTCTCCCGCGAGGGCGAAGTAGAGCGTCGAGCCAAGGCCGTAGAGGTCCGATTGGACGGTGCCCTCGCTCCCGTGGATGCTCTCCGGTGCCAGGTGGAGATAGTCGAGGACGTCGTCTGGTTGTCCCGGCTCGACGAGGATTGCTTGGTCTTGACCCGCTAGCATCACGCTCGAGGGCTTGACGTTGCCGTGCGTCGATCCGGCCTGCTGGATCGCCGAGAGCGCGCCGGCCAGGCCGTGAGCGATGGTCAGGGCGTTGGCGAGCTCTTGGGGTCCCGAGAGCTCGACGATTCGCCGGAGGTCATAGCCTTCGACCTGCTCCAAGACGACGTAGGCGAAGCCGTCCTTGGAGCCGGCCTCGATGAAGCGCCCGAGGTTGGGGTGGCTGAGCCCGGCCAGCTTCTCCTGGAGGAGGAGCGCTCTGACTTGAACGCTGGGGTCCTTGCCGAGGAACTTGAAGGCGACCTCGCCCTCGGGTCCGCGGGCGCTAAACACCCGCGAGTCTTCGAGGGCTCCCAAGGGGCTCAAGATCTCGAATGCGCCCACCCTGGCGCCGTTCTCGGCAACGCTCATGAGAGAAAAGGTACGCCTCTGGGCAGCCAAGGGCCACCCCCGCCCGCCCAGTATCTTTGTCGCTCTCCCCTCTTCAGGGCCCTGGTTTAGGCTGCCTCCATGAATTCGCCCAGCACCCAGCTTCCGATCACAAGCCGCCACCCCAAGGCGCTCGGGACCACGCGACCGAGCGCCGCGCCGCCTTGGATCGACGCGGTCGACAACCCCTACCTCCACGGACTCTTCGCCCCAACGACCCTGGAGACCAGCGCGGAGGCGCTCGAGGTCAGCGAGGGCGAGATCCCCAGCGACCTCTACGGGGCCTACTTCCGCAACGGGCCGAACGCTCGCCATGCGCCCAAGAACCGCTACCACTGGTTCGACGGGGACGGGATGGTCCACGGGATATGGTTCGAGGAGGGCCGCGCCCGCTACGCCAATCGCTACGTCCAGACCCGTGGGCTGGTCCTGGAAGAGGAGCAGGCCCAATCGATCTGGCCTGGAGTGCTGGGGCCCTTCGATTTCTCCTTGCCGCACGGGCCGCTCAAGGACACGGCGAACACCGACCTTCTGGCTCGCGGAGGTGAGCTCTACGCGCTCTGGTACGAGTCAGGGCAGCCCTACCGGATCGACCCCACGACCCTCGCGACCCTGGGGGTTGAAGACTTCGGCGGCCAGCTCGCGGGGCCGATCTCTGCCCACTCCAAGGTGGATCCGGCCACGGGCGAGCTGATCTTCTTCAGCTATGGGGATCGGCCGCCCTACATGCGCTATGGCCTGATCCGTCCCGACGGGACCGTCCACCAGACCGAGATCACGCTCCCAGGTCCGCGACGTCCCCACGACCTGGGCCTGACCAGAAACTACGCGGTCCTCCACGACTTCCCGGTGTTCTTCGACGAGGCCTTGTTCAAGCAGACGGGAAAACGAATCCCGCTCTTTCACCGCGAGGTCCCGACGCGCTACGGGGTGATCCCGCGCACGGGGTGCGACGCCGACGTGAAGTGGTTCGACTGCGAGCCCTGTTACATGCTCCACGTCGTCAACTGCTATGAGGAGGGAGACTGGGTCGTGATGATCGGCTGCCGGACGAGCGACCCGACCCTGCGCCCAGAGCGCGAAGACGGGAAGCTGGCCGCGATGCTCTCAGGCCTCAAGCTCCAAGCGAACCTCTATCGCTGGCGCTTGAACATGGTCACGGGTCAAGTCGAGGAGGGACCCCTCTGCGACCTGAACGCGGAGTTCCCGACCACGACCGGAGCCTGGCTGGGGCAACGCAAGCGCTACTCCTATCACCAGGTGATCCCCTACGAGATCCCCGCGACCTTCGACGGGCTCGCGAAGTACGACCTCCAGGCAGGGACCTACGAGCGCTTCGACTACGGGGCCGGCCTGTTCGGGAGCGAGGCGCCCTTCGCCCCGCGCTCGATGAGCCCCGACGCCCCAGAGGACGCGGGCTATGTCCTGAGCTTCATGACCGACGCCAGCGATTGGTCGAGCTCCTGCTGGATCTTCGACGCCCAAGACGTCGCCAAGGGACCCGTGGCCAAGGTCAAGCTCCCCCACCGCGTCCCCGCAGGCTTCCACGCGACCTGGATCCCAGGCGCCGACCTTCAGAGTCGCTCGAGCTGAGCGGCTCCACTCTCTACGCGAAGAGGCCCTGATGCCCCAAGTTCAAGACGTCGTGTTCCTGGCAGGCCGGCGGACCCCCATAGGCGCCTTCCTAGGCAGCCTGAGTCGGGTCAGCGCCACACACCTCGGGAGCGCTGCCGCCCGAGCGGCGATCGAGGCCAGCGGAGTCGACGCGGCTGAGATCGACGGGGTCTACTTCGGTAACGTGATTCAGTCCTCAAAGGACGCGGTCTACCTGGCTCGGCACGTAGGCATCGAGGCTGGGGTCCCGATAGAGACCCCAGCGCTGACGGTGAATCGGGCCTGCGGCTCAGGCCTGGAGGCGATCGTCCAGGGAGCCAAGTCGCTCGCAGTCGGAGAGGCGCGTCTCGTCTTGGCTGGCGGGGCGGAGAACATGAGCATGACGCCCTACGCGATGCGCGGGGTCCGCCAGGGCTGGCGAATGATCAAGAGCGACGTCGACGACGTCCTGTTCAGCGCGCTCTACGATCCCAAGGCTGGCTGCTCGATCGGCGAGACCGTCGAGCACCTGGCGCAGGAGGAGGGGATCACCCGCGCTGAGGCAGACGCCGCGGCCGTGCGGGGTCAGGAGCGGGCGGCGCGTGCGCAGGAGCAAGGGGTGTTCGCCGAGGAGATCACCCCCGTGGACGTGGGGCGTCGCGGGAAGCCGCGCTTCGTCGAGCGCGACGAGTGCCCTCGCCCCGACTCCAGCTTGGAGACCCTAGGGGCCCTGCCTGGACTCTTCGCGCCGGATGGGATCAACACCGCCGGGAACTCGTGCGGCCTCAATGACGCCGGCGCCGCGACCCTCGTCACGACCCTCGCCCACGCCGAGACTCTCGGGGCCACGCCCAGGGGCCGCCTCGTCAGCTGGGGGACGGTCGGCGTCGAGCCCAAGCGAATGGGCCTGGGGCCCGCTGGCGCGTGTCGACAGGCGCTGGAGGACGCGGGCCTCGAGCTAAGCCAGATCGACCTCGTCGAGCTGAATGACTCGTTCACGGCCCAAGCCATAGCCCTCGAGAGGGCGCTCGAGCTCGACCCAGAGCGGGTCAACGTCAACGGCGGCGCCATCGCTTTGGGGCACCCCATGGCCGCGACGGGGACGCGCCTCGTGACGGCAGCGCTCAACGAGCTGCATCGTCGTCAAGGACGGTATGCCTTGTGCACGGTCTGTGTCGGCGGGGGACAGGGGATCGCGCTCGTCGTGGAGCGGATCTAGAGGTCCGCGCCCTGCCCTTGAGGCCTGTCCCAGAACCCGCGCCCTGCAAGACCCGTGCCCCGATCCCGTCTCCGATCGGGCTCTGTGCTGCGGGTTGGGAGCGCTTCGCTTGCGCGGTGGAGGATGTGTGGCGCGAGCGATCTTGATTGAACCACAGACGCGGTGGGCGCCGCGGATAGCGCTGCCGGTGAGCTGGCCTAGGGGCTGGGGAGCTTCGCCCGGCGAGGGGTGTTGGCGGAGCGCGGGCCCTGGGGGGGGCGGTTGCGCGAGGTCCTGCGCAGGACCTCGGTGTCCTCAGCGTCCGTGGAGGCGGGGCCGCTCGGAGTCAGGGCCACGAAAGGCTGGAGGCCGGGGGGGTCATGGGCCGCGAACACAGCTTGGACGAGGGTGATCAGGCGCTCGACCTGACTGGGGTCCGCTTCGACGGCGTCGGCGGCTCGGGCCAGGCGCGTGAGGGGGGAGACGAGAGCTGTATGGCCGGTCTCCTCTGCCATGTGCCGGACGCGTCGCGCGGCACCTTGTAGCCAGCGCAGGAGCTCTTGCCGCTCCGGGCTGGCGGGCGTCAGGGCGCAGTAATTGGCGGCGGAGAGGAGGTCGCGCAGAACGAAGCCGAATGCCATTTCACTCCTCATAGTCCTCCGCAAAAGGTCGCAAGGGACGATTGAAGGGTATGAAGAGCAGGCGTGTAGGTTAACCATCAAGGCTGATGATCGCGGCGAATGTGGGCTGGGACTACTCTCACTGCGCTTCGTCGGGGCGCTCTCCTCCCAAACCACATCCCAACTCGGGGGGCGTCCCGACGCAGCTATCGCCCTCCCCTGGCGAGTCGAAGAGCCGCGTCAGAGCGCTGTCGAAGACGGTGCTCAGGACGGCGATCGGAGCCAGGATCACGAACCCGAACCAGGCCCCGACGTAGATCAGGCCTTGGCTGAGGGCCGCTGGGGAGCCAGGACTCGTCCCCGAGAGGAGCGAGGTGTGCTCCCTCCAGCCAGCGACCTGAGCGACTAGGAGCACGCCTCCCAGGAGCAAGGGCAGGCCGAAGCCCCAGAGTCCCAAGAGCCAGCGTCCCAGCGGCCAGCGTTGCCGTGGCCTAGGCGCGGCCTCGCTCACGGCTTGGCCCCGAGCTTCTCCCACAGGGGTCCGCAGACCAGGCTGTAGAGGAGGACAGCGTCGCCGACTTGGTTGCCGGCTCCGTAGCGAAGGCCCTGAGCCTCGCCGTCCAAGGGAAAGGCCGCCAGCTCGAGGGAGCCGATCAGACTGGCCTGGTAGTCACGATCTCCGGCAGTGCTCGCGCCGAGGAGCGCCAGCCCGCTGGAGCCCGCGCTGGCTTCCAGGAGAGGCACGATCGGTCCAGAGTCGACGTCTGCGTGGTTCCCCCACGAGGCAGGCCACTCGCGCGCGTAGCCGAAGCCAAGCAGGGTCCGACCCAGCTCGCCTCGGGCCCGCCGGTATTGGTCCCGAGCGAAGTCCTGATCCACGATCCAGAGGCAGTGGAGGGTCATCCAGATCGACGATCCCTCGGGGCCGTCTCCGACCTCGCCTCGGAGCGAAAACTTGGAGACGAGGAGACCAGTCTTCGGGTCGACGAGGTTCTCCTTGGCGTTCTCGATCCAGGCCGCGAAGAAGGCCGAGTGGTCTTGGCCGAGGACTCGGTCTCCGGCTCGGAGGGCCGCCAGGGCGACGGCGTTGCAGAAGGCCCAACACTCATCGGGGTAGCTCTCAGCGCAGAGGGTGGCGGGGTGAGCCGTCATGCGCGCGTGCATCAGGCGCATCCGCGCCTCGAGGTCCGCGTGGTAATCCGGCCGGTCCTCGACCAAGCAGCGCGCCGCGAGCATCAGCGCGATCTCTCCGTCCACGAAGAGGCTCCGGACGGGGGTGTCGACCCAGCCAGGGTTTCGTCCGTAGGGGAGGAGGAAGTAGAGGTGGCCGCGCTCGGCCTCGAGCCGGAGCGTGTCCGCCACGATGCGATCGATGACCTCGAGGTATCTCGCGCGCTCGCTGGGATCGCGCTCCGCCATGTTGGCGAGGGCGAGGACCAAGAAGGTCCGACCCATGAAGTCCCACTCGGGGTTGTTGACCCGGAGGTGGTCGAGGCTCTGGTCGAGGGCGGCGCTATCGCCCCAGAGCGCGAGTTGGTGGCGCGCTAGGGCCTGGGCCTGGGGAGTGATCCCGGGGCCCGCGAGCTCTAGGGGGTCGGGGCGGAAGAAGAGCTGGAGGGCCGAGAGCCAGACCACGCTCGCGAGGGAGAGGGCGAAGACGAAGCGGGCGAGTCGCTTGGCGCGCATTCGAAGTCCTGACAGGGGGGTGATCTCCGCTGGGGTGCAAGGAGGTCACCGCGCCGGCGGCGGGCCGGCGCGGCGAGATCGAATCACGCGTCCTTGGCAGCGAAGCCGTAGGCGTCCGGATTCTCGAGGGTCGGGAGCGCGCTGGCAGGGAGGAGGAGGGTTCGAACCGTCCAGAGGTTGGTGAAGATTCGATACTTGGTGGTCTGCTCGAGGTAGTCCACGCCGGCTGACCCGCCGGTGCCGATCCGACGCCCGATGACTCGCTCGACCATGCGAACGTGGCGAGTCCGCCACAGGACGAGGTTCTCCTCTAGCTCGACTATGGTGTCCACGAGGACGCGGGGCCAAGCCAAGAGCGGGAGGCGCCGGTAGCTCTCGATGAACACGAGGCCCGCACGGACGCGCATCGTCCGCTGACGCTCGTCTGCGGGGAGGTCCTCAGCGAAGAGGAAGGTCTTGGCGCTCGCGAGGGCATCCTCGAGTCGGATCTTGGTCGCGCCGGCCTCGGCTCCGGGGACGCGCGTGAAGAACTCTAGGCGGCTAGCGTCGAAGTCCTGCATGGACTTTAGATAGTCGCTGAGAAACTTCTGCACGACCTCGGCGTCGCCCGGATCGTCCGGCGTGGACCCTTGGATCGGGGTCCGGTAGAGCCAGGCGTGGAGGCAGGAGCGGAGGGTCGACTCTGCGCGCGCGGACTCGATCCGAGCCCAAGCGTGATTGCCGCCCTGGCTGCTCTCGGCCAAGGCCTTGATCGCAGCCATGGGGTCGACGCCAGCTTCAGCCTCGCGCTGGGTGTCCTCGAGGCCGAGCAGAAACTCGATCTCGCGGAGCTGGAAGCTCTGGAACCCAGAGGCGGGGATCAGCTTGTCCCGGAACGCGAGGAAGTCCTGCGGGGTCAAGGTCTCCATGATCCCGAACTGCTCGCGGCAGAGACTCAAGATCGCGTTGGTCCTACGGAGGTGGTGGACGACGTGGGGGACGGCCTCCTCTGCGAGGCGCGGCGCCTCGAGGTGGTCCCTCGCCAGGCGGAGTTCGCGGAGGACGAGCTTGAACCAGAGCTCGAACACCTGGTGCACGATGATGAAGTGCAGCTCATCGGGCATGAGCTTGCTGCTGTCGTCTTCGAGTCCGCCTTGCAGCGAGAGCAGGTCTTGGAGTCGAAGATAGTCCCAGTAGTTGGGGGGTCCCTGTGTGGGCGTCACGCGCTCTCCTATGTGCGCCGGTGTCCCTCCCGGCAAATGGGTTCTGATTGGGTGGGGGCCAAGACGAAGGGCGGCCCGAGGGCCGCCCTTCGTTGACTTAGCTAGTAGCGACCGCCGCCGCGGCCTCCGCCGTGGGGTTCGCCTCCGCCTTGGCTGCGTGCGCCGCCGCCTTGACCGCGTCCGCCGCCGCCTTGGCCGCGTCCGCCGCCGCCTTGACCGCGTCCGCCGCCGCCTTGGCCGCGTCCGCCGCCGCCTTGACCGCGTCCGCCAGCGCCTTGACCTCGTCCGCCAGCGCCCTGGCCGCGACCTCGATCGTTGCCGCCGCGTCCGCCTTGGCCGCCGCGCCCGCGATCGTTGCCGCCGCGTCCGCGTCCGCGGCCCTTGCTGTCCTTACCCTTGTAGCCGGGACCGTCGAAGCCGACGAAGTTCACCGGGCGCTGACCGTCGCGGAACCCGTATTCGTCGTGACCCGCCTTGGTCTCTTCGCCGTCCGCGCGCGCGTCCGCCTGAAGATCCTTGAGCGCCTGGCCCTTGGGCATTTGGCTGTTGCCCTCGAGCCAGCTCACGTTGTCGAAGGTCGTGTCGATCACGAGCGAGCCGCACTTGACGCGCAGCTTCTGCTTGGCTCGGTTGATCTTGAGGACCTCGCCCTTGATCTTCTGAGCCACGAGGTAGACGAACTCGCCCTTCTTGAGGTTCTTGGCGAACTTCTGGCGACGCTCCTCGAAGGGCGTGTGCGAGAGGGCCTCGTCCACGTCCTTGACGAGCTTGGTCATCGTGTCGCCCTTGACGGCGTCTGCCGCGGTCTTCACGAGTCGCTTCAAGGCCAGGAAGCGCTCCTCCATTTCGAAGTCGGCCTCCTTGCTGATGGCCTGCTTGGTGGCCTCGAGGGCGCGCTTCTCGCGCTCGAGGGCGGCCAAGCCGTCCTCGGCCTTAGCCTTGGCGCTGTCCGCTGCGGCTTGGCGCTGCTCGGCCTGGCCGATCAGGGTCCGGAGCTTGCTGATCAGCTCCTCGCCTTGCCGGTCTTGTTCGCCAAGGAGCTCTTGGGCGCGAGCGACGACGCCCTCGGGGAGACCGACTCGCTTCGCGATCTCGACCGAGAAGCACGAACCAGGCTGGCCCATGGTCAGGGCGTAGTTCGCGCGACCCGAGTCCGCGTCCCAACCCAGCCCAGCGTTGACGGCCTTGGGGTGGGAGAAGGCGAACTGCTTGATCTGGGTCAGGCTGGTCGCGGCGAGGATGCTGGCGTTGCTCTCGAGGAGCTGCTCCAAGATCGCTTGAGTCAGCGCGGCCGACTCGCCCGGCTCGCTGGAGGAGCCGAGGTCGTCGAGGATCACGAGGGCGCGACCCTCGTCGGCCGAGTTTAGGACCTCCTTGCAGCGGTTCAGGAAGGTCGAGAAGGCCGAGCGGCCGCCGGCGCCTCCACGTCCCTCGGGGACGTCTGCCACGAGCCGAGCGAAGAAGGGCAGGCTGCTCTCCTCGCTGGCCGGGATCGGGAGGCCGCACTGGGCCATGGCCACGCAGAGCCCCGCCGTGCGGAGCGCCGCGGTCTTGCCGCCCTGCTTGGGGCCCGAGACCACGACCAAGTCGTGCTCGCCGCCCAGCTCGAGGTTGAAGGTCACAGCACCTTCGCCACCCTTGGAGCGCGCTTGGGCGATCAGGGGGTGGAAAGCGTCGAGCAGGTTGAGGGGACCCTCCTCGACGAGGTTGGGGATCCAGAACCCGTTCTCCAGCGCGAAGCGCGCCTTGGCGTGGGTGAAGTCGATCCAGCCCAGGGTGTGGAGCGTGCGCTCGATCCGATCGTTGGCGTCGCGGAAGACCTGGGTCAGCTCCGCCATGATCCGGCGTTGCTCAGCCTTCTCCTCGCGCCCGAGGGTGAACTGCTCGTCGTTCTTTTCCTTGATGATCGGGGGCTCCTTGTAGACCACGCCGCCCTTGGCGCGCACGATCACGGCGCCCTCGAGCTCGTTGGCCTTGTCGCCCTTCATGGCGAGGACGAAGCGCTCCTTGCGGACGGTCGGACGGAGCTGGTGCAGCGCCAGGCCGAGGCCCTTCTGGGTCCGGATCAGCTCCTCGAGGGACTCGTGGATCTCGCCGTTGAGGATCCGGAGCCGAGTCCGAATCGCCGAGAGTCGCTCGCTGGCGCGGGCGTGGATTCGCCCGTCCTGAGCGACCGAGCGCTCGAGGGCCTCGAGGAGCTCGGGGATCGGATCGAGGTGCGTCGCCAGGGCCCGGAGCCGGGGCGAAGTCGCGTCGTCGAGGCCCTCGAAGTAGGCCTTGACGTCGCGCGCCGCAGCCAGAGTTCCGCCGAGGCGACGGAGCTCACGCGGGTCGAGGGAGCGCTTGCCGTCCTGGATTCGCTCGTGGAGCTGTTGCAGGTCGTGCAGGTCGTTGAAGGGAAGCGTGCGCTGGAGACGCATCATTTCGCGGGTCTGCTCGAGGCAGGTCTGAATCTGCTCGCGATCGTCGAGGAGCTTGACGCGACCCAAGACCTGCTTGCCGACCTGGGTCTGGACCGCGGGCTTGATCTTGTCGAGGACCTTCTGGAAACCTATGGCAGCCAGGAAGCGGCTCTCGCGACCGCGACGAGTGCGCTCCTCGGGGGTCTCCTTGGGGGCTTCGGGCTTCTTCTTGCCCTGGCGCTTCCCCTTGGCGGGAGCCGCAGCCTCAGCTGAAGCCTCGCCTTCGGCGGGAGCGGGAGCCTCAGCTGCGGGAGCCTCAGCGGCGGGAGCCTCAGCGGCGGGAGCCTCAGCGGCGGGAGCCTCCTCGGCGGGAGCCTCCTCGGCGGGAGCTTCAGCGGCTGGAGCCTCAGCCTCGGCGGGAGCCTCAGCGGCGGGAGCCTCAGATGCGGGAGCTTCAGCGGCGGGAGCTTCAGCGGCTGGAGCCTCAGCCTCGGCGGGAGCCTCAGCTGCGGCCTCGGGCTTGGGCGCCTCGGCCGTAGCGGGTGCCTCGGTCGCGGTCTCGCTCTGGGTGATGGTTTCCGTGTTTTCGTTCTCGGACATGGTCCGTTCCTCTCTACCTCTCCGCCGCTGCGCTTGCTCGTAGTTCGAGGACTTGAGCGGTCGACGAGGTCACCTTGTAGTGGTCATCCATTCGGAGGCCAACGATCCATACCGGACGGTCATCGAGGGTGACGACCGGAATGGCGTCCCGCGCCTCCCGCGGGACCTTTTGATCGATGAGGAAGCGCTTCAACGAGCGACTCCCCGGTGCGCCGAGCGGCCAGAAGCGATCTCCTGGTCGTCGACGACGAACTGAAAGTTGTCCTTGGACCCGGGCTGCGTCAAGCAGCACGCGCTCCTTGGGGTCCGTCCGGAGCTCTGCCGGGCGGCTCACGAGCCGCGCGCTGAACTGGAGCCCCGCGCTCGGGTCGAGGGTCTCGACGCCTACCACGAGCGGGATCGCCTCGACCGCCTCTGGGGCCGGGGCGTCAGGCTCGAGCGTCACCAGGTGACCCTTGCGCGCGACGAGGCGAGCGCGACCGGGGAGAGTCAAGGCGCCGCGGCCGACGCGGACCACGCGCTCGAGGCCGCGGACGTGTCGCTCCTCGACGCGGCCCGGGGCGGCGCGGTTGGCCAACTCGAACAAGGCCTCGGAGCGGACCGCGGGCTCGGCGCCGCGCAGGTCGGCGAGGGCGAGGCGATCAGGCTGGAGGAAGAGCGCCTTGGCGGCGGCGAGGGTCGCCTCACCGCTCTGGCGCGCTTGGCGCGCGAGCCGGAGGAGGGCGTCGTCGACCAGGGGATTCACCTCGCGGCGGAGGAAGGGCAAGACCACGTTCCTGAGGTGATTCCGGGTGTGCGCGCTCTCGGCGTTGCTCGGGTCCTCGAGCCACACGACCCCGCGAGTTCGCAGGTAGTCCTCGCCGTCGGCTCGGGTCTGGTCGAGGAGGGGTCGGACCACGAGGGCCGAGCTGTCGCGAGCGAGGCGACGTCGAGCCGGGATCCCGCCCAGGCCGCGGACGCTCGTTCCGCGGAGGGTTCGATGCAGAATCGTCTCGACTTGGTCGTCGCGCGTGTGCCCCAAGGCCAAGGCCTGGGCGCCGCAGGTCTCGACGACTTCGCGGAGGTAGGCGTAGCGCGCGCGACGGGCCTCAGCCTCTCGCGACCCTGACTTACCGGAGCCCGAGCAGCCGGGCCGACAGGCGCCGGCGCCCTCTTCGAGGCGGCGAGTATGGAAGGGCAGCTCGAGCCGCTCTGCCAAGGCCTGAACGTGGGCAGCGACCTCGGCCCCTGCTGCCGGCGCTTGCCAGCCGTGGTCGAGGTGGGCCACCACGAGCTCGATCTTGAGGAGCTTCGAGACCCCTGAGAGCCCGCACAGGAGGGCGCAAGAGTCGACCCCGCCCGAGACCGCGACCACCACACGATGGCCGGGCTTCAGCAGGGCGAGGCCCTGGCGCAGCACGCTCCGCTCGAATGGGTGCAACATGGGAGGTCGATCCGATACAGGGAGAGCCCGCCGGGGCTCAGGAAGGCGCGGAGTATAGCCCGAGTCGCGGGCCCGGAAACCGCTGAAGGCAGAGGATTCCAGCCCGGCGGGTCGCACGCCGGGGCTCTCTTAGAAGCCCCAGCCGGATCTCCCTGTCGCTCTGAACGCGGAGGTATCCTCAGGCCCATGTCCCTTCGCACGACGCTCTGTCTCTTCGCGCTCTTGCCCTGGGCGGGCCTAGCCTGCTCTCTCGCCCTAGGAGCAGCTCCTCCGGCGAGCCTCGAGGCCAAGCGCTCGGGGCAGCGGGTTCGCCCCGGCTGGGCCCTAGAGTGGCTGAGCGACTATCAGGCTCGCTATCCCGCTCGCTCCCCAGACAGCCGAGCCCATGCCGAGGGCGTCAGCCACCTCGTGAGCTCGCTCGTCGCCGCGGGGGCCGAGGATGTTCGCGTCGAGGACCTCATGACCGAGTGGGGTGGGGTCCGCAACGTGATCGGGGTCGTGCGAGGGGAGAGTCGGGCCAAGGTCGTCCTCGGGGCTCACCACGACGTTGTCCCTGGAGCCCCCGGCGCCATAGACGACGGCGGCGGAATCGCGACGATCTTGGCAGCGGTTAGGGCCCTCAGCGAAGGGCCACCTCCGCCCTGCGACGTCGAGATCGCGTTCTTCGACGGAGAGGAGCTCGGCTGCCTTGGCTCTAAGGCCCACGTCCGCGCGACCCAGGGGGCCCAGCTTCGCGCAGCGCTGGCAGTGGAGCTCGTGGGCTGGGTCGAGGACAAGCCCGTTGTCCACACCCTCCCCTACGGCTTCGCCTGGGAGGCTCCTGGCGCGGCGCCGGCCTGGGTGCCCCTCGCCGTTCAGCGCGCAGGAGGCGGGCAGGGCGTCTCGGTCGGGTTCGGCGATCCGAAGTTCGCGCCCTGGTATCAGGCCACGATCCGGATCCTCAAGCTCCGGACGGGCTCGGACGCCGGCGCCTACAGCGAGGCCGGGGTCCCGGCCGTGATGTTGACCGGCTCCAGCCTGACCAACTTCTACGCGGGGTATCACCGTCCCAGCGACGACATGTCGCGAGTGGACGGAGAGCGTCTAGACGACGCCGCGCGGGTGATTGCAGCCAGCGCTTGGGAGCTGGGAGCAGACCCCAGGCCCGAGGCGGCCCTCGGTGTCGCGTCCCTCAGCTTCGGCCAGCGGAGCGCGGGTCCCTTGGGCCTGGCGGTGGTGGGCTTCCTCTCCGCCTGCGCCGCCGCCCTGGGGGCCCTCCGCGCGCCCTCTCCCAGGAGGGAGTCGGCCCACGTCGCCCTGGCCCTCTGCCTCCTGGCCTTCGGGCTGAGCGGCTCGGTCGTGGGCCTGCTCTGCTTCGTGCCCTTCGTGAGCGCGCGGCTCTTGGCCGACGCGGCCCCCCGGGCTCGGCTCTTGCTCCTCGCCTTGGGCGTGGTCCCCCTCGGCCTGGAGCTGCTCTTGATCCTGGGGGCCTCGCTGGTGTTCGGTTTCGGCTGGCGGGGAGGCTGGGTCGAGACGCCGGCGCTGGTCCTCGCGCTCTGGGCTACCGCGCGGCTCATGACCACAGGGGGCACAGGCGGTGAGCCGGGCCTACCTGGAGCGGAGCAGGTCGACCTTCCGCATTAGGTCACGGAAGCGACGCTTCCGAGCAGGGTCGTCGCCGAAGGACCGATCGAGCTGGCGAAGCTTCTCCAAGAATCGGGCGGCCTCGCCGACCTGCTTGGCCTCGACGTAGGTCAGGGCGGTCTCGTGAGCGATCCCCCACCAGGCGTCCTTGGACTTGGGGTCGTCGAGGAAGCGGAGCAGCTCCAGGTAGCGGTTGAGGGCGAGCTGGGGCTCGGCCAGGGCGCGCTGCAGCAGGCAGCGCTCCAGGATGACGTCCAGGCGATCCTGCTCGCTGGCGCCGAGGTCGTCGAGGACGTCGAGGCCCATTTGGGCGCGGCCTTCCTGACGAGCGATCCGAGCCAACTCGAGGTGGGCCTGAACCCGAAGTGCCCGCTTGGGACATTGTTTGAGCGGCTCGAGCTGGGCTGCCGCGCGCTCGAGGTCGCCGGCGTCCATGAAGAGCTTGGCCAGGGCCAGGCGCTCTATGTCGGGCAGGTCCTTGGCGCGGTCGGCGTAGCGCCTGAGGAGGACCTGGAGGCGCTGGGTCTGATCCTTGCCGAGCGGACGCTGACGCGCGATGGCGCTCAAGGCGGCCCGCTCGACAGCCTCGGCCTGGGGCTTGAGGGGGCTGCCGGGGTGCAAGAGGGGGAAGTTGAGCGCCATCCGCGCGGCGCGCTGATAGCGCTTGTGCTTGAGGAGCGCGATCAAGAGCCCCATTTGGCTCCGCTGGACCATGGGGTCGAGGCGAATTCGCTCCTCGGCCGGGAGCCGGAGGAAGATGCGCCGCTGCTCGACCGTGGCCAAGGTCCGCTCCCCTTCGGCCAGGGCTGCCACGTCGCCAGTCTCGGCGGCCCTGTCGAAGAGGGCCGTGGCGTGGAGCTGGCTGGCGAGGAAGAGGCGGCGCTCCTCCTCAGAGGGGCGCCCGTCGACGCCCTGGTTCTTGACGTGGGTCTGGGCCTTGGCGATGGCCGCGGCCGGGTCTTGAGCGAAGACCAGGCGCAGCTGCCACTCGTGAAGCTGCGAGAGGAGTTCGCTGGCCTCGTCTTGAAGCTCGCCGGGAGGGAGAGTTGGGACCTCCTTGGCCAGCTCGGCCTCGAGGGCGTCGATCTTGGGGATCAGGTTCTGGCGCTGGCTGAGGTCCTTGGACGAGAGCGCCGGCAAGACCTCGGCTTGGAGCTGGGCGTAGCGCTGGAGGCGGCGGACGCGCAGCACGCGCGGGTCGGGCTCGGAGCCCTCGGGCAACCCCGCCAGGTAGTGGCTGCAGGCGACGAGGGCGGCCTCGGGATCTGTCCCCAGCTGACCGAGCTCGACCAGGGCCAGGTGCGCGATCTCGAGCTGCTCCCAAGAGGCCTTCTCCTGCTTGAGGGC
>Ga0316204_10008161_pt1 | contig 14778 bp, 13 predicted proteins | sample 6monrhotite_MG_2_FD_205661 | JGI IMG/M metagenome (GOLD analysis project Ga0316204, IMG submission 205661) | Microbial mat bacterial communities from mineral coupon in-situ incubated in ocean water Damariscotta River, Maine, United States -... | ecosystem: Environmental > Aquatic > Marine >...
ACTTATCCGGCCCGTCAGACAATCTCCTGAAATCCCAGATTAAAATCACCGGTTCCAAGAGTGAATCTAACAGGCTTTTGTTGCTCAATGCGCTTTATCCGGGTATTACAATTAAAAACCTATCCAATTCTGATGATGCTGCTGTAATGCAGAAAGGAATTAAGATTAAAGAAGGAAAGGTAGATATACATCACGCAGGCACAGCTATGCGCTTTTTAACGGCCTTTTTTGCTTCTCAGGCAGGAGTCAATGTTACCCTTACCGGTTCACAGAGAATGCAGGAACGACCTATAAAAATATTGGTTGATGCATTGAAGGATTTAGGAGCGGATATCGATTATTTGAAAAATGAGGATTATCCCCCATTGCTAATAAAAGGAAAATCCCTCAAGAAAACTAAGGTGAGCCTTCCTGCCGATATTAGTAGTCAGTACATTTCCGCTTTATTGCTTATTGCTCCAAGTTTGGAGCATGGGCTGGTATTGGAACTGGTAGGGAATATTACATCTGTTCCCTATATTAAAATGACGCTGGGCTTATTAGAACAAATAGGGATAGGGAGCTCTTTTGAGGGAAATACGGTAAGTGTACTTCCAAAAAAAAATGTAGGCGAAAGTTCCATAACAGTGGAATCTGACTGGAGTTCGGCTTCATATTTTTACAGTATTACCGCGCTATGTGAAACAGGGACGGAAATTAGTTTGTCGTCCTATAGAAAAGATAGTTTGCAGGGCGATAGCGTTCTTAAGGAACTATATAAAGATTTTGGTGTAAAAACCATATTTCAAGAGGATAGCATTAGTCTGGTTAAAACGTCTACCAATCAAATAGCTGATGTTGAATACGATCTTGCAAATGCCCCTGATTTAGCACAGACAGTTGCTGTTACCTGCTTTGGATTAGGAATTGGATGTCATCTTACCGGTTTACACACCTTAAAAATAAAGGAGACGGATAGACTGCTTGCATTACAAAATGAACTTTCCAAACTCGGGGCTAACGTATCAGTTACCGATAGGACACTCACTTTGGAATCTTCAAATAAAATAAACTCCCAAGTGGCAATTGATACCTATAATGATCATAGAATGGCCATGGCATTTGCTCCACTGGCTTTAAAAACCGAAATAATCATTAATGATGCGGAGGTAATTTCCAAATCATACCCGGATTTTTGGAAAGATCTGAAACAACTAGGATTTGGGATAAAAGATTTATAAAAGTATTTAATACCGCTTTTACTTGACAAGCCCTACTTCAGGATTGTATATTTGCAGCCGTCAAAAAGGCGAACTAATATTCACATATGAAATTATCACACTTTAGTTTTGAATTGCCAAAAGAGCTGATGGCAGAATATCCGGCAGAGCACCGAGACGAATCCAAATTAATGGTTGTTCATAAAGATACCGGCAAAATTGAACATAAAATGTTCAAGGATCTTATTAATTATTTTGATGAAGGAGATGTAATGGTTATTAATAACACCAAGGTATTTCCAGCCAGGTTATATGGCAATAAAGAAAAAACTGGAGCCAGGATAGAAGTGTTTTTGCTTCGTGAGCTAAATGAAGAACAAAGGTTGTGGGATGTTTTGGTTGATCCTGCCAGAAAGATCAGAATTGGCAATAAACTTTACTTTGGAGATGATGAGAATTTGGTGGCCGAAGTTATTGACAATACTACTTCAAGGGGAAGAACACTTCGTTTTCTTTATGATGGGTCTTATACCGACTTTAGAAGGAAATTAAGAGAACTCGGGGAGACACCTCTTCCAAAGTATATTAAAAGAGAAGTGGAGCCTGAAGATGAGTCCCGGTATCAAACAATTTATGCAAAGCACGAAGGCGCTGTAGCGGCACCAACAGCCGGATTACATTTTTCTAAGCATTTATTAAAACGACTCGAAATTAAAGGTATTGAATTTGCCGAGCTCACACTTCATGTAGGTCTGGGTACTTTTAACCCGGTAGAAGTAGAAGACCTTTCCAAACATAAAATGGATAGTGAAGAATTAGTGATTGATGAGAAAGCCACAGAGATTGTAAATTCAGCTCAAATTAAGAAGAAAAGAATTTGTGCTGTTGGAACAACGGCTATGAGAGGTTTGGAAAGTGCTGTTTCTTCTGCGCATACGCTGAATACTTACGATGGCTGGACCAATAAATTTGTATTTCCACCTTATGACTTTAGTATTGCCAATGCCATGGTAACTAACTTTCATCTTCCAAAATCTACCCTTTTAATGATGGTGTCGGCATTTATGGGTCATGATCTTATGAAAAGAGCCTACAAAGAAGCAATAATTGAAGGATATAGATTTTACTCATACGGTGACGCCATGCTCATCATATAAAGTATGTATTATTTAAATAAGGAATCCTGCCATTACCTGCTTTCTGATAGGTACGGCAGGATTTTTTTTACTTAAGCAATGGTTTCAAAGAAGAAAGATATTCGGGCCCTTACCAAGGAGCAACTTCGTGAGTTTTTTGAAAGTCATGGGGAAAAGCCATTCCGTGGAAATCAGGTGTATGAATGGTTGTGGCAGAAATCCGCACATTCTTTCGATACAATGACCAATCTATCCAAAGAAACACGTAAAAAATTGGAAGAATATTTTGTAATAAATCATATTAAAGTAGATCAATTACAAAAGAGTTCTGATGGTACAATAAAGAATGCTGTCCGATTGCACGATGGACTGGTGGTAGAATCAGTGCTTATCCCAACCAAAGAAAGAACCACAGCATGTGTATCCAGTCAGGTGGGCTGTAGTCTGGATTGCAAATTTTGCGCCACGGCAAAATTAAAAAAGATGCGCAATCTTAATCCGGACGAGATTTATGATCAGGTGGTTGTAATAAATAATGAAAGTGAGCTCTATTTTAATAGGCCTTTGAGTAATATTGTTTTTATGGGTATGGGTGAACCGCTGATGAATTATAATAATGTTTTAAAGGCAATAGACAAGATAACATCTGCCGAAGGCCTTGGGATGTCTCCAAAAAGAATTACAGTTTCTACCTCGGGTGTTCCAAAAATGATCAGGAAACTTGCCGATGAAGAAGTCAAATTTAAACTTGCGGTTTCTCTTCATTCAGCAATAGATGAAGTACGTACATCTATTATGCCCTTCAATGCAACCTTTAATCTTAAGGATCTGCGAGATTCTTTGATCTATTGGTATTCAAAAACAAAAAGCAGGATTACATACGAGTATGTAGTGTGGGAAGGTATTAATGATAAGGATAAGGATATAAGGGCTTTAATAGCGTTTTGCAGATTTGCACCTTCAAAGGTAAACCTGATAGAGTACAACCCTATTGATGATTCCAACTTTAAACAGGCATCCAATGATGCCATTAATAAGTATGTGGAGGCTCTGGAACAAAATGGAATAATAGTCACGGTTCGCCGGTCAAGAGGTAAAGATATTGATGCAGCTTGTGGACAATTGGCTAACAAATCTATATGATTAGGATCGCAATTTATTAAAGCACTTTGTGATCATTTTAAGTATAATATAACTAAAGCGGAATAAGGATCAGAATGAACTTCTTATTTCTTTAGTCTCGCTTCGTTCCCCTTGTTATTTTCCCTAAATTTATCGTACATCATTGATAAAATCATTTCTATTGAAAATTGTCGCGCAAATAACGGAACCGATCAATGAAGAAATGGAGCTTTTTGAAAAAAAGTTTCGTGATTCCATGTCCACCAAAGTCGCTCTTCTTAACAGAATCACCTATTATATAGTAAACCGGAAAGGAAAGCAAATGCGACCAATGTTTGTATTTCTTACCGCAAAGCTGGTTAATAATGGGGAAGTTAATGAAAGGACATATCGTGGGGCATCTGTTATTGAATTAATACACACGGCTTCTTTGGTGCATGATGATGTTGTTGATGATAGCTACAAACGCAGGGGTTTCTTCTCCATAAATGCACTGTGGAAAAATAAAATTGCCGTCTTAGTTGGAGACTATCTGCTTTCAAAAGGAATGCTGCTTTCTGTGGAGTATGAAGATTTTGATTTACTTAAAATAATTTCAATAGCCATACGCGAAATTAGTGAGGGAGAATTACTTCAGATAGATAAAGCCAGAAGACTAGATATTACAGAGGATGTATATTACGAAATAATCAGGCAAAAAACCGCAACCCTTATTGCCGCATGTTGTAGTCTGGGGGCATGTTCCGTAAAGCCTGATAGCACAGATGTTGAAACCTTTAGAAAGTTTGGAGAGCTTTGTGGGATGGCATTTCAGATAAAGGATGATCTTTTTGATTATGGAGCAGAGAAAATTGGCAAACCCACTGGAATAGATATTAAGGAACAAAAAATGACCCTGCCTTTAATATATGTACTTAACAACAGTACCCCCAAAGAGAAAAAATGGCTTATTAATTCAGTAAAAAATTATAACAAGGATAAGTCACGTGTTAAAGAAGTAATTGCCTTTGTAAAAGAAAAGGGAGGTCTTTCTTACGCGGAGACTAAAATGAACGAGTTTAAAAATAAGGCCTTGGAACTTTTAAATACCTACCCGGATTCTGAGTATAAAGATTCACTTAGGCTTATGGTAAGTTATGTGGTAGATAGAAAAAAATAACATCTAACTATTACATTTACAAAGAGTTATAAATTAATTTTAAAAAATTTTAGATTTCGGGCAACGTTTTTGATTTTCAAAACGTCTTTATCTATAGAAGACTAAAATGAAACGCTTGAAAATTATTTCTTTTTACAATAACGAAAAAGTGTTGATCAGGAAGGCAATTTCAGGTCATCCTAATGCACAACGGGCGATTTATGAGAAGTTTGCACCTAAGATGTTAGGCGTATGCAGACAGTACATAAAGGACTTGCATTATGCCGAAGATGTAATGATCAATGGTTTTGTGAAGGTATTTAAAAGTTTGAATTCATTTAGGCATGAAGGAAGCTTTGAAGGTTGGATCAGACAAATCATGGTTAGAGAAGCCATCTCTTATCTTAGGAAAAAACAATTTGTAGTCTTTGATGATGAGGTCTGTGAGTATAACACTCCAAACCAAATTACCATCTCTTCTTCAATGGATATTGAATATATTCAGCGGCTAATTGACAATTTGCCTGAAGGTTATAAAATGGTTTTTGTGCTTTATGCGATAGAAGGGTATAAGCATAGAGAAATTGCTGAAATGTTGGATATTACAGAAAGCACATCCAAATCCCAGTTGTTTAAGGCCAGGAGATTATTACAGGAAAAATTAAATGAACAAAGTATACTAGGTTATGGAACCCACTAAATTTGAAAATCATATTAAAGAAACCTTAAAAGGAAGCGAAATTAAACCTTCAGAGGATGCTTGGGATAAGATTAAAGGACAGATCAAAAATGAATATGAGCCAAAGAGAACCGGATATTTCTGGTATGGGATTGCAGCAGGTTTTATTGGAATTTTGATACTTTCTGCACTCTACTTTAAAACTGATGATGTGACTTTAAATCAAGAGGTGCAAGTTGCTGCTAAACCTTCAATTCCTTTTGTTGAAAAAGAAAAAGAAAAAGAAGAACTTTTGAAAGTAGCTGTTCCTGAGGAAGAGAGCTTAATTACAACAGTTGAGGCCCCCTATGAAGCAGAGGAAGAAAAGTCGATCACAATGCCAGAAAGAGAACCAAAAAGAGAACTGGTTATATCGGAAGATACTAAACTGGCAAATGCTGAAGAACTCCAAAATAATCCATCGGAAGGTTCAAATGAGGAAATTGACACTAAAATAGCGGAAGTATTGGCCAGAGTGAATGCACTTGAAGTAAATAACAAAGAGCTGACAGATTTGGAAGTAGATTCCCTCTTAAGACAGGCGCAAAAGGAAATTTTAACAAATAATCTTTTAAATTCTGATAACACAGTTAATCCGTCGACATTGCTTTCGCAGGTGGAAGAAGAGTTGGATCAGTCATTTCGGGATCAGATTTTTGAGAAACTTAAGTCTGGTTATAATAAAGTGAGAACTGCTGTAGCGGTTCGTAATGATTAACCTTTAGCACATATTTATATATAATTTCTTCAAATGATATTGAGGAAGCAGTAAGGAGTTTATTCATCAATCAAAAATCAAAAATCAAAATGAAAACAATCAGCACCTATTTAGTACTTCTATTAATTTGTTTTATGGCGAATACGATAGTGGCACAAGACAATTATAAAGATAAGATTGAAACACTTAAAGAACAGAAAGAAAAGATTACACTTGAGGAAAAAGAAGCCTTAAAGGTAGAAGTCGAGTCTATTAATAAACGATTGGAAAAAAGTGAAATTACCACCGATGAAGCAAATAAACTCAAAGACGAAGCTGCCCGGAAGCGAGCATTAAATATTGAGAACAGAATAGCAATAATAGATAACGAAATTGCATTGCTGGAGCGTAACAAGGGTGAGGTGTTGGATGTTGAAGAGGATGATAATTCCTGGGATGACGACGATGGTGTTACCATAAGAATCGACGGCGATGAATGGGAAATAACAGATAATAAGTATGGTTGGTCAAAATACGGCCGTCGAACATATTCAGACTTTATTGTTGCCTTTGGTTTAAACAATGCAATAATCGAAGGCCAGTCCCTTAATGATACCCCCTATAAGGTTGGCGGAAGTAGATTTTTTGAAATGGGATGGGCATGGAGAACAAGGGTTTTTAAGAAATCTAATGCTGTTAGGTTTCATTATGGATTTTCTTTTCAATTCAATGGATTAAAATCGAAAGACAACCTCTATTATGTTGTTAATGACCAGGGAGAAACAGTACAGGAGGAGTTTCCGTCTAATCTCAACAAGTCTAAATTAAAATTGGACAACCTTGTATTTCCTATTCATTTTGAATTTGGTCCCTCCAGAACAAGGATTTCCGGTAACCACGTAAAATATTCCTTAAGGCATCAATTTAGAATAGGTTTAGGAGGATACGGAGGTTTTAATATGGGGACTCGCCAAAAACTTAAATACAATGAAAACGGATCGAACCAAAAGTTAAAGATAAAAGGCGGTTTAAACAGTAATCCTTTCATCTATGGACTAAGTGCCTACATGGGAGTGGATTGTTTTCTGCTTTATGTCAAGTACGACCTAAATCCTATTTTCAAGAGTCCATCAGTTGAACAAAGGAATATTTCAATGGGACTACGATTTGATATTTAAAAATTAAAAACTCGGAAAACTGTCGCATTTGGATTTCATCTTAATTGAAATTATAATGTGACAGGTTTCTTTTGTGGGTATCTATGAATTAATTTTCAAATGCAGCTTGCATCTCTTTTGTAAATTCTTCCTTGTAATACCCTTTTTTACAATGATTGCAACGTATTATCTGAGTTGTTGACACGCGAAAAAGGGGAACCCAGAATAAATGAAAAAAATTGGGTGTACTTTCACCCGATAGGGTATCAGACTGATTGCAATGAGAACATTTTATATGTCTCATATTTATTGTTGTTGTCTTTCCCGGCCGAATTCCAAAAAATAAGATCATCATACATTTTATTATGTTACTGCGGTAAATTAATCGCTTTCAAACAGATTGTAATCTAAAAATACTGTATTTTAAAGCATTCAATTTGCTTATTTTTACAGCGCACATAATTTGCTACATTGATTTCAAAATTCACCATAGATCAAGTTTATGAAACCGCCCGCCTGGAGGAGGTAATTGGGGATTTTGTACAATTAAAAAAATCTGGTTCCAATTTCAAAGGTTTGAGCCCCTTTTCAGACGAACGCACCCCAAGTTTTATGGTATCACCCGTAAAACAAATCTGGAAGGACTTTAGTAGTGGTAAGGGTGGCAATGTTGTGGCTTTCCTTATGGAGCACGAGCATTTTACCTATCCCGAAGCTATTAAATATCTGGCAAGGAAATACAATATTGAAATTGAAGAAACAGAACGTACAGATGAACAAAAGGAACAGGCCGATGAACGTGAAAGTATGTATCTGGTTTCTGAATACGCTCAGCAATATTTTGAGAAGACGCTTTGGGAGAAAGAAATGGGGAAGGCTATAGGCCTGAGTTATTTCAGAGAAAGGGGTTTTACAGATGACATCATTAAAAAGTTTGGACTGGGATATAGCCTGGACCAGTGGGACGCTTTTACCAATTCCGCTCTTGAAGAAGGATATCAGCAGGATTTTTTACAAAAAACCGGGCTGACAATTGTAAAAGAAGATGCTAACAAGCCTGGAGTCTCAAAAAAATTTGACAGATTTAAAGGAAGAGTAATGTTCCCTATCCATTCCATGAGTGGCCGGGTTCTGGGATTTGGGGGCAGGATACTTTCCAATGAAAAGAAAGCTGCCAAATATCTGAATTCCCCGGAAAGTGAAATATACCATAAGAGTAAAGTGCTATACGGTATATATTTTGCTAAACAAGCCATTGCTAAAGAGGATAACTGCTATTTAGTGGAAGGCTATACGGATGTTATTCAAATGTATCAAAGAGGAATTCATAATGTGGTAGCCTCCAGTGGTACGGCCCTTACGCCAGAGCAAATCCGATTAATAAACAGGCTAACTAAAAATATTACAGTTTTATTTGACGGTGATGCAGCGGGTTTACGAGCATCTTTGAGAGGGATTGACCTTATTCTTGAACAAGGAATGAATGTAAAAGTTTGCACCTTTCCAGAGGGAGAAGACCCTGATAGTTTTGCAAAGAAAAACGAAGTAGAGGAGATCATACTATACCTGCAGGAGAATGCTAAGGATTTTATACAGTTTAAAACTTCTTTGCTTGCCAAAGATGCGGCAAATGATCCAATAAAAAAGGCAGATACTATACGCGAAATCGTTAACAGTATCTCTAAAATCCCGGATAGGATAAAACGTGAAATTTATATTCAGGAGTGTGCACACATAATGAATATTTCAGAAGATGTTTTATTTAATACTCTGGCGCAGATTGGAAGGAAAGAACGCACAGATGCTGCCACAACAGCCAGACAGGAGCAAAAAGCATTCGAGGTAGTTAAGCATAGCCAGAAAGAAGAAAAACTGGATGTGCAATATGAGTTAGAACGGAAAATAATAGAAATGCTTCTGCTTTACGGGAATGAGCTTCAGGAGTTTGAAGATCTTATATTAAAAGAAAATGAAGAGGGTGATCTCGTTCTTGAACCAGAAAATATGGAAGCAAAAGTATATGAAAAGGTATACCTGGACCTTCAGGAAGATGAAATAGAACTTACCCATGACAAATTCAGAAATATTTATTATAAATTAATAGAAGGGTTAAATGAGAAAGAAGACTTTTCCATCACAACATTTATGACTGAACTCGATCAGGAAATGGTAGCCCAAATTTCTTCGATATTAATGGAGGAAGAAAAATATGAGTTGCATCATTGGGAACGAAAGGACATCTATCCAAAAGACAAAGAAAAAAGTATTTCCCAATTAGTGAGTGAAACAATTTTAACTTTAAGATGCTTTTTAATTAAAAAACGGATTACATCCCTGCAGGAAAACACAGAAGATTTGAGTGGTGATCACAAGGAAACCCTGGAAGAGATAATGAATTACCTGCAATTAAATAAACTCTTAAATAAGAAGTTAAACAGGGTGCTCTCATAAAAACATTTCCTCCGGCATTTAGTTTATTTGCGTCTATGGAGTATAAAAAAACCCCGACACTTTGGTCAGGGTTAAAATTATTTACGAATCCGAACTTAGTATAACTCTAAGGCCTTTGCTTGTTGAAGCAAATCCACAAGATTATCAACATTTAATTTTTTCATTAAACGAGCTTTATACGTACTAACTGTTTTTTCATTTAGATTTAAGCCTAAGGCAACGTCTTTGTTTCTCTTTCCACTGGCCAGAAGCTTAAGAACCTCAACTTCTCGGGTAGACAACTTTCTGAAAAACCTTCGGGGTTTTTGAGTTCCTTCATCGAAGGCCAGTCTTTGCGCCAGTTCATTAGTGATAAACATATTACCTTCGCTCACTTTTCTAACGGCAGAAATTATGTAATCCAAATCTGCAGTTTTTGAAAGATAGCCAAACGCTCCTGCTCTTATTGTGCTAAGTGCGTATACGTCTTCAGATTGGCCACTATAGATCAATACCTTTATGTCCGGGTATTCCTGTTTAAGCTTCCTCAAGCTGGCTATTCCATTAATTTCCGGAATATCCATTTCAAGTATAACAACATCTGGAGTTATAGCCTTTAATTTGGTAAAAAGTTCAGTAGTAGTAGCAACATCATCAATAATTTCAAAATCAGAAACCGAATTTAGTACATTCTTAATTCCCATTCTGACAATTGGATGATTGTCCGCGATTAAAACTTTTATCATTTTGATTGGTTTTCTAGATATTAACGCTAACCCACGTCGAAAAATACTGACATGCAATGTAAGGTTAAATTATCTAATTTCTTAAACAAAAGTGTACTTTTTTTCTCAATTATTAGGAATAATCGAGTCATTATTCGTCTTAATTAACTGATTCTTAGTCAAGATGTTATTTTAGGCTGCCTGGAATTTCACAAACGGGTATAGGGAGCATCTTATGTTGATTCATGGTGTTGTACCTTTTAAAGATGAGAAAGACTTCTTTTTCTCTTCCGCTGAATTCGTCGGCCTTCTTCCCGGCGTTATTCATTTCCATTGCCCATTCTAATTCCGGATATGAAGCCCCAATCTGATCTTCATCCGTTCGTGAGTCACCCCACAAGCCATCTGTTGGAGGAGCAACAATAATTTCTTCATTAATACCCAAATACTTAGCAATTTCGTAAACCTCTGTTTTGAGAAGATCTGCAATTGGACTAAGATCAACTCCACCATCCCCATATTTGGTGTAGAAACCAATTCCAAAGTCCTCCACCTTATTTCCTGTTCCTGCAACCAGATAATTCTTTAAAGCGGCAAAATAGTAGAGCGTTGTCATACGAAGTCTCGCGCGGGTATTTGCTAAAGACATAAACCTGTCTTCTTCATTATCAACCGCTGGCAACGATGCTACAAGATTATCAAATACCGAAGTTAGATTCACAGCTTCTCTGGATACACTGTCAAAGTTTTCCTGCAACCACTCAATATGATTAGATGCCCGGGTTACCTGATTTACGCCTTGATGGATTGGCATTTCAATACATATTAGGTCTAAACCTGTTTTTGCACATAAGGTTGAAGTAACCGCGGAGTCTATTCCACCCGATACACCTATAACAAATCCTTTGATATTTGCTTCGGCGGCATATGCCTTTAACCAATTTACAATATGATCTACTACCTTTTCTGTTTGCATAGGCTTGATTATTATATGGAAATATTAACTTTGCTGCAATAAAAATAAAGCCAATACCCTTAATAATAAAACTGAAGAGTAATTACTTTATATGAAAACAAGATTTATTGCGGTTGTAGTTATTTTATTTAGTTTCTATTCTTGTAAAAATGAAACGGGTGTATCCGAAGATATTTCAAAGATTCAATTAAATCTGACTGTGTTTCGCTTTGATAGGGAATTTGCGGAGGCAAAACCCGGAGACATACCCAAACTAAAACAAAAATTCCCTTACCTATTTCCAAAACAGTATTCAGATAGTGTTTGGATTGCAAAATTGAAAGATACCTTGCAGAATGAAATATTTAGCGAAGTAAATAAAACTTTTCCCAATTTTGATAAGGAAACAGCAGACATCGAACTTTTCTTTAAACATGTTGTGTACCACTTTCCAAATTACCGGACGCCGGATGTAATAACAGTTATTTCTGATGTAGATTATTCGAATCGTGTAATTTTGGCAGACACACTTTTACTAATCGGTCTGGATAATTATCTTGGTAAAGATCATAAGTTCTATAGAGGAATAGAACAATATATAGCTGCCGGACTAGATAAAACCTATTTAATAAGCGATGTTGCAAGCGCTTTTGGCAAAACCACCCTCAGTTTCCCTTCTGACCGTACTTTTTTGGCGCAGATGATATATTATGGGAAAGAGTTATATCTTAAAGACAAGTTGATACCTCTTGCAACGGATGCTCAAAAAATAGTATATACGCCTGATGAATTGGCCTGGGCCCAGGCCAATGAAGAACAAATTTGGCGTTATTTTATTGAGCGGGAATTATTATACAGCACAGACAATATGCTGGCTCCCCGGTTTTTAGATCCGGCTCCGTTTTCAAAATTCAGGTTAGAACTAGATAATGAATCTCCTGGTAGACTAGGCCGCTATATGGGATGGCAAATAGTAAGGGCGTTTATGAATAATAATGATGTTAAGCTCAATCAATTACTGGATTTATCGGCAGATGAAATTTTTAAAAAATCAAATTACAAACCGAAAAAATAGATTATGGGAAAATTACATACTTCTCAAATAACGCTTAAAGTTGGCTTGGATGAAAATCGTGTTCCGGAAGAACTTACCTGGTCTGCTGAAGATGGCGGCATCATAAACGAGGAGGCAAAAGCCATGCTATTGTCGGTGTGGGACAGTAAAAAGCAGGAATCCTTAAAAATAGATTTATGGACCAAAGATATGCCTGTAGATGAAATGAAAGTTTTCTTTCATCAAACCCTGTTGGCTTTGTCCGATACTTTTATGAAGGCTACGCAGGATGAAAAAATGACAACAACAATGAAAGATTTCTGCGCCTATTTTGCGGAGAAATTGGAATTAAAAAAGGATTAGTCTATGGTTATAGTAATTGGCCACCCCTCAAATTGAGTTGCTCTACCTGTTGTAACATCCGTATTTCTTGGCCAGCATTCAAAAGTTACATTCTTCTCAATTTTGTTAAATCTGATTAGACCGTAACCCCCGCCATTGGAAGGGCTCTCAGGATTTACATAGGCCATCATACTTATTTTATTTCCAAAACCATCCAAATAATCGCCAGTCCATGGTAGCGCCTTATTGTTGATAGAATTAGCTCCAGCTTGTTCATCTTCCGGCCACCACCATCGGCTATAATAGTCATTTACAATTGCCGGAACAATAAATGCCCATGGCCCGTCCCTAAAGTTATTTATGCCATGTTGTATAACGGTAGCCAGGTGTTGGTCTCCTGCTATATGAACCGCATTTGCATTTTTAATTAGGCGCAATGCCTTGTTCCTGCCACTTTGTGGCCAGCCATTGGAATCCAGATCTGCATGTAATCTGTTATCTAGTGAACCATGGATATGAGCACCCCCACAAAATCCTGTTTGGGATAACACCACTTTCATGACTCCTGAATTTTTACTGCCCCAGTCCTTTAAAAAGACTAGCTGTCTTTCACCTAATAAAGTCAATCCTTCTAAATCAATTGAACTCGGATCGTATTGAGGATTCCTTATATGGTCGGGGCGTGGGCCTTGTTGTGGAATTTTACCTTCCGGACCTGATTTAAATTTTCTGTCTTCTAATATGGCAAAATCAATACCTCCCAGGCTAAGATTTGTGTAGTATACACCAATGCCCTGTTCAATAGGTGTTGGATCATAGGGATCCGGAAGATGACTAGTTTGACACCTTTCTACCATTTTCACATATTCCGGATGATAGGTATAACCTCCATCGCTACTTCCTTTTGATGTAGATAGTTTGCCATTTTCTCCCCAAAGATTACCCTGTCCAATATCGTGGTCATCGGGAATAGTAATACAAGGCCTGTTCCTGAAAGTTTCTCTGAATTGAAGCCCGAATTTAAGCCAAGCAGCCGTATGCTCTGTATGATCATAAGACTGATCACCTGCAAAAAACATGAGATCCGGGTCCTGATAATTAATATTTCTCACGTAATTTTCCCTCAAACCCCTATCCTTGTTTGAATTACAGGAAAGTGCCGCTATTACGATTTCATTCTTATAATCAGGATTTTTCCGGATTGTTCCTTCATAATAAGCTCGTTTTCCATGCGTAATTCTGTATTTTGTATCTTTTGAATAGTCCCAATTTTCTATCCTGAATAGCGCAGACCAACCTAATTCATTTACATTTTGTCTTTGGACGACTTTCCATTTTTCGTCTTGGAAAAGCGCTAAACTAATTGCCCTTGGTTCATTGGGATAAAGAGGATAAAGTTGAGCAGTCAATTTAAGGGTATTGGCATGTACGGTATAAAGACCGAAGGCCACAACACTGTCTCTGTTTACTTTTAGATTTATAATTTCATTAGGAGGTCTGTTCCACCAGTCATTGGTTGCAAGCGTATCTATATTTTTAAAAGGGGAGGGTAATGGGGTCGATTGTGGCTGAGCAAAGCTTGTCTGCCATTGCATAGCAAATAATAGCAGGCAACAGTTTATAAGTTTATACATAGGAAGTTTTATTAGAGATATTAGATGTAAGGATTGTGTATTTTTGTTGACTAAAAATATGTTGTAAAGTACATTTTCAGTAGGTATTAAATGTATAAATTTATTTATGGAAAATCACCAGGAGGCTAGGCTAATTTTTATTTATAATGCTAATTCAGGATTGCGAAATGCCCTTCTGGATTCGGCTCATAAAGCATTAAGTCCGCAGACTTACCAATGTAATCTCTGTGATCTAACCTTTGGTTTAATTAATGAGAAAAAAACCTGGAAGAAATTTCGCAAGGAAGCGGGCTGGAGCCTGGAATTTCTACATAAGGATGAATTTAATAAGCAGTATGCTTCAAAATTCGGATATAAGTTTGAGTTTCCGATTGTACTAATAGCAGTCAATAACGAGCTACAAGTATTTATTTCTACAAAAGAACTCAATGAATTGGAAAATACGGATGCCCTAATCGATTTAATTAAGAA
>Ga0316204_10008162_pt1 | contig 14776 bp, 15 predicted proteins | sample 6monrhotite_MG_2_FD_205661 | JGI IMG/M metagenome (GOLD analysis project Ga0316204, IMG submission 205661) | Microbial mat bacterial communities from mineral coupon in-situ incubated in ocean water Damariscotta River, Maine, United States -... | ecosystem: Environmental > Aquatic > Marine >...
CCACACTCCCATTATTGCATTTCAGTGGCTTTGACCTATTAATTAGGCAAGACATAAGATAATCGCTTCGAACAATTCCCTTAATTTATAAATATACATACGAGATAGATAATGATTGCTGTAATTTTTGAGGTTGTTCCTGCTGAGGGAAGAAAAGATATGTATCTAGACATTGCTTCTAAATTGAAGCCTCTATTGGCAGATATTGATGGCTTTATTTCTATAGAACGCTTCCAAAGCCTTGTTGATGATAAAAAAGTACTATCACTTTCATTCTGGCGTGATGAAAAAGCCATTAAGGCTTGGCGAAATCTGGAGTCGCACCGCTTCGCTCAGGAAAGGGGGCGGGAAGATATTTTTTCAGATTACCGTATAAGAGTTGCAAGCGTAGAGCGTGATTACGGATTAAACAACCGCAAGCAAGCACCATCTGACAGCAATCTAATTCATGACAATCCCAATACGAAAATTATTCGCTAAAAATCAGGCTCACTACAACAGCTAATAATATTGGAGAATCAAGTACCCTCCACTACCCCTTTAACAATTATTAGTTGTTATGAGACTGACGATGAATACCAATGAAATAATTTTTATCTGGGGAATACCACTGCTTGCGATCTATCTTTTATATCAGAGTAAAAAGGAATGGCTTCATATCAATCGATATTTTTCACCAGCTTACCAGGGTAAATCAGGCAACTCTCAGTCGTAGAACATGGTCCAAACTTAAACAGTCATGGAGAAAGCCTGGGTGAAACTCATACGACAATTATCACTTGTCCCTCTCATCGCACTAACTGGCTGCAGTGAGGACCCTAAAAGCGCAATTATCGGTAACTGGGAAGGGATCTCGCTGAAGCAGGATCTTCATTTTTTTAAGAATGGCCGCGCACAAATACTCGACAGAAAACATGGTACTTACGAAGGGACTTGTAAATTTTTTGATAATGACCAGCTATCCTGCAACTTTGATCGATTTGCCTACCCCGTCATTCGAAGCGTAGATATTAGCGGCGACAAACTATACCTGACCAACAAAAATGGGCAGGAAGAAATATACCGACGCAAATAATAAGCTATTGTTATCGCTCAGCCTTCTTTTTTGCCACCTGGTCTCGTAAATACACAGGAACTGCAAACTCCGCGCTCACAGCCTGGCCAGTCTCTAGTCCATGAGCAGCCAAAACAGCAACATCCTGAGCATGAACAAACACATCAGCCTCAAACGAAGAAATTTTCTTCCCTAACCGTTCGGTCAGGATGTTTTCATAGGCCTCCCAGGCACTACCTACTCCACACCAGCCCCGGTCATCCGGTATTGCAACCTCCTGAGGTGAACAGACCTGTTCATCGCCGCATAATTGCATTATCCCGTCTTCAGACATCTCACAAGATGCCCAATACACCTCATTCATGCGTGCATCAAAACCGGCTAACACGCGTTCCGCGGTATACACACGCCGTGCCCCCTGTGCCAGGGCCAATAAACTCGATACGGGTACCACGGGCAGATTGGCAGCCACAGCCAGCCCTTGAGTAACCGCAGCGGCAATACGCACGCCAGTGAATGACCCCGGCCCCCTCGCGAATCCCAGACCATCCAGACCATTAACAGACAGCCCTGCCTCGTTCAGCAGGCTATCCATCATGGGCAGGATTAAATCGGAATGAGTGCGAGGTGCAATTTCATAACGCTCACGTATCTCACCATTAATCAGCAGCGCTGCAGAGCAGCCGGCCTCAGTTGTATCTATCGCTAATAACTTCATGGCCCTATTCTACGACACTCGCTGCCACTCGGTTAAAAACATGAACTTGATCAAGCCAAAAGCTGTCCGATCAGTTACCATACGCGCCATCATTAGCCGGAGCTGTATCAGGCATGAATCAAGCATCGCCCAACGCCGTTAAAACGGATAAAACGGCCGCCCCCTTCGATATGAAGGCAGGGCATTTCACCGTACCTACACTTTGCATCAAGAGCTCAGATACTGACGCTCTGGATCTTTTTCTCGCCCAGCAAATTGCCAAGTTACCGCAGTTTTTCGATCAGGCGCCACTGGTGATTGACCTGAGCCAGTATGATTCTGATGAAGCCCTGGATGAATTTCCAATGATCGTCGGTATGGTGCGTGGCCATGGCATGATTCCCGTGGGTGTACGTGGTGTGTCTGCAGAGCAAAAAGAACAGGCAAAAATGCTTGAACTGGCCATCATGCCAAAAGGTCGCACACCCGCAGTTCGAACTGACCCCGCTTCGGTCAAAAAAACACCTGCTGCAAGCACTGGCCATAAATCACTTGTGATTGACAAGCCTGTGCGTTCAGGCCAGCGCATCTATGCCGAAGGGGCAGATCTCATTTTGCTTTCAGGCGTCAGCTCAGGGGCAGAGGTTATGGCTGATGGTCACATACACGCCTACGGCGCTGTGCGTGGTCGCATGCTGGCCGGTGTGAAGGAAAACACAGATGCGCGCATTTTCTGCAAGGACATGGGTGCAGAACTGGTTGCTATTGCGGGTCGATACCGTGTCAGTGACGATATTCCCAATAAACATATTGGCCGTGCAGTGCAAATATCCTTGCAGGGTAATTCCCTGAAATTTGCGTCACTCTGACGTAAAAAATTAACCCTTTTTTCCAGACCAACGCGAGCACCAGCTCGACAGGAGTATTCAGTTGGCAAGAATTATTGTTGTAACATCTGGTAAAGGCGGCGTGGGCAAAACCACTACTAGCGCCGCTTTCGCTATGGGGCTCGCTCAGCGCGGCCATCGTACCGTCGTCATTGATTTTGACGTAGGTTTACGCAATCTCGACCTGATCATGGGCTGTGAGCGCCGTGTGGTATACGATTTCGTCAATGTTGTTCAAGGTGAAGCCAATATCAAACAGGCTTTAATCAAAGATAAACGTAACCCTAACCTGTTCATTTTGCCTGCCTCGCAAACACGCGATAAAGATGCCCTCACCAAAGAGGGTGTCGGTAACGTGCTAGACGAACTGGCTGAAGAATTTGACTACATCATCTGTGATTCACCTGCTGGTATTGAAAAGGGTGCAACCCTGGCAATGTACTTTGCCGACGATGCCATTGTGGTTAGCAATCCTGAGGTCTCATCGGTACGGGATTCTGATCGCATGATCGGAATTCTTTCAAGCAAATCACGACGTGCTGAAGAGAATGAAGATCCGATTCAAGAGTATCTACTCATCACGCGCTACTCGGCCGAACGTGTAGAAAAAGGCGAGATGCTCAGCATAGAAGATGTCCAGGATATTCTCGCTCTCGACCTGATTGGTGTAGTTCCAGAGTCAGAATCTGTACTGAATGCCTCGAATGCGGGCGTCCCCGTTATCATGGATGACGACAGCAAAGCCGGTACGGCCTACAACGATATGGTCGACCGCTACCTTGGTGAGGAACTGCCACACCGCTTTATCGATGTTGAAAAGAAAGGCCTGTTTGGCCGCTTATTTGGAGGCTAAGCCATGTCCTTACTGGATTACTTCAAGCAAAACAAAAAGAAAGGCTCTGCTTCTCTGGCCAAGGAGCGTTTGCAGATACTGGTGGCACATGACCGCCGTGGCAGTGGCCCTTCGTACCTTCCTCAGCTACAAAAAGATCTGCTCAAAGTCATCCGTAAATATGTTGCGGTGAACAATGATGCAGTCTCGGTACAGGTAGAACACGATGGCGATCAGGAAATTCTCGAGTTAAACATCGTATTGCCTGAATCTTAAAAATCAGGCTCCCCAAACAACCGGGGAGTCTATAGCCGGTTAAAAACAATCAACATCAAGGCTGCCAAGGTCAGCACCCAGACAATACCGTAAATCACCACGGCCTTCTTTGCCTTCTCTTTCTGTAACCAGGTGCGTGGGCCAATTCCCTTAAAGTAGAAGACCAACTTGCTCGCCAAATTGATGCACACGACGTTAATCGCCAAGAGCAATGCAGCGCCTGCCGCCTGCTCGTAATTACCTTGCCCCAGCATCAGACCCGCAGTCGCGGTCGGTGGTAATAAAGCAACCGCCACCATCACACCAACCAGCACACCAGACAAACCACTCGAAAGAGACAAGGCCGCAGCTGCGCCCGAAGCCAGCGCCAGCACAACCGAGTCCCAACCAGCCACAGTACGCGAAATCAGCTCGAAGCTATCCAGCTTCCCCTGCCAAAGAAATCCCAGAATGACAGACATCAACATTGCCAGAGCGATGCCAGCCAGCAGGGTACGAATCGCACCGACCATCAACTTAACATCACCCAGAGCGGTACCCAGACTCAACGCCAGATTGGGCCCCAGCAGAGGCGCTATTACCATGGCACCAATCACTACAGCCACGTTATTCTCGATCAAACCGACAGCCGCCACGACCGTCGACAGAGCAACCAGTATTAAGAAATTGAGATCGAAACGCCCCCCCTTGGCTACCGAGGCATAAAGTGTTTCACGCGCCATCGTTGCAGTGTCTTCCTGCTTGCGCTTCGCTTCCTCGGCCACGGGCAGACTGGTCTCTACCGACAGCACTACAATGCGTGCGTATGGCTGGGCCCCCAGTACATTCTGCAGGGCATCTAGTGCAGTCTGCAGCCTGTCATCGGCCAACAGGATACGCATGGCCTGTTTACCATCCTCACCCACGAGACTCAGTCGAAAATCATCTGCAGCGACTTTTTCAGCAATCGCAGCAACCGTATCAGCACTGCCTGCTTCGGCGACCACTTCAAGATATTTCATCGATTGAGTACCTTTTGTTCAGCTAAAAGTTTACCGTGAAGTATCACTGCCCTGAGCGATCCTAGTCTTCTAAAAATGCCACGGCCACATCCTGCTCTCGCGTACGTGCAAAGTCAGGCATCGATTTTAAAAAAGTATGGCCATAGGATTTTTTCAATAAACGCGGATCACACATCACCAATACACCACGGTCAGTCACATCGCGAATTAAACGTCCTGCACCCTGTTTTAAGGCGATAGCTGCCTGGGGTACCTGATAATTCATGAAGGGATTTCCACCACGAGACTTGATCGCATCCAATCGCGCCTGCAACACAGGATCGCCCGGCGAGGCAAAAGGTAACTTATCGATAATCACCAGTGAAAGCGCTTCACCACGGACATCCACACCTTCCCAAAAACTGGAAGTGCCTAACAAAATAGCATTGCCGTGTTCAACGAAACGTTCCAGCAATTCACCTTTTGGCGAGCTGCCCTGTATTAACAGGGGATATTCAATCCCCTCGTCTTCCAGCCAATCGGCTGCTTCATTCAAGGCCCGGTGACTGGTAAAGAGCAAAAAGGCGCGGCCTTCACTTGCCTCAAGCAGGGGCAAGGCTTCTTCCATGACAGCTTTTACATAGCCTGAATCACTGGGTTGCGGCATATTTTTGGGCACATACCACAATGCCTGATGCTGAAAGTCGAAGGGGCTGTCCCACTTACCTGTTTCTGCCTCATACAGACCCAGCTGCTGCTGAAAGTGTTTAAAACTATCACCTACCGCCAGGGTTGCCGAGGTAAAAATCCAACTGGCCTGATGACTCTGCATCTGTTTACTAAAGACATCGGCAATATCAATCGGTGTGCTATTCAAACGTAGGCTCTGACCAAAGCTTTCATACCAGCGAATGATCAGACTCTCATCTTCCGGTTCACGTATTTCCTGAAGTAATTTTGCCATCGCTTCACAGCGAGCCAGACAGGCATCAAGTCCCTTACCTCGGCCCTTTATGGCTTCCAACATACCAAATAAGTTGCCTAACTCAGCATCAACCTTATCAAGTGCCTGCTGTACCTTTTCGTTATGCTCTACATCAATCCAGGCCCCCCGTCCCTGCCCGGCGCCAAAGGCCAGTCGCAGATCACGCGCGGCTTTGGCAAACACATCCGATTGCTCAACCAGTTTGGGTAGATCACCGGCTTCTTTATGGTATTCGGCCTGGGTATCACGCACCAAATCGAGCATCTGGCGTGTACTCAGCGTACTGCCAAAAAAGTTACTCGCCACTTCTGGCAACTGATGCGCCTCATCGATAATAAACACATCGGCAGCAGGTAATAATTCGCCAAAACCTTCGTCTTTAAGCGAAAAATCAGCACACAGCAGATGGTGATTAATCACCACAATATCGGCCTCTTGCGCTGTACGCCGCGCCTCGACCAGATGACAGGTACTCCATGACGAGCACTCTTGCCCCAGACAGTTATCAGTTGTGGAGGTTACCGATGGCCAGATCGCGGCATCTTCAGGAATATCTTTAAGCTCGGCGATATCACCACGCCTTGTGCTATGTGACCAATCACGCACCTTGAGCAACCACCCAAGCGCTTCTTTATTGTGCCCACGTACGTCGAGCATCGCCATATCCATACGATGGATACACAGGTAATTGGCGCGGCCTTTGAGCAAGGCAATTTTAACCGGGCTGGCCATGGCCTCACGCACACGCGGCAGGTCCCGGAGAAAAAGCTGGTCTTGCAGATTACGGGTACCGGTTGAAACCAGTACCTTTTGCCCAGAGAGCAATGCGGGCACCAGATAGGCAAAGGTTTTGCCCGTGCCGGTGCCCGCCTCGGCGATCAGATTACTGCCTTCACGAATGGCCTTCATCACCGCGTCGGCCATCTCGGCCTGCTGCGGCCTGTAGGCAAAACTATCGACCTGTTGCGCAAGCAGCCCTTCAGCGCCTAGAACATCTTCGACCTCAGTCGCGCTGATTGTCCCAAACCTCTTCCTGTTGACCACCGATACTGTCCCAAACCAGTTCACTGATGATCTTGAAACGCGCTACCGACATAGCGCCTCGTTTGGCCCGATTCGAACTCGACTTACCGATAAACTCAGTCAGATCATCGCGATGCGCACGATAAATCTCGTAAGGCTCATAATTTTCATCCATCAAAACCAGCACAACCGCATCCCAATCCTGGCTCATCTTCAACTGACCGATACGCTGACCACTTTTACTCTCGTCAAAGATGGTACGGCTTTTAATCTGAATACGATCACCATTATCCGGATCAATCGCATCCCAGCCACCTTCATCACTAGCCTTGGATTCTAGATTCAGCAGGCGAACCGCATCGTGCTCAGCAATTTCACTGCTGATGCCAGGCAGGGGCTTGCCCATGGTGCGACGGTATTCAGCCGCAAGCACACGTGCCTGCGAAATCAGTTTGTCTGCGGCGTAAGGGTTTGGCACTGGAACTCTTTATGATTATTTATGCTAGATGTTGATTCTACTGCAAGTACAGCCATATCGTTAGCGTAAAGCTAACAGGCTGGCATTTATTCCTGAAAAAATTGCCTGCAGCATTTTCTCAATCAACATTGATGCTGATAAAGTATCAGCAATATCACCCCCCCTTACAGACTACTTCTTAGGAGGGTTCCAGTAGCCAAAGGCATTGCCTGCAACAGGTGGCGCTGCGGCCGCCTGCTGGTGACGGCTCTGCAGATCGCTATAAACATGCTGTGAAAAGGCACAGAGCTCTTCCATCATCTGGTCCTTTGCCGCTTTTTCCATGCCTTTATCGTTGCCTAAGAGGTAGCCTGTTACTGCAGCCAGATACTGCATGACAACGCCAGTATCGGCACCGGGATGCTGTGTTTCCACGGCCTGCTGGATATCTTTAAAAAGTTGTGGTGAAAGTTGAATATCTGCCATTTTAAAACCTAGTGATTCTGTAGATGAAGTTATCGAAGTAAACGCGCGCGTTCACGTGCCTTGGCTGCCCCGCGCTTATCGCCCTGTGCCAGGCGTGCCTGGGCTATCAATGTCCAATTGTCGGCCTGTAAGGCATCATCGCTGGCCACAAAGGCATTCGATTTTGCAGCAAACTGGCTCACCTGCCCGTAGCGCCGCTGGGCAGCACGGACATGGGCCAAACGGTTCCAGAGTTTCGCATTTCGCGGTTCGATACGCAGACCTCGCTCAAGGCTCACAGCAGCACTGGCATAATCACCCGCATGACGCTGATCGTCAGCCCGGCGGATTAATATCTGAACCGCCTTGGCTGGCTGCGGTCGCGCAATCGCCAGGTGCTGTTTTGGAGGCCGATAGGCCGAGATTTGAGGTTCAGATGAAGAGGCTGAAGAAGGTACCGGGGATGACCCTCGATGCTCAACTGGTGCAGGAGCTGATTCACGCACCGGACCACCGCATGCCGTTAGCAGCACCCCCAGCATCCCCAGGATAATAAATTTTGTACTGATTTTATTCATGGCGATAGCTTAATCGAAAAAGAATGAAAAATGCCTCTGCGACAGCTCAAACCCCAGATAAAAAGACGTTTTGAGAGTTGCGTCAATAAAGCTAAGGCAAACATCACGCCCTAGCTGAAGTTAAAGTGCTGTAACAGGCTATAGCTCAAGACAAAGTCCAGACCGCATAGTTCATACAGCTGTAATCTTTTAACCTTGACTAAAGTTACGGCTATTTAGTCATGTGCAATGGCTTTATCGGTAAACAGGAAATCCTTCAACTCTTTGTCAAATGAGGCATCTTTACGACGAATCCATTCCAGAACCATGGCCGCATGCTCTTTTTCCTCATCCCGGTTATGCGCGAGAATGGCCTTTAGTTCATCGTCTTTACAGGCATCGACTCGCTGGTTATACCAATCAACGGCCTCAAGCTCTTCCATGAGCGATGTAATTGCTCGATGCATATCGCGTGTTTCATCGCTGAGTTCATTAATGGGTTCGTGATAGCCTTCATTAGCCATATTTATTTACCTCTTTATCGTTTAAAAAATACCCTGATGCCAGTCATTTAATACTACACACAAATGAACGCCAACAACCTCGATTAATCAAAGATCCCCTGTAGAAAACTTCCCAAACCAGGGGACTCCGCACAACTTGAGCGCAATTCAGGTTCAGAACCACGCGCGTAAGGATAAGGCAGAGCGCCCTCACAGCCCTCAGCTGAGAGTAATCCCGTGTCAGCCTCGACCCAGTGATAATCAACGCCCTGCGGTGGCGTCAGTATCAGAGGACTTGTATCAAGCTGACTCAGGCTACGGGCAAAAATCGGTAGGGCCCCACTCGAACCGGTCAAACCGGTCGATTTATTATCATCACGCCCTACCCAAACAACCGCCACACGGTCACCCGAGAAACCCGCAAACCAGCTATCGCGTAGATCGTTTGTCGTACCCGTTTTACCCGCAATCTTCATCTCAGGACTAAACCATCGCTTTAACCCACGCCCAGTGCCTTCCTCAACCACTTCTTGCAGATTACTTGTCAGTAGAAAATTGGCGACTGGGTCGAGTGTCTGCTTAACGGCAAGAGGATAGCGTTGTAAAGGCTGCTGCTGTGCATCCATGACTTCACGAATAGCACGCAATGGCGCACGAAACCCTCCGGCGGCTATCGTTTGATAAAGCTGGGTTACTTGAAAAGGAGATAAAGACACCGCTCCCAACAAGATTGAGGGATAGGCCGGTATTTCACCCTCCGCCCCCAAATCATGCAGTGTTTCAACGACACTGTTTACACCAAGATCCATACCTAAATTGACTGCAGCTAAATTCATGGACCGGCTTAAGGCACTGTGCAACGTAATGCGGCCGTGCTGTTTTCGATCATAATTTTGTGGCCGCCAGTGATCGCCATTAGGCAATTTGATATCAACGGCTGTGTCATCCAATAAAGTTGTCAGCGTGTATCGCTTGGATTGTGCCAAGGCAGTCAGATAGATGGCAGGCTTAACCAAGGAACCGATGGGACGAATGGCATCCAATGCCCGGTTAAAACCACTACTGGCGGCATTTCGCCCCCCCAACAGGGCCCGTACCTCTCCACCCTGAGGCGAAGCCATCACCATGGCTGCCTGCAGGCTATTTGCCTTGATCTTGCGCGTTTTCTCAATTGCAGCCAATTGCGCGACCATAGCCTTGTTCGCTTGATGCTGATCCCAGGCATCAAGCGTGGTGAAGATACTCAGGCCTTCAGAGGTGAGATCTTCTTCATGATAGTCACGCAGTAACTGTCGCCTTACAAGCTGGATAAAGGCCGGGTAACGATGCCCCTGTAATTTACCCCGCTGGCTGACACCCAGGGACTTGAGCTGCGCACGTCTGGCAGTAGCTGCATCGATATAACCCTGTGAATGCATTTGTTCGATGACCAGATCACGGCGTTTCTTGGCCCTCTTAGGATGACGCCTAGGGTTGTAATAAGAGGCACCTTTGACCAGGCCAACCAGCAAGGCAGTTTCGTGCAGAGCCAGCTCACTCAGTGGCCGATTAAAATAGAAATAGGCTGCAAGACCAAAACCATGAATAGCCCGCTCTCGGTCCTGACCCAGAAATATCTCATTTGCATAGGCTTCCAGAATTTCATCTTTCTCATAACGTGAATCCACAATCAGGGCCATCAAGGCCTCATTGATCTTGCGCGAGAGACTACGCTCAGAAGTCAGAACAAAATTTTTCACTAATTGCTGGGTTAAGGTACTGCCACCCTGCACCGTTCGCCCTGCTCTGATGTTCGTCCATAAAGCGCGTGCGATACCTCTTGGATCAACGCCATGGTGTTGATAGAAGCGTTTATCTTCGACAGCCAACAGGGCCTGCACTAAATGCTCAGGAATCTGGCTACGCTGTACCAACACCCGGTCTTCTTTATGCGAAGGATAAATACTGCCAATCACGGCGGGCTCAAGACGCGTAAGGTCCAGATCATGCCCTGTCTTCAAGTCTTTTAATTCTGCAACTGAGCCATTTTGTAATGCTATGGCGAGGTGCTGGGCAGCCTGTGCACCATCCCAAAAATGGAAGGCTCGTGTACGTACAATAAACTGTTGTTGCTGGCGCGCCCATTGCGCACCCCGATGCACCTTGGATACCTTACGGTAGCCCAGCACCTTTAATTCATGCATGAGCTGCTCAGGTGACAACTTTGCCCCCAGATACAGCTCAAGAGGCCGTGCATAAACACGTGCAGGCACGGCCCAACGCTTTCCGTCAAAGGCAATACGTACAGTTTTCCCAAGATACAGAGAATAAGCGCCCAGAACTAAGGCAAAGAGCACAGCAGCAGCAATCAATATCCGTACAACGCGCCGCCCCCATACCGAACCACGTGACCTTACCCTGCCAGATTTACGACGAGGCTTGGTTTTAGCTTTCGCCCTGGGCTTACTGACAGCCTTCTTTTTCTGTTTGACCTTGGATCGTGTTTTCTTAGCCGCTTTCTTCTTTGAGGCTTTTTTCTTCGTCGCTTTGTTTTTGGAATAAATAGCCATGAGAATACATCAAAGAAAGATGCCCAATAAATCATCCAGGCACTAAAGAATTAGAAAACAGGCCGACATCTATTGGGGTAGAATAAATCGAAGCAGGCCGATGATAATAAATGGACTCAATCTTAGAGGTTAAATGACCTACTCTGTTCGAAAAATTACAACACTTATGGTGACTATGCTAATCGTTGTCACTTTAGGGTCAAGCATCGTAGGATATTACTTCCTTCAGAATCAGTACAGAACCGCCGAAGATCACTACGAAGCCGAGGCAAGAAACCGGCTTGAACAGGCCGCCAATGCCGTCAGCAATCAATTAAAACTCTATCAAGAAATTGTCGATAGCCTGGCGTCACGCCAGACAACTTCAGACATGCTTTCTTTTGCGGAAGTTGCTGAAATTGAACAATGGACACAAAACACCCGAAAACTTTTACCCGGTACACTAGGGTCGGCCCTGGCCAATGAAGAAGGCGAAATTATTGGTGACACCGTGGTTCAGCGCATTGGCAGTGCCTGTAGCGCTGACATCAAGCGCTTTCAACAACATGAAGCGATTACCTATCCCGCCTTCCATAATAACGTTAAAACACTCGAGCATTTCGATCTTATGGCGTACGTCAATAAAGACGACCCCGAAAGTAGCGGCATGCTTATCATGAGTTTTACGATCAATGAACTCACAAAACACCTTTCTAAAATTGCCTACCATGGCGACACACTTACACTCAGCAGTGCCGACGGTCAGGTTATTGCGCAGAACAAAGAAGCGTTCATCAGTGATGAAAATTTATCACTAAGCACCGATATAAGTGGGACTAACTGGCAGATACAGCTTCTTACCAAAAAACAACAAAGTCTGAGCTATTTCAAAAAGGTCATCGCTGGTAATTTATTGCTCGTCATACTGGTGGGATTCATTGTCGCCTACAGCTCCCAGCGCTTTTCCAGAGTCATCCACGGTGACCTTATTACCATCCGTAGAAAGCTTGACGCCGTACTGGAGGATAACTTTATCGCGACCGAGCATACCCCCAGGCTTGAAGAAGTCGCGACAATCATGCCGTCCATCAATCGGCTCGCTGAAACACTTCAGGAGCGTAATCGCTCTCTTCACGAACAAAGTATTTCTGACCCACTGACGGGTTTATACAACAGACGTCATTTCGACATTGTCATGCAACATATTTTTGAAAATTCACGTCGTCATGCGCCAGCCGTGCTTTTACTCATCGATGTCAATGATTTCAAAACCATCAACGATGTGCTTGGCCATAATGCCGGCGATGCCGTACTCAGTAATATTGCACAGCTCCTGAGACGTAGCACGCGTGCAAGTGATGAAATTTCCCGCCTTGGCGGTGATGAGTTTGGACTGATTTTACAAGACCTTAAAATTAAAGAAATATTGCCCTGGGTCGAACGCTTCACAGCACAGTACGACAAAAATGTAGAGGGCAAAAAATCCAGTCTGATACCCAATCGCAGTTGCAGCCTGAGCATTGGTGTCTGCCTGATTGATGCCAACCAGTACGGCTCACCTGCCGATGTCATTCATGCCGCTGATATGGCTATGTATAAAGCAAAGTCGATGAAAAATACCAACAGCACCTTTGTCACGGTTGGTCTACCTGACGAATAATTTCCTCACATCATAATCGCATCCACCAGATAACGCTGGGATCCGCCCGGTATCGTTGCACCAAACGGATAACACGTCATCAAACGCAAACCCTGGTACGCATCAGGACTGAGCAAGTAGGTCTCGTCTTCTTCATGCACCGCCTGACGTACTACCGCATATTTCATTTCACGACCATCCGGCAGATCCATAATCAAGGCATCACCCTGGCGCAGATTTTTTAGCCACTTAAAGTGCGTATCCCTGTGGCCACTGAAGACGACATTACTGGCACTGCCTACCGGGGCGCTCGCATTCACATGTCCAGGGCCAAACGCAAGAACCCGACCACTAGTGCCCTGCAGTACGATTTGATCAATGCCCAGACGTGGTTGACGCAAACGTGCCACTGGATAGGTATCGGCCCACGCCCAGGGACGGGCTACCGATTCACCTTCGGTACGACGATGCCAGGCATCTTCCAGTAACCACTGCGCAACCTCAGCCTTAATCGGTATATACAGCCCTTTGGCCAACAGCGTCATACCAATCAAAACACTGATCAATAACCAGATACGTCCTGTCATGCACGCCTCCAACGATATAGCGTAAAACTGGTCAACAGTATTAACAGACCCAGATAGATAAGTAGCTGACTCGGGGTAGCCGTTTGAGGCATGCTCCCTGACAGCTTCGACTGATTCCAGCCTTTCGGCAGATGTCCCGCAACAGCTTTGCTATGCAAGGCATCTTCTGCAGACCGTACGGGTATTTTATCAACGGCCACAAGACTGGTATATGCACTCACCAAGTGATGATCGAGTGCAATCTCCAGCACTTCACTGCGGACTCGATCAGCATCTTCACCAAGCGAGCGACGCGCCATCCAGTCTGCAATCATGCGTCTTGCCCACAGCACATGAACACCCGCTGAACTGGCACCGCCATGCAGCCTGATCTCACGGCGCCAGGGACGATTGCCCAACATACCCTCTATGGTGACGGATTCGGCAGCATGCTCGCCCTGCAAGGCAACCAGAAGAGGCTCTCCGCTATACAGATCGGGCACACGATTCGGCGCCTGAACCTGCTGGGACTCTCCCTTCCAGCGTAACTGTATGTTGGTCAACACCGGTGACTGCAGACGCGCAAACAGCCCCTGCATCTGTACTTCCACGTCGGCCAGGTCACCTATATAGGTAAAACTACCACGACCGAACTCTGCTGCTCGGCGCATAAAAAAACTGTTAGGCGCAGAACCTATACCAACAGGAAACAGACGTGATTCACCTAAAAAGCGCTGTATCGTGGCAAACAAGGCCTCTTCATTTCCAATGTCACCATCCGTAAGAAATACTACCTGACGTAATTTTTCCTTGCCGTGGCGAGAGTCCAGGGCATAACGCATGGCAGGCTCCATTTCTGTTCCTCCATCTGCCTGCAATGCTTCAACGTAACGCCTTGCACGTTTTAAATTAACGGCACTGGCAGGTACGGCATGTTCAAACAAAGTATCCATTTCATGACTGAAGCGAATCACATTAAAACTGTCTTTTGCCTTAAGGCCTTGTAACGCCAGCATCAATGCCGCCTGAGCCTGTTCGATGGATTCACCCTGCATGGAACCCGATGTATCGACAACCAGAATCAATTCACGTGCGGGTTGCTGGGTATCTTCTGGCGTCGTCGCTGGAGGAGAGACCATCAGTAAACTATAGTGTTTATCCTGCCACTTCTGTTGAAACAAGGCCGCTGCCGGCTTGACTGAATCATGCAAGCGCCACTGCAATACAAAATCCCGATCTGCTTTCATCTCACCCTCTTTTAACCTGAGGCGTTGATGACCCTCTGCAATCTCATCGGCATGCACTTCATGATAGAGACTTTTCACCC
>Ga0316204_10008165_pt1 | contig 14770 bp, 16 predicted proteins | sample 6monrhotite_MG_2_FD_205661 | JGI IMG/M metagenome (GOLD analysis project Ga0316204, IMG submission 205661) | Microbial mat bacterial communities from mineral coupon in-situ incubated in ocean water Damariscotta River, Maine, United States -... | ecosystem: Environmental > Aquatic > Marine >...
CAAATCAAAACGCCCTAATTATCCTAGGGCGGTAAAAATGAGGATAGGGAAATTTCCAGTAAAGCGGTCGCAAAAGCGTAAAGAAAACGCTTAAACGAACAGCATTGGAACTTGTTTCAGTATCTTTATTTCATCATATCCTAAGCATTTTGGGGTTGTTTGTCGCGTGCAAACAACCAAATAACTACAGCAATAAGTAACACTGGCCAAAATACACCAATGGCGATTAACGCTATCGAACCAGCAACTAATAATCCAACAAAAATAATACCACCAAAAACGCTCACCACTATTGCCACTGCAACCAGCATTAAAAACACAATAACCAAGGCTGAAATACTAATTGCTTTGATCGGTTCAACTAAACTGTCGCCAACGTAAACGTTGATATCTAATATTTCCATCACACTTGAACCTAGCACATAGGTTAAAAATAATGTGGCTAAAATGGCTAATATTAATGATTTAAAAAAGGACATAAATCCTCCAAACTAAGCTAAAAACTAGGCTAAAAAAATAAATAAAATCCTAAACTATTTACATGAAAAAACGAGGTTATGCCGCTTATTCAGGAAGCTAAAATAATAGCGTTTTATCGTCATATTGAATTCGTTTCTGTAACGTAAACAAATAGCTCCTGAAATCCATTCACGATGACAAATGTAATCACCTGAATAACCTGAATAACCTGAATCACCTGAATAACCTGAATAACCTGAATAACCTGAATAACCTGAATAACCTGAATAACCTGAATAACCTGAATAACCTGAATAACCTGAATAACCTGCAGAATTGTAAAATATCAATGAGAAGATGGTAATAAAATTGCGGCCACAATATAAGCAACACCACTAGCCACAGGAAAAACTAATAACGCGCAAACTGCCGCAACTCTTACACCAATGCGTGGTAAATTATAATGTTTTGCAATACCTGCACAAACACCAGATAATTTTTTATAACGGCTGTCTTTACTTATATTTTTCTTTACTAAATATTCACGTTGATAACTCATAATCGCTCTCCTTTTAGGCTAACTTTATTTTACTGTTTATGCTCAAACAAAGAGATGATCCCCGCACTAACAAAAAAAGTAAGTACGGGTGTAAAACATAACAACATTGTTGTGATCATCATTTTTTTATCTCGACTAATTTAGCTGTTCGCAGCTTTTTTCTTTAATTGCTCAAGCTCTTGTTCAATACTGTCGTCTTGTTCAAGATCTCTAAATTGACTTTCAAGATCTTGATTTTCAGTAAAGTCGTAAGCTTCAACTTCTGCTTCAAGACGATCAATTTTTTGCTGATAACGTTCAAATTTAACAATCGCTTCATCAATATTATGAATTTGTGCTTTCGTACGAACTTTTAAACGAACATGAGCTGATTGTTGACGTAAGGTATAAGCTTCTTGTTTACGTTTTGCTTCACTCAATTTAGCTTGTAAGCGCTGACTATCTTCCTGCACTTCATTTAAATGCATATCTATTTGTTCTAAATCTTCTTTAACGGCTAATACTTTATTTTGAGCATTTTGTTTTTCAACTAAAGCGGCTCGCGCTAAATCTTCTCTATTTTTAGATAATGCTAATTCAGCTTTTTGTTGCCATTGACTAATGCTAGCTTCCAGTAAACGAATTTCTCTCAAAATTGTCTTCTTTTCTGCAATTGATTTAGCCGCAGTTGAACGAACATCGACTAACGTTTCTTCCATTTCTTGAATGATCATTCTGATCATTTTTTCAGGATTTTCGGCTTTGTCTAACATGCTATTTAAATTTGCGTTTACGATATCAGTGAATCGAGTAAAAATGCCCATGGTCTATCTCCTAGTCTTCTTCAGTTGTAGTTGTAGTTACTTTTTTTGTTGATTTATCAGAAATTTTGGCAGTTTGTTTGGTTGATGTATCGTCAAACCATGCAACTGCTTGCTCAACGTTAAATTGTTGTAGTTGCGTGGTAATATTGTTTTGTAATGTGGTTGATAATTCTTGCATTACTATTTGGCCTTGAGCAATAACATAGGCTTCTACCATTTGCTCATAACTTGCTTCTTTAGTTGCTGCATTTGCGCTAACTGCAAATCCTAAAGCGGCAACAGCAATGATAATTTTATTTTTTAAATTAAATGTTTTCATAATAATTTCCTTTTGACTCTGTGTGTACATTGACTAAATTTGTTTGCTTAATACTTCGGCATAAACTTACTATTACAAGTGACGTGCCAACCTCTAATAATTTTTTATATTATTGATTTTTAACATTATTTAATATTAATACAAAAACACCAAAACAAAGACATAATATGTCACACTAAAAAATGGTGAAAAAAACCACGTTTATTAGTCAATTTAACTAATAAAAAAATGATATTTACAGAGTAAAGGAGAACACAAAAATAAAAGTAAAAATAAAAACCAAAAGAGGGAGTAAAAATGGAAGTGGAGGTAGGAGTAAATATAAATTAAATGTTCTAGTAACCTGAAGTTTTAAAAAAGGCTGGTCAAAAATGCCAGCCTTTTTGATAATTATTGCGATAAACGATACATTAACAATGCCGCACGTTTAGTTTGTGAACTTAAGGTAGAAATATCAGCCACTTCTTTTATGGTATGACCGCCGACACCCATAAGTCCTAAACCATCAAGTGCCATATCAACATCATTAGCAACAAAAGAAATATCAGCAGCGCCCGCTTTTTGCGGATCAACAGCAATAACTTTACCCAAACCAAGATCAACACTTACTTGAGAATACATGGTTAATAATGTTTGATTACCTGCGCTTGGAGCCATTGGTGGGTAGCCATCAAAAAACTCGAGAGCAGCCGAAGTTTGCGCTAAGTTTTTCTCTGTAATATTTTGCATTACTGCTTTTGCTTTAATTAATTGTTTTGGTGACAAAGCACGAATATCACCACTTACTATGGTACTTTGCGCAATAACATTACTTTTCCCTGCACCTTTTGCTGTCGCTTGTACTGCATTCAATTCAACATTAGTTCCGCCAACAATTAATCCCGGATTAAACGTTAAATTAGGCTGTTTTGCGAGTGTTGTTCTAAAACTATTTAAGATTCGAGCAGCTTCAAAAATAGCACCATCACCATATTTTTCTCGAAAAATTTGTGATGAATGAGCAGCACGTCCTTTTACACTCAACTGCCAACCAGTTGCACCACGACGAGCAATAACAGCCGTTTTAGCATCGCCATCACCGTCTTCAAAGCCAAGGGCTACATCAGCCCATTTACCTGCGGCTATTAATTCTTTAGTCGCCAATTTATAAGGTGTGCCACGTTTTTCTTCATCGCCAGTCATGATCACTTTTATTTGTAGGCCATCTAAAACACCAGCCGCTTTTAACGCTTTAAGTGCCGAAATAATAACTACATCGCCACCTTTCATGTCAGTAATCCCTGGCCCGGAAACATGTTGCTTGTCAATAATAGTAAATTTTTGAAATGCACTTTCCTTAGTAAATACCGTATCGAGGTGTCCAATTAGCAAAAGTTTATTTTTTTTACCACTATTGTTTTTGTTCTCTGTATAACTTGCAATCAAATGACCCGCCCGATTAAAATCATGGCCATCAATCCATTGTGTTTTAAAGCCCAATGCTTGAAATTCTGTATTAAAGAGCTTGCCAACTTTACTAACTCCAGAAAAGTTCATGGTGCCGCTATTAATATTTACCACCTTTTCTAATAACACTAAAGCTTGTTGATTATTTTGATCGATATGTTGAACAATTTTTTGTTCTTCGTCATTAAGTTGAGCAGCAAGGCTATTACCAGAAAAAGCTAAACTTGCAACAGAAAAGCTAAAAATAGTGATATAAATAGACAATAATTTTAAAGGTTTCATTTATTAAACTTGTTCAATAATTTTAAGATAAGTTACTTTAATCCTAAAATTACCTTAATCAAAGCACTTGGTATTAAAACAGCGATGTTTTATATTAAACCCGTTATCAATAATGTGTATATGCCAAATATCATCAGTAAATAAAATAGGTAAACAATGAAATACAATAAGTTAGGTTCAAGTGATTTAAATGTTTCGCGTGTCTGTTTAGGTACAATGACTTGGGGCGTACAAAACAACCAAGCCGATGCCAACGAACAACTTAATTATGCTCTAGCGCAGGGCATAAATTTTGTTGATACTGCTGAAATGTATGCCATCCCTCCTAATGCAGAAACTTACGGTAAAACCGAAAGTATTATTGGACATTGGTTAGCAAAGTACCCTGAACAACGTAAAAATATTGTATTAGCCACTAAAATTGCAGGACCAGGGCTTTCTTACATTCGAGACAATAGCAAAATGAGTTACGCAACCGTAATTCAAGCGGTTGATGACTCGTTAAAACGCTTAAAAACTGATTATATCGATTTATACCAACTTCACTGGCCAAATCGCACTTCCCCTCATTTTGGCAATCAATGGCCAAATTACATTCAATACAACAAAGTAAATAGCACTGAACAAACAGAAGAAATGCTTGATATTCTTTATGGCCTAGCAAAATGTATAGCGGCAGGTAAAATTCGTCATTGTGGATTATCTGATGAAACACCTTGGGGAATTAACCAATATTTACGCTTAAGCGAACGACACGATTTACCACGTATGGTTTCAATTCAAAACGAATTTAGTTTATTACACAGCAAAGACTGGCCATATTTAATAGAAAACTGTGTACATGAAAACATTGCCTATTTACCTTGGTCGCCACTTTCGACAGGCTTACTGACAGGCAAGTACCTTAATGGTGCGCTTCCTGAAGGTAGTCGCTGGACTTTTATGCAACGTAATGGCTTATTTAGAGATACAGAGCATAGTCATAAAGCGGTTGCTGAATACGTTAATTTAGCGAAAAAAAATAATATTTCCCCCGTAAAATTAGCCTTAGCATGGTGTGATCAAGTTAACGGGGTAACGTCTACTATTATTGGTGCAACAAAAATGAGCCAATTAAAAGAAAACATTGCAGCCTTTGCAACACCATTAAGTAAAGAACTCATCGATGAAATCACGCAAATATTAAAACAGTTTCCTATGCCGTATTAGCATTAAATTCAATCTAGTAAGCTATCTGTTTTTTAGCTTGAATATAAGCCTATTTGAATAATCAAATAGGCTTTTTAATGAGTTCTTTAAATGATTTAAATGTACCTAATTTTATTATACCGTTGCTATCGGTAGTTGAGGATCTGCTCCCCATTCGCTCCACGAACCATCATAAACCTGAATATTTTTATAGCCTAAAATATTTGCAGCTAACGCTAAAACACATGCAGTAACACCCGAACCACAAGTCATAATTAACGGATCATTCTCAATAGTAACTTGTTCAAAACATTGTTTTAATTGCTTATCATTCACTAAAGAACCATCAATTTGCAGTATTTTGTAATGTAAGTTTTTTGCGTTTGGCATATGCCCGCTTCGAACACCTGCTCGAGGTTCTTCTTCTTGCCCTAAAAATCTTGAAGGAGAGCGCGCATCTAACACCTGAGTATTTTTTTGCGATAACATCTGCAATACCTGCTTAGCATCACAAAAATAATGTTGATCAAATTTACCTTTAAAATCACCTAAATTATATTCAGCGTTATCATCTGCTTTAACTGTTGGAAACCCTGCTTTGAGCCAAGCAGGTAAACCCCCATTAAGTACCGCAATATTGTGATGCCCCATAGATTTAAACATCCACCATGCTCGCGCACTCGAAAAAACACCAAAGTGATCATAAACCACTACTTGTGAATTATGATTAATACCGAGTCGCTGTGCTTGTTTATTAAATTGCTGCTCGCTTGGCATAGTATGTGGTAATGGATTTTGTAAATCAGAAAATTGGTTATTAATATCAAAACGACGCGTACTGTTAATAATTGCTTCGGGCCAGCAATGCAACGGTGTTGACATACCCGTTATGGGAGGAATACTGGCATCTAATATAATAAGTTCAGGAAGATTGATAATGTGAGACAATTGCTCTGGAGAAATTAATTGCTGATACATAATAGTAGCTTTTTACGTTTTATATACCAATTAAAGTAAACTAATGCAGCAATATTGTATAGGGTAAATAAACACGTTATTTACCCATTAACAACTTTGTCCAACTGAAGTTGATTTTTTAGATTCTAAAAAACTTACCACCATTGAGCTTACTAACATAAAAACGCTAGGGAGCATCATTACTGTAAAAACCATAAATAAGTTTGGCATAATTTATTTCCTTGTTTGATTACTTATTCTTGCAAAAAATAAGCGCATAATTAATAAGATGCATTAACTACTACAAAGGTTGTGCCAAAGATCTAATTATTTTTTATTTATCTGATTTTATTAGTTTTTTATTTTATTGGGTGTTAATTGATTCAAAGAGAATAAACATAAAACATTGATATTGGTTAAAAATACTATTATTTAGTGAAAAATATAGGTGTGTTTCAATTTTTCTGTCCCGATTTCATCAACACATTTCCCGATATCGGGACAATATAAGAAAAGCACCAATTGCCTAAGTTACTATCTACTCAGGCAAACTTACCAAACTAAAAGCTTGTTGAAGTATTTTAGCGTTCGCACCTTCAACACTCGCACATTCACTTAAATGACGACGAAATTGGCGTGCTCCGGCTAAACCATTACATAAACCCAACATGTGTCGAAGAATATGCCATGCGCGGCCACCACTCGCGACATGTGCATTAATATATTCACTCATTTGTTCAACAACATCACTACGTGTAATTATTGGCGTTAATTGTTGATAAATTTGCTGATCAGCCTTGGCCAGCATGTAAGGGGAATTATAAATTTCACGACCGATCATCACGCCATCGAGATGTTGTAAATGCTCATTCGCTTCAACAAAGGTTTTAATACCGCCATTGATTGAAATTTCAAGTTGAGGGAAAGCTTGTTTAATCTGATATACACGCGCGTAATCAAGTGGTGGTACATCACGATTTTGCTTCGGACTTAAACCAGTAAGCCAAGCTTTGCGGGCATGAATAATAAAATGCTGACAGCCTGCTTTTGCTACAACATCAATAAAAGCATGTAAAAATTCATACGAGTCTAAATCGTCAATACCAATACGAGATTTCACTGTAATAGGAATGTTAACTGCCGCTTGCATTTGCGCAACACATTCAGCCACCAACGATGGTTCAGCCATTAAACAAGCGCCAAAGCGACCATTTTGCACACGATCAGACGGACAACCAACATTAATATTAATTTCATCATAGCCAAGCTGTTCAGCTCTTTTAGCGCATTCAACTAACGCCTTAGGATCACTACCACCAAGCTGTAACACCAGCGGATGCTCTTGCTCGTTAAAACCTAAATAATCACCTTTACCAAACAAAATAGCGCCGGTAGTCACCATTTCGGTATACAGCACCGTTTGTTTAGACATTAAACGGTAAAAATAACGACAATGACGATCAGTCCAATCGAGCATCGGTGCAACGGAAAGTTTATGGTTAGGTAAAACACTTGAATTCATTAGCTAAAATACTCAATAAGCAGGAAAAACTGTCGTAAAAACATGCTAAGTATACCTTGGGAATCAAAAACATTCTGCACAAAAATACGGTGATCATTTATTAGTTTTACTATGTTGGAATATAGAAAGGTGCAAAGCTAAAAATGAAGTTTTCCGGGAAGGTAAAATTAACACTAATACTGGTTATTCAGTTGAAACATTTTAAATATATTTAAAATATTTTGTCACACATTCCCAGTGAGCAGTTACTTAATAATACTACTTATAAATTGACTAACTATTCAAAGGAAACAGCATGAATCAAATAAACAAAAACCCAACTGTTCGCATTAGAACATCTTTAAACAATTTTTTACTACTCATGGTTTTAATATTCACGCAATTTAATGCCAATGCAACTACAAATCACGCTTCATTTCAGGTCAATGTTTCGGGACAAGGTAAAAATATTATTTTAATTCCCGGTTTAATGTCGAATGGCGAAGTATGGGCAGACATGGCAAAATATTTATCAAAAAACTATCGAGTGCATGTTATTAATATTGCAGGTTTTGCTGGTACCCCAAAAATTAAAAATCAATCAATGCTTAGAGTAAAGCGAGAACTTTTTACCTATATTCAGCAGCATAATTTAATAAAACCTATGATTATTGGCCATAGTTTAGGAGGCTTTATGGCCTTTTGGATGGCAAGTTCTTCACCCGATAAAATTGGCGCCATTATTTCAGTTGACGGGTTACCTTTTATTGGACCAATTTTCACCCGAACTAATGACACCACAGTAGAAACCTTAGCAGCCCAAGCAAAACAGGTTAAGCAATACTACGCAAAAATGACAACTCAGCAACTGGTTGCGCAAACCAAGTCTGGCATCGGTATTCAAGCAACCTCTGATGAGTCTAAAAAGAGAGTGCTCGATATGGCATCAAAGTCTGATCCTAAAACGGTAGGAAATGCTATTTACACCTTAATGACAACTGATTTACGTCACAGTATTTCTAAAATAAAACAGCCTGTATTGCTTATTGGAGCAACTGGCGCTTTTACCAACGAAGGTGATAAAGTAAAGGCAAAATCTCTTTATCAACAACAATTAACTCTACTTAATAGTGCTAAATTAGTGATGAATAACCACTCAAGACATTTCATCATGTTTGATCAACCTCAATGGTTATCAGATCAAATTACTCAGTTTCTAATGTAGTTACTGAACTGATTATTAAAGTAATATTTGAAGTGATTGATGAAATAGCCAATACCTTTAAAGCCGCTTTAAAAATAGCTTTTATAATAAATAAGCCTTCTGACAATAAAATATTAAGAGTAAGTAAATAAATGGAAATGATTTTAATTAATGATGTTGAATTAGCTAAAAATGGCGATACTCAAGCCTTTGCCCGATTAATTCAGTACACTAAAAATACCGTAACAAGTATCGCTTTGGCTATTGTTAAAGATTTAGATAACAGTGAAGAAGTGGCTCAGCAAGTATTTATATCAACCTGGCAAAATTTAAATCAATTAAAGAGTAATACTAGCTTTTTACCTTGGTTGAGGCAGGTAACTCGTTATACCGCTTATAATTTTTTGCGCGACAATAAAGTAGATAAAAAAATAGTTGGTGAAAAAGCAGAGGCGCTTTTATCCCAATTTTGTGACCCTTATTATGATCAGCATGAATTATTAGAAAGAGATCAACAATCACTTATCCTCAACGATTTTATTAGCCAGTTACCTGAAGATAGCAGAGAAATTATTTTGCTTTACTATCGTGAAGAAAAATCAAGCAAACAAGTTGCTCGCTTATTAGAATTATCTGAAAGTAATGTGAGAAAAAAACTTTCTCGTGTTCGTGAGCTTCTTAAGCTGAAACTATTGAAAAAATACGGCAAAGTTATTTTATCAACCGCTCCCACTTTGGGCTTCACCACCTTTATTGTAAATGCCTTGATATCAAGCTCTCCGGCGGTAGCTGCCACTGTTACAAGTTCAATCGTTAGCGGCAAATCGAGTTTATTGGCCAAATTTGCATTTATACTAGGTGGTGCAATGGTAGGGGTATTTGCAAGTATACTCGCTATTATCTTTTCAACTCGAAGAACCGTCAAAAACATATCTGATGAACAAGCAAGAAAGCAGTTACTTATTTATAGAAATCAAACCATTATTTGGGTAAGCATAACGGGGATTTTATTCGCGCTCAGTTACGAATTAACCACTGGGTGGATTGGGCCTTTGCTAACTTATACTTTGCTTGCCGTTGGTTTAGTAAATCAAATGCGCATTATGTCTAACTTTACCTTACAAAATATGGAATGTGAACAAAGTATACGTCGTAAAAGATTTCAGCGGTTTTGTGGATTTACAGGGTTAATTGGCGGCCTATTAACGGGATATTCAGGCTTAATTATTGGATTACTCAATCATGGACGCATGTAATAACTCTCAACTAAAAACAAAAAATTTACCTAACATGGTATTTTAGTGTCTATAGAGGTTATTCCGTTTAAACCGTAACCTCTTATTTTTAATAACCTTCAAACTTTGTCAATTATTTGTTAAAGCTGTCATTTTTTTATGAATTTTTGACGGTTCCATACTAGAAAGTTTATTTAAATAACCCAGTATTAACCTATCAACATTTTTGTTGAGCAAAACACTTAATGCAATAAAAATAACAAAGGCCTCGGTAATTGGCCTAATAAAAAGGTAGAGTTTTATGAAGATTTTTTTACGATGCATGATGATATTAGTCAGTATTATATCATTACAAGTTAACGCCGCAAAACCCCAATTAGATGTTCAAGTTACTGTTGAGCGTATGGAAAATAGTAACGTAAATGCAACGCTAACAATTACCAACAATGGTAATGGCCAACAAAAAATATTAGGTTGGTACACTGATCTAGAAGAAGAGCATATTTTTAAAGTAATGAGAGATGGTGTTGAAGTCGATTTTTTTGGTCGACACTATAAGCGTCAAGCACCTGTTGAAAAAGATTTTATCAAATTAAAATCAGGTGAATCGTTAAGTAAAACATTTGAGCTAACGTCTTTATACGACATGAATGAGGCAGGTAACTATGAAGTTACTTATAATGTAACTTCGTTCAATTTATTTAACAATAAAGGCCAGCAAAAGAAAGTTGAAAAACTGCAATCAAATGCTGCTTATATTTATTTAGACGGTTTTGAATCAAAGGGAGCAACGGCAAATAAAGGTAAACCTGGCGGTGGTGCTAGTGGTTGTACTAGTGGCACTTGTTTTACTGGTCGTTGCAGCGCAGGACAAAAAACGGATCTTATCAGTGCTTTAGCGGCAGCAAATCAAATCGCTAACGGTTCAGTAGCATACTTAAATAGCCATTCAGCAAACAACGTTTCTGCGCGTTATAATACTTGGTTTGGTAATGTTACATCAGCTCGTTACAACACAGCCACATCACATTTTAATGCGATAAATGATACCATAGACACTAAGCCAATTACTTTTGACTGTAGCTGTAAAAAATCTTACTTTGCTTATGTTTATCCAGATCAACCTTATAAAGTTTATATGTGCAAGGCTTTTTGGAGTGCTAATGAACTCGGTACAGATTCTAGAGCAGGTACAATTATTCATGAATTAAGCCATTTTACTGCTGTTGCAGGTACTGATGATGTTGTTTATGGCCAATCAGGCGCGCAAAGCTTAGCAAATTCAGATCCTGATCAAGCGCTAAATAATGCTGATAGCCATGAATATTTTGCTGAAAACACACCAAATCAAAATTAATGAATGGTTAAAGCTGATTAAACATAGTTAACTATGTTTAAGAAATACATAAGCTAGAATAAAAAATCCAGACCAAACTAGGGTCTGGATTTTTATTCTTTAGGTGATGATAAAATTTTGAAAAACACGCTGCTAGCTATAATTTTATTTGTTTTTTTTACACCTCCAGCTAAAGGAGATACGTCTGTGCATGTTAGTCCGTTTCAATGCGAAATGTCAGCATCAACGAATCAACAATTAAATCACGGTGTTATTCTTAACTTTACCATAACCAACATAACTGACCATTCGCTAAAGCTATTAACTTGGTATACCCCGCTTGAAGGCTTTTTATCCAAGTTATTTATCATTAAAAACGAAATCGATGAGACGTTAAACTATAACGGCATGATGGTAAAACGTTCAACACCTACTAACGAAGATTATTTAGTACTCGCCACGAAAGAAAAGGTTAAAATAACGCTTAACTTAACCCAAGCCTATTCGTTTATTGCGGGGGAATATACCGTGCAATTATCCCCAAAAAATTGGCAATACATACAAGATAAAACGCTTTTAACAACTCAATGCTTGGCTAATAAACTCAAGATTAAAGTCACATCCCACGATACAAAATATTTTCCTTAAATTTTAACGACTATTTAATTGACGCCGGTATCAGCTTTATATGAGACTCAAAGCGAAATTTATCAGCAATACTTTGTATAAACTCAAACTGCCTGAAGAGGCTACTGGCTCAGTGATTGCGTTGTTTTTAAATGTGGTACTTTCTTATGGCGATATGATACCAAGTCTATTAAGTTATTTCCCAATCAGCGATAATTAAAAGGCTTAGAGGCACTACCTCGAGGTATTCAATTGATCACTTAACTGTGTTAATGCAGTGATCATCTGCCCAATAACATCTCGCGTCATATCGTCAGTAAGGTGGCCTTTGCTATCAAACTTTTCATGGGCACTTGCGATCATAACTTCAGGTTTATTAATGAAATGAACATCAAGGTAGATCATTATTTGACGCAAATGATATTGGGCTCTTGCGCCACCTAGAAAACTCATGCTTGCACTCATAATTGCGGCAGGTTTACCTGCGAAAGGCTGTGGGCTCTGTTTTGATAGCCAATCAATGGCATTTTTTAATACGCCAGAAATCGAATAATTGTACTCAGGAGTCGAAAACAAGATCGCGTCAGCTGCTAATACCTTTTGTGCTAATTGCAGCACTTGTTCTGGTGCATTATCGCCATCTAACTCCTCGTTATATAAAGGTAAGTCACTAATATCAAGCAATTCAATTTCACACTGTTCAGCGCTAATTTCCATGGCAGTATGTATCGCGGCGGTATTATATGAAGCTTTTCGTAAACTACCTGAAAAAGCAACGATACGAATTTTATTACTCATTAATATTCTCCATTAAAATTAAAATATAAATATAAATATAAATATAAATATAAGGCTTTAAACGCCTTAACCTGCTTTTATTACTGATCTTCCTTTATGTGCTGCCGTTAGTATAGCTGCTAATTATTTTTATACCTTAAGCTTGCGCAAACTGACCAAATATTCCCGTTTGAAAATCGATGATTGCTTGCTTTATCTCGCTAGCGTTGTTCATTACAGAGGGTCATGACCAACATTGGTGCATCAATCGGCACCGCTCAAAATAACTATTTCTCTGTCTTTAATAACTTCAAGTATTAAGCGGACACCTGCTTAAGATAAAATGATTTTTACAGCATCTGTCCTTGAGGAACTTCTATCTCTGGTCTTTGGTGATAATTAATTATTGATTGTTTGATAACTAGGCTTAGTCATTTTGACGCCTTTTGGTAAGTTAACTCAAAGCTATACCAATTGAATTAATGAATTCACCACTTAGCGAGAATTATTAAAATTGATATTAGCATGTGATAACGCAAATCCCCGTACAAGTGACTTAATGTTAAGGCCATTTTTGTAAGACTACTGGTTTAATTATGGACAACATTATAATTATAATGAAAATCATTCTCATTTGTGTTAAGGTGATTTTTTTATTAAACTTACATTGTTAATACTATTAATTAAGGTAGTAACTTGAAAACATTAAGTTATTTTTCAAACATGGAAAAACAAAAGAACGTTTTTCTTAAAGTTATGATTGTATTAGGCTTATTTATATCTATTTCTTCCGTGGCTGATCCTATCAGCCAGCAGTTAAGCGCCGACACCTTAAAAGAAAGCCGACAAATATTACAACTTGCCGAATATATCGGCGTAGATTATTCAGCCGCTGTAGATCAAGGTAAAATAAGTAATACTGACGAATATGCAGAAATGCAGCAATTTGCTCATATTATTGTTAATAAAGTGAGTAACTTCACGCAATCAAATTCTGCATTAACAAACGCTAGTTTAGCGTTACAAAAAGCAGTAAATAACAAAGCGGAAATAGGAATAATTCAGCAATATAGCCAAAAAATTAGGCTACAATTATTGGCTTTATCCCCCGCATTAGTTTTACCTAAAAATTTATTACCTAGCGCACAAACGATACAGGTATTCATTGAAAACTGCTCTGCGTGTCACGGTGAAACGGGAGCTGGTAACGGTGTATTAGCAAAAACCTTAATACCTGAACCGACCAACTTTACTGATCAAAAGCGTGCCTTAAATCGCTCTCTGTTGGGATTATACGATGCAATTACTAATGGTTTAGACGGCAGCGCCATGCGCTCATTCGCAAATTTAAGTGAACAACAACATTGGTCACTGGCTTTTTATGTAGGTGGCTTAGCGTTTAATAAAGCGGCTGATGACAAGCGACAAAAACTAGCACCGAGCATTACTTTACAACAATGGATCAACAATAATCCGAGTACTTTAATGCAACAGAATCCGGCAATAACCGCAAGCGATATTGCAACTTGGCGAACTCAAGTAGAATTGTTTTTTAATCGCAGTAATGCATCGCCGTTAAAAACAACAAAAATTAATTTAATTGCTGCGGTTAGCGCCTATAAAAATAATCAACTAGCTAAAGCACAAAGTTTAGCGGTAAGTGCTTATTTAGATGGCTTTGAATTAGTTGAAAACAATTTGGATGCATACGATAGTAAATTACGCAAAAGTATTGAAAGCCAATTACTTAATTTTAGAAACCTACTCAGCGTAGCTAACCAACAACCCTTAATTGATGCAGAACTTAAGCAAATTCAAGCAAAAGTAGCCACTGCAGAAGAACTACTTAAAGGGAGTAGTTTATCTAACAATGCAATGTTTTCAGCCGCCATGGTTATTTTATTGCGTGAAGGCTTAGAAGCGCTATTAGTGGTACTTGCCTTAGCAACGGTATTAATTAAAACCAAACGTAATGATGCCTTAAAATTTGTTCATATTGGTTGGATCAGCGCATTATTGGCCGGTGGTTTTACTTGGTGGGCAGCAGAAAATTTAATCGATATTAGTGGCGCTTCAC
>Ga0316204_10008166_pt1 | contig 14765 bp, 14 predicted proteins | sample 6monrhotite_MG_2_FD_205661 | JGI IMG/M metagenome (GOLD analysis project Ga0316204, IMG submission 205661) | Microbial mat bacterial communities from mineral coupon in-situ incubated in ocean water Damariscotta River, Maine, United States -... | ecosystem: Environmental > Aquatic > Marine >...
ATTTAAACCTAGAATTTTCCATTCTGAGGAAAACCCTGTGCTGCTAATTTCCCTGTTAAGTGGTAAGTATGCACCACTAAAGCCGGGGCTATTCCAGTCTGACTGTAACGAGATGTGACTTGTTCTTGCCAGGGGTAAATAGTTAAGCTGTTTGCTACCTGATAAGCTGACATTAAGAGAGAACTTGATATCAGAGTTAATCTTATTAGTCAGGTTTATATCAGTTTCAATACCTTTAAAAGTGTATATATTATTACTGGTTGGAACAAAATCATACTTCCCTTTAGCAAAAGAGACTTTTGAAATAGAGCGAATACCACGCACATCTTCAACCGGCAAAATGAGTTTTACCTGATCCCATTTTATGTTTTTAAATTGCTTGTTTAGATTTTCAAAGTCCTTCTTACTAAAATTACCGCTTATCCTTGATTCTGTAATATAAACAGGCATCTCATATATTCCAAGATAGCGTATTTCTGTGGTCATCTGGGTGCTAATTTTGCTGCTATCGGCGAGTAAATACGCTATATGATCAACATAACTGATTTTTCTTTTTTCAATTTGCTTGTCTGATAGTTGCCAACCATTTTGTTGGGTAATTTTCTCAACTATTTTTTCCCTGTAGGGTATAGCTAAAACAGGCGCTGATATCTTCTGTTTTGCCCCCCAGCGATCACTGATATTTGTTTCAGCCTGATGACGTAATCCTGAGCGTTCATGGATAGTGCTTTTAACCATTGAAACAGGAATTAGCATTGCAACGGTGATAAATATAATAGTGATAAGTTTTATTGAGCTGCTGCGTTTAATGTTAGTGATTTTTGATGCCATTTTTATGCGCCTTTAATATGAGTCTGCTTAGACTAGAATTAAAGCATCTTGATATAGCTTTCCTGTGAAGAAATATGACGAATTGAGGCAGTCTTTTTTGAGTCCTGGCATCAAAGAATATTAGAAAACAATGAAAATGAGATTTTATTCATTTTATGGTAATCTCAGAACAATGAAAAATAATTAAAAATTTTAACAGGGGAACGTTATTCATATTTTATTTGCAATTATTGGTTTACTTATCGGGCTTGCATTTGAGCGCCATGGTGGCTGGATATATGGCATGTTCTCTGGCCTTGCAATAGGCCTCTGGATAAGATCAAACACACAAATTTCGCTACTTAAAAAGGAATTAGCGACCCTCTCAAAAAATTTTTACGAGCTCTCTCACTTTGTAGAAAAACATCAGGATAGCCTGACTGATAAGGCTCAAGTTAAAGCCGACTCAGCTGAAGTAACATCTGAATCCGTTGAATCCAGCCCTGAGCAGGTCGGCGTGGTTGAGAAAATCTCGGCTGAGAAACAGGGGGAGTCTTTACAGCCTGAGGATGCCTGGCAAGAAGAAACTCGAGAGTCAACTACAGGCCAACAGAAAGCTCTACATAAACATAAGCCTGTAACCTATACACCGACAGAACCCGAGCCGCCACTACCCATTGATATTGCAATAAGCTGGTTAAAGAATTTTTTTACCACTGGCAATGTGCTGGTTAAAGTAGGTGTTCTGGTATTGTTCTTTGGTGTTGCTTTTCTGGTTAAATATGCAGCCGAAAGAAATGTGTTTCCCATCGAATTACGTCTCGCCGGGATTGGCTTGGCCGGGATTGTATTGTTAGTGATAGGCTGGCGACTTAGGGAAAAGAAAACGGGTTATGCCCTGGTTTTACAGGGCGGGGCATTAGGCGTTTTATATCTCACGGTGTTTTCTGCGTTACGGCTTTATAGTCTGTTACCAGCTACCCTGGCTTTTTCCATACTTTTTGTCTTTGCCGCTTTTAGTGCAGCCCTGGCGGTATTACAAAATTCCAGAGCCCTTGCGGTATTAGGGATTAGTGGAGGTTTTCTGGCGCCTATTCTTACTTCAACGGGTAGTGGCAGCCATATTGGATTATTCAGTTATTATCTTGTGTTGAATTTGGGTATTTTTGGAATTGCCTGGTTCCGCTCATGGCGTTTATTAAATGTTGTCGGTTTTATGTTCACCTTTGTTGTTGCCACTGCATGGGGTGTCAAATATTATACGCCGGAGTTTTATTCAAGCACCGAGCCATTTTTAATTACGTTTTATCTGCTTTATGTAGCGATAGCTATTTTATTTGCATTCAAACAGCCGGTAGAGTTGAAAGGTTACGTTGATAGCACCTTAGTCTTTGGAGTGCCACTTGTTGGCTTTGGCTTACAGGCTGGTATGGTTGGGCACATTGAGTATGCCTTGGCCTGGAGCAGTCTTGCTCTTGCTACTTTATATATTGGCCTTGCAACGGTGTTATGGAATCGAATCAATCGTGAATCACGATTAATTTGCGAAGCCTTTATCGCTATCGGTATTATGTTTGCAACACTTGCAGTACCGTTTGCCCTTGATGCTCGCTGGACTGCAGGTACCTGGGCATTAGAGGGTGCAGCGGCTGTCTGGATTGGTAGTCGACAGTCCCGTGTACTTCCTCGTTTACTGGGGTATATTTTGCAGTTTGCAGGTGGGATCGCATTCTTATCGTCTCTCGATTACTCAACCTATCATGAAACCTTTATTATTAATGGGCAATATATTGGTGCAGTGATTGTTGCACTTTCAGGTTTATTTGTTGCATGGCGCGCCGACTTATTAAAACCGCAAAATTTTTCCTCTGCACCTGTAGCAACTACCAGGTTTAAAAGTGTTTTACAGCATGAGCATAAATTGTCAGTGCTGTTTTTGATATGGGGATTAATCTGGTGGTATATCGCAGGGATTTATGAAATTGAAGATAAAATCAGATCTTCTTTTGAGCCACTAAGCATAATTGTGTTTATGAGCTTCTCTGTTTTTGCAACACAATGGTTCAAGCAAAAACTTAACTGGTCACAATTACGCTTACCTGCATTATTGTTAATGCCAGTAATGTACCTCATGTTACCGGTTGTAATATTTGAAAGCAGGCATCCATTTGGTGACTGGGCTTTTTTTGCCTGGGCGGCCGCATTTATGGTTTTTTACTGGGTATTAAAACAATATGATAATGAGCAGAGCAGGCTACTAAAAATATTACATGTCGTCGGCTTCTGGTTAATTGTTTTAATACTAACTGTTGAAATCTCATGGCAGGTAGATGACCTTATAAGAGGTGCCGATATCTGGTGGCAAATAATGTCGGGTTTAATTCCTCTGGGCTTGATGATGCTTATGTTTGAATATGGTGAAAAGCTATCCTGGCCTGTGCAAAAACATCGTAAGTTATATCAAATAACAGCAATATTACCCATAGCAATCGGGATATGGATCTGGTTTGTATTGATGAATCTTTTCAATGATGGTTATGCTGCTCCATTAAGTTACTTACCATTAATAAATCCACTGGATATAACATTGGCACTGGTATTAATCGCATTGACTCACTGGTTACGTTTTCCAGTCAGTATAGAAAACTGGGGTAAGCGTAAATGGCGCTTTGAAAACAGTGAGATTTTTCTCGCCCTCAGTATTTTCCTCTGGCTGAATACCATATGGCTTAAAACGGCTCATCATCTTTGGGCAATACCGTTTGAACCACGCTATATGATGCATTCTGGCTTAGTGCAGGCGGGTATCTCAATCCTGTGGGGTGTCACAGGCTTATTATGTATGGTTTATGGTGCACGAAAGCTGAAGCGCCATGTGTGGATTGCAGGTGTTGTAGTGATGGCGGCAGTAGTTGTTAAGCTATTTATGTTTGATCTGGCAAACTCTGGCACCGTTGAACGTATTGTCTCTTTTATCTCTGTTGGCGTACTGTTTCTTGTTGTGGGTTATTTTGCGCCAGTTCCGCCTGCAGTTAATAATCCAGATGAAGATGGTGTTTCAGTTAATGGAGATGTTAAGAGTGAAAAATAAATTTAAGAATATGCTAAATATTTTTAGCATAGTTTTTTTGAGTTCACCTGCAATAAGCCTGGCAATTAGTGAAAATGATTTTGCTTATAAAGCTGTGTTAGGTACAGACGCTTCAACTCCATTTTATGAGCTGGAAATTCCCGAAATTGTTTACCGGAATGTAAGTCGTGATGATTTAGGTGATATTCGCGTGTTAAATGGTGCAGGTAGTGTTGTTCCTCATGGTATACGTAACCTCGCAGCAGAAAAAACAAGTAAGATAAATTTAAAACCAGTGCCTTATTTTCCCTTGTTCGAGATAGAAGGCTCTGTACCTGGAAGCCTGCACCTGAATATACAAAGAAGTAGCAGTGGTGAAGTGATTGATATACAAAGTGGCGGCACTGAACATAATGCTAACCAACGGCTTGTTGGTTATTTGCTTGATCTGAGAGAGTGGAAACAGGCAATTGAAACCCTTAAGTTTAGCTGGAAAGCAGGAGAGGATATTTCATTTATCCGCAAGCTTGAATTATCTGTAAGCGATGATTTATCAAATTGGAAATCAGTTTCGCAGGATAATACGCTGGTAAATTTGTCTTATCAGAAAAATATCTTAATTGAAGATACGTTAAAATTATCAATTGCATCAGCAAAATATTTACGTGTTATATATGCTGATAATAAACCGGGGCTAGAAATAAATAACATTACCGTTAGCAATACTCAGTCTTCACTAAAAAATGAAATTAACTGGAAGAGGTCGGTTGTTAGTCAGCATGGTGATAGTGAAAAAACAAAAGCAGGGGAATACTATTTCAACCATGAGTTAAAAACTACTTTGAATAAGCTGCGTGTTAAATTGCCTGAAAATAATACCGTAGTTAAAGTAAATGTTTTCTCGAGAGCAAACAAAGATAATATCTGGAGACATCGTGGCTCTGCTGTGCTTTACAGGCTGTCTGTTGATGGTATTAATATACAACATACTGATATTTCAGTTAACTCAAGTAGAGATACGCAATGGAAACTACAGATAGATCAACAGGGCGGCGGCATAGGTTCTGGTTTACCAGAAATTTATCTGGCCTGGCAGCCTCAGCAACTGGTATTTGTTGCAAGAGGACAGGCACCTTATACACTTGTATGGGGGAGTGCGAGGGTTCCACCGGTCACTCAGGATGCAAGCAAAATACTCGTCGGGGTTAATCAAAAAAGTATTACGAGTATGCTGGCTAATGCCATATGGTTAGATAACACTGTGAGTAATGTAAACCTGAGGTCATTAGAAACGGCTAACAAGCCTGTCAACTGGAGACAATGGTTTTTATGGGCAGTATTAGTGATAGCAGCACTGCTTTTAATCTGGATGGCTGTTCGTTTAATGGGTAAAATGGCAGAATAATGCCAATGATTAAAGCCGTCGAGCATTTACGTTAGAACGATTGAGTCACTAAGCTGGCAAACCTGCCGAGTAAAGTTAAAACCGAGTTATACCATCAGAATGAATATATTAACCAACTGGATTGGGCGTTATCTTGATGCGCCATTAAAAAATTATGAAGCGGTAGCCACCAGCTCCCCGGAGGTGCTTGCCAGTATACTACAACCGGGCGATGTGCTTCTGGTAGAAGGTGACAGGCGAATTAGTGTGGCCATTAAGTATTTGACCCAGTCTACCTGGTCACATGCTGCGATTTATGTCGGTAATGTCAACAATGAAACAGGTGATGATCCCTGTGTTTTGATTGAGGCAGAACTTAAAGAAGGTGTTGTCATATCGCCTTTATCTAAATACAAAAATCTACACACGCGTATCTGTAGACCACAAAGCCTTACGGATGAGGACAGGAAAATCCTGGTTACCTATCTGGTTGATCGTATTGGTCATCAGTATGATATGAAAAACATTATTGACCTGGCTCGTTACTTATTACCAACACCTCCCGTGCCTGTTTACTGGAGAAGACGCATGATTGCCCTGGGCAGTGGTGATCCTACCCGCGCGATTTGTTCCACGCTTATTGCAGAAGCATTTCACACTATTTGTTATCCTATACTACCCAAAATTGAACTGACTGTAACGCAACCTAACGAGTTTGCTGAAGAGGAAATAATGCATATTCGCCACCACAGTTTATTCACACCCCGTGATTTTGATATTTCGCCATTCTTTGAAATAGTAAAGCCCAGTGTAATAAATAAATTTAATTATAAAGAAGTAAACTGGGGCGAAGCTTGAAGTTAGCATTTAGTCATTTAAACTTAAAGTTTAATCCATTTGGCGAACTTAATCCCGAACAGCGTAAACAGCTAGCAGTTGTTGATATCGAAAAAATTAAAAATATATTAAACAAACCTGGAGTTGCGATACAGTTTTTGGCAGATCATGGACGAGGAAAAACCACACATCTGTTATCTTTACATGAGTTATATCCTGAAGCGAAGTATATAAAAATATTTTCTGGTGATAAGCCTGATTTTGAGTTCCATGAAATTTATTTTATTGACAGCATAGAAAATATATCAAAAAAACAGAGGAATTTTTTATATAAAAATTCAAGCTCAATTGCATGTACCACACATACAGATTTATCCAGAGAACTAAACAGAGCCGGATATGAGGTTGTTAGTAAAAGGGTGAGTCTCTATGATGAAAACATTCTCAAAAAAGTATTCAACGATCGAATAGAGTATTCGCGAAGGGGTGAAGGTGATATCCCTGTCATCGATTTGCGTTTAATTAATAGTCTCAAACAATTGTATGGAGATGATATACGCTCAATGGAACACCACTTGTACGAAAAATTTCAGACACTGGAAAGGATTGATAATGTCAAAGTGTAAAGTGGTTATATCAACTCAGAAAACTCACTATAAGTTAGGAGACACGGTAAAAGGGCAGGTAAGCGTAGAAGTTGATAAAGAATGTAAATGTGATGCTCTGGTATTGAAAAAACTCTGGTCGACTCATGGTAAGGGAAATAGAAGCTCCGGTGGTAGTGAAGAACTTAAATTATTTCAGGGAGTATGGCAGCCAGGAACCTATACCTATGCGTTCTCATTTGTTCTCGATGAAGGGCCTTATAGTTATCATGGCCATTATATTAATATTGACTGGTATTTGAATGCACGAGCTGATATTCCATGGGCGATTGATGCAAAAGATGAACTGGAAATCATACTGGAAAAAGATGAGGCTAATCCAGTTGAAAACGTCAGTGGGTATCAGCTTCATGAAAGTGGTGAAAACCCAGTATCTATACACAATATTGGCTTACTAAAATACCTGCCACTGTTGTTTGTTGTGGTTGGGGTTTTATTGATGGTCTTTGAAGAAATGCCAATATTCGGTGCGATATTTGCTGTTGCTGGTTCAGTGGCCTTTTTTAAAATAATACAAAGTTCAATTGCGGAAAGAAAGCTGGGTGATGTTGAGTGTTTAGTTGATGTTGCTAACCTTTCAGCAGGGGACAGAGTAAATTTCACTATTTCTTTTACACCTAAAACAAATATTAAGATTAATTCAGCACACGTTAAGCTACTAGGCCAGGAAGTAGCGGTCAGTGGCTCTGGCACGAATACTACAACACACACCTATACTTTTCATGACGATAAAATTCCTATACTGGCACAAAACAGCTTTTCTAGCGGTATACCGGTCAGAGATAAACATATTTTACGTATTCCAGATAATGCTGCACCATCATTTATAGTGCCTGACAACAAAATTATCTGGACAGTGGTGATTGAAATTGATATCCCCAGATGGCCCGACTGGATAAATAGTTTATCAATTAGAGTAAAACCATAAATTTACAGAAAAATAATGACTTCAAAAAAAACTGATGCAAACACGGTTATTGTTCTTGATTTTGAAACCACTGGCCTTTCACCGGACTATGGTGATAGAGCGATCGAAATAGGTGCGGTTAAAATTGAAAATGGTGAAATATCTGAAAGCTTTCAACAGCTAATGAACCCGGGTAAGCGTATAAACGCTTTTATTGAAGATTACACTGGTATTACCAATACCATGTTAAGTAAGGCTGCACCTGCTAAGGAGGTGATGTTAGAGTTTTATGACTTTATTCAGGGGTATAATCTGGTGGCTCATAATGCATCTTTTGACTCGAGATTTCTCGATTCTGAGTTTAAAAGAATAAAACGAAAACAACAGTCTGAGTTTGCCTGTTCTATGTTGATTGCCAGAAGGGTTTATCAAAATGCGCCAAATCATAAACTAGGCACATTGGTTGAATACAAGTCTTTGCCGAATGACGGTACTTTTCACAGAGCGCTTGCTGATGCAGAAATGACAGGGTATTTATGGTTGGCGATGATGCATGATATAAAAGAAAAGCATTCCATTGAAAGTATACCATTCGAAGTAATGCAAAAACTTTCAAAAACAGCCAGGGCATCCTGTGATAACTACCTATGTCGACTCGGATTAAAATCAAAAAATATAATAAATGCTGGGTAAAAAGGTATGCTTATTCTGGGTTTTAATACATAAGCAGGGTGAGTACGATTTATTACCCACCAGCTTCGCAAGAAAACTATTTATTAATCTACGCTTTATTTTCTAAGAATCACAAAAACACCAGCAATTAATGCCAGGATTCCCATGACTAGCTGCTGATATTGAAAACTGAGATTGATAATTGAACTTAAGCCACTAAGTATCAACCATCCACCAAGAAAGTAATGCCATAGTTTCATAAATTTACCTTATTTTTAAATTCTATTACGAAAGTATACCAGATATTATATTTGTCTATTTAATAAAAACATAAATCATCTATTTATTTGTTATTACTGTGAAGTCAATACACTGCATTTATATAACAGAGATGTCAAACTTAAATTAGTTTTAACAGTTTCACATGCATAATTATCTATTATTCATGAATACAGATAATTAATGCCTTTGATTTAATCAACTGTGTTTATAAGTCGCCAATCTATCTTTGACATCTCTATTCTAGAATATCTTCTTATACGAGGTTGATATGTTAGCTGAAGATGGTTTTATCCCTGGACGCGTGGCAACAGCGGTTATTGTATTCACCCTGTCTATAGCCTGTTATCTGGCTTCAATATTCCCGTTATTTATAATAAAAATTCGCAGTGTATAAAATCGCAATCAAGATCGTTTAGTACTTTATTGCTTATAACTAGCATAATGATCATTTAGTAATGATATAAGTGTATGAATTTACGGGTATAAATATATTATTGTTCCTGTCCTGGCATTCAGGAAGTTAGGCCCTTTGATTTTTGCTGTAATCCTTATCAGGTTTTAGAAAAGGGTTCAGCATGTATCTTACTATCAAGTTTATTCATATTTTAAGCGCCACCTTATTATTTGGCACAGGCCTGGGTAGCGCTTTTTATATGTACCTGGCCTATAGAAGTGGAAAAATGCAGGTGATGGCCGTAACTAATCGCATAGTGGTTATCGCCGATTTTATCTTCACCGCACCTATGGTCATTATTCAATTAATTACTGGTCTCTCTCTTTTGAATTATCAGGGACTAAGCTTAACTTCTACCTGGAGCCTGTGGGTTTTAGGCTTATATGCTTTCGTGGGAGTTTGCTGGTTACCCGTTGTCTGGTTACAGATTTGGTTAAGAAACAGAGCGGAGCAAATACAAACGCCGGATTCTCAGTATCACTTTCGTATGAGAATCTGGTTAATGCTCGGCATTATGGCTTTTCCTGCGGTAGTTATATTGTACGGATTTATGGTTTACAAGCCATTTTGGGGTTAGTCAATGAATATATTAATTGTAGGTGTGAGTGGATTTATTGGTAATCATTTATACCATGCCCTGTTAGAGCAAGGGCATCATTTAAAGGGTTGTAGTCGAAATTCAGTATCTGGAATTAACTGGAAGGCATTTAGTTTTCAGCAGGCAGATGAGATCTGGGAGCAGTTACTAGATGATGTTGATCTTGTTTTTAATGCTGCAGGTATTTATCTTGAGTCAGAAAATACAACATTCAATGATGTGCACAATAATGGCCCTATAAAATTATTTGAAGTGTGTAATAAAAAACAAATCAGGGTGATACAGATTTCTGCTATTGGCGCTGAACAGCAGCATCCGGTATGTGAGTTTTTAAATTCAAAACGTAAAGCGGATCAGTTTCTATTAAAGAGTGATATACCCCAGGTTGTATTGTATCCAGGCATTGTGCTGGGAGAAGGCGGGAAAAGCACGCAGCAATTATCACTTCTTGCAAGACAATATATCAGGTTATTAGTGTTTTCTAGAAAACAGAAACTACCTTTAGTAAGCATTTACCAGTTAACCGAGTTAATCGTTAATATAATAAATAACTGGCCAGATAAAAACCTGTGTAAAGTGGTTATAGCAAAGCCTGAATCCACAGAATCATTACTAAGAAATTTACGTCGGTGGATGAATTTAAATAAAAACACAGGTTTTGAGATTTATCTGCCTATAACATTTGTCAGTTTAATATTTAAAATATACCCTGGATTTAGTCTTGGTGTATTTAATCGACATAGTATCGAGATGTTAAAAAAATATTCTCAGGCTAAAGAGCTACAGATTAAGATAGAACAGAGTAGTGGGGAACAAATGTATAGAGCTATTGCTGATAAAACAGCATCTGAGTCATTGCTTCGGAGCAAAGCTTCAGGTGCTTTTATTAAATCAGGTAAGTTAACGTCTCTATTTTATTTTAACCTGTTAACCTTAAGTTTTATCTGGATCATGTCAGGTATTAGTTCGCTCGTGAACATAGAGCAAAGTCGTGAACTAATTAACTGGCTTGGGTTTAATGTGCACTCAGGGGATATACTTATTTTAGCCGCATCAATTGCTGATATATTACTGGGCATTGGTCTCTGGTTTTTAAGGTTTCGTAGCCTGGTTATCTACATGCAAATAGGGCTAATGATCATTTACAGCATTATTATTTCGTTGTATATGCCCCTTTATTGGTTGCACCCGTTTGCGCCTCTCATCAAAAACATTGCAATGTTGGTACTGTCTTTGTATCTATTAATGGAAGAAAAGAAAGCGTATGTTTAATAAAATATTATCTGAACAATGGAATTCACTGAGTCCATCTATTCAACAGCATTATGGTCTTGAAGATGGTGAAGAGATTAACTTGAAGGGCCAGTTAGCGGTTAAACACGGTAAGTTTATAAAACTGCTTATGCCATTAATTCGGTTAACCGGTGCGCTTGTGCCAGTAGAAGGCCAGTGTTTTAATGTTAGTGTGCTGACTAAACGCGAAGGTGAAAATTATCACTGGTGCAGGAGGTTTGAAAAAGATCATAAAGTATATGAGTTTAACTCCGTTATGAATTTACATGGCAATGATGTCATAGAAAATGTTGGCCTGAGATTAGGTATAAAATTGAGAGTGAGTGAGCGTAATGGAGGTTTGCTTTATGAGGATAAAGGATATGTTTTTAAAGTTGGTAAGCAGTATGTACCTATTCCGTTGCATCTATTAATGGGTAAATCAGTAATAGAAGAGTTTACTTTAACTGATAACAAGCATGATATAGATATGAAATTTGTAGTGACTCATCCCTGGTTTGGTTTTATGTTTAGTTATATGGGGTATTTTAATGTTGACAGAACGACTAATGAGAAGGGGGAGGTATGAAGCAGACTATCAATTTACCTGTGTTTATGAATATTGAACACAGAATTATTCTTTTCGATGGTGTGTGTAAGTTATGTAATGCCTGGAGTCGATTTATCATTAGATTTGATAAAAATAAAATATTTAAATTAGCATCTGTTCAATCAGATAAGGGACGGGCTATTTTAAAACACTATAATTTACCCCTGAATTATTATGAAACCATGTTATACATCGAGAATGGTGTTGCGTATAAGAAAAGCACCGCTTTTTTAAAAATTGTCAGGCAACTTCCATATCCCTTCCGGTTTTTAGCTTTTACAAAGTTTCTTCCTTTAAGCATGCGTGACTGGCTGTATGATCGTATTGCACTAAATCGGTATGTGTTATTTGGGAAATATGATCAATGTCTTATGCCAGAAGCAGATCATGAAAAGAGATTTCTTTAACTTAAAAAACCATCTGATTGAAATCAGCACTTACCAGTTACTCATAAAAAATTGTATGTAAGTGCTAAATTATTATCAGGTGTTACCTGGGGTGTCACTCAATAATAAACCCGTCAGTTAAGGTTTTTAGAAAAGCAATGATGTCGAGTTTCTCCTGATCACTGAGTGCTAGTGCACCTAATTCACTACGATTTACATTTTCTGCAACTTCAGGGATAACACCATCAGCGTCACGGTCACTATAAAAATCGAGCACTTCTTCGAGCGTTGCAAATACACCGTTGTGCATATACGGGCCTGTTAAATTTACATTACGCAGGCTGGGAACTTTAAATTTACCGTTTTCTGCATTATTGCCCAGGCGAGCACCTAAACCGAAATCAATGAAGCTCAGACCTTCAGGGTTATATTCAGAGCTCTGGGTTAAAAAGGGCGAGTTGGGGTTTGCCGGAGTGCCAAGATTATCATAGCTAAAATCAGTAAAAAGAGCAGGGGTGTCTACTGCCTCATTTGCACCGGGATGGCAGGCTGCGCAATTACCCTTGTCAGTTCGGTTAAATATATCCAGGCCTCGTAGCTCCTGTGCAGATAGTGTTGTCTGCCCGGCCATAAATAAATCAAATTTGGATGAAAACGCAGCGAGCTCATCTGAGCGTTCAAAGCTGGCAAGTGCATCTGCAATACTATTAAACGCACGTTCTACATCGCTGAATATTTCATCGCCATATACAGCCTTAAATTCATCGGCATATATTGATTGACCAACTTTTTGAACAACTGATGTTGTATCGGTATTTGCCATTTCTACGGGGTTAAGAAATGGTCGTTTTGCCTGTTCTTCCAGGGTGCTAGCACGACCATCAAGGAATTGGCCACCAAAGAAGATACCTTCAATATCATCAAAATAAAACTCAGGACTAAATGCTGCATAAGCGACACTGGGGGTATTTCTGTTACCAAATCGCTCAGGGTGAATGCCTCTGGATACCGGTATTTCATTGTCTGAATCAGCAAAGCCCGCATTGGGCTGGTGGCAACTCGAGCATGCCTGACCGGCAGGGTTTGACAGGTCGGTATCAAAGAATATCTGCTTCCCCAGGGCTACTTTTTGTGCATTTATACTTGTCTCATTACTATCGACAGAGCTATTGCATGCGGCTAAACCACTTAATAGTAACGTTGGCAGGATGACTTTCATGTTTTTGTAAATTGCATGTTTCATTTATAACGCCTCTTATTTTATAAATACGAATGATAATGATTCGTATTTATAAAATCAAGTATTATATTTCCACATGCTATTTGTGAAGGCATAGCAAACGAATAAGCAGATACTAGTGAGTGGTGATATCTGCAATAATCAAATTTTATTGATAATTAAAAACTCAACACATTAGTCATTTGATCACCAGGCAGAACAGAGAACATAGTTGACTTCGCGCGGTAGAGCAAAATATTGGTTTAGAAAAATGTGTTATATTGAATTTTTATCCATTGAGTTAGGAGTTACCATTGAAGCAAATTAAAGCACTTATTATGGGAAGTATTGTTGGGGTGTGTATTGGCCTCTGGTTTGGCGTAAATATAGGTAAAGACAAGCCGATATTTAGTAATCCTTTTGCGGAGGATTCAATTCAGCAAAAAATTAAGGACTCAGGCGGAAAATTATTAGAAAAAAGTGGTGAAGCACTTGAGAAGAGTGGTAAAGCTTTACAAAAAAAAATGGATGAGCCAGTTAAATAATATAAATATTAAAAGTGCTAATTAGCAGGTAATAATTTATTATCTCCCTCCATTTAGAGCAGGGAGATAATAAACCTTATTCTTTACAGTAAAAGCTACAGGCTGCTTTTGCATTATTGGTGCATTTCTCCCAGTCCCTGACACATTCAAATCGACAGGATTCCAGGTCAATTGTTTCTGTAAACAGTTTGGAGTCGCAGGTTTTATTGCAGCGTCTGTTGATTGTATTGCAGTCATAACCTCTGACACAGTCACGACAACCTTCAGATTCTGCGAGTATAAGCTTATTAAGTGATACTTCCTGCTCTGAAGCATTAACAAGTGTTGAGCAAAATAATAACAACAGCAATGCCGTTATAAAAAGCCAGAATTTGTAGTGAGTATATGAGTTTAATGTCATATGATATCCAGTATATACATTATGATATAAATCAGGGGTGTTATAAGAATATTACCCCGGTCCTGATCATATAATAGTGCATTATCTGCAAAGTTTCTTCAGCTCAATAACAGCAGTATTAGCAACGGTTAATTTAAAGGCTTTTTATCAGGTATAATTTCTGCATGACTTAATGGCAGATTTTTGTGCATTACTCACATTTCTTATAATATTTTTGTTGTTATATATTTTTTTTATGACATAGTTATTGAAGTCAGTTTGTTCAAATGCTCGCAAGGTTTTGTTTAAACTTGCACCGCCTTGAATCATCGTAAAAGCCTGTTGTGCGAGAAATTTAGTTTGCATACAGTCAGGTGTGTCAGCAAAACTAAGTGTTGAGAAATAAAAAGTTGATGCGAGAAAAGTCGCTTGAAGATATTTAGTCATTTTTTTTCCGTATTAAAAATATTTGATTAATTATTAAATATTAGAATTATAAAGTATAAGCTCAAATGCAGCTTAGTTTGGAGTTATGCCGTTAGTTTAGTATCTTATCTCGCCTTCACTCCATGGCTACATATAGTAGCAGTCTTTTTGTAGTCCTGATATTTTAATCGTATCGATTGAATATAAATATATGCACTACATCACATAATTAGTTTATGCAAACTAATT
>Ga0316204_10008167_pt1 | contig 14759 bp, 16 predicted proteins | sample 6monrhotite_MG_2_FD_205661 | JGI IMG/M metagenome (GOLD analysis project Ga0316204, IMG submission 205661) | Microbial mat bacterial communities from mineral coupon in-situ incubated in ocean water Damariscotta River, Maine, United States -... | ecosystem: Environmental > Aquatic > Marine >...
GGTGGGAAGGGGCGTTGCAGGACCTGATCAACAATTCCAACGATAAAACCGACGCGGCTGCGCCGCGTTGCGTGCCCCATACGAAGGGCGCGTGAATCATATTTCTCAATCTGTGTTGGTTTGGGGTAATAGTAACCAACGTGGCGATCTTCGGCAGCAGCACTGTCAGGGATGATACTTCCCGCAACAGCTAACAACAAAAACACAGCAACGCCCGTCGTCCAGCCAAGACGCGCGCGCGCGGAGATTCGTGGGAACAGTTTCATTTGTATATCTAACCGGAATGAGGTGTGGATGATTCGTTTTCCATGGCGGTCAAGATATTGGCCATCAGGGTTTTCTGGTCCGTGCTATTGGGGAAAAACGAAATCGCGAGGGTTTTTTCGGTGGTGCGGACAATGTCACCTTCCAGAGCCGGAAAATCATCGATGATAATATCAACGCTCATCCCCGGCTCAAACTCGTGAGTAACGCGGCGCATGGGGGTAACCAGATCAATCATGGCACCTCCGGAGGAAATGTTCACCAGAACACCGCCGTAACTCTCGCCATCAACCTTACCCACCGCAAATGCCAAGCGGGACAGCGGATATCGAGTAGACTGGCGATTGTTATCTGACATTCTGCAACCCCATTCCGCCCCGCGTTAAAGGATACGGTCTAACGTCTTAATCAGGCGGTCCGCATCATCCAGCGTCGTGTATTGTAACATACTTGCGCGAACAACACCGTCCTCCGGATCAAGGCCAAGCGCCTCAGTCAGTCGGTAAGCATAAAAATTCCCGTGCGCGACAGCGACTTTGTCTACCAGCGTCAATGGTGGAATTTCAGCAGAAGATCTGCCTTCTACCGTAAACGCGAACGTCGGCGCACGCAGGGCCCTGTCTGGTGAGCGCGTGCCGATCAATCGCACGCCGGGTTTACTCGACAAGAAGTCCAGAAACCGTGTGGACAGGGCTTCCTCATGGCGCGCAGCCAATTCGAACACGGCTTTGACCCGCTCATGCAGGTTATTCGCGGGCGCATCGTGGTGATGATTATAAACAGCGTCGAAATAGTCCGCTATGCCGACCAGAGAGGCGAACATTTCATGTTGTGGACCAGCCGGATTCATCTTGTGGGGCAGGGCATCTTCACCATGAAAGAAATGATACTGATTGTGTGCCTCCAGCAAACACTCCCGCTTGCCGTACAAACACCCCATATGGGGTCCAAATATTTTGTAGAAACTGAATAAGTAGAAATCCACACCCCAGGCTTTCACGTCAATTGCCCGGTGCGGCGCATAAGCAACGCCGTCGACACATACCCGCGCACCCGCTTCATGCACTAGTTTCGTAATTCTCTCTACATCATTGATTTCACCTACAAGATTGGAAACGTGAGGAAAGGCGACAAGGCGGGTGCGGTCATTCAACAATCCGGCAAGGTCTTCCGGGTTTAATGAACCGGTAACCGGGTCCACCTTCCACTCTATTACCTTAATCCCGGTATTTGACAGTCGATGCCATGGCCCTGCGTTGGCCTCGTGATTCTGGTTGGCAATGATGATTTCGTCACCATCGCTCCATAATGGCCGCAGTGCCTGCGCCAGCACATAAACGTTGAATGATGTTGAGGGGCTGACCGAAACCTCGTCCGGATCTGCGCCGATCATGGCGGCCATCAGATCGTGGCCCTCGTCCATGCGGGCCTGCGCCTTGGCGGCAAGCGGGTAGTGGCTACCCGGCTGAACCTGCGTCTCAGTCATATACGCCGTCAAGCGATCAATAACGCTCTGGGGGACATAGGAACCCCCGGCATTCTCGAAAAACGACCACTCCCAGCAGGGATTCGGGAATAACCCGCGGACAAATTCCACATCCAGTTCACTCGCCTTGCTCACGCCTGTTTCTCCTGAATTCAATTGTCGGTTTCGTTGTTTGTCGGTTGATGAAGGGACGATGCATCATCCATCCCGGTGCTCATACCTGATATTGGCCTAATAGACGGCGACCGCCAGCAGTAATTCGGCGATTGCATCGACTTCGTGTTCGAACTTTACACCCACGGTATAGCGGTTGACCCAGGCGACGTGACCGTCTGCCTTCCCCAAATCACCAATGGTCAGGACAACAGACTGGCCGGGCTCGACGGGGACGCGCGTGTTAATGCGTGCGCCGCCGGGAGAAATATTCTCAACCGTGGCGCGACCTTTCCGGTCGGCCGTCTCGATGGCACCGTCAATGTCGACGCCAACTTCCGTTCGCACATGGCGACGGGCGACCTTGTCTTGTGATTGGAACACCATGTTCTGTGTATCCTCACCGAAGTAGCTCGATTTCCGTCGATACTAACCCAGAGCAGGCGTAGGACGCCATAACGGATACGCAAAAGTCTGGGAATTGCTCCGCATGCACTTTATGGTCCAGACAGTGCTTTTTTGGTCGCCCACTCAGCACCGTGGGCGACCCGCACCACAGTCGCGATTAACACCCTGAACCTGAGAGTAGAGATCCATGCCTGACCTTCGTTCCAAAACATCCACCCATGGCCGCAACATGGCCGGTGCCCGCGGTTTATGGCGCGCGACCGGAATGACTGATGATGATTTCGGCAAGCCCATTATTGCCGTGGTCAACTCTTTCACCCAGTTCGTGCCGGGGCATGTTCACCTGAAAGATCTGGGGCAGATGGTCGCGCGGGAAATCGAGAGCGCTGGCGGTGTCGCCAAGGAATTCAACACCATTGCCGTTGACGATGGTATCGCCATGGGCCACGACGGCATGCTGTACAGCCTGCCCAGCCGCGAGCTGATCGCCGACTCGGTCGAATACATGGTCAACGCCCACTGCGCCGATGCAATGGTCTGCATTTCCAACTGTGACAAGATCACCCCCGGTATGCTCATGGCCGCCATGCGGTTGAATATTCCCGCCGTATTTGTTTCTGGTGGCCCCATGGAAGCGGGCAAGATGGAGGTCAACGGTGAAGAACGTAAAGCCGACCTCATCGATGCCATGATCCACGCCGCTAATCCGGAAACCTCGGACGAGGATGCCTTGAAGTTTGAGCGTTCCGCTTGCCCGACATGTGGCTCGTGCTCTGGCATGTTCACTGCGAACTCCATGAACTGTCTGGCCGAAGCCATCGGCCTTGCGTTACCGGGCAATGGATCAGTACTGGCAACCCACGAAGACCGCCGCAAGCTATTCCTCGCTGCCGGCCATCAGGTCATCGAACTGTGCCGCCGCTATTACACCGAAGATGATGAATCGGTTTTGCCCCGTTCCATCGGCTCCCTGAAAGGGTTCGAGAATGCCATGGCTGTTGATATTGCCATGGGTGGTTCGACGAACACGGTTCTGCACCTGCTCGCCATGGCTCAGGAAGCCAAACTCGACTTTACCATGAAAGACATGGACCGCATGTCGCGTGAGGTACCGCACCTCAGCAAATTATCACCGTCCACCATCCTTTATCACATGGAGGATTTCCACCGGGCCGGAGGTATCATGGCCATCATGGGTGAGTTAGAACGTGGAGGACTCATCCACCGTGACAATCCAACCATTCATACGCCGACAATCGGTGAAGCCATCGACACCTGGGATGTACGCCGTACACAAGACGAGACCATTCACCAGTTCTACATGGCGGCCCCTGGCAATGTGCCCACCCAGCAGGCCTTTAGCCAATCCAAGACCTACAACTCACTGGACCTCGACCGGGAAGGGGGCTGCATTCGCGACATGGAACATCCCTACAGCACCGAGGGCGGTCTTGCCGTGTTGTACGGCAATGTCGCCGTCGACGGTTGCGTAGTGAAAACGGCCGGTGTCGACGCGGACAACTTGACGTTCTCCGGCAAGGCCGTGGTCATGGACAGTCAGGACGAAGCGATCAAACGCATTCTTGGCAGTGAGATCAAACCCGGTGACGTGGTGGTAATCCGTTATGAAGGCCCCAAGGGGGGACCCGGCATGCAGGAAATGCTGTATCCGACCAGTTATCTCAAATCCATGGGAATTGGTAAGGAATGCGCCTTATTGACCGACGGGCGGTTCTCGGGCGGTTCATCCGGGCTGAGTATTGGTCACGTCAGTCCCGAAGCTGCCGAAGGTGGTGCCATAGGGTTAATTGAAGACGGCGATATACTCGACATTGATATCCCGGCACGGTCCATCAACATAAAGGTTGATGATGCCGAACTGGCAAAACGCCGGGAAGCAATGGAAGCCAAGGGAAGCAACGCGTGGAAGCCCGGCCCGAGAGAGCGAAAAGTATCACCGGCGCTTCAGGCCTATGCTGCTCTGACGACCTCGGCATCGAGAGGTGCAGTCCGCGACGTCAGTCAGGTCACCCGGTAATTCCGCTACAGGCCGGGTAAGGGGACCCGGTTGCTCAGGACCGTTCGGACAATCGGGCTGCAATGGCGGGCATGACGGACGCTTCCACGTTCGCAAAGGCAAACCGCAGCATGCGGTCCTGATCGGGACCGAACATGCTACCCGGCAGGCACAGCAGGTTTTGTTCCGCAGCCAACCGCATGGCAACGGCGCGCGCCGACTCGTCGGCGAATGGGTGTTCTACATAGGCAAAATAAGCCCCGATGGAATGGATCTTGTAACCCGCATTGTGCCCACCCAGAGCAGCAGCGAAGGCAGCGACCCGTTCGGCCATCAGGAGACGTTTTTCCCGTCGCCAGTCATCCAGATTCTGCAAACCGAACAGGGCAGCCCGTTGTGACAGGTTCGGCGCGCAGATCGAGACACAGTCCATGACTTTAGCCGCCTCGGCAATGAACGATGGCGCTGCCGCCACCGCGCCAGCCCGGTATCCCGTCAGGCTGAACACCTTGGAAAAGCTATAGAGATGGATCAACCCCGCGTCGCGCCATCCGGGATCGCCAAAGAGTTCATGCGGCGCACCTGCATCCGGACCGAGAAAGTCCCGGTAGGTTTCGTCCAACACCAACGCGATACCATGATCTTCCGCCAGTTCAAGAAAACCACTTAACAGGTCGCTCGGATAGACGGCTCCCGTGGGATTATTTGGCGTCACCATGATGATCGCCTTGGTGTCCTGTCGAATCAGCGCGGCGGCCGCATTCAGATCCGGTAACATGCCATTTTCGGCCGAACAGGGCAGGGGAATGGCTTCAATGCCCAGCATGTCCAAGGTCATTTTGTGATTGAAGTACCATGGTGTCGGTAGAATGACTGACGACCCTGCCGGTGCCAGCGCGACCATCGTCAGGAAAAACGCCTGATTACATCCTGATGAAATCAACACGTCGTCCGCAGTCACCGTGCCGCCGTAGGTGGTAGATAGATCCTTCGCCAGTGCCGATCTCAGTTCTGGAATCCCTTCCACCCCTGTATAGAACGCGCTGCTGCCATCGCGAGCTGCATCCGCCAGAAACGCGCGCAGGCGTTCATCGGGCGGATATCCGGGAACCGCCTGACACACATCGATCAGCGGTTTGTCCGCACCGAAAAGGGCAGGCCGCCGCCAGCTGGCGGCCTCGGCAATAGGAGGTTCTTCGGTTCTGGTGACCAACGGGTTCACTGAAATACTCATGTCAGGCGGTTCCGCTCTTGAATTTCTTACGTCGTTCGAATTTTTGGCAGGTGCTCGTCAATCTTCGTCCATCCGATTTTCTGGGATGTCCAAATGTGGCGCTCAGGTGGAATTTTACCCGGCACATCAAGGGTTGCCACAGTAACATCCAGATATTCCGGGTACTCGTTGTTCTCAAACATGATATGACTGCCACATTCCGGGCAAAACAGGCGGCAGCCCTTATCCGATGAAACGTAGGACACCAACTCTCCCTGGGTGATTTCAAGATGCTCACGCGCCACCGTCGTCCATGTCACCATGGGCGCACCGGTTGCTTTACGGCAGGACTTACAATGGCAATGACATGTGCTGTCGGTTTTTCCGAAGATGCGGTAGCGGACAGCGCCACACGCACACCCGCCAGTAATATCACCATTCATCGCTGCTCTTGTCCTTCCAGCGTATTTGCCCTCAGTCGTCACCACGTTTTTCGACGTAATGAGCCTCGTATCAAATGCTTACTATTTTCTACTCAATCTCCGGCGGATTCGCGGCGTACTCCGGCAAACCATCATCAATATGTAGCCAGCGCACGGTTTCACCGGTATGGGCGTGGCCTTCAGGGGCCACCACATCCGCATCGTCGAGCGTTCCCACCGTAAAATACAGGGTGCCCGGTTCGCTTTCAAAAAAGAAACTAATCTGTGCGCCACACGTGGGGCAAAATCCGCGTCGCCCATCTTCCGACGACGCATGTATTTTCACAGCACCTTGGGTCAGGCATGCGTTTTCTGCATCGACACCAACCCAGGTGACGAACGCACCCGCGCTGGCCCTTCGGCATACGGTACAATGGCAATGGTAAACGCCCTGAGGAGGGCCGGAAAACTGGTAACGGATATCGCCACACAGACATCCACCTTCATGATGATCACTCATCGCTTACTTCCTGCTTCCTTTAACCTTGCCCACAGTGCCCGTCTCAAGCGGTAAATCGCCTGACATCAAGGCCTGAGCGTACACCACACCGGGGTGTGATCAGATGGCTTTTCCCTGTCGCGGGGGTGTTTGTCGATTCCGGTTTCCGACAGGCGGTCCGCAGCCTGTGGCGATAGCAATAAATGATCAATGCGCACGCCGTTGTCGCGTGGCCATGCGCCGCCCTGATAGTCCCAGTAGCTGTAGCGGTGGGGCTCTGGATGCAACGCCAAATCAGCGTCCGTCAACCCCAGATTAATCAACATACGGTACCGGGCCCGGCTCTCGGGCCGACACAGTGCATCATCGGCGAACGCGACCGGGTCATAACAATCGCCATCGGTCGGACACAGGTTGTAATCACCACCAAGGACGAAAGTGTCTTCGGTCGTTAGCAATGAACGGGCGTGAGTGACCAGACGGTCCATCCAACCCAGTTTATACCGAAACTTCTCATGATCGCTGCCATCGTCGGCGCGCGTCGGGTTCCCGTTGGGCAAATAAATCGAGGCAACCCTAATATCGCCGATCAGGGCTTCGAGATAACGCGCCTGCTCATCAGTGTCATCTCCCGGCAGCGCCGACTGCTCCACTTCCATGGGCGCTTTCGACAGGATCGCAACGCCATTATACGTTTTCTGGCCCGACACCGCGACGTTATAACCCTTGTCCTCGATCTCCATGATCGGAAAGGCCTCGGCAACGCATTTCAACTCCTGCAACAACACGATGTCCGGAGAGGACTCATCGAGCCATTCCAATACACGAGGAAGCCGCGCCTTGATGGAATTGACGTTCCAAGTGGCAATTTTGGTCATTTTCGGGGGTATCAATTCAAATCAGGCGAACCGGTAAACCAGTGCAGAAAAAGGGTGCTTAGATTGCGAACGAGGTGCCGCAACCGCAGGTCGACGAGGCGTTGGGATTTTCGAGGACGAAATACGAACCAATCAGTTCTTCCTTGTATTCCAACACGGCCCCTTCAAGAAACTGCAGGGAAACCTCATCCACCAGAACCGTAATGCCGTCTTGCTCAAACACGACGTCGTCACTGTTCCGGGTTTCATCGAAACCAAACCCGTACTGGAACCCCGAACATCCACCACCCGAGACGGTCACACGGAACATCTGGTCAGTACCGCCAGCTTCCATCGCTAACATGGCACCGATGCGCGCCGCCGCACTATCAGAGATCGCAAGGCCACTATGAGGGGCCGGGGTAATATCGCCGTCAGGCATGGCATGCTCCCGCAAAACCGATCAATCAAGATTGCCCCTAATGTAGTGTGTCGAGAGGAGAATGCAAAGCGACGGATTAGGGGAACATGCGGAAAGGGAAGGCCCGAGCCTCTGGTTGGGGCACCGATCACGATTGAATCCGGTACGACGCGCCGCCGTCAGCGCGTCAATCATCTTCGCCGAGAAACATGTCCAATCCCGCGCTGGCACAGGCCATGTCCTGCTCTGCCGTCCCGGATGAGCAACCGATTCCTCCCACCGTATCACCGCCAACAATCACCGGATAACCGCCGCCAACCGTGCTGAAACGCCCACCGGAAGAGGTGTGAATACCGAAGACAAGGCTCCCCGGAACGCAAATTTCGTTATAGGCATGGGTCGGTCGCCGGGAAATTGCCGCCGTAAAGGCTTTGTCCGAAGCGAGCCCGACGCTCAATACCTTGGCGCCATCCATTCGTTGGAAGGCAATCATGTTTCCCGATTCGTCAGTGACCGCTATACACATGGGAACACCGATTTCCTCGGCGTGCTCGGCGGCACCCTCCAGCAAAACATGAGCATCGGCAAGTGACAGGCGGGGTATAGAAAGCATGACGGTTCCGTGGGGTTTGGGGTGAAATGGCACCAGAACGGCCATCAGGAAGGTAAAACAAGCGATTCTGACACAAGACTACGCATTTGCGGGTGGTGAAGATAGGCCAAGTTTGGTATCCGATACACTTGTCTCACACAGATTGCGGCCGGCTTCGGTGAAAACCTTACTGCCGCACCGGAATGATCGCAAATTTAAGGAACATTGATGCACAACGGCTCCAGCCTTCTTGAATTCACTCAGGCCGAATGCACCCGACTAGGCTTCGATGATGACTTAGCCGGTGTGATCGCCGACATCTCCAGCGCCTGCGCAGCCATTTCCAAACTTGTGCGTCACGGTAAACTGGCCGGAAATTTCGCTGCCGAGCGAGGAACAAACATTCAGGACGAAGCGCAAAAAGAACTGGATTTCCTCGCCAATGATATCCTGATCGATCATGCGGACCGGGGAGGACACCTGATTGCCGTCGCTTCCGAGGAAATGGAAGAATCGCTGGCTTTTTCTCCACACAAAGCTGACGAAAAGGCCCGCGGAAACTATCTGCTGGTTTTTGATCCACTCGACGGATCTTCGAATATCGAAGTCAACGGACCGGTCGGCACCATTTTTTCCGTATTGCGGGCACCGAACGGTGCACGCGGGCTGGATGCGGAATTCCTTCAACCGGGAACAAACCAGCTATGCGCCGGATATGTGCTGTATGGAACATCCACCGAAATGGTGGTGACGTTCGGAAAGGGAATCGCAGTATTCACCCTCGATTCTGACGACGATTTATTCAAGGCGACAGATCATCGACTAATTATCGACGACGATACCTCTGAATACGGGATCAATGCGTCGAACCAGCGATTCTGGGAAGCGCCTGTCCAACGCTACATCAGTGAAATTCTGGCTGGTAAAGACGGCCCACGGGGAAGAGATTTCAACATGCGCTGGGCCGGGGCCATGGTCGCGGACGTCCACCGGGTTCTCAGCCGAGGTGGCCTGTTTACCTACCCGATAGATGAAAAAATCCGCGCTAAAGGTGGCCGTTTGCGCCTAATGTACGAAGCCAACCCCATGTCCATGATTATGGAGCAGGCGGGTGGCTTGGCCTCCACCGGATACGGGCGAATCATGGAAATAATGCCCTCAGACCTGCACCAACGCGTGCCTGTAATCCTGGGCGCAAAAAACGAAGTTCAACGGTTGATCGACTATCATTCCGCTACTTGATCACCTGACTCGATTTACGGGCTTGATTTTACCGAGCAGGGCGTATACGAACTAGCCCGCGCTACAGACGGCCCCATCGTCTAGTGGCCTAGGACGCTGGCCTTTCACGCCGGAAACACGGGTTCGAACCCCGTTGGGGTCACCAATATTCTGTACAACAACAAGCCCGCCCGGATACCATTCCCGGCGGGCTTTTGTTTTTCCTGATTGTCAGGGCTCCCGGACTGTAACTCCCCCTCGTTTTTTTGAAGAATTTAAGGAACAGCGAATGGCAAACACGCCAACACAGGACTTGCACGGACACAATCGCTTGAGCGACGCCTTAGCCGATGTGACGGATCGTTTTCGAACCGCGAATCCGGAAAGCCTGAAACGCTGGGAAGATGCCCGTTCCGTTATGCCGGGCGGCAACACCCGAACGGTTCTTCACTACGACCCGTTCCCCGTCACGATGATTAAGGGCGAGGGGGCTTATCTTCACGACATGGACGGACACCGTTACACGGATTTTCTGGGCGAGTACTCGGCCGGACTGTACGGTCATTCCAACCCTGTTGTGACCGCCGCCATCAAAGAGGCCATCGACTGCGGCATGGCGCTGGGCGCCCCTAACCAGTGGGAAGCGAAGTTGGCCGGGATTATCTGCGAACGCTTTGCCTCCATTGACATGGTTCGGTTTACCAATTCAGGGACGGAAGCCAACCTGATGGCGCTAGGGGCCGCGCGCGCCTACACAAAACGTGAAAAGATCATGGTTTTTGATGGGGCCTACCACGGCGGTGTGCTGTATTTCGCCCACGGCGGCACCCCGGTCAATGTACCGTTCGATATCGTTTATGCCCCCTACAACGATATCGATGGTGCTCTGACGGTAATTGAAGCCCACCGCAGTGACATAGCCGCGATCGTAATTGAACCCATGATGGGCGCGGGCGGTTGCCTGTCCGCCGAAAAATCCTTTCTCGAAGCGCTACGAAATGCCGCTACGCAATTCGGCATCATCCTGATTTTTGACGAAGTCATGACTTCGCGAAGTTCGTCCGGCGGCCTGCAGCAACGACTTGGAATATTCCCGGATATGACGACCATCGGTAAATACGTCGGTGGCGGTTCCAGTTTCGGTGCCTTTGGCGGACGTCATGACATCATGGCGCAATTTGATCCCACATCGTCAACGGCACTGCCTCACGCCGGGACCTTTAACAATAACGTCATGTCCATGGCTGCGGGGTACGCGGGGTTATCGCATATTTTCACCCCGTCTGCCGCAGATGAGCTGTACGATACAGGAGAGACGTTCAAGGCGCGCCTGAACGCGATTGCCCGATCCCGTGGCGTTGGTGTTCAGGTTACCGGTTGTGGCTCGATTCTGGGGCTGCACACCTTGTCACGCCCCATCCGGACACCTCATGATTCCAAAGACCCGGTACCGGACCGCCAGCCCCTGTTACATCTGGAAATGATGCTGCGCGGCTTTGTCTATGCGCAACGGGGTTACATGACTCTTTCCCTCGTCATGACCGATGAAAATCTTGAAGCCTTCGCCAACGCTTTTGACGAGGTATTGGGGATTCATGGAGAACTACTGGACGGCTAGGCGTCGTTTTTCCTCGCTCCGACCCCGGACGACTGTTAAACAAAACGAACCTTGGGCAATTCAACGAGAAGTTACATGAAATTCTTCATCGATAGCGCCGATACGACCGAGATCAGAAAACTGGCTGAAACCGGGTTGGTGGACGGCGCAACAACAAACCCGTCCCTGATAATGCAGGCTGGCGGAGATTTTTTTACCACCGTGCAGGAAATCTGCGCCATGATCGACGGACCGGTCAGTGCTGAAGTTACGGCAACTGACTACAAGGCCATGGTGAACGAAGGCCGGAAACTGGCCGGACTGGCAGACAACGTCGCCGTAAAAGTCCCGCTGACGGAAGATGGTATTCGCGCCTGTAAAGCCTTGTCGGACGATGGCATGATGGTAAATGTGACGCTCTGTTTCTCGGCAGCACAGGCGATTCTTGCCGCCAAGGCCGGGGCTGCCTTTGTTTCACCCTTTGTCGGTCGCCTGGATGATATCGGCCACAATGGCATGGATCTGATCGCGGAAATCTCCGAAATTTACGACAACTACGATTACCCGACGGAAGTTCTCGTCGCGTCGGTTCGCCATGTGCAGCATGTGGTGGAAGCCGCCCGGATCGGGGCAGGTGTCGTAACGGTACCGCCCAAAATCCTGTGGCAGATGTTTAAGCACCCCCTCACAGACAAGGGACTTGATGCGTTTCTGGTCGATTGGAAAAAAACCGGGCAATCTATTCTTTAACGACCTTTTTCATAGGTCTTTAACGACCTTGGCATAGGCAAAATACACCGTAGGAGTTCTGTCATGTCATTTACATGCGAAGCCGTCGTCATGCGTGAAATCGGAGCCCCAGATGTGCTGGGCATTCAGGAAATCAGTTTGCCGTGGCCCGGCAAGGAAGATGAAGTACTTGTTCGGATGGAAGCCGCCGGGATCAATCCTGCAGATACTTTTTTCCGGGCATTGGGAACTTATCTCGGCGATGGGCCGGGAACTGTTCTAGGACACGACGGAGCCGGGACCGTGGAAGCGATCGGCAGCGCCGTCAAATCCGTGAATGTTGGTGAACGTGTGTGCTTCTGTAACGGCGGAGTCGGTGGCGATGCAGGCACATACGCCCGCCATGCAGTGGTGCCGGAGTGGCTGCTAGCACCAATTCCCGATTCCGTTTCAATGACCACCGCCGCCGCCTTGCCTTTGGTATTCATTACCGCCTGGGAGGCATTTTCAGAACGCGCCATGATCAAAGATGGCGAAACAGTTCTAGTCCATGGTGGGGCAGGCGGGACCGGCCAAATTGCCATACAAATTGCCCGTGAACTGGGGGCGCGAGTCGCCGCGACGGTCAGCAGTGACGACAAGGCGCAGGTTGTTCGTTCTTTGGGCGCAGAGCTTTCCATTAATTACCGGGACGAGGATTTTGTTGCTGCGGTACAAGAATGGACGGGCGGTGCAGGCGTAAATGTGGCCTTGGACAATGCCGGACCCGATGTGTTTCACCAAAGCATCCGGGCGATGGCACCCTACGGCAGGATTGTGACATTGATGGGGACGCCGGGTGATCTGGAAGACGAAACCGCTTACAATAATAACCTGTCTATCCATAACCTGATGATGCTCACGCCGATGTGGCTAGGCCTCGAAGCAGAACGTCGCCGTCAAGGCGATATCGTTCGGCGCGCCATGGAATGGCTGGGAGAAGGACGCATCAAGTCTCAGGTCGCGGCGACCTACGCCCTGGAAGACGCTGCCAAGGCCCACGTCCACGTCGAGGCAGGCAGCATGACAGGAAAAGTCGTGTTAATGATCTAGTTGACAGGCAGGAACACTTCGGCCCAACGTTATTTACACGTATAGACCGTGATGGAATTTGCACCTTCGGCAATCGATAGGTCACTTTCCAGTTCGGCGGTTTTACCGTAGATCGAACAGTGTTTCTGTGCCAGTTCGGCGGTATCACCGATATTCAGCGCTGAGTTTTTGATCCATACGTTCGTTTCGTTCGCCCCAACGATCTCGGCACCGGCGCACCCGGTTAAGACCGCCATGGCGATCATCAGCACCAAAAAACGCGGAGGAAAAACCGTGAGAATGCTAATCATTAAAAAAAACTCCTGTCATCTGGTATTCAGACACCTCAGCTATATATAATACCGAAGCCGATTCCAGAAGGCATAATCTGAACAGGTTGTCGTCCATGGAAGGGCCAAACCATTTTTTGATCAATTGAGAAATCAATTCATAGAACAAGACAGGGTAGTTTTTAATGTCCGACGACCAATCAAGTGAGAAAGAACTTGGCGTTCATATGGCCAATGAGATCATCATTCTCGCTAACGACAAGCTGGAGACCGGGCTTCACCCCCTGGTAATAGCGGACGCCCTGCGTCACGCTGCGGCCAATTTTACGGCGTTCGCATTCGCCCATGGCACCGATGAGGCTTTAGACAACGATGAAATAGTCCGTGATTTCGTACAGATGCTGGAGTATTACGATTCCCGTCACCGCGAAGGTCGGGCACCGAAATCCGGGCTGGAACAACTGGTCGAACAGGTAAAGAACGAATAGAGTCAAACATATGGTATCAAAGACCCTGCAAACTGAGCCTCTCCCCTCTGTTCCTGGTCTTTGCTTTGCATTGTCACAACCCTTCCTTACCGCTATCTTCAAATGGCTGTAGGGGATTTTCGAAAGTGGGCGTCCAAATGACGGATCAAAAGTACAGATTGGTGACGAGAGCCGATTTTGATGGAGTGGTATCGGGTTCTTTGTTGATGGAACGCGGCATAATCAGTGAGGTTGTGTTTGCCCATCCCCGTGACGTTCAAAATGGCTCTTTCGCCGTGACAGGCAACGACATCGTCGCGAACCTGCCGTACGCAGAAGCCGCTCACATGTGCTTTGACCATCATATAAGTGAAAGTTACCGGGTTGGTGAACATGACAACCTGGTTCTGGACCCTAAATCCCCGTCAACCGCGCGGGTTATATACGAGCATTTCGGTGGCGCCGATGCCTTTCCCGATATCTCCGCTGCCATGATGGATGCCGTTGATAAGGCCGACTCGGCTGACTTCACCATTGAAGAAATCCTGACCCCTACAGATTGGGTATTGGTGAATTTTGTCCTCGATCAGCGCACCGGGCTTGAAGAGTTCAAGGACTTCGCCGTCTCCCGCGATGAATTTATGATCGATATGATTTCATTCTGCCGTCGCAACCCCGTGGATGAGATCCTCAAGCACCCGGATGTGGAAGAACGCGTGACCACCTTTATATTCCACAATGAGTTCGCTGAACTGCAACTGGGCCGGTGTTCCAGAACGCAGGGCAAGACCGTCGTCGCTGATTTCCGTAACGAAGAAAAACGTTACCCCGGCAATCGCTTCATGATCTATGCGTTGTACCCTGATTGCTCTCTGTCTTTGCAAGTCTCGCAGGGCAGCAAGGCGGGCATGACGGAAATCTCCGCCGGGAAATCTATTATTGATCGCGAATCACCGGTCAATGTGGGTGAAATCATGCTCAGCTTCGGCGGAGGCGGACACGCAGCTGCCGGTACCTGTCAGGTAGAAGATGCCGAAGCCGACACCGTGCTT
>Ga0316204_10008168_pt1 | contig 14758 bp, 8 predicted proteins | sample 6monrhotite_MG_2_FD_205661 | JGI IMG/M metagenome (GOLD analysis project Ga0316204, IMG submission 205661) | Microbial mat bacterial communities from mineral coupon in-situ incubated in ocean water Damariscotta River, Maine, United States -... | ecosystem: Environmental > Aquatic > Marine >...
TTAGTGTATCCAAACCAGTTGACTTTAACTTTTCCATAGCGCTGCTTGCCTCACCAACACCAGGAAAAATAACTTTATCAGCATTTTTTATTTCATCAACATTGTCTGATAAAATGGCATCAAAACCCAAACGCTGTATTGCAAATTTTATAGACTGTATATTTCCCGCTCCGTAATTTATAATAACTACTTTCATTACAACATTCCTTTGGTTGACGGTAAAATCATTTTTTCTACATCCCTTTTTACCGCAGCTTTTATTGCTTTTGCAAATGCTTTAAAGATGCCTTCTATTTTATGATGCTCATTTGTACCTTCAGCTTTTATATTTAAATTACATTTTGCTCCATCAGTAAATGATTTAAACAAATGAAAAAACATTTCTGTTGGCATTTCACCAATTTTTTCACGCTTAAAATCTGCCTCCCAAACCAACCAATTTCTACCTCCAAAATCTATTGCTACTTGCGCTAAACAATCGTCCATTGGTAAACAAAAACCATAACGTTCTATTCCTAATTTAGTACCAAGTGCTTTTGCAAAAACTTCACCCAAAGCAATCATCGTATCTTCAATCGTGTGGTGTTCATCAACTTCTAAATCGCCTTTTACCTGGATGGTTAAATCCATATTTCCATGGCGTGAAATCTGATCAAGCATATGATCAAAAAACGCAATGCCTGTTGAAATATCACTTTTCCCAGTACCGTCTAAATTTAGTTTTATAAAAATATCCGTTTCGTTTGTAGTTCTCGTTATTTCGGCCGTTCTATTTTCTAGCTTTAAAAACTCATAAATTTTCTCCCAATCACTAGTTTCTAATGAAATAACAGCGTCTAAATCTGTTCTTTTTACTGTAATTTCTCCAGTACCTAAATTTGTATTATCATTTATAAATATGCCTTTTGAACCTAAATTTTTTGCCAATTCAATATCTGTTAATCGATCACCAATAACAAACGAGTTTTCCAAATCATATGCTTCAGAAAAATAGGCCGTCAACAATCCTGTTCCAGGTTTACGCGTATTCGCATTTTCATGCGGAAAAGTTCTATCTAAAAATATAGCATCAAACACAACTCCCTCATTTTCAAATGATTTTAAAATAAAATTGTGAACTGGCCAAAAAGTCTCTTCTGGAAAAACATCCGTTCCTAAACCATCTTGATTCGTAATCATGACCAATTCATAATCCAGTTCTTTTGCTATTTTACCTAAATAGGTAAAAGCTTTCGGATAAAAAATCATTTTTTCGAATGCATCAATTTGCTCATCAATGGTTTCTTTAATAAGTGTGCCATCTCGATCAATAAATAATACTTTTTTCTTCATTTATAATTCTTTTAAAGCTTGTATTAATTTTTTATTTTCTGCCTTTGTTCCTATGGTTAATCTGAGCGTATTTTCACATAAAGGTTGTGTTGTTCTGTTACGTATTACAACTCCCTTTTCTAACAATTGATTATACCTTTTTAATGCATCGTCTACTCTAACCAATACAAAATTAGCATCACTTGAATAAATTTTATTGATAAATGAAATCGTTTTTAACTTATCAATCAATTTTTCGCGCTGTTCTAAAATTTTAGTTATTTCAAGTTCTACCTTATTTTTATTTAAAATTCTTTTTAAGCCTTTTTTTTGCGTTAAACCATTGATATTATAAGGTGGTTTAATTTTATTTAAAATGGCTATAATTTCTGACGAGGCATAACAAATCCCTAAACGAATTCCTGCCATTCCATAAGCTTTAGATAAAGTTTGTGTAATAATTAAGTTAGGAAATTCATTCAGTCGTGTAAGCCAACTTTTCGTTGAAGAGAAATCTATATAAGCCTCATCTATGACAACCAGCCCTTTAAACGATTTTAACAATGTTTCAACAATTTCTGTAGAAAACGAATTTCCTGTTGGGTTATTTGGTGAACATAAAAACAATAGTTTGGATTGTTCGTTTGCAACTTCTAAAATGGTTTTAATTGAAGGCTCAAAATTATCTGTTAATAAAACTTCTCTTTCTTCTACGTTATTTATATTTGCCAACACTTTGTACATGCCATAAGTTGGTGGTAATGTAATAATATTATCCTCTTTTGGTTCACAAAAAGCTCTAAAAATTAAGTCCAACACTTCATCACTTCCATTTCCTAATAAAATTTGATTTACTGGAACTTCTTTTAGTTTTGAAAGCTCCGTTTTTAAATCTATTTGTTGCGGGTCTGGATAACGATTCACGCCATTCTCAAACGGATTTTCGTTGGCATCTAAAAACACCAAATCAGATGTAAATTCTTTAAATTCATCTCTTGCCGATGAATACGGTTTTAAAGATTTAATATTTGCGCGAACTAAATTTTGAATATTCATAAAATTCTTATTGCTATCAATAAATTTTAACTTGTTTATTTTAAACTATTTAATCTTAAAGTCACTGCATTTTTATGTGCATCTAATCCTTCTGCATCTGCTAAAATTTCTATAGCTTTCCCTATATTTTCAATTCCTTTTTTTGAAATTTTTTGAAATGAAATCGCTTTCAAAAAAGAATCTAAATTAACACCTGAATATGCTTTGGTATATCCGTTTGTTGGCAAGGTATGGTTTGTTCCAGAAGCATAATCTCCTGCACTTTCTGGTGTGTAATCACCAATAAATACTGAACCAGCATTTTCAACACCTTCAACATAAAAATCATTATCATTTGTACAAACAATAAAATGTTCAGGCCCATATTCGTTAATTAACTCTAATGCCGTTTCTTTACTTTCAACAAAAATAAGTTTTGAATTATCAATAGCTTGCTTTGCAATTTTTTTTCGTGATAAAAACGCTATTTGACGCTCGATTTCAATCTCTACTTCTTTTAATTTATTTTTTGACGTAGAAACTAAAATAACCTGACTATCAGTTCCGTGTTCTGCTTGGCTCAATAAATCTGATGCCACAAAACTGGCATTTGCAGTTTCATCAGCAACAACTAACAATTCACTTGGGCCCGCAGGCATATCAATTGCAACTCCATATTTTGTAGCCAATTGTTTGGCTATAGTTACATACTGATTTCCAGGTCCAAATATTTTATATACTTGTGGAATTGTTTCTGTTCCAAATGTCAATCCTGCTATGGCTTGAATTCCACCAACTTTGATGATTTTTGTAACTCCACATAGCTGAGCTGCATAAATTATGGCCGGATTAATTTCTCCTTTTTTGTTTGGTGGTGTTGCTAAAATAATTTCTCTACAACCTGCAATTTGAGCTGGAATTGCCAACATTAAAACCGATGAGAACAATGGTGCTGTTCCTCCTGGAATATATAATCCTACTTTTTGAATAGGACGTTTCTCCTGCCAACATTCTACTCCTTTTGTTGTTTCAATTACTTCTTTAGACGTTTGTTGAGCTGAATGGAAAGATGAGATATTATTTTTTGAAAGTTGAATCGCTTCTTTCAACTCATTCGAAACTAACTTTTCAGCATTTTTTATTTCTTGTTCCGAAACAAAAAAATCATCTAAATCTACACCGTCAAAAATTGAGGTATATCGCTTAATTCCATCATTTCCATTTCGCTGAACATCTTCAAAAATAGAGGTCACTGTAGTTTCAATAGCTTCAATGGTTTGTGTTGGTCTTTTCAACAATTCAAACCATTCATTTTTTAGCGGGTTTATACTTGTTTTCATACTTATTTATAATACCATTTTTTCAATTGGAACTACCAACAATCCTTCAGCTCCGTTTGCTTTTAATTCATCTATAACTTCCCAAAAAGAATTCTTTTCTACAACTGTATGTATAGAGCTCCAACCTTCTTCCGCTAATGGCAATACCGTTGGACTTCTCATTCCTGGTAATAATTTAATAATACTTTCGACTTTATCGTTTGGAGCATTCATTAAAACATACTTCGATTTTCTCCCTTTTAGTACTGCCTGAATTCTAAATTGTAATTTATCTAAGATTTTTTGATTTTCTGAAGAAATGCTAGGTGAAACTGCCAAAACTGCTTCACTCACAAGCATTTTTTCTACTTCTTTTAAGTTATTCTTAAATAAGGTACTACCACTTGAAACTATATCACAAATAGCATCTGCTAATCCTATATTAGGCGCTATTTCAACAGAGCCATTAATAATATGAATATCTGGTGTTAAATTGAATTTTTTGAAATATTCCTTTACAGTATTTGGATATGATGTTGCTATTTTAGCACCATCTAAATCATGAATACTTGTGTAATTTACATCTTTTGGTACTGCTAAAGAAACTCTACATTTTGAAAAACCTAATTTTTCAACGATACCAATATCCGCTCCCTTTTCAATCAATACATTTTCTCCAATAATAGCAATATCTACTACTCCATCTCTAAGGTATTGCGGAATATCTCCGTTTCTCAAATACAAAACTTCTAAAGGGAAGTTACTTGCTGATGCTTTTAACTGATCCTTACCATTATCAATTGAAATTCCACAATCTTTTAACAGTTTTAGAGAATCGTCATTTAATCTTCCTGATTTTTGAACTGCAATCTTAATTTTACTCATTTTTTTTTCTAATATGTTCTTATAAACCAACAGGCTTGAATTAAAAAACCCATTTGATTTACTCAAACGGGTTTAATTATATATTTAATTATATTCAATACAAAATCATCTCGCCTGAGTCTCAGTTGATAAATGATGATGAAATTGAATTAATAACATTGTTTCTAAATTTTGAACGACAAATATATAAAAATGTTTAATAAATAAAGTGACATTAAAGATAATATTAACAAAAAATTTACATTTGGTAACCAAACTATAAAGTTTTAAAACTTGTAAATTGTTTAAAAGTCTTTTAATAACTGGTTGAATATTAAGATTAGCTACTACTAACTTTCTAATTATTTGGTTAAATTTGCCTTTTAAACATCACACTAAACAAATCAACTTATGATTCAATTCTTTGGAAACACGAACAGTAAAATTTATGCTGTACAAACGTCAAAAGAACTTTCAAAAAAAGACACACAAAAATTAAACTGGCTTTTTGGAAATAAAGAAAGATTAGCTGAGGCATCTATTGATGCTTTTTTTATTGGTCCTCGTGCAGCAATGATTACTCCTTGGAGTACAAATGCTGTTGAAATTACTCAAAATATGGGTATTGAAGGTATCTTTAGAATTGAAGAGTTTAATGCTTCCACAAAGGATGAAAATTTTGATCCAATGATTTTTCAGAAGTATTCAAATTTACATCAAGATATTTTTACAATCAATATTCAGCCTGAACCAATACTTGAGATTGAAAATATTGATGCATATAATAAACAAGAAGGGCTATCACTAAATGAAGAGGAAGTTGAATATCTTAATAATTTGAGCAGTAAAATTGGAAGAAAACTTACCGATTCTGAAGTTTTTGGTTTTTCTCAGGTCAATTCAGAACACTGCCGTCATAAAATATTTAATGGAACTTTTGTAATTGATGGTGAAGAAATGCCTTCTTCGCTTTTCAAATTAATTAGAAAAACTTCTGAAACCCATCCAAACGGCATTGTATCTGCCTATAAAGATAATGTGGCATTTGTTGAAGGTCCAACTGTTGAACAATTTGCTCCAAAATCAGCTGAAAAACCTGAATTTTACGAAACAAAAAATTATAATTCTGTCATTTCCTTAAAAGCTGAAACGCATAATTTCCCAACTACTGTTGAGCCTTTTAATGGAGCTGCAACAGGTTCAGGAGGTGAAATTAGAGACCGATTGGCTGGAGGAAAAGGTTCCTTGCCGCTTGCAGGTACCGCGGTTTATATGACTTCTTATTCTCGTTTAAACGAAAATAGGCCTTGGGAGCAAGGCATGAAAGAGCGCGATTGGTTATATCAAACGCCTATGGATATTTTAATAAAAGCTTCCAACGGTGCCTCTGATTTTGGAAATAAATTTGGACAACCACTGATTACAGGATCTTTATTAACATTTGAGCACGAAGAACAAGCTCGTAAATTAGGATTTGATAAAGTTATTATGCAAGCTGGTGGAATTGGATACGGAAAAGCAAATCAGGCTCTGAAAGACAAACCAAAAGAACACGATAAAATTATATTACTTGGTGGAGAAAATTATAGAATTGGTATGGGTGGTGCTGCTGTTTCCTCTGCAGATACAGGAGAATTTGCAAGTGGTATTGAATTAAATGCTGTTCAACGTTCTAACCCTGAAATGCAAAAAAGAGCGGCAAATGCGATACGTGGAATGGTTGAAAATGATATAAATCCAATAGTTTCTATACATGACCATGGTGCTGGCGGACATTTAAATTGTTTATCTGAACTCGTAGAGGAAACTGGAGGCATCATTAATTTAGATAAGTTACCAATTGGTGATCCTACACTTTCAGCAAAAGAAATTATTGGAAACGAGTCTCAAGAACGAATGGGATTAGTGATTAGCGAAACCGATGCAAAAACATTAAAACGTGTCGCAGAAAGAGAAAGGTCTCCATATTATGAAGTTGGTGAAGTAACAAATAACAATCGTTTTACATTTGAATCTAAAAAAACTGGAGAAAAACCAATGGATTTAGAATTGTTCGATATGTTTGGAAGCTCTCCAAAAACGATTATGAACGATGTTACTATTGACAGAAAATATGGTGAAATTTCGTATCAACAAGAACATATATATCAGTATGCTAAACAAGTATTAAAACTTGAAGCTGTAGCTTGTAAAGACTGGTTAACGAACAAAGTAGATCGTTGTGTAGGTGGAAAAGTCGCTAAGCAACAATGTGCAGGTATTTTGCAGTTACCCATAAATAATGTTGGTGTTATGGCATTAGACTATAATGGTAAAGAAGGTGTTGCTACTTCCATTGGACATGCACCCGTTAGTGCTATTATTGATCCTGAAGCAGGAAGTAAAAATGCCATTGCCGAAGCACTTACAAACCTAATTTGGGCTCCTTTACAAGATGAGTTAGCATCTGTTTCATTATCTGCAAATTGGATGTGGCCTTGTAAAAATGAAGGTGAAGATGCAAGATTATATAAAGCAGTTCAAGCAGTTTCAGATTTTTCTATAGATTTAGGTATTAATGTTCCAACAGGGAAAGATTCTCTTTCCATGAAACAAAAATACCCAAATGAAGAAGTTATTGCACCAGGAACAGTAGTTATCTCGGCTGCTGGACATTGCTGTGATATTAGAAAAGTAGTTGAACCTGTTATTAAAAATGTTGCTGCTAATAAATTGTATTACATCAATTTATCAAACGATTCTTTTAAGCTTGGAGGTTCATCATTTGCCCAAACTCAAAATAGTATTGGTACTGAAACTCCAACTATAAAAAGTGCTGCAAAGTTTAAGAATGCTTTTAATACAGTTCAACAATTAATTAAAGATGAAAAGATTTTAGCAGGACATGATATTTCTGCGGGTGGTATGTTAACGACGATGTTAGAATTGTGCTTTTCAGAAAAAAACATTGGATTACGCATTGATATTTCAAGCTTAGGTGAAAAAGATACTGTAAAAGTGTTATTTGCTGAAAATAGCGGTATACTAATTCAAAGTGCGGATATTGAAGTTCAATCAATTTTAAAAGAAAAGAATGTTGAATTCTATGAGATTGGTGCTGCGGTTCATGGAAATACGGTAGAAGTTATAAATAATGAAGAAGAGTTCAATTTTAATATTGATGAATTAAGAGATGTTTGGTTTGAAACTTCTTATTTATTAGATCAAAAACAATGTGATAATAACAAAGCGATCGATCGCTTTAAGAATTATAAAAATCAACCATTATACTATTCATTTCCAACCCATTTTACAGGTAAAAAACCTTATATCGATACTACAAAACCAAGACCAAAAGCAGCTGTTATTCGTGAAAAAGGAAGTAATAGTGAACGTGAAATGGCAAACGCTATGTATTTAGCTGGTTTTGATGTAAAAGACGTACATATGACCGATTTAATTAGTGGTCGTGAAACTTTGGAAGATATTCAATTTATTGGTGCTGTTGGTGGTTTTTCAAACTCAGATGTATTAGGATCGGCAAAAGGTTGGGCTGGTGCATTTTTATACAATGAAAAGGCTAAAACTGCTTTAGATAATTTCTTTAAAAGAGAAGATACTTTATCTGTTGGTATTTGTAATGGATGTCAATTATTTATGGAATTAGAAGTCATTAATCCAGAACATACAATTCATGGAAAAATGTTGCATAATAATTCTATGAAACACGAAAGTAATTTTACTTCTGTAACAGTTCAAGAAAATAATTCTGTGATGCTTTCTTCTTTAGCTGGAAGCACTTTAGGAGTTTGGATTTCTCATGGTGAAGGAAAATTTAACCTACCTATGAAAGAAGCAGACTATCATATTGTTGCTAAATATGGTTATGAAAACTATCCTGCAAATCCTAATGGTTCTGATTTTAATGTTGCGATGATGAGTTCAAAAGATGGAAGACATTTGGTAATGATGCCGCATATTGAACGCTCTATTTTTCAATGGAATTGGGCACATTATCCTGATGGAAGAAAAGATGAAGTTTCACCGTGGTTAGAAGCTTTTGTCAATGCTAAAAAATGGTTAGATAAATAACTTCGAAAAATGTTATTATTATCAAAAGGATTTTACTGTTGTAAAATCCTTTTTTTATTTTTATTTTGCAAGCTACCAAAATATAAATATGACTAAAAATATTACTCGTTTATTTGATTTTGCATACTATCAACTAGCCAATAATCCACAAGATAAATGCTTCAATACAAAAATTAGCAATCAATATGTAGCAACTTCAACAGCTTCATATATTGAGCAAGCAAATGCTGTAAGTAGGGCTTTATTGAGATTAGGAGTAAAACCCAATGATAAAATTGCAGTAGTAACCTCCACAAATAGAGTTGAATGGCATATTTTAGATATTGCAGTTCTACAAATTGGAGCTATTAATGTTCCGCTATATCCAACAATTTCATCAAAAGATTATGAATACATTCTAAACCACTCTGATGCTGTTTTGTGTTTTGTTTCAGATAAAGAACTAGCTGAAAAAGTATCAAAAATAAAAGAGAACACACAACTAAAAGATATCTATTCTTTTGATACAGTTAAAAATATTTCAACTTGGAATTCTTTATTAGAATTAGGCAAAAACACCTCAAATCAAGAAGAAGTAGAAAAGCTAAAAAATGAGATTTTGCCAACACAATTGGCCACCATTATTTATACTTCAGGTACAACAGGTACGCCAAAAGGTGTGATGCTTTCTCATAAAAATATTGTTGAAAACACTATAATTAGTGCTCGAGCACTTGATTTTAAGCTTGGAAACTATAAGGTGCTTAGCTACTTACCTATTTGTCATATTTTTGAACGATTCGCTTTGTATTATTATCAATACATGGGTTTTGAAATCTATTTTGCAGAATCCATTGAAAATTTAGGAGAAAATTTAAAAGAAGTACAACCTCATTTTATACCTGTTGTTCCTCGTTTACTTGAAAAAATTTACGATAAAATAGTGGATAAAGGAAGTAATTTAAAAGGTGTGAAGCGATTGCTTTTCTTTTGGTCGTTAAACTTAGGAAAGCGATATAAACCCTATAACGAAAATAATTGGTGGTATCATTTTCAATTGAAAATTGCTCAAAAATTAGTATTTAGTAAATGGCGTGAAGCTTTTGGTGGAAATATAAAATTTTTAGTTTCAGGAAGTGCACCATTACAACCACTGTTAATTAAGGTATTTACTGCAGCTGGAATTCCAATCTTTGAAGGCTATGGAATGACCGAAACTTCTCCAGGAATATCCATCAACGATTTTAGAAACCATGGCTTTAAAATAGGCACCGTTGGAAAGATTCTTGATGATATGGAAGTGAAGATTGCAGAAGATGGTGAAATATTAGTAAAGGGTTCTAATGTCATGATGGGCTATTATAAAAATGAAGCCTTGACAAAAGAGACTATTAAAAATGGGTATTTGCATACAGGAGATATTGGTGAATTAGATACCGATGGGTTTTTAAAAATTACGGATCGTAAGAAAGAGATGTTTAAAACATCTGGTGGTAAATATATTGCCCCTGCGGTTCTTGAAAGTAAATTAAAAGAATCTCGATTTATAGAACAAGCTATGGTGATTGGTGAAAGCGAAAAAATGCCAGCTGCAATTATTCAACCTCATTTTGAATTTTTAATTGAGTGGATAAAACGAAAAGAATTATCTATTGACGTTTCATCTTTTCAGGAAATTATTTCGGACAAAAAAGTGATAAAAAGAATCAGTAAAGAAATCGTTTTCGCTAATGATTCATTTGGAAATTGGGAGAAAATTAAAGATTTTGAATTAACCCCTGAAATTTGGAGCGTAGAAAATGGCTTACTAACGCCTACAATGAAATTAAAAAGGAAGGCTATCTCTCATAGATACAAAGAGTTACACGAAAATATTTACAAAAAATAATTGTAAAAGTATTAGCACTTCTTAGCTTGTGCAATTGTATTAATTTTTATATTTTGCAAGGATACAATCAAACAATTAGAAATGGCGAAAGAAATTACTAGATTATTCGACTTTGCATATTACCAATTAGAAAATTATAATTTAAAAACAGCTTTTAATACAAAATATAATGGAAAATGGGTTGCTACTTCAACTCAGGAATATATTTCAAAAGCAAATGCTATAAGTCGGGGATTATTAAAACTTGGAGTTCAACCTGGTGATAAAATAGCAGTTATTTCTTCAAATAACCGAACAGAATGGAATATTTTAGATATTGGCGTGTTACAAATTGGAGCCATTAATATTCCTATTTACCCAACAATTTCAAAAGAAGATTACGAATACATTTTTAATCATGCTGAAGTAACTCATTGCTTCTTGTCAGACAACGAATTATATGATAAAGCCATTGCTGTAAAAGATAAAGTTCCAACACTTAAAGAAATTTATTCTTTTGAAGAAATTGAAGGTTGTAAAAATTGGAACGAAGTTTTAGAACTTGGTAAAGACGAAACCAATCAACACGAAGTTGAAAAATTAATGTCAAATGTAAAAGCGGCAGATTTAGCAACAATTATTTACACTTCTGGAACAACCGGACGACCTAAAGGAGTCATGCTTTCACACAATAACATAGTAACGAATGTTTTAGATAGCTACCCAAGATTACCACTTACAAATGGGTCCATGCGAATATTAAGTTTTCTACCAGTCTGTCATATTTTTGAAAGGATGCTCCATTACTTATACCAATATGCGGGCGTTTCTATCTATTTTGCTGAAGGAATAGATAAAATAGGAGAAAATGTAAAAGAGGTAAAACCTTCATTAATGTCAGTTGTACCGCGCTTGCTAGAAAAAATTTATGATGGAATTATCACCAAAGGATCAGAATTAAAAGGAATCAAAAAAATATTGTTCTTTTGGGCTGTAGATTTAGGTTTAAAATATGAACCTTATCAAAAAAATGGTTGGTTTTATGAAAAAAAGCTAGCGATTGCCAATAAACTAATTTTTAGCAAATGGAGAGAAGCGCTAGGAGGAAATTTAACAACAATGGTTTCTGGTAGTGCAGCTTTACAACCAAGACTAGCACGTGTTTTTACTGCTGCCAACATGCAAATTATGGAAGGATACGGGCTCACAGAAACATCTCCTGTTGTTTCTGTGAATAAATATGATGGTCATTTAATGCAAATTGGAACAGTTGGTAAACCAATTGATAATGTTGAAGTTAAAATAGCTGAAGATGGGGAAATTTTAATTAAAGGACCTAATGTAATGATGGGTTACTATAAAGATGAGGAGAAAACATCAAGTGTTATGACTGGAGAATATTTCCATACTGGAGATAAAGGAGAAGTTACTAGTGATGGTTTTTTAAAAATAACTGGAAGAAAAAAAGAAATTTTTAAAACATCTGGGGGTAAATATGTGGTTCCAGCATTGCTTGAAAATCAAATGAAACAATCTCGTTTTATTGAACAAATTTTAGTAGTTGGAGAAGGACAAAAAATGCCTTCTGCTATTATTCAGCCGCATTTTGAATTTTTGAGAGAATGGTCGCGTATTCATCATGAACCTATACTTGGAAACAATCAGGATTTAATTGAAAATCCACATATAATAGAACGTATTCAGCAAGAAATTGATCACGGAAATAAAAGTTTCGGAAAATGGGAAACTATTAAGAGATTTGAATTAACACCTGACGTTTGGGGAATTGATAATGGTTTATTAACACCAACCATGAAACCAAAACGTACCGAAATCTTAAAAAAATACCAACATTTATACAATAAAATTTATGAAATTAGCTAGTTATTCATAGCTAGTTTTAATACTTTCGCAACAAAGAAAATAAGACACAAATGGAACATTTTATAGTATCAGCCCGTAAATACCGCCCTCAAACTTTTGAGGAAGTTGTTGGGCAACAAGCCATTACTAATACGCTTGAAAATGCTATAAAAAACAATCATTTAGCACAAGCGCTGCTCTTTACTGGTCCTAGAGGAGTTGGTAAAACTACTTGTGCACGTATTTTAGCAAAACAAATCAATCAAAATAGTTCAGAGAATAAAATTGAAGATGATTTTGCTTTCAATATTTTTGAATTAGATGCCGCTTCAAATAATTCAGTTGATGATATTCGAAGTTTAACCGACCAAGTTAGAATTCCTCCGCAAACCGGGAAATACAAAGTGTATATTATTGATGAGGTTCATATGCTTTCAGCTTCTGCATTCAATGCTTTTTTAAAAACATTAGAAGAGCCGCCAGCACACGCCATTTTTATTTTAGCAACTACTGAAAAACATAAAATAATCCCAACGATTCTTTCTCGTTGTCAAATATTTGATTTTAAACGTATAGGGGTTTTAGATGCTAAAAATTATCTTAAAAAAATAGCTTCCGAAGAAGGTATTATTGCTGAAGATGATGCTTTACACATTATTGCTCAAAAAGCCGATGGAGCTATGCGAGATGCACTTTCCATATTTGATAGAGTGGTGAGTTTTTCTGGAAATGAATTGACTAGAAAAGCCGTTACAGAAAATTTAAATGTGCTTGATTATGACGAGTTTTTTAAAACTACTACCTTAATTCTTGAAAATAAAATTCCTGAAGTTCTCGTTCATTTTAACAGTATTTTATCAAAGGGTTTTGAAGGTCATCATTTTATTAGTGGATTAGCTTCTCATTTTAGAGATTTGTTAGTGGCTAAAGATAAAATCACTATTGATTTATTAGAGGTTGGAGACAACGCTAAAAAAAATTATTTAAATCAGTCTCAAAAATGTGACGTTCGCTTTTTATTACAAGCTATTGAAATAGCTAATGATTGCGATTTAAAATATAAAACCAGTAAAAATCAGCGATTACTAGTAGAATTAGCTCTTATGCAATTGACCTCTCTCACTTTTGATGGAGAAAAAAAAAACAGTAAACCCTATATAATTGCATCACTTCATTTTAATAATGGAACCATTTCAAAACCATTATTTGTTCCTAATTACGCACCTAAAAAGGATATTACAAAAGCAATTCCTAAAACAGATACACTTAAAAAAGAGGTGATTAAACCAGTTTTAAAGGAACAAATAAGAAGACCTTCTTCCCTATCTTTAAAAAGCATCAATCGAAAAAAAGAGCTAGAGGTAATCGAAGTTAGTTTTGAAGAAATTGAAGGTTTACCATCTGATGAATTTTCTGAAAACAAGGTGAAACATCTTTGGAAAAAATACATAGAAAAACTTGAATCTCAAGGTAAAAAAAGTGTGGCTTCCATTATGAATGCTAGTAAGCCCAATGTAAAAAATAATGAAATTCATTTTGAGTTGCCAAATGCTTTAATGAAAGATCAATTGGAGCGAGTAAAAACTCCTTTGTTAAAATATTTACGTGAAAATTTGAACAATTATAAAGTGGATATTGTGATTGATGTGAATGAAGAAGTAACTAAAAAATATGCATATACACCCCAAGAAAAATTTCAAAAGCTAAAAGAAAAAAATAACACATTAGAATTGCTTAAAAAAACTTTTGATTTAGATCTATAATTGTCACAAAATTAAATACCAATTGCTATATTAGCACTAAAACTTACCAAATTTGGATATTAAATTATTAATTACATTTTTAATAGGGTTTTTAATTGTTGCTATTGCGGCAAACGAAATTGCTAAAGTATTTCAAAAAATAAAATTCCCGCTTATTACAGGTTTAATTATTACTGGAATCATTGCAGGTTCTTCTGTATTAAACTTTATAAGTCCAAACGCATTGGATCGTTTAAACTTTTTAAATGAAATAGCGCTATCTATAATTGCATTCTCTGCAGGATCGGAGTTGTATTTAAATGAATTAAGAAGTAGAGTTAAAAGTATTAAATGGATGACTATTAGTCAGCTATTTATCACTTTTATTATAAGCTCAATTGTTATCTATTTTGCAGCAACTAGTATTCCGTTCATGGCTGAAATGCCATCTTCACATAAAATTGCAGTTGCCGTATTATTTGGAACTATTTTTGTTGCAAGGTCACCATCATCAGCAATTGCCGTAATTAATGAAATGAGAGCCAATGGCCCATTTACAAAAACCGTGATGGGAGTTACAGTGGTAAAAGATGTGCTTGTTATCATATTATTTGCCATTTGTTTTGCAATTGCAAAAGCTTTAATTAATGACGAATCAACGGGTGTCTTATTTTTTGTTCTATTAATTATAGAATTAATTACTTCTT
>Ga0316204_10008169_pt1 | contig 14755 bp, 14 predicted proteins | sample 6monrhotite_MG_2_FD_205661 | JGI IMG/M metagenome (GOLD analysis project Ga0316204, IMG submission 205661) | Microbial mat bacterial communities from mineral coupon in-situ incubated in ocean water Damariscotta River, Maine, United States -... | ecosystem: Environmental > Aquatic > Marine >...
TGGTTGCTGAAAGCCGTAGACTTACGAACAACAGCCGCCGTCTCGCCGTCGATGATAGCGCGAATAAACGGATCCGCCTCACCGCCACCGGCTCGAGCGACAAGCAGCGCTTCGCCATCAGAACCAGTATATTCACCCTGAGCGCCGAACAAAGCCGCGCGAGCCGCTTGATCCGGATAGATTTCTTCCGGGCGAGGTTCACCGGGACGTGGTGGACGCAGATTGTATTCCGGCGGCACCGTCAAAGGCGCAATCGTAACAACGCGAAACTCATCTGGTTCGGCGTTTCCAACGCGGCCACCGGCACAGCCAGCTACTGCAGTAGCGGCGGTCACAACCGCGAGCGTGATCAGACGATGACGCATAGATTTACTCCTGAAAAAACTGTTGACGGTTTTCTAGCGAAAGACGGAGGTTTTCGCCAGCCCGTCCCTCACCTTGAGCCGCGATCGTTGACCAGCAAGTCGATCAGCAGGGCGACAACACCGATATTTATGGCCACATCGGCCACATTGAACACCCAGCCGAATTCGAATCCGAATGGAAATGGAAGACTGGAAAAGTCCAGAAAATCAGCAACGGCGCCATAGATCCCACGATCAATCGCATTGCCGAGCGCGCCCCCTATGATGAACGCATACGCAAAGGCCTGGAGCCATCGAGTGGCTTTCAACATCCAGTTCGCCAATAGCCCCGAAACCACAACCGAGAAGGCGACAAGCAACCAAACCTGCCAAGCTGACCCCGCTTGCAGAAACCCGAAACTGATTCCGCGATTCCAGACCATTGTTAGATGGAAAAAGGAAAAGACCTCAACCCGGTCACCAAGCGGTTGGTTGATAAGGTCCAACCCATAGAGCATCCAATACTTGCTGGCCTGGTCCAACGCGACCACGAGCGCAGCGATGCCGAAGCCCGAATAAGGAATTACGCGAGATATCCGCCGTTCAAACATGCTGTGTCCACTTGTTGCTTCAATAAAGCACCCCTGATGAGGGGGCTTACACTAATCCCGCAAATACTTCGCGAGCCGCAAAGACATCCTGACCAATTTGCGCCTTCAGCGCGTCGAGTCCATTGAACTTTTGTTCAGGACGCAGGAATGCAACAAATTCAACCTCTGCCACTTCGCCATACACGTCTTCGGAAAAATCAAAAATATGAACTTCCAACCGTTCCGTTATGCCGTCGACGGTTGGGCGAATGCCGACATTGGCAACGCCGTCATATCGACATCCATTCACGTTAAAGCGGACAGCGTAGACACCGAATTGCGGACGACAATAATCACCAAGACTGATATTTGCTGTGGGAAATCCTATAGTTCGCCCACGCTGATCGCCATGTTCAATTTCACCGCGGACAACCCAAGCTCTCGCCATTAACGCATTTGCGTCTTGAATATCACCGGTTTTTAGGCATTCCCGAATACGACTGGACGAAACTTTCTCTGCTCCATCGGATTTCAATGGCACGCCCGTAACCCCGAAACCCAATTGCTCGCCAATTCCGGTGAGAATCGAAACATCGCCACTGCGGTTTTTGCCAAATTCGAAATCCGACCCAACAAAGACATGCTTGGTATTCGCCCAACCAGATAGAATTGATTCCGCGAATTCGCGCGGCATCATGTTGGACATGGTCGGATTGAATGGCAAAATGTGGAGACGAGCAAAACCGAGTTCACGGATTGCCCGCGCTTGTTGAACGTCATCCATCAATCGAAATGGAACGGAATCAGGTTGAAAAAAGCGACGCGGATGCGGGTCAAAAACCGCGACGGCCGGCACTAGCCCACCCATTTTGGCCTTTTGCAGCGTCGCGTTAAGAACGGCCAGATGACCGGTATGCACGCCATCAAAATTGCCCAAAGAAAGGGCGCACGCCGACATTTTCGATTGAGGGGGACCTTCGACGATCAGCATGAATAATCGCTATTCTACAGATTTTCGTTTGCGAGTCCGTACCATCACAGAAGCCCGTGCGGACATAACCTCAGTCTCGCCGACCAAACATGAACACGCCAATTCAATCATGCGATTTTTGAGATCTATTGACGTTACCTCGGCTCTCGAGCGTACTGTATCGCCAATTCTCACCGGCGAGCGAAACCGCAGATCCATACTGACAAAGATCGATCCCGGCCCCGGCAATTCATTGCCCAGCAATGCGGAAAGGTAGGACGCAATCAGAGCACCGTGCGCGATCCGGCCACGGTATGGCGTCCGCCGTGCAAACTCCTCGTCCAGATGAAGCGGGTTGTGATCGCCAGAGACATCCGCAAATGCGCGAACGGTTTCATCATCCACCAGACGGGTGATCTCTGCAGACTGGCCAACGCGGAAATCTTCCAGCGGAATGGGTGCCTTTTGCGTCATTTGGACGGCTCCATTGAATTCAATGTCTTTAGACGGCAACCTAGCGGCGCTGTCCAGACAGCTTACCAGATCAGGCGCGGAGCAAACCACGTCGCTTGAGCGTTATACTCGCCGAGTGCCTCACGGATTGCGGATAAATCTGACGCGTCCATGTCGCCGCCAAGAATGCCGTCGCCAATAAAAAGAGAGTCGATTTCCATTCGTGTCGCGCCCAGTAGATCCGTTTCCGGCCCATCCCCAATAGCAAGCACAGATTTGCGGTCATCTTGCCAACCTTGCGCTTCAAGTAACGCATAGGCGAGCTCGTAAATGGGTTTATGCGGCTTTCCAGCGATGACACTTTTGCCGCCTAGCTCTCGATAGAGACGCGCCAGCGCACCTGCGCACCAAACGAGGTGGTCACCGACCTGAACAACGATATCCGGGTTGGCACAAACCATCGGCAGATTTCGTATTGCGAATTCAGACAGTAGCGCCCGGTAATCTTCCGGCTCCGCTCCCAGTTCATGAACCAATCCCGTGCACACAATTGCGCGGGCTTGTTCAGCGGTGGAGAATTCTAATTCCAGGCCCGCATAAAGGAGGTCATCGGCGCCGGGAGGGCCAATCTTGAAAAAAGGTCCGGGCGCGTATTCGGCCAGCGCAAGGCGCGTCGCATCTCCAGACGTAACAATGCCATCCCAGGCATCATCCGGCGCACCCATCAGCGAGAGTTGGCGTGCAACGTCGTGTGCCGGTCGAGGTGCGTTGGAAACCAACACAATCGGCAGGCCGAGCTGCCGAGCGCTCTGCAACGCGTGGATGGCGTCTGGAAGGACGGCATGCCCATCCCGTATAACGCCCCAAACGTCACAGAAAACAGCCGAGTAATTGCCAACAATATCTTTGAAATGGGATGCAGCTTTCATCCCGTCCTACCTAGCGATATTGCGCAGGCTTGCAAGCTGACCTTACGCGGAGCGACGGATGGGCTGTGTTGTCGTCTCATCGAGAATTTCGTCGCGCACAGGGCGTGGCTCGCCGAAGAGGTGGCCCTGCGCAAAGCCCGTATCAATATCCAGCAATTCAACAACGGTTTGTTCTTGCTCAACCTTGTCAGCGATCAGATCCATGCCGAACTTCGCAAACAGACTCGGAATGTCTTCCGCCTGAATGGCACCCGGTTCGAGGCCCGCAATGGGTTCGCCATTGCGGATGGCGGTGACAAGACGCTCGCCCTCAACTTTTGCAAACCGGACGCCAGCTCGCTGCATTTCAGAGAAATCGCTATTGAGGTCCGTCATCTGATCGACGGAAAAACGGAAACCAAAATCCGCCAAACGGCCCATATTTCGTGCGGCACCCGGTGTTCGCGCCTCAAACGCAGCTTGCGACACTTCAAAAATCAATGAGCTGGCGAGGTCCGAATTGCGACGCATATAGTCAAGAAAATTCGGGAAGAAATCCTCGTCAGCCAAGGACCGCAGCGATACATTGCAGAAAATTCCGATCCGACGATCCGATTGGGTCAGGCGTCGCACAATCTGGACACACCTGAAGAGTAAAAGGTTATCGACCTCAGCCATAAGCCCGGCTTCTTCTGCTGCGCGAATGAAGGTCGCGGGCGTGATGATATTGTCGGAGCGGTCCCTCAGTCTTGAGAAGCTCTCATAGAAATACGTCTTACGTTGGGGCAGCGAAACGATGGGCTGGAGATAGAGATCAACGCGGTTGGCGGCCAAGGCATCGCGAACAACATCCATATCCACAGGACTATTGCTTATTCCGCCAGCATTGACCGACGCGGCATGTACTGCGCCGCCGGCCTCCATTCGATGCACGAGGTCTTCGAGGACCCGCACTTCATTGGTAAGCGTTTCCTCGCGCTGATGCGCTTCAGCCCGGATTGTATCTGCAATGGTATCAAGGCGTGCCTGAGCTTCGGCCATCTCTTCTGCAAGATCGAGGTTGGCGGCCTTCATCGCATCGATATCGGCGATCATTTCCTTGCGCTCTATCGCGCGAGCGGCAGCTGAATGGGCTTGCCCTGCGATCAGGAAAACGCCAGCCCCCATCATCCAGGCGAAGCTGGATGACATCAACCCCAAGCGTTCAAACGCCAGCGCCGACACCACAGCAATCATGGCGTAGGTCAGGACGATAAGAATGTCGCTGGCACGAGGCATGGGCGATCCAAAGCAAACAAGAACGAATCAATATGACTTGCTCAAGACTACGTTGGATCGCGCCGTGTTGTCAGATCGTTAACGAATGATCGACTGCGTTAGCTTGCGACGTGCGGCCGGATACGAATTTCAACCCGGCGATTTTGCGAACGACCGGACGGCGTATCGTTGGAGGCAATCGGCGAGGTTTCACCGAGACCCGCAACATAAAAGCGATCACGCAGCACACTTTGCGAAATCAGATAGCCAGCCACGGACTGGGCCCGACGTTCTGAAAGCTGCTGATTATAATCCGCAGCGCCTGTAGAATCCGCATGACCGATCACATCGACATAAGTTGCCGGATAGGTGTTTAGAACGTCGGAGACATCGTTCAACACGGCATAAAAACGCGGTTCGATATCGGCCGAGTTGGTCGCGAAGGTCACATCGCCCGGCATGATGAGGAGCAAATCATTTCCCTGACGCCGAACGCCGACGCCGGAATCACGCAGTTGTTCACGCATCGCAGCTTCCTGACGATCCATGTAATTGCCGACACCCGCACCAGCTAAAGCGCCAATACCTGCACCGATGAGCGCGTTTGTCCGGCCTTCCTGGGAATCATTTGTATTGGTGAGGTAACCCAGTGCCGCACCGAGCCCAGCACCAATCAGAGCGCCGCGCGCCGTATTATTCGGCCGGGTTTCACCCGTATAGGGATCTGTCGTCGTGCAGCCAGCTGCAAATGAAAGGGCGGCAACAGATACGACAAGGGTGCGAAACAACATAGGTAAACTCCGTTTTGATTTCAGAAGGCCTGTATACGCCGATAAAGGCAGAATTACGAGCGACAGTTGAAGGATTGCCCGGTGAACCGAAGATGAATGCTCTCAATACCCCTGACTCAGCGAACCATCGTCCCAGCACTTGACGATGACCTCTCACATCCCTATTTGCCACTTCGTTAGCAGCCGGTGCATGAGAGTGCTAATCGGCGCTTGGGAACAACGCAAATACCAAATAGGGGTATGAATATGTCATTTCGTCCGCTGCACGATCGAGTGCTTGTGAAACGTGTGGAAGAAGAATCCAAGACCAAAGGTGGGATCATCATTCCTGATACCGCCAAGGAAAAGCCACAAGAAGGCGAAGTTGTTGCCATTGGCGGCGGCGCAATCAAAGACGACGGATCAGTGCGCGCACTGGACGTCAAAGTCGGCGACCGCATTCTGTTCGGCAAATGGTCCGGCACAGAAGTCACCCTTGAAGGTGACGAGCTGATCATCATGAAAGAGTCAGACATTCTCGGCGTGATGGGCTAACGCCCCGCCGGTTTTCACTCATTCAAACAAAAATCCAGATCAAGAAAACGGAATTTGAAAATGGCTGCTAAAGAAGTCAAATTTGGCGTCGAAGCTCGTGAAAAGATGCTCAAAGGTGTCGATACACTTGCCAACGCTGTAAAAGTCACGCTCGGCCCGAAAGGCCGCAACGTCGTGATCGAAAAGTCTTTCGGCGCGCCGCGCACCACAAAAGACGGTGTCTCTGTCGCCAAAGAAATCGAACTGTCTGACCGGTTCGAGAATATGGGCGCACAAATGGTCCGCGAAGTTGCGTCGAAAACCAACGACGCAGCCGGCGACGGCACCACGACGGCAACTGTTCTGGCTCAAGCAATCGTGCGCGAAGGCATGAAGTCGGTTGCTGCCGGCATGAACCCGATGGATCTGAAGCGCGGCATCGAAAAAGCCGTTGCTGCTGTTGTGGCGCATGTCAAAGACGCGTCTACCCCGATCAAGGGTTCTGAAGAAATTGCTCAGGTCGGAACGATTTCTGCCAATGGCGAAAAAGAAATCGGCGACATGATTGCCAAGGCCATGGATAAGGTCGGCAATGAAGGCGTCATCACGGTAGAAGAAGCCAAATCATTGGCAACCGAACTGGATGTCGTTGAAGGCATGCAGTTTGATCGCGGCTACCTCTCACCTTACTTCATCACCGATGCGGACAAAATGCAGGCTGAGCTGGAAGACCCGTTTGTCCTCCTTTTCGACAAAAAGCTGTCTTCACTGCAGGCCATGCTGCCGGTTCTTGAAGCAGTTGTTCAGTCTTCCCGTCCGCTGCTGATTATCGCCGAAGACATTGAAGGCGAAGCACTGGCAACCCTCGTGGTCAACAAGCTCCGCGGTGGCCTCAAGATTGCAGCCGTCAAGGCTCCTGGCTTCGGCGATCGTCGTAAAGCCATGCTGGAAGACATTGCTATCCTGACGGGCGGCACTGTTATTTCCGAAGACATCGGCATCAAGCTGGAAAACGTCACACTCGACATGCTGGGTACCGCCAAACGCGTCACAATCACCAAAGACGACACCACCATCGTTGATGGCGCTGGCGTCAAGGCCGACATCGAAGCTCGCGTGGGCCAGATCCGTCGTCAGATCGAAGATTCGTCTTCCGAATACGACAAAGAGAAGCTGCAAGAACGTCTGGCGAAACTCGCTGGCGGTGTTGCGGTGATCAAGGTCGGCGGCGCTACCGAGATGGAAGTGAAAGAGCGTAAAGATCGCGTCGATGACGCCCTGAACGCAACACGCGCTGCCGTCGAAGAAGGTATCGTTGCGGGTGGCGGTGTTGCCCTGCTGAAAGCTTCCAAAGCACTGGACGGCCTGAAGGGTGACAATACGGACCAGACGCAAGGCATCGGCATCATTGCCCGCGCCGTGCAGGCTCCGATCCGTCAGATTGCGACCAATGCGGGCGTTGAAGGCTCCATCGTTGTTGGCAAAGTTCTGGAAAATGATAGCGCGACATTCGGATACAACGCTCAAACCGAAGAGTATGGCGACATGCTCGAATTCGGTGTGATCGATCCGGCCAAAGTTGTGCGTCATGCTCTGCAAGACGCGGCTTCAATCGCGGCTCTGATGATCACGACCGAAGCAGCTGTGGCTGAGAAGCCAAAGAAAGATACCGGCGGTGGCGCCCCTGATATGGGTGACATGGGCGGAATGGGCGGAATGGGTGGCATGGGCTTCTAGGCCAAACCAACCTCGCTTGAATGATCAAGGGCGGCTCAAACGAGCCGCCCTTTTTCTATGTGAACTTAATGGGATCGCCTCGCCAGAACACCCAGCCGAGCAATGGACTGATCTATGCGATGCTCGGTCAGCTCCCCGGAGCCAACGGCTTCTTCAACCCAATCAGCAAATCTCTGCGGCAATTCGGGGTCGGGAGCGGCGGAGTTTGACATCATGACCATGTCATTCCCGGCCTGGATCGACCGGATAACGGCCTCACGCTGATCATAATTTTCGCGGATCGCGCCCATATCAAGATCATCAGTGATAAGCGCGCCATTATATCCCATCTGCCCACGCAGGAGGTCGGTCAGGATCGGCCGCGAAAATGTGACCGGGTCACCCGCAGGATCAAGCCCTGTATGGGTCAGATGCCCTCCCATGATGAGGTGAGCTTGCCCCGCATTGATCAAGCGGCGGAATGGATCCAGTTCGGCATCGCTCCAACTCTCTGAAATATCAACGAAGCCGTGGTGACTATCTCCAGACGATCGACCATGCCCCGGAAAATGCTTGATTGAACACGCAGCGCCCTGGCTCTCAAAGGCTTCTATGAAAGCCCCGGCATAATCCGCAATGCGTTCGCCATCGGCTCCATATCCACGTCCCCAGCGGCCAATCACACCGTTCTCATCATCCTGAACATCAGCCACGGGTGCCAGGTTGAGATTAAAGCCCGCATCACGAAACTCGATCGCAGCAGCGCGATAGAGCTCGCGCGCTTCCTCAACGGTTTGTTCTTCGGAAATTACAAAAGCCCGCGGAATAGCAGAATAGCCAAGATCGCCGGAAAGGCGCTGCACGGCCCCGCCTTCCTGATCTACCGCCATCCAGGCTGTCGGAGCGATGGAACGGAAACGTTCAGTCATCCCCTCGACACCGTCCCGCGAACGGACGTTATGGCGTAAAAACAGAACACCCCCGATACGGCCTTGCTCGAGATGAGCAGAAATAGACGCTGCGCCATCCGTTTCCAGATTATCGCCAATAAACCCCATCAACAGCATGTGGGCGGCTTTCTGACGAAGCGTAAGCTCGCTGTCAGCAAAAGCAGAAGCGCTGGATACTGCGAGGCCGCTAGCGGCAACGCCTTGCAAAAATGTTCGCCTGTGCATCAGTCACTCCGACTTTTCCATTCGATTGGCAGTATTGCCGACATGGACGCCTGTGCAAACTCTGCGCCGCTTCATGAACTGTTGCTGACCAAATCGTCACGCCATAGCCAAGCCGGCGTAATGTTGCATCGGCCATTCTGACCATGCCTTCACGAAAGGCCCCTTCCCGCGGCGATGCATGCTTTCCCCAAACCCCCATGCATCGCCGCATCATTCAACTTAATGAAGAAAAATTCAGGCAACCGCACACCTGCGGTAATACGTAGGGTGTGACGTTCACCTCATCAAATGTGAGGGAACCATGAAAAAGCTACTGACACTTTCCGTCGCCGGCTCGGCTCTTATGGCCGCCGGATGCACCACCGCCGCCATGGCGAATGACGACACCGAAATGCGCGCAACTTACGAATTCATTGTTGATAATCAGCATGATGGTGAGCAGTCAGTTATCGTCACCGGCGTCGATGTTGAAGTCGTGAATGGTGACGTCATCATCAGCGGTGACGTAATTCAGACAACGGCAGATGGCCGCATCATCATTTCGGCTGACCATGCAAACATCATTCAATCTGGTCGGTACGCTGGCAACTACTCATTCGTCTTTTCTGACGGCGGGCATGACATGCATCTGACCGAGCTGCGTTCCGAGCTCGAGGCGATGGAGAATGTTCACATCGAAATTGAAGGTTTGCGTTCCGAAGAAATGGAACACGCACTCGTTTTGGTCGAAGAAAGATTAGCGGGCGTGGAAGCGCAGCGCATTGTCTTGATCAACGGCGAAGAACGCGAGCTCACCGATGAGGAACGAGAGGGAATTCGCACTGAGTTGGCGAACGCTCGCAGCGAAATTCGGATGTCGCTGCGCGAAGTTGGACGCGAAGTCCGCGAATCTCACGGCGAGCGTCAAGAAGCGCTCCGTGCGATACGAATTGAGCTTGAAGACGCCGAGAGTGAATTGAATACCACTCGAATAGAGATTATTCGCGCGCACGAAGAACTCCGTGACAACCAAGAAGTAACCGAAAACATGACCCACGTGCTGCGTGCTAGCGGTGGCCATGTACTTCGTATCGTCAGCGAAAATGGCGAACATGGGATCTGGGTCGATGGCGAAGAGTTGGATGATGACGCAAGAGTTATCATGCTGGAGCAGCTTGAAATTGACCGCCTCGAAGGCGGCAGTGATTCCGAATCGCGTAGCCTTGTGATTGAGCTTGGCGACGACGAATAGCAAATCCGGCCTGTCCGAGCAGGGAAAGGTTCGGACAGGTCAACTACCGGAAGGGGCTTCTATTGAGGGCGCATCACGCTTTAACCTCGAGGGAGACCTATTATGCGTTTGAAAAAAATCCTGGCCTTGTTGGCCGCTACACTATTCGCCGCCACTGCAGTTGCCTGCGCAAGCATGCCAGCGGATGGTGAAAGTCGATCGCCATCATCTTCACAAAATGAGCGTGAGGTGCCGAACGGTTATTATTGATCTGTCGTCAAATCAAAAAAAAGCGGGCCGGATAAATCCGGCCCGCAAATGATTTGGTCGATTGAGACGTTTCCTCCCCGAAACGTCAAAGAACTGAACGATCAGGTCCTGTTCTGTTGATTACCTTGGCGTCACAATAACGGGACGTCAAGCATCTGAATCCCCCATCACCTCTGATAATGCCGAATTTGACGCATAATCGCTCGCGTAGATGCGTCGTGATCGCCGGATTGATCATCAAATTGTTCGCCGGACCATTCGCTCTCAAGTGCGTTCGCGAGCTTTTTGCCCAACTCAACACCAAATTGGTCAAATGCATTCACCCCAAACAAAATGCTCAGCACAAAGGTTTGGTGTTCATAAAAAGCCAGCAGTGCTCCCAGCGATTCGGCATCAAGGGTTCGCCCAAGAATAAATGTTGAGCCCCGCCCTCCTGGCATGGCCATGTGCGGCGCAAGCATCGCTGCATCTTCTGCACCTAGACCTTTGGAGGACAGTTCGGTCATTGCAGCGCGTTCGTTTCGTCCAACTAACAAAGCTTCGGCCTGTGCGACCGCATTGGCCAAGAGAGCCATCCTGTGGCGGTCATTTCCACCGTCAGCAAAAGCGATAATATCCACCGGGATGGCGTCGACGCCCTGATGCAAAAATTGAAAAAAGGCATGCTGGCTGTCAGGGCCCTCTCCGCCGAAAACAACCGATCCCGAGGCATTATCCAGCGGCTCTCCGTCAATCGTCACCGCCTTGCCCAATGATTCCATCGACAATTGCGTCAACCAGCCAGAGAAAAGCCGCAGTCGAATAGCGTAAGGCACAACAGCCCATGACTGACATTTTCGAATCGAGCGGTGCCACCAGATAACCAAAGCAGAAGCAATCGGGGCATTCGTGCTCGCACGCGCCTGCACGAAGTGCTCGTCCATTCGCTGCGCGCCGCTAAGCAGTATTTCGAATTTATTCCGTCCGATAGCCACCATCACAGAAATTGAGGCGCAGGACCAAAGAGAATAGCGCCCTCCGACCCAATCCCACATTTTAAAAATCCGCTCATCAGAAATGCCTAGGGCCCTGGCCGCCTCCGGCTTGGATGTCGCGGCAACAAGATGCCGTCCGATTCCACCCTCCAGGCCCGCCTCCAGCCAACGAATGGCAGACTGCATGTTCAATGTGGTTTCCGGCGTGCCGAAGGACTTTGAAACGATAAACACCAAGGTGGTGGCAGGGTCGAGACCGGCGGTCGCAAGCTCGAAGGCTTGTGGGTCTACGCTCGAAAGGAATCGAACTTCAACTGGTGCATGAGGATCAGACAGGGCTTCGTAAACCAGACGAGGCCCGAGGTCGGAACCACCAATACCGATATGCAGAATATGGGTGAAGGCTTCATCAGACGAAGATGTAAAGCCGCCAATCCGGACATCCTCGGCAAAGGCGAACGCACGGTCGAGCTCCAGCTTGGCTTCAGCCTTGCGGGCCTCATCTTTTCCGCCTCCTCGAAGCGCCATGTGCTGAGCCGCTCTGCCCTCAGTTCCATTTAAAGCATCACCTCGCGCAAGCGCCTGTATCGCAGAATTCAACTCCACACCATCCGCCAATGCGAATAGCTCGCCAAAGGCTGGGCCGGAAATGTTATGTTTGGAAAAGTCGAACACCAACCCAGCCGCGGTCAGCATTAATTGCTCGACGCGATGATTTTCTTCGCGAAGGAAATCACGACCATCGCGCCCGGCATCGCTTGCCGCTTGCTTTTTGACAGCCTCAACGGCTTGTTCACGGGTCGTCGCCATTATCACTGACTCCACGTCTGGCCCAAATTGGCCGCAAGAGAGACTCCAATGCCCCTCCTTTCAGCCCTGTTAATTGTACTGACGAGTTATCAATCAGCACCGGGCTCCGAGTTTGCAGCGCTCGCAAGCGAACTGCAAATCGAAGTGGAAGAAAGGCTGTTGATCTCCCAGTCTTATCCCGCACAGACTGCGCCCGACATCGCTTCCGATGACATTCTACAGATTGGTTTGAATGAATTATCAGCGCACGCCCTGGGCCTGTCCCTTTCCATAGAAAATCGAAGCGGGCCGGAAGATCTCCGCTGCATATATCGTGGCATGGCACAGGACGCTCTGGAACATCGCCAGGAATTATTGATTGGCGAAATCCGAGCCGATCGAATTCGGGCCTATGTGGACCTCTCCTACCTATTGGATCATGCCACCGAGGTCGGGCCGCTTTCTGATCAAGCCGAGATCGCGCCCTTCACTGGCGTTGAGCCAGGTTGCCCGCGTGGGCCGCTTCGCTAATTGCCCTCTATCGTATCAAGAATAAGCCCCGTACTGATAATGGGTGGAAGTATCTGAGGCTCAGAACTTCCCGGTGCGTAGTAAACATAAAGCGGAATGCCCGCCGCGCCATATGCTCGAATGGCTGCCGCAATCCGATCATCACGATTGGTCCAATCAGCGATCAACACCGTCACATCGTTAGATTCAAATGCGGCGATAACCTGAGACGAATTCAGCGTCATTTGTTTGTTGAACTGGCAACTCACACACCAGGCCGCAGTGAAATCAATAAAGACCGGCCGCCCCTCACTGACCAGCATATCGACACGTTCCTGCGACCATGGCTCGCCATCATACTCGCCGACCATTGTGCTGCGAGAAACACCGATTAATGAAACGACCAGCAACGCCGCCCCTGCAACCGTCGCAATCCGCGCCAGAAGGGCTCTGAATTTCAGGACCCAGACCAAAAAGCCCGTCGCAAGAAACCCGACCAGCAACATCAGCACGCCTTGCGGTCCGCCCTGCATCGACAAAACCCAAACGAGCCAAATCGCAGCGCCAAACATTGGAAACGCCAAAAATTGCTTGAAACTGACCATCCACGGGCCGGGTTTTGGCAACCACCTCAAAAGGGTCGGAAAAAATGACAAAATCAGATATGGCAAGGCCAGCCCAAGTCCGAGCATCAACGAAACAAGAACCAGGACAAATCCCGGTTGGGAGAATGCCAATCCCAATGCCCCGGCGGCAAATGGTCCGATGCACGGGGCGGCGACAATGACAGCCAGCAAACCTGTCATGAACGCACCGGCGTCCCCGCCTGCATCCGCCCAACGTCCGCCAAATCCCTGTAGACTTGTGCCAACGTCAAACAGGCCAACAAGATTCAATCCGATACCGAACATGACGAGCGACAATATCCCGACAGCAAGTGGGTTTTGGAGCTGGAAGCCCCATCCAATCGGATCACCAATAGACTTGAAGAATAGCAAGACTGCCGCCAGTGCGAGGAATGTGATCAACACGCCTGCCAAAAATAACAAACCATGGCGGCGTAATTCACCGGGGGCAGAGTGGGCGCGCTCAACAAAGCCCAGCGCTTTGATCGACAATACCGGAAAAACGCACGGCATCAGATTGAGAATAAGTCCGCCCAACAGCGACAAGATCAACGTTAATGCCAACCCTTGAAGTGTGACGGGCGTGCCTGGCGTCGAAAAAGCGCTTTGCGGAACATCAATGACTTTGAAGCCTGGTTCCGGAGTAATGACGATGGCCTTGGCCACCCACTCATTATTTTCTTGGACTTCATACGTCAGAACGCCGCGAGGTGCCCATGTCAGTCCTGCGCGAGCTTCAGGCGCAGGCTCGAGCTGGAGCGCGAAACCGCCCTCACCTGAATACCCAATTTGGTCTGCGGCATGGTTTATGACGATGTCGGAATAAGGAAAGAAATTCAAATTCCGTATTTCATTCCCATTTTCGGGGTTTTCGACAGTCAGAACCAGGGAGTGCGACCAACGAGATATTCCAGCTGAAGCTACACTTATTAAAGGGACTCGACTCAATCCTTCGCCAATCAGAGCGGCTCCGGACTCATCGAGTAACGCAGCCGGAGCAACTGTCAAAAACAGATCCAGTTCCGACGATTCAGGTATGCAAATTTCTTCACAAACAAGCCAATTTGCGTTGGCGCGAATTTCCAGAAACCGGCCAGCAAATTCATCGCTGACTGTCAGCGATACGGGCAGGACGATCTCGCCGCCATAGCCATAATTCATCAAAGGACCATAGGGGAAAGCTGATGGCGCGGGCCACTCGATCTCGCCAGCGGACACACCGTCCGGCAATTCCCACTCAATTTGCGTTGGCTCGCCGGAATCTCCGGGATTCCGCCAATAGGTATGCCAGCCTGGTTCAATCTGCATCCGAAGGCCGACATGGAAGGTCGTTCCGGGCGTTATGGCAATATGATCGGAGACGAGCTGGGTTCGCACCATGGCTTCATTGCCGAGCGCGGATCGGCCGGGCAGGCTCGATTGGGCGTGAACCGAAGTTCCCAACGCCAAAATCGCAATCAAAAAGGTGAGATAGCGTACCATGTTCTGTCACTCATATCAGATCACAGCAGGACATATATAAAAAGTGCGAGAGGGCTAGCCCTCTCGCACTTTTGTGATCAGCAACAGACGTTAAAATCTGTTCGAGTTTACGCTTTGTCCTGTTGACGGCGGATTGCCTTATTCAGGATCCGATCCCATCTGCTCAACGAAATCAAA
>Ga0316204_10008170_pt1 | contig 14753 bp, 15 predicted proteins | sample 6monrhotite_MG_2_FD_205661 | JGI IMG/M metagenome (GOLD analysis project Ga0316204, IMG submission 205661) | Microbial mat bacterial communities from mineral coupon in-situ incubated in ocean water Damariscotta River, Maine, United States -... | ecosystem: Environmental > Aquatic > Marine >...
GGGAATCTGCGCCTGGAAGCCGGCCACGGCTTCTTTTTTCTGTATTTTCACTCATAACTTTGGTTTTGGTTATGAGTGGTATACTGGCTGTAACCGTCTTTAGCTACCGAAGGTTGTGTTCAACAATCGCTATAAGGAATAGCACCCTGCGAGACGCTACTGCTATTAGCCAAAACGTTGTACAACAGCTAAAAAAATTATTGAGAAATCAACAAAAAAATGAATGAAAGTATGACCAATTATATAGACGGCTTTGTCCTTCCAGTTCCACGAATGCACCTGAACGAATACAGGAGTGTGGCTGAAAAGGTAGCTGAAATTTGGAAAGAATATGGTGCACTTGCTTACTTTGAGTATGTTGGTGAGGACTTGACTTTGGAAGGCACGCGTTCTTTCATTAAAACCGTAGATGCAAAAGAAGATGAAGCCATTGTATTTGGGTGGGTTATTTTTCCTTCAAAAGAGACTCGTGACTTAGCAAATAAGCAAGTTCCCTCCGACCCAAGAATGACAGAATTAGTTGCCCCATTGACTGACCCTAAAAGATTGATTTTTGATGCCAGTAGGATGATTTATGGAGGATTTCAACCGCTTGTTCAATCGAACAGTAGTGAGGCTGGATAGACGATTAAACTAAATCTTTCAATATATGCGGGCAGGCCTTTATCTATGGTGATATTCAAAGCCTCCCGGTTGTAATCATCGAGCACGTTGAAGGACCGGAAGGTCTTGCCCTCTATCAGTCCGTCATGCATGAAGTCCATGCTCCAGGTCACATTGGGATAGGATCGGCTGTAACAAGGCCTCCTTAACTCTTGCCAGCAGGCGTTGCTTGTACTTTCTTCTCAGGTTCAGCCTCATCTCGGTATAAATCCGGTATACTTTTTTGTGGTTCCATTTATGTCCTGCGTTGCGCAAATGGTGATGCATCATCCAAAAGCCCCAGTCACTGTAGATCAGGGCTAGCTCACTTAGAGCTGCCCGAACCTGGTGGTCATCATTGGGATGTGGTTGATAGTAATAGACCGATAAAGCAATGCAAAACAATTTACAGGCCTGCCGGATGCTTAGTTCATGCTCCACATGGGCATATCCGACCAACTCGCGTTTCTCGACAGGCCCTATAGCTTTTTTTCGACCACATCTTTCAGCACAGTGATGTGAAGGGTTTGCTCCCCTACGATCTTCTTGTACTGGACCAACTCGGATTCCAGTTCTTTCAAGCGTTTGAGCTGGTTGACTTCCAATCCGCCATATTTGCTCTTCCAGCTATAAAAGGTTGGTTGGCTGATTCCATGCTCCCGGCAGATATCCTGGACTTTCCTGCCAGCTTCCTGCTCTTTGAACATGCCGATGATTTGACTTTCACTAAAACGACTCTTTTTCATGTTTCCTAATGTTAAGCGTTAAACTACATTTTTAATCGCTTCAACTTTTAGGGTAGCTTACACAAGCCGCGCCATTTGCAGCCATGCTCTGCCCTATAAAGCACAGCTTTCATCACTGCATAATCACTGATGCTTAACTTCCCACGCTTTTTGGGAAAAAAGTGCAAAATCTTAGAAAATTGATCTTCTGTTAATTCCATGACTTAAAATAAAATAGTTTATGTTAACACGCCCTAGCACGAATTGATCCTGAATCGAACTTACTGTCAGTTAGGTTTATACCGATTCCAGCACCTCCATTTTCCATTCACAACAAAATCAGGTCGTTCACTTCAAAATTCCAATCTGGAAAAAGCTGTGAACCTACCTTAACAATCAATTATCAATTCACTCAAAAAAACCTTGCAACATGTCTAACAAATCAATTCCCATCATTTTTAAGAATTTAACCGGGCAAGATGCCTACGTTCAATTTCTCAACGGTCATTTTGGAACAGGTCAAACCGGAGCCAATGGCACTGTAAACCTGGCTGGAGATACAGCTTACAGCTTTACGGAGCTTTCTAGTGAAGTCCCGGGCCATTCTTCACTCGGGTCCGTTCCCAACGTGTCCTTGAACGATTTCACCAATGGCCGCATCTACTTCAACCTTGGCTCAGCCGGTCTTTCCAACCTGGGGAGCGGATATCAGCCTTCTTCTTCTGATTCTCATGACCCAAACTACAGTGTACGATACGGTTTTATTGAACCCAACGTCTTTGGCAATTCTGCCAACAACATGGACCTGAGCTTCATCGACTTTTTTGGACTGTCCATCACCGCCAGTACTTTCAAAGATGGAAAAGAAGTGGCTACCCTCCCATGTGCCTATGGATGTCAAATCATCGATGCACTCGCCCCACTGACCAACAACAATGCTTGCATTCCTGAAGGAGCTCCTACTCCACCCTACACCGACTTTGCACGCATTTTAGGCCCCGGTCACTCTAGTGCCTATCACGATTGGACGGCCTACCTCAATCACCTTGAAGGTTCGCCTTACACGACTCAAATTGCTGGCTACTATGGTGGTGATGGATCGAATTCCGGCCCACTCGTAGAAGGACAGGATTACAGCTTCACGGCAGCTTTCAGTCAGGCAGACGCAACAGTTACCCTAACCGGCACTTGCGGCCTGGTTGGAGCAACCACCATTGTTATGACCTATGCCGACCTCAATGCCGTGACAGGAATCTATGGCGCCAACCCTCCTTATACCATCACCAACACAAATCATGGCGGCTCCACTGTAGGAATTGTCAACAACGTGTTTGGCTGGGTGGTAGGCGATTTACTGGCTGGGCTCAATTTCGGTTACCCTGGAAGTTCAACTCCTATGCCTGGTACCTCCAACGTTTTTGGACAAGCAACATCCAGCGAATGGTTTGCTGCAACCAAAGCAGATGCTTCCCTTCAATTTGGTGGCGTACAATCCAATTCGGATCACTACAACCAATATGCAGCGGCCCTACAGCCACTGGCAGAAGCCTATGGTTTCTCCTTCACCGACCGTTTGGGCAACATTCTGATCCCTTTCGGACCGGATAATGTCGACTACCTGGTCATTACTTTGCAGAGTGATGCACAGCCCGCGTAAAAACTGTCAGTCTGAATAAAAGCAAAAAGGAGCCGCAAAATAATTTGCGGCTCCTTTTTGCTTTTGACATTCCTTTTCCTAAACTAGTTAAACGCTTTGTACTGCCATCTAAACAGCGCCAAACTGAACCAAATGGCGAGCAAGGTTAAGATGGTATAATCCCAGTATAAACTTTGATAGTAAAACCACCCGCTGAATAGATACCACATGTGATAATGGTGGGCGGCCGCACTGATCAGGTTGTTGACAATCAAAAATAAACTGTACCAGATAAGCACCCTTGGAAACACCTGCCCCAGATAGGTGAGACTACTCTTGATTCTGGGGAGGCAATATGTCACTCCCCCACCTGTCTTTGGTTCACCGCAAAAAAAGGTCAGCACATATCCAGTCATGGAAGTTGTTTGGATGTCGAAAAGAGAAAGGTGCTGATGGCTGTAATACAACAACCACAGAACCATTGCCACAAAAATGAGCCCGGCCAAAATGAGCCCGGTCCACCCCATTCCCAGTTCGGTCACCAACGGGTTGACTTCCAGGTATAAATCAGGCGTAGAAAGATAGGTGCTGACACCATCGCCAATTCTGGTTATCACCACCCAACATGAAATCCAAAAGAGTCTTTGCTTTTCATTCATTTGCGGTTTTGAAATTACTCAATTGGAATCAATGTATTGTTAAAGCCAAGTTCATCTTCGATTTTTCAGGTCACTCTTTCCACCTATAGCTTTCCACCTATAGTACTATTTGTTTGCTTGTTAATTGGGCTATCACAATCTCACAACATACTCTATTTCGCAACCAGCTAAAAAAGCCTTCCCTACAGAAAGTAGCCCTCATCGTCTAACCGCAGGCAAAGGACCACCATCAGCACTCTGTACCTTCATGGAGTTAACTGTTGTATTTGCCAACGAAATTATTTACCTTAGTTAATACCGCTCAAAAATATGCCGTTGCACATTGCAACATTCCTGAGCGAAATTTCCGGTCACCAATTGCCCCTAAACAGCCCCAACTGTTAGCAGGCGGCAGCCGAAAAGCCTAAACAGAGTAGGCAAGTATTCTAATACTAACGATGATGAAACGTATTCTCTCCATCGCGAGTGGTGGTAGCATATTACTTATCGCTCTATTTCTAATGTCTTGCGAAAAATCAGAACTCCAGGACATCAATCCTATTAACAATCCGGCTGCGCAGGAAACGAACACTGTTCAAGGCCAATCGGGTAATGATCAGGACCCAGTGAACACAAATGAATCTGGAGAACCTGTTAGCCCGCTAACACCAGGAGAACCTGGCATTCCGGCAGGTCCAAATGAACATTTATTTCAAGTGGATCCTGCCACAAATCCGGGTTCCATGCACTCCGAATTCCCAGGACAATACTCTAACTGGTATCCTGGCGGGTCGGTGCATTCTACATTTCCGGGGCAATACTCCAACTGGTATCCTGGCGGGTCGGTGCATTCCGAATTTCCGGGGCAATACTCCAACTGGTATCCTGGCGGGTCGGTGCATTCTACATTTCCGGGGCAATATTCCAACTGGTATCCTGGCGGGTCGGTGCATTCCGAATTTCCGGGGCAATACTCCAACTGGTATCCTGGCGGGTCAGTGCATTCTACATTTCCGGGGCAATACTCCAACTGGTACCCTGGCGGATCACAGCATTCTGAGTTTCCAGGACAATACTCCAACTGGTATCCGGAAGGTTCTACACACTCCGAATTCCCAGGGCAATACTCTAACTGGTATGGAGGAGTCAATAGCAGTACTACTAATTAAACCGTAGAAACGGTAGCGCTAACTTTTGATAACAGGCAGGGAATGGAGACCGGACCCTGCCTGTTTTTTTTTAGAATGACTATTTCAATTGAGATGAGATGAACCAGCAAACGAACAAAAACCCCACCTTGATTTGGTGGATTTTTACCCTGATAATTGGGGGAGCCGCTTTTTCCGCAGGCATGTACCTGCAACCAAAGCAAAGTGGACACAAGGTAATCGGAACGATGGTTAGCAACGACCAGTTTATTCGTGGTCTCTTTTCCCATTTTCCGGTCGACACAGGCAAGAACCTGCCGTTGTTTCGCAACATTTTCATGGGGCTACCAGACCAAGTGACCGTGTTTCCGACTGAAAACATATACTATGTGAACCTTTATGTCAATGGAAAACTGCTGAAATGTTCCATTGGTTTACCGCATAATTTGCGCGAAAAAGACCAGATACGTTTCGGTTTTCACGAGTCCATCGACAAATGGAAAACCAAATCACTCAACAACCCCGGAGTCTATGGTGGAGGAGATCTGGGAGAAACGGACGGTGTTCGCTTGAATAAAGTTTCAGATTTTCAATACCAGGTAACTTTTGAAGACAAGACCGTTCATTTCCATCTGAACGATATTGGAATCGCTCCACCTAAAAAAGCTCAACTCATGGAAGACGAAGTATATGTCGGCCCGTGTTTCGATGAATCGGGCTTGGGATTTTACCTTGTTTTTAATGAAAGCACCTCACACCTGTACTGGATTTTAAATGAAGACATGGAGGTAGCCGAAACCTTGGTGGACTGTGATAACGGTCTACTTATCGGAAACCGTACTGACTTTGCTTTTTACAATGACACTGCCAACAACCGCAAAATCCTTTTCGGAGCCAAAGGGAAAAATGTACTGAACAACACTTGGTACGATGGTCCTTTCGATCATATGCCGGACAATTATGTTGCTACAGATGCGATTGAAGTCAAAAAATACCTGGAAGCACGATACCCACAGCACAGAGGAAAACTAGATAAATTCGGGCGTTTCCTTGGGAAGTCAAATTCACGGGTTGCTGTGGCCAATTACAGGGTATATTTTTCGATGGATGACCTGAAGGCTCATCGCAATTGCCGCAAAGACAGCATTACCGACTCTGAGTTCTACACTTGTTTAACGCAGCAGGTCTATCGACTACCAAAAGAGTTTTACAACCTATGAAATTGCCTTTCTAAGCGCACTGCTCTGTCGCGAGAGAACTCTATTACAACAACCAGAGTTCTTGTGTTCCAAAGATCATTCCTGCCAAAATGAGTCCGGTCCACCCCATCCCCGGTTCAGTCACCAGCGGGTTGACCTCGAGGTATAAATCAGGCGTAGAAAGATAGGTGCTGACACCATCGCCAATTCTGGTTACCACCACCCAAAACGAAATCCAAAGGAGCTTGTGTTTTTCATTCATTTTCGTTTTGGAAATTACTCAAAATCGAGGAATGATGCAGGATGATTTCGCTCGTTTAATGTGTCATCCACTGGACGCTACTTGTGGCAATTCGCCCCTAAGTTAGCTGTCGCCAAATGAAGAAAAAACAAAACGCCCCTGGGACGAAAGCGAAACGTATACATGAAGAATACATCAAACTTGCCATCAGTCGTACCCCAAAATCGCTTTTCCGCGCCATGCCTCCACATATTCCCAATGCCCGTCTTGCTTTTCGATAAATATAAACTGTGTCACCAATTCTTTGCTTCCACTGGTCACATAGGAAAAGAGGTAACAGCCTTTGGTCGCGTCATCATTAAAAACTGGTTTGTAAATTTTCACACCTCTAAATGTTAAATCACCAAGGGGTGAATCGTTGGGAACATACTCATACCTCCCGTCTTTTAGCGCAGTTAGCTCAATCGGTTGGTTGGTGGCGTTGAGATCGACTTGTTTCTTAGTCAGTTCGAGGTACTCTACTCCAATAATGGTATCAAAAATCACCAGGAAATTTTCAGAAAACTCTCTATACTTCCTGTCATAAGTAGCTTTCCAGTCTTCCCATTTACGCAGGTCGCTGTAACTATCTGGTTGGTAATCAAAAGCAAAAAGTGTGTCGGCCAGTGTTACCTGGATGGGCTTCGTTTCCAGCACTTGTGCGATAGAATCAGCTATGAACTCCAGCTTTTCAATGTGCTTCTGAACCTTTTTCTTCGCTTTTTTACCCTTGGACATTTCCAATTCAAAATCCAGTAATTTCCTGGCAAACCGAAAATTTTCTCCGTCTGGTAAGATTCCTGCGATGGAATGTTGGTCCAGGAATGCCGGCAAGGTCTGCCGAATGGCCTCGATCTCCATGGCCGGAGTTGCGGACTGTGTCCATCCGCAGAGGGGTGCAATTAGCAGCAGAATGCAGAGGGCCTTCAAGTGCATTGGATTTTAAGGTGCGTTGGAAGCGTGGCCGGTAAAATTATCGAAAAATTGATTGTTCAGCATGCACTAACGGACTAAATTGCACGCTCTGAACCTTATCACCCTGGCGGTGTAACTATGCAGTCAGGTGCACCGTAGTAGCATAAAATTATCAGTTAAAACGCGGTACTGTCACCAAGAGACGAATGAGGAGTTGTTGGATAATACTGAGAAGCAAATTTCATTTTATTGGTGTGCTGCTCGTACTGGTTCTGTTTTTTGTGCCATTGGCTCAGGTTGTTTCGCAAACGCTACTTTCACATGAGGAAGCGGCTCAAAAAATAGCTGCGTGGCAAAAAAAGGCACGTGTTTATAGCAAACAGGGACAACCTGACTCTTCTTTACATAGTTTTCTAAAAGCGTTGTCGTTGGAACCATTTTTGGATTCCATTTGCGCTGAACGCGTTACCCTGCACACCAAATTTTCTTATACGCTCCTTCAAACTGGTGCAACCGAAATGGCATTGGACCATGCCAGAATGGCTTTAAAAATTCGCTTGAAAAATTCCCCGGCCCAAGAGAATGGCTTGTATTGGTCTTATGGCCACGTAGCCACCTTCTTTTTGAGAACTGAAAGCAAAGACAGTGCATTGATTTATTTCCGAAAAGCCCTCAACGTAAGTCCTGAGAGAAAAAATGCCCGATTGGCTTCCTACAACAACCTGGGAATCATTCACTTCGAAATGGAACACCTTGATTCTGCTGCCTATTATTTTGACTTGGCGTTATCTGGAGAGTTTGAAGAAAATGAAGCGAAACGCGTTGAATCACAAACCCTTAAGTATAGCATTCAAGACAACTTAGCATTGCTTGAGGCAAAAAAAGGGGCCTATGAAAAGGCATTGCAACTGTACCGTAAAAATTTGGTACTGGCTGAGGCAATTTCAACGGACCGGGTGACTCAAGCCCAAATTGGTGCAGCTGAAATGCTGCTACAGCTTAAACGAACTGCAGAGGCCAGAACATTCTTGGCCCGGGCAGAAACTACGGTGGCTAAAACCCATGCGATATACAGATTGGCCTTTTCCCAAAGAATACTGAAGCTATATGCGCTGTGTTTCGAAATTGATAACGATGAAAAAAGGGCACTTTTTTACCAGAAACAATTGACGAACCTGATTGACAGCATGCAGCACAAAAATCAGGTAATGCATGCAAAGACTACTGCAACGTTGGCCAACCTGAAGGTAAACAACCTGATCAATAATTTGGAGGTGCAACAATTGAAGCTGGCTCAAAAGGAAGAGAAACTGCAATTGGCAGAGCAAAAGGCCTGGTCTAATTTTTTAGCAGTTATTTTCATCATCAGTATTAGTTCCTTCTTACTTGCCCTACTCTACTTCTGGTTTCGCAGAAGGGCACAACAACAACAGAAACAACAAGAATTGTTGGAAGTTAGGAATCAATTGGCGGAAGCGGAGTTACGGCAAGAAATTAAGGAAGGAGAAAAACTGCGTGAAACCAAGCGAGAATTGGAGGCGCGCAACACGGAACTGAGGCGGTTTGCCTATGTGGTGTCTCATGACTTGAAAGGTCCATTAAGGGGCATTGGCTCCCTTGCAGACATGCTAAAAATGAGCATCGACACCAACGACACGGAAGATTCGGCAACACAAATCGACTTGATTAAAAACAGGGTGGCGCGCATGTTCACGTTCATCGATGGATTGCTGGAGTATTCAAAAGTCGGGTTTAGCAATTCAGACAGCAACCCCATTGATTTAGAAGATCTAATTGATGAGATAAAGACCATGTTGCCGACACAGCAAAAAATGGAGATAACCTTTGTCGGTCCTATCGCCACCATTGAAGGCAAAAAATTGCTAATTGCGCAAGTCTTTCAAAACCTAATTGAGAATGCCATCAAATTCATGGACAAGGAACAGGGAAAGGTGATCATTTCCTGTCAGGAGAATGAAGCTTATTGGACTCTTTCCGTTGCAGATAATGGCCCCGGAATTAACGAGAAGTATTTTGGCAAAATTTTCGAAATTTTCCAGACGTTGCAAACGAGGGATGAAAATGAAAATACGGGCATTGGACTAAGTATGGTCCGGAAAATTGTGGAGCTACATGGGGGAACCATTCAAGTGACATCACCGCCTAACGAAGGGGCCTGTTTCACTTTTACCATCAAGAAGGATGAAAAGTCCACCCAAATAGAAACTGCTACCAAACCAAGTATGCCGAATCCTAGAAAACGTTCTTATACTCCTTTCAGTCGAAAACTGAATTGATGCACTTTTCAACCAACAAAAATGGACGCTGATTGATTGGAGCTATTGAATAGATCACCTACCAACTACTCATACTAAAAATCTAAACGAGGGTCTTAAGGCTTGATTTTGCCTTTTGGTTGCAATGGCCGCACTTCAATGTCCACGTGATGGTAGTTGGGAGAAGAGGTCAGGCAATGCAGTATGGTGCTGGCGATGTCGCTGGGTTGCATCATGTTTTCGTTGGCGGTAATACTGTCAATTTCATCGAAGAAATTAGTTTGTACTGAACCCGGATAGATGCAGGTGACTTTAACGCCATAGTTGCGTACTTCTTTGTAGAGCGATTGAGAAAGTCCTCGCACTGCAAACTTGGTGGCACAATAGGCGCTCATCGTTTCAACACCCATGGTACCGGCAATGGAAGAAATGTTGATGATGTGCCCTTCCTCGAGCTTTTTCATGCCAGGCAACACCAATCGGGTTGCATAGAAAATACCGTTGACATTGGTCTCAAACATACTTTGCCAATCAGCTACTGACAATTCTTCAAACAGCCCGGTTGTTCCGAGTCCGGCATTGTTGATGAGAATGGACACTTCGCCAAAGTGAGCAACCGTTTGGGCATAAGCTTTTGCGACTGAATCAATGTCTCGAATGTTGACGGAAATGTTCTTAAAATCAGGATGGGACACCTGCGTTTCAGAACGGCTCCACCCAGCTACTTTCACTCCATTGTCTAATAACACTTGCACTGTTGCCAATCCAATTCCCTTGCTCGAGCCGGTAACGATGGCTACTTTGTTTTCTAATTTCATGCTGGTTGTGCGTTAATCTTTTGTTGAATATCGGTCATGATCGTTGGAGCATGAGCGATTGAATTTTCGATGAACCATTTGTGTGTTTCCATGCCGCCACACACCACCCCTGCCAGGTAAATTCCTGTGACATTGCTTTCCATGGTGGCCATATCGTAAGAAGGCTGTCGCTTGTCGTCATCGGATAATTGAACACCCAATGCCTGTAAAAAATCGAAGTTGGGCATGTAGCCGGTCAGGGCCAACACATAATCGTTTTCAAGGACTGTTTTTTCGCCCTCGCTGCGAATCACAATTTCATCGGCAGCGATCGATTCAATTTCACTGTTAAAATAAGCCTTGATGCTGCCTTCGTTGATTCGGTTTTCAATATCAGGTCTCACCCAATACTTCACGCGTCTGCCTATTTCGGGGCCCCGAACGACCATGGTAACGTCTCCTCCTTTGCGGTAGATTTCCAGTGCAGCATCCACGGAAGAGTTGCTGGCTCCTACAACCGCTACTTTTTGCCGGGCATAGAAATGTGGATTTTTATAGTAGTGCGACACCTTGGGCAATTCTTCTCCTGGTATATTGAGCAGGTTTGGAAGGTCGTAAAACCCAATGGCCACCACCACGTTTTTAGCGCGATAGTTTCTTTTGGTGGTGGTGACTTCAAATCCTTCCTCCACTTTGCTGACCCCATTGACGGTTTCAAACAAATTGATGCGGAGATTTTTGGAGGTCACAATCCGCCTGTAATACTCCAGGGCTTCTGACTTATAGGGCTTTGCATTGTTGCTGATAAAAGGAATTTCATCGATTTCCAACTTATCAGAGCTGGAAAAAAACGTCATGCCTTCAGGATAGTTGTACAAAGAATTGACGATGGTACCTTTCTCTATGATGACATAAGAAAGGTTGCGTTGAGAAGCTTCCAATGCACAGGCTATACCTATGGGCCCTCCGCCAATTATCACTACATCGTAATGGTCCATTTACCTTGTTTTGATGCCCGAACCTCTTTCGGGTTAGCAACAAATATACCCGAAAGTTTGTTCGAATGACGACTGAGCAGGTCTCCAATCAAAACATGTTTCACCACGCTCGGACTGCTAAAACAGCCTATGTGCCACTCAATGATTCATGGGCCAGCTCCTCTTCATGAGCAGCCCTTAAATCCTTGTAATCCTGCATGCTCTTTAAAACAATCTGTTTGGCAACCTCAGCGTTTTGAAAGTCTTCCACTTTCACGGTCTTATTTTCCAGCTTCTTGTAGTCTTCAAAGAAGTTGCGCATTTCTTTTAGAGAGTGGGTGGGCAGCTCAGAAATATCGTTGATGTGTGCTACACTCATATCGTTTTCTGCCACTGCAATTATCTTGTCATCCAGTTCTCCGCCATCCATCATGCGCATTACACCAATTACCTTTGCAGAGACAATACACAGGGGAACCAGGGTAATTTGGGTCAACACCAGAATGTCTAACGGGTCTTTGTCGTCACAATAGGTTTGAGGAATAAACCCGTAGTTCGCGGGGTAATAAATAGAAGCGTAAAGCACCCTGTCCAATCTGAGTAAGCCTGATTGTTTGTCCAATTCATACTTGGCTCGGGTGTTTTTAGGGATTTCAATGATGCCGTTAACAGCGTCTGGCGCGTTCTCTCCAATATCTACTGTGTGCCAGGGGTTGTTGATTAAATTCATTCTTGGTAATAGGGTATTTTGATAAAAAATTAAGGTTCTGTTCAGCGCATTTTAGGGAAAGGCGCTAAGCGGCTGCAAAGATACCTGAAACTTTGTGTTAGCCGAAAAACCCAGCACATTTAAAAGAGAAGAAAAGTGGGACACTAGAAATTGAAAAAGCCCCGAAACAAACATTGCTCCGGGGCTTTCAGGTGGGTTAATAATAAACGTTACAAATTATTCTACAATCAATTTTTCGGTAAAGGTATCGCCAGCTTCGTCTTGCACTTTCACAAAGTACACACCTTGACGAAAGTTGCTCACGTCAACGGCTACGTTATTGGAAACTGAGCCAGTGTGGACAATTCTTCCGGTGACATCAGAAATAACCAGTTGAGCTACACCACTCAATCCTTCCAGTACAAATTGATTGGATGTTGGATTCGGGTAAAGCTGAATTGCAGTTTGTTCAATGATGTCGTTGGAAGTTTCTCCTCCGGCTACATTCAACTTAGGTAGGCAATAGTTGGGGCACATAAAACCACCAAAAAAGCCTGTGAATGGTAATGTGACACTGTAGCAACCATGGTCGGTGCAAGAATTTCCATTGCTACCAATTCCAGTTACCGTTACACATACGGTGTATGCACAAACAGCATAGCCCAAGAAAGCATGATTCGCGAATGGTGTAGTTGTTACTGTGGAAGTACCATCTCCCCAATTCCAGAAGTATTGAGTAATGTAAGTTCCAGAACCAGCGGTTACATCCACGGAAAAATCGGCAATCTCGCAGCTAAGGATGTTTTCTATGTTCACCGCATTCACGGTGATGTTGCAAGGCTCTTGTTCAAAGCAACCAAAATTTTGATCATGAGGGTTTAGATAAGATGAAGCAAAATAAGGCTCCACATCATGTGTCATGTCGTCATAGACCAGAACTCTGGGATTAGGTGTCTTAGGAAGCGAATACGTTTTAAAATCAAAAGAATTTTCGCAAGGTTCTTCCGTGAATCCCAACAAATCAGTTTGATTAACTGTAAGGTTATATGTGTTAAGGCCACCATAAGATGAATAGTTGTATCCCAATACCGCAAAGCCGTCTCCCCATGGAGTATATCTATCGCTTAAAGTTGGATGTGGTAGGTCTGTAAAAAAATGCAGCTCCTGATTGGAGTGACCAGGATCATTGTGCTCTAAAACATTCACATTCAAAAGGCTAAGTGAAGAATAATCCAGTGTCAGAATAGTTGGAAGTCTCGGGAAGGCATTTACAGGTAGAAATGGCGGACCTGAACTGTGCCCCAAAAGACTAATAGTACCATTGTTATTGATGATAATATCCCCAGGGGTAAACTTGTATTGATGCGCAAACCAAAAATCTTTGAAATCTACAATTCTGTTCAAGGCCGCACCGCTGGTAGAAGCGTCCACAATTTCAGCTATAACAGCTTCCAAATTGAGGCAACTTATTAATAGTCTATCAGTTGCAGCATCGTAAACCAATCCTTTGGGCGCATTAACAAGCGAAATGGAATTGATATCCCAAACCATATTCCCTGCATAATCATAATGAATGACCCGCGGGGTCGATACATCGGCTCCTATACAAATTCCTTTCCCTGGAATTTCAACAACATTGAAAGCTCCTGCGATTGGATATTTAGCCAATGACGATGGCATTGCATCCCGAACCTCGTTCGACCAAATATTGTTCAAGTTGGCATCAAGACAAATAACTAACGCAATCTCATCTTGCACTGCCCAAGCGATTTCGTTGATGTCTGCAAAGGCCTTCCCTGCGATAAAGTAACGATTGGTGGTTTCTGAATAGATAACCTCCAACCCCATTTGATCCAGGTGATTGGAATAGATGTCAGGTATCAGGAATACCATATCAATAAAAGAACCGTCAAACTGATTCAACCGCATCATGAATGCCCGATTGCGACCATCGTGCGTAGCAGTACCAGTAACCAATATATAGTCCTCTCCTTGTAAGCCTATGTCCAAACAACGTTCATCGGTACCAATGTCGTGATATATTTCCCACATAATCGAACCACTCGCATCCAGGCGTTGGATGTGAATATCCGTATTGTTAGTTTGTCCAGCTGGATAAACAGTTCCACCTAGTATTATGTCTGAATCAATTGATTCAACACTATAATGGTTATGGTCCATACCATTGCTGTGCGTGGACATAAATTGCGCTCGGAGTCCGAAGGAGACACAGACCAGAAGCGCCAGTAGGGTTATTTTTCTTTTCATATGTTGCATTTTAGTTTTGTGAGAATATCACACTAAAATCCGCCTTTGTTGCGCGCAGCTAGTCCACCAATTGAGATCTGCTGGATATGAATTGAGATCCGCTACTCGAATCGTTAGATTTCCTGCAATCGAACATTCCGTTTTTATTACTTTAAACTCCAATGAAAACAACCCAGGCTAAAAGGCTTACAAAATGGACTATCCTGCTGGCAGCGGTAATTCTTCCGTTTTGTGGTCTCACCCGCTACGACCCAGGTTACCTTCAACTTCCTGTGATGCTGCTCCAGTTGTTAACGCCTTTGGGACTGGTGATTGGCATTGGGGTTTGGCTGTATGGCGGTATGAAAAGCAAGAAAGGAATCCGAAATGCAGGAATTGCATTAATACTCCTGTTGGTTTTGAGCTACAGTGCAGGTTATTTAGTTGTTCCTGAACAATCTTATATTACGCTGTTTTTCAACACAGTGTGTTGAAAAAACGTCTTTTTTCCGTGGTTTATATTGCAAGCTATTGGTTATCTTGAGTGTAAAACCTTGCAAAAAA
>Ga0316204_10008171_pt1 | contig 14750 bp, 17 predicted proteins | sample 6monrhotite_MG_2_FD_205661 | JGI IMG/M metagenome (GOLD analysis project Ga0316204, IMG submission 205661) | Microbial mat bacterial communities from mineral coupon in-situ incubated in ocean water Damariscotta River, Maine, United States -... | ecosystem: Environmental > Aquatic > Marine >...
AGTGTTACCAGGGGCAGACCAAGGATTAAAATAGACCTGAGGTTTTTCCCTACGATCGGCAGCAGGAAAGCGCCAAGGAGTAAGACAAGGCCAGGTGGGAAGTCAGTCATTGTCATAATAGGTGTCCTTGCGCTTTAAAAACACGCCTAGCGCTTTTGCGAAAAGCACCATGGCCACGCAGGTTACTAGCCCATACCATGAGTAAAAGCCAAAGGTGCCATCAATCTGGAAACTGGGATGCGCGTGAACATAAAAATCAGCAAGCACCAGAAGTGTTAAAAGAACCAGGCCACCTCGCCAAAGCCAACGTATAGTCTTTGGTCTAACAAGCCAGTGTTTCTCTTCAGTTTCAGTCATAGCATTACTCCAGCCGACTTTTTCAGGATCATCTTCATATTCATGATGATGTTATCCAGAATACGGCCTACATTTTCAGACTTATCAATAAAAAAGATATTTTCAACAGACGTCTTATCAGTTTCCATTAACTAACCCTTAAGTTGCCAAAATGGCCTTAGCCAGCTCATATAAGGGCTGCGGATATATAAAAAGAATCACGCAGCCAATTGTGGTAATGCTCAGGGCAATTAATGATGGTAACGGTGCTTCTTTAATTCCGGCACTGGAAGAAGACATTTTGTCACCAGAGAAAAAGGCGTGAAAAGGTATGGGCAACAGATAGGCAATATTTAGCAAAGAGCTAATTATGAGTACGCTCATAAGAATAAGCTGCTCAGTTTCAATGGTGCCCATTAATAAAAACCACTTACTCCAGGTGCCACCGGTGGGCGGCACACCGATAATACTCAGGCTGGCAATAAAAAACGCCGCCATGGTGATTGGCATCTGTCGGCCAAGGCCTCGCATTTCACTTATTTTTGATTTATGTGCGGCGACTAAAATAGCACCAGCACAGAAAAACAGGGTGATTTTACCAAAAGCATGGGTGGCTATATGCATTGAGCTACCCATTACCCCAGCTGAGGTGGCCAGCAAAGCACCCAGAGTGATATAACCCAGTTGGCTTACGGTTGAGTAGGCTAGTCGTGCTTTTAAATTATCCTGGCGCATGGCAACCAGTGAAGCCAGTAAAATTGATGCCCCCGCCAGATAGAGTAAAAACTGTGTGCTTGGCAGTACCGCCAGCAAATCAATGCCAAAGATAAACACACACACTTTTAATACGGTGAATACACCTGCTTTAACCACAGCGACTGCATGCAGCAGGGCACTTACGGGTGTTGGTGCAACCATTGCCGCAGGCAGCCAGCGATGAAACGGCATAATTGCGGCTTTGCCAATACCAAAAATAAACAGCACCAGTATTGCGCCCGCAACCGTCTTATTCACATTCGAGTCAAAAATACCGCCGGGTTTAAAGTCGAGGGTGCCGGCCACAAACCATGTGCTGATTATGGCTAACAGGAAAAACAGAATGGAAGTGCTGAGTAAAATACCGAGATAGATTCGTCCGCCTTTTTTGGCATTTTCGGTCCCGGCATGCGTCACCAATGGATAGGTCGACAGGGTTAGCACTTCATAAAAGATAAACAGGGTGAACAGATTATCAGCAAAGGCAATGCCCATTACACTGCTAATAGCGATAGCAAAACAGGTATAGAACCGGGTTTGATTCTGCTCTTCATGGCTGCGCATATAACCAATGGCATAGACGGTTGTGATGAGCCAGAGGAAGCTGGCAATTAAAGCAAACAGCATTCCCAGCGGTTCAACACTAAAACTTATCTGTAAGCCAGGTAACAGCTCCCACCAGGTAACGCTGATGTTTTCACCCTGTAACAAACCCTGGTACAGGTTTATGACAAAATAGAGCAGCACTAAAGACGTGGTTATGGTCACGCTCTCACGCAGGTTAGGATTACGCCCTGTTGCTACAATGCCTATTGTTGCTAGCAGGGGCAAAATAATGCTGAGTTGTAGCATGGTTTCCAGAGACATACTCATGGGCTCACTCCAAACAAACTCTGCGAAGCCGCCTGTGCTACCTGAACGCTAAGCCGCGTATCTATGCCGAAATAAATATTGGCCAGTACCAGGGTCCAGATGGGAATAAGGAATGTTAGCGGTGCCTCTTTTACTGTTTCATTAGCGGACAGGGCGGGTTTGAAATAGGCCACTTCAACAATACGCCAAACATAAACAACCGCCAGTAATGAGCCTAACAGGATAAGCACAGCAACCGGCCACCAGCCATTTTCAATCACCGCCAGAACCAGATACCACTTACTAACAAAACCCACTGTGAGTGGTACGCCAATTAAACTTAAACCCCCAATGACAATTGCCGCCATGGTGACCGGCATTTGACGGCCCAGACCCTGAAACTGACTTAATTGAGAGCTGCCGATACGGTACACCACAGCAGCCAATGCTAAAAACAGGGCGCCTTTCATTAAAGCATGGTTAAACAAATGCAATAAGGTTGCGGTTAAGCCGGTCACAGTGCTCACACTAAAGCCGACTATCATATAACCAATCTGTGCGATGCTTGAGTAGGCAAACAGATGTTTGATATTGGTTTGGTAGATTGCCGCAGTTGACGCGACAAATATGCCCAGCAGGCCCAGCACCACAAACAGCATCTGCAAGGGCAAATGAGTGAAAGAAAAGGAGAGGCCAAAAATTGTGAAGGTAAAGCGAATAAGCAAATAAATGGCAACTTTTGTTGCGGTTGCCGCAAAGAAAGCGGTGACGATTGAAGGCGCATAAGCATAAGCATTTGGCAGCCATAGATGCAGGGGAAACATGGCTAACTTCAGGCAGATACCCACAATAACAAAGGCAAAAGCCGTAAACACCGTTCGTGTTTGTTCTACTTCTGGCAAGCGTATGGAAAGATCATACATATTAAGCGTGCCAGTCATCTGGTACATCAGGCCTATGCCTATCAAAATAAACGTGGCACCGATGGTGCCCATAATTAAATATTGATAAGAGGCCCAAAGTGCACATCGATCTTTGCCCAGTGCAATTAAAGCATAAGCTGAAAGAGAGGATATCTCGAGAAAAACAAAGACATTAAACGCATCACCCGTGGCCACAATACCCAGCATTGCGGCAAGGGATAACAGGTACAAAATGTAAAAAAGTGTGTGCTTATCTTCAGGAATTTCCTTGCGTATACTGGTATCCGCAGCAAACAGTACAACCGTACTGATCGCTGAAATAATCAGTAACAGGAATGCATTAAGTTGATCAATGCGATATTCAATCCCCCAGGGCGCATCCCATCCACCCAGTTCGTAAATTATCGTGCCCGATGTCATGACCTGCTGTAACAAAAGGCTGCTGATCAGGAAAGCTAAACCACTGACGATTAGAGCGAACAGCCATACCAGTCGAGCGCGTGTTAGAAACAGACATAAGGGTGCAGCCATCAGTGGCACGATGACCTGTAAAATCGGTAAATGCGTTAACAATCCTGATTATCCTTATTTTGAATTTCTTCTTCTTCAATGCTTCCATAGGCTTCTTTAATTCGTACAACAAGCGCCAGCCCTAAAGCGGTAGTGGCAATTCCGACTACAATTGCGGTGAGAATTAAAACATGCGGCAGGGGGTTTGAGTATTGGCTGACCTGTTCCGCTAAAATGGGAGCAGTGCCGCCATCGACCTTAGCCATGCTGATATAAAAAATAAATACTGACGTTTGGAAAATAGACAGACCAACAATCTTTTTAATCAGGTTGCCATGGGCGATAACGATGTAAAACCCGACCATCATTAACACCACAACAACCCAGTAATTATAGAGTCCCAATAACATTAGGTATCCTTGCTTTCTTTGCTCTGAGTAAAACCTCTACGATCCGCAAAGTTAAAAAAGATAATGACCATAACCGATGCAACTGTAATGCCGACACCCAGTTCAATTAAAAGTATCCCCAGATGCTGGCCCGCAACTGGATCGGAAGCTAATACACTGTAATCAAGAAATTTTTTGCCATTTAGCAGTGAAACCACACCAACACTGCCATAAAGTAAAACACCGCTGGCGGCGAGTATTTCAATAAAGGAGCGATTAATCACTCGGCGTGCTGTGCTCATACCAAATAACATCGTATACAGGAAAATGGCCGAGGCAAAAATCACGCCTGCCTGAAAACCACCACCGGGTCCGAAGTCACCGTGAAACTGCACATAAAACGCAAACAGCAAAATAAAAGGAATTAACATTTTAGTGACAATACGCAGGATTAAGTGCTGTTCATGCATTGAGTTATTAAATGAGTCGATTTTTGAAGCATCCTCGGGACGACCCACCACCGACAAAAGTGCCAGCACTCCCATGCCCGCGGTAAAGATCACCACCACCTCGCCAAAGGTATCGAACGCTCTGTAGCTTGCGAGCACCGAGGTTACGATATTTGGCATACCAACTTCCTGCATTGAATCGTTAATGTAACGAGGTGCAACATGCTGGTGAATAGGGGCTTCAGCGGAGCCAAAATACGGCATATCCAGAGTGCCATAGATTAACAGGCTACCGGTGACAATCACCACAGCTAGAGCTAATAGAGGTTTATGACGCGAGGGATGCTCTGAGCGCCCCGTCATGGAGATCGCCAACAGCATCAACAGGGTAGAGATACCGGCCCCTACTGAGGCTTCGGTAAATGCCACATCCACGGCGTCCATAGCGACGAAAAAACTGGCTGACAACAGACCGTAAATGCCGAGCAGCATAGCTATCGCCAATAAGTCTTTCATGCGGACTATAGCAAAGGCAATAGCCATCAGAAAAGCCAACAGGACGATGTCAATCAGGGATTCGATGGTTTTACCTCACTGTTGGATTTGTTATCTTTCTGTTTTGCTAAATCATTATGCATGGCAGCATTGGCTAGCGCATGGCTTGCCGTGGGGCTAATAAATAAGGTCATTAGCAAGATGATCACCAGTTTCACATCCACCATAAAATCTGAATTGAGCAAGATGAGCCCAAATAAAATCATCGCCGTTGCTAACGTATCGGTCACGCCTACAGCATGCATTCGAGTATAGAAATCTGGAAAGCGTAAAATGCCAACACCCCCTGAAAGGCATAAAAAACTGCCTATCAGTAAAAGCAATCCGCTACTAACCTGCAACAAAGTATCCATTACTTTTTCTGTTCCCCGCGGTCTTTTAATATGAAATGGTCTGAATAGCGCAACACGCCAATCACGCTAATAAAGTTAATAAGGGCGTAGACGATAGCAATATCCAGAAACTCCGGCCGCCCCATCACAAAACCTAAAAGAGAAATAAGCAAAACGGTTTTGGTACCAAACATATTAACGGCAAGTACGCGATCATAAAGTGTGGGCCCCACGAATGCGCGAATGGTCGCCATGATCATAACAACCAGAATGGCCAGGGTTGCAGCAATTAACATTCGTTTTCCAGTTGGCTGACTCGACGATCCATTTCGCCGGCTTGTAAATCTTCAATCGATTCCTGTAACAGGGCGTGAACCAGAAACTTATCATCTTCAATATTTACCGTAACTGTACCCGGGGTCAGGGTAATTGAATTTGCGTAGATCACTTTTCCTATCTCCGTTTTCTGGCTCGCAGTAATGGTCGCAAAACCGGGGGATATAGATTTGTTGCCAAGCCAGATATGTTTTACCACTAACACATTTGAGAGAAAAACCTGTTTAATAAGCCAGGCATAATAACCGGGTATTTTTAGTGTGAGATGTAACGGTTGGGCTTCGTGATCTACCACATCCATTCGGTGTGCGATGTACACAATAACGGCAATGGAGATGACTCCAAGCGATAGCATGAGGGCGGTGTTGTGTCCTGAGTTAGCTAACCAGAATGCAGCTAAAGACAGGGATAACATTATGGTATGTCGCATCAGCTCTCCATCATTTTATATTTTTTAAAACTCGCGGAACGGTAAGCTTATGGCAAAAAAATGAAAACCCAGTATTTGCTTCGCCCATTTAACTTTGACTCGGCTTAATATTATATGGGTATTCAGTTAAAGATACGTTTAAAACTCTCTCTCTCATGGGCTTTAGCTTGTCGATTCCTGGAGGCGGTTGACTTGAAACCGTTCTGGTAACACCGGTGTAAGCCTCTTCAACCGGTAATAACTGATCTGCATTCAGTTGAGTTTTTTCAGCTGCAAAAACTGCAAATGACAGGGTTGAGCCCATGAACAATAGATAAGCGTTGATTTTCATCTAATCTCACCAGAAAAATCATGTTGCAATATGTTCTGAGGTGAAAAAGTAATTTTGGCAAGTGACATATGCATTCATGAAGTTATGTAATAATTTCTATTTTAGTGAATGTAGCTTACTTGGTAGATATTCGCAAATTCGAATAATATTTTTATAATCATTGGAAGAATTCGAATAATTTTGCTTGTGCGTGGTCACGCTTAATTGCAATCACTGGAAAAGATCATGTTAGCTAGCCTTCGTTTTTTATTATATTTGCCTGGTACTATTTATTTATCCCGGCGTTGCACATCATAAACCGGCACGCTTTGCTCATGCAAGGTTTTCAACTGCTAATTACCCAGGAGACCGCGATGAGAACTACGACATGAAGCTGCCTTTATCGTTACTACACAAAAGCCGCCATTTGTTCAGGCAATATTTCAGGTTGCGCAGATTATTGCATGCTAATCTCTATGCGTTTTTACAGGGGCAGCTAGTTTTTTAAACATGAGCCGCATCATTTCACCAACGATGCTCTGATGACGATGTATTTTGTTGTAAGCCTGGAGTTGAGGCAGAAATTACAGGCAGGTTAATTTGAGAACCAGCTTCTAAACCAGAGATCTGGTAAAGCCCTGTGCTGAAATTTGATTCAAGCCACATAAAATTTCTTAATAAGATAAACGGCCTGAATTCTACAGTTATCACATAATAAAAGTGTAGCATTATGCCTTATAAAGCATTTGGGTTTAATTATAACACGTTGATATATAATGATTTTATGCGCAGACCAGGTGGCTTGTATAAATAAAAAGGCTTATAGTAAGTATGTATTAATATTCATGATATATAAGGATTAAATACATAATATTTAAGTTGTTATTAATGTATTTTATGAGTTTGATGTACAGTTTGTATATTCAGAGATGAAACTGAGGGCCTAGTTGCGTATAATGGCTGTCGTCTAGCCAGAGATAGCTAGTCAGGCTGGGCTTTACGGCATGAATTACAGAAAATAACCGATATCATGTTGCTAAGTATAACTAAACGATTAAACATATTAATATTTTATTGGAGTTAATGGCTTATGCCAGAGCTTTTTTCAGCAGATTGGGCGCATAAATATAAAGATTTATGGAATAAAAATGAAGACCTGGTTAACCAGCTTGGTAGCTCAGACTTCAGTTCAGTGGTTGCTTTTGGTGTCGATGGTGAAGAATCACCACGTGTAGTGTTGACTGTTGAGAATGGTTTAATTGTGAGTGCGGGTAGCCCTAATGGCGAGTCCTTAAACTGGGACTTAAGAGCAACTCCGCAAGAGTGGGATGCTTTAGTCAATAAACCTCCAGGGCTTATGAAATTAGGCCTGGCTTATACATCACGCAAGCTTAAATTCAAGACAGGTGATTATGCCTTAATGATTAAAGACCCTGGCTTGTCGACTGCTTTTGTTAAGTGTTTTGCATTGATGGGGCAGGCGCTGAAATAGTATTCTTTTTTGCTTCAGGGCAGAAATTTTCATTCTCGCCCTGAACAAAATTTACTCAATAGACATAGCTCTATAAAATATCCTTTAACTTCTAACTTCCTGGTTTAAATTCTCGAGTGAGCTGTTTGAATTGATCAAACTGTTTTCTGTTATTAAACGCTTCATATCGAAGTCTAATATATAAACGTGTAATTAATTCAATCGAATTGCGCTGTTGCGGTAATTTTTCTGTTGCTCTTTGAGCAAAATCTAAAGGTCCTTCATGTAATTGCCGTTCTATGCCCTGAGATGACAGCTTTTCACAGAACTGTTGATAAACGCGTAGAACTGGATCGAGCTTTTGTTTTTGCCATGGCTTCATTATAAATAGAATTATAATTATTAGCGCAATAGAAAAAGTGATTACCATAAGGAGTATCAGGTCACTTAATGCAAGTTTTTTATTTAAAAAAGAGCTAAGCAGGTTTTGTTGTCGCTCGGCATCATATCCAACTATCCACTGATTCCACTGGTTATCTAGCGCATCCCAGTAAAATCGCATGCTTTGAAAAATGCCAGTGTTTAGTTGCATGTAAAAAGGTCGAGACTCAGCAGGTGACAGAGCTGCATTAAGGTTTTTTTCTACACGTTGAGGCGCTATTGCTGCTGTAGGGTCAACTCGAACCCAGCCACGGTTTTTGATCCACACTTCTGCCCATGCATGTGCATCACTTTGAGCAATCGTATGAATCTGGTTAAGGGGGTTAATCGTGCCTCCCTGGTAACCAAGTACTACACGAGCTGGAATACCTGCCGCTCTCATAATTAGTGTAAAGCTACTGGCGTAATGCTCACAAAAGCCCTGGCGGGTATCAAACAGAAACTGATCAACCGGATCAAAACCCGGTGTGGCAGGTGGGCTAAGAGTATAATGAAAGTTTTTCTGATTAAAAAAACTTAACATATGATTCACAATATCTTCTGGATTATTGTATTTTTTTGCAAGTTGTTGCCCAAGTAAAATAGTTTTTTTATTGCTATTGGTCGGGATTTTTAAACCAGCACTATTTTCCCATGCAGAGATGTTCGGTTGAATCTTATAGTTAAGAGTGGATTTAACTTTATATTGGTACAGGCCTGTAATTTTTTCTTTAGACCGAAGCAGAAAATTATTTGTATAGTTAATATCATCGGTTACCTCTACTGGCATGTCCAACGCAAATAACCAGTCTTTATGGTGTGGTTCTAAGGTAATTGTGTACGCTACTGCAGGTGCTGAAGAGCTTAAAAATGGCGCAGGGCTGAGGTTCTGTTTTCCTTTTTCCCAGGTTTGGCCATCAAAATACCATAACACAAGTGCTCGCCAGTAGAGCTGGTTCTGGTGTGGAACAATGTTTTCAAATTTAGCCCTGAAGGCAATCGCATTTGACTGAATTAAATTCGAAATATTACCCGGTGACATAGTGTCACTTAAACCGGTCGTTGCGGATTGCTGATCCTCTGGCAAACTCCATAATGGGCTGGATATACGAGGGAAAAGCACGAACATAATTAACATTAAAGGTAATGCCTGAAAAAGCATTTTAGTTGCGAGTTTTAATTTATAAACCTGTTCAATCGGTGCATCGTCCTGATTGATGCTGATCATGCTCATTACAAGCACTATTATACTCGCAAGCATGTAAAGAACCGTTGGAATACTTTGTGAAAACAGAAAATTGGTGACGATGATAAAAAAGCTTAATGCAATAAGTATCATGTAGTCACGGCGTGAGCGACTTTCATGTAATTTAACAGCGAGTAAAATTGAAAGTAATACTGAGCCAGCTGTTTTTCCAATCAGTGTGCCAAGGTAGATAAATGTACCTGTCATTGCAAAAATAGTAATGACTACGAGCAACCATTTTGGTATTAACCAGCCGGTTTGTTTAATGCAGATGATTCTCCATATAAATAAAGCCCCGATTAATATTATTGACCAGCCAGGGAATCGACCAAGGTGAGGGGCTATGACGAGTGAAAGTGAAAGAATTACCCAGAAAACAGGATGATGGCTAATGGTTTTTAAATCATTCATGACTTATTACCAAACAAAGCCAGGGCTTTTAAACAACGATGTTTATGTTGTAATCCATTTGACGGAGGAATTATTTCTCCCGGAATAGTTAAACCATATTTAAGACCGTGCTCGCTTGCATCTAATACCATGCGGCATAAAATTGACAGGCGCTTTTCAATATCAAGAGTTTCGCTGGTATTTACCCAGTTTATAGAAATTTCCTGTGACAGCTCAGTACTAAATAGTTTGGTTTGTAAATTGCCTGTTTTAGCAATGGATTTCCAGGCCATATGATTAGGCGAGTCCCCTGGCAGATATTCGCGTATGCCGCTAAAATCATCCACGCCGAGTTTATCATTATTCGTTTTTCCTGAGCTGTGGTCCCCGGCAAAACTTAAAGGGTAATGATGAGGGTCGGGGGCTGGATACACTAAACATCGACTTTTCAGATTGAGCCAGCTCCAGGCATGAAATAACCCTAGAGGGTATTCTGAAAATATTTTTATACGACCAATTTGAACGTATCCCCTGTGCTTAGCAGTAACAGGTAATTTACACTCTGTGCTCATTGAATTAATTAGATGAGCATGAATAGTCTGTGCAGGTTTATTGTGAGTGTTTTCGCAAAGCAATTGAATATTAGGGTGAATGCTTTGCACTGTCTGTTTTATGCTCAGAGGAAACAAAATTTGCTGACCAACAAATACAGATTCCGCTCTGCCAACTGTAATAATCAGTTTGTTAATGTTCTGATGGGTGTAAACCATTCCTAAAAAGCCAAGTGAGCCGAGCAGGAATGCGAGCATAAAACCTAAACTGTTTTCATAGTTTATTGCACCAAAAAGAATCAGTAGAAGTACTAGAAAAAAGACGACCCCGTGGCTGGTTGGTAAAATATAGAGTCGATGACGATTAATTTCTATCTGATGGCTGGCTTCAGCCTGTCTTTTAGCGGCAAAGTTCTGAATAAATTTTTCTGCAAAACGTGGCAGTAAAGGTAAACCTGCCGACATTAAACCGGTACCTGTTTAATCAGCATGATAATCAGGTCATCGATGCTTTTGTCCTGGTGTTCGGGGTGTATCTGTAATCTGTGTGCGGCAACAGACGGTAACACCTGTTGTATATCCTCAGGTAAAACATGATCACGGCCATGCAATAAAGCCCATGCACGTGCGCATTTCTGTAGCGCCAGCCCTGCTCTGGGTGATAGACCACTAATGAACCAGGGAGACAGGCGACTGCTGCGAATTATTGAAAGCATATAGTCTAGAATTGCCTGGGACATATGTATATGCTCAACGGATTTCTGAAGTGTGATGAGCTGCTCAGGTGTTATAGCCGCAGTTAATTGATCGATCAAATCGTGTCTATTACTACCCTTGAGTAGTTCCATTTCAGCCTGTTGATCTGGGTAGCCGATGGTTATTCGCATAAGAAAACGATCTAGTTGTGATTCGGGTAAGGGGAAGGTGCCAACCTGTTCCATCGGGTTTTGTGTGGCCACGACGAAAAAGGGCTGAGGTAACTGGCGTGTAATGCCGTCTTGAGTGACCTGTTTTTCTTCCATCGCTTCTAATAGTGCACTTTGTGTTTTTGGCGTAGACCTGTTTATTTCATCAGCCAGCAGTACCTGGGTAAAGACAGGGCCCTGATGAAAATTAAATGACTGTGTTTTATTGTCGTAAATAGACACACCTAATACATCTGCAGGTAACAGATCGCTGGTAAACTGGATTCGCTGAAAATGCAGGCCAAAAACTTTGGCTAAAGTCAGTGACAGTGTGGTTTTACCTACGCCTGGCAGGTCTTCAATTAATAAATGACCGCCAGCCAGCAGGCAGCTGAGAGCGAGCTGTATCTGGCGATTTTTCCCAAGAATAATTGTGGATATAGCGTTGGAGGTGCGTGTAAGTAATTGCTGTGTCTGTTGAGCTGTAACAGCTGAATCTTGTTCCATAATCTAATCTCAATATAACTATTTGCCTGGATGTGACTTTTTTGACCATATAAAACAGGCATAAAATATTAATATACCTGCTTTATGACATTATAGCTCTATAGAGATTCCATTAGAGGTAAAGAAGGCATCTGAATTAGCTCGATGATGGATAGCCGCTATGAATTAGCTCAATAATGTATGTATCAGGCTAATTATTGCTACTCCAGTAAAACCTGCAAATAGAACTTTATTGAATTTTTTATCTCTCGTGAATTGATTGCATGAGTTTTTGAGCGAGAGTCAGTAACGACCCTGAACAGTGGAACAAACATTATCACTCTAGGCGATGCTTGAAACAAATGATAAACATGCCTCTGCGGAAGCTTATGGGGGCGCTTTACAGGATATTATCCAACAAATATTAGATGATTTCTGGCTAAAAAATGATCACTTTTTATGTTCATTTTTCACTAAAGAAAACCTGATATCTGCCGATACAATATTTAGGTAGCTACGCAGGGTAAATATACAATGTACATGAGCCATCATCAGGCTGTGCAACAACAGGGTAGATATCATCAGCTTAATGGTGCTATCTTCAGTGATGTTAGCTTTGGCTTTATGCCAGCGTTTAAAAATTTGGTTGATCAGCAAATTCACCTTTCAACGGATTTGAATGGTGAGTTGTCAGTGATGCATTTGTTCGATGGTTTGCCAGAGCACTGGATTAATGAACGGGATAATCAGGGCAAAGCACTCACATTGAAATCAGAAATTATCGCCGGGTTTATGCGTAACGCCAGGTTTTATACTTTAAGTGAGATTATGCATAGTATTTGTGACTCTTGAATTCAAGTCGTTCGTCGTTCGTCATTCGTCTTTAGTCGTTCGTCAAAAGACCAAAGACTAACGACTAACGACGATCCTTTCCCCCCAGTCCTGTAAATCTACAAGAACCTGTTTCTTCGCCTGACTTAACTGATCATCCTGTAGCTTCTCAGCAATGATTTGATTATATTGCTTCATACTCAAGCTTTTTCCCGATTCGTCACCTGCAAATCTGACTTTTCTGTATTCATTCCACTGCGCTTTTTCAGCTTCAGTTAAGCTGTGAGGGTAGTTTCTGGCGCGATATCTGAATAACATTTCAGGAATACGCTTATCTTTAAAGTTAAACTCGGCAGTGACTAATTCATCTGCATTTAATTCACGAATCTGTTCCATGCGCTGCTTATCATCTGGGCTGAAAAAACCACCACTGTATAAGCTTTTATCGGGGTCAGCTTCAGCTTCAAATGGATTATGGCTATATATCTGATTTAATTTCTCAGTGATATCAGGCATGTTTTTTAATTGTTCAAGGTGTTTTAAGTGCAGTTCTCGATTTATGTTAGTTCGAGTTGCTGAGGCATCATCCAGCGTGCTTAGCGGAGCTATCACCGGGCATTTATTAATATGTACGGTTTTAAGCGCAATACGTTCTACACCTTCGGGTAATTCGTCTCGTGGGGTATAAAGGCGCTGAATGATTTCATCTGCTGATAGTTTGATTAAATCATCCGGTGAGTATCTTAAATCATAAGCAATAATGCCGTTTTTATTTGTAGGGTGCTGGCCAATGGGGTAGATCATGGCTGTGTTACAGATTTCGCTAGAGTACATGCCTGAGGTGTGCAGTACAGGCTCGGGTTTGTATAGATTCAGGAGTTTTGAAAGTTTCTGTTTGTTTTTATTTTCAAAAACAAAGTTAAATAGTTTGGGTTGTTTTTGTTTGATAAGTTTAGCAACAGCAATGGTTGCATGCACATCAGATAAGGCATCATGTGCTGCTTCGTGGCTTATATTGTTAGCTTTGGTAATAAGCTCGAGTCGGTTGCTGGCAATGCCATTTTCATCAACCGGCCAGTTTATGCCTTCAGGGCGCAGGGCACGAGTCACTCTCACCAGATCAATAATATCCCAGCGTGAACAACCGTTTTGCCATTCCCGGGCATAGGGGTCAAAGAAGTTACGGTATAAGCTGTATCGCGTGAACTCATCATCAAATCGAATATTATTAAAGCCGACCACACAGGTATTGGCAGTGGCAAACTCATGATGAATACGATCAATAAACTCAGCTTCGATTAAACCGGTTTGCAGAGTTGTCTGCGGTGTGATGCCTGTGACCAGGCAGGCTTCCGGGTTGGGTAATATGTCATCGGTTGCCTTGCAATATATGTCCACAGGTTCATCAATGATATTGAAATCCATATCAGTGCGTATGCCTGCAAACTGTGAGATGCGGTCGGTGCGTGGATCGATACCAAAGGTTTCGTAGTCATACCAGTAAAAGCTAGGTGAGTTCATTTTTGATTAGATATGTGTTTTCAGGAGTCCTGAGTTTGAAACCTGCAATTCAATGTGTCAAATACCTATTTACATGAAAGCCAGGCCGGGTGAGTTTTAATAAGCTGTAGCGCCTGATTCAGCAAGGTTTTCCCCGGCTCAGTTCTGGGCCATGTCGAAGCGCCGGATGGGTGGGGTAAGGGGATAATCTCGCATAATTGCTCATTAATCCTTACAGAATGTGTTTTACCAATGACTTCGGTGAGTTTATTGAATGGGATAAATTGTGAGATCGCCAACTTACCTACAGGAATAATGAGTTCGGGCTGTAGTATTTCAAGTTCAGTATTTAACCACTGGCTGCAGTTTTTGATTTCATCTTTAGTCGGCACTCTATCCCCTGTTTTCAGGCGAACGCCATTTTGAAATTTCCCTGGAAAACATCGGCAGATAGCCGACATATAAACCTGCTTTCTAAACCAGTGCTCTTCAAGACCTATCTGCTGAAACCAGCCAAACAGTGTTTTTCCTGCGGTCCAGGCAAAGGGTTTGTGAACTTCGATTTCTTTAAAACCAGGCGCCTGTCCAATCAGCATTACCGAAGAGGTGCATGCTTCACCATAAACCGGTGGGCCTTGCATATTTTTACATAATGAGCAGTCGCTAAGCGCTGACTGGTGCTGAATGAGTTGAAGTTGTTTATCCATCATCCGGCCTTTATAAGGTTAAAGGCCAGAAAAATCCAGAAATTTTTAGATTATGACAGTTTGTT
>Ga0316204_10008173_pt1 | contig 14745 bp, 5 predicted proteins | sample 6monrhotite_MG_2_FD_205661 | JGI IMG/M metagenome (GOLD analysis project Ga0316204, IMG submission 205661) | Microbial mat bacterial communities from mineral coupon in-situ incubated in ocean water Damariscotta River, Maine, United States -... | ecosystem: Environmental > Aquatic > Marine >...
GAAGAAACTAAAATTAAAAAGAGAAATGTTGAAGCCAGAGAAAGAATTCTAGAGCTAGAAAGAATTGAAGCCGATGCTGTTGCCAAGCAGGAAAGAGAAATTTCTTCAGTACGTGCCAGAGAATTGGCAGAGAAAGAAAAAATTGAAAGTGAAGAGCGTTTAAAATCTGAATCAGCCAGAATTGCCACGGAACAAGAAGTACTGGTAATGGAAGAAAACAAAATGCGTGAAGTTGAAGTGGCTACTAATAACCGTCTTAGAGCTGTGGCAATAGAAGAAGAGAAAGTAACAAAAGTTAGACAGTTAGAAATTGTTACCAGAGAACGAGAAGTGGCATTGCAAGAAATCAACAAGCAAAAAGACATAGAAGTGGAAAAGAAAAACATTGCAGATGTGGTTCGTGAGCGCATTTCAGTAGAAAAAACCGTGGCAGAACAAGAAGAGCAAATTAATGAACTGCGAGTTGTTGAAGAAGCTAGCCGCAATAAAAAGGCACAAGTCATCATGGCAGAGTCTTTGGCAGAACAAGAGCTGATTAAAGAAATTAAAGCAGCTGAAGCCCAAGAAACTACGGCTAAACATAGGGCGAACGAACGCATTACCTTGGCAGAAGCGGCACGTGAGTCAGCCTCAAAAGAAGCCGATGCAAAAATTCGTCTAGCCGAAGGTGTCAGAGAAGAAGTGGCTGCTTCAGGATTAGCTGAGGCTAAAGTTATTGAAGCTAAAGCTGTGGCTAATCAAAAGCAAGGTGAAGCCGAAGCTGCAATTATGACCAGTAAGTTCAAAGCAGAAGCCGCAGGTGCCGAAGAAATTGGTATGGCCAATGTTAGAGTTAAAGAGGCTGATGCTGAGGGCGAAGAACAACAAGCAATGGTTGCGGTTAATATTCAAGTGGCAGAAGCACAAGCCATTAAGGAACGTGGAGCTGCAGAAGCTGAAGTCATTGAACAACGTTATGCAGCAGAGGCCAAAGGTCTAAAAGAAAAATTTGCAGCTTTAGCTACAATGGATGACAAAGCCCGTGAACACGAAGAGTTCCGCATGGGTCTTGATATGTCTCATGTTGAAAACATGAAAGCCATTGATGCCAATACTGGTATCGCAGAAACCCAAGCCAAAGTATTGGCTGAAGCCTTAAAAGAAGCGAATATTGATATTGTCGGTGGAAACGGTGATTTTCTAGAGAAGTTCATGAGTTCATTATCCGTGGGTAAAGCCATAGATGGCGCCATTGGTAAAAGTGATGTATTGCAGGCAGCAGTGAGCAAGGTCATGAGTTTGGGAGCAGGGAAAGGTTTCGATAAAGATGCCGTGACTAAATTAATCAAAAAAATATCAAAGACTGATGAACAAGATTCAATCGATTCATAAGTCAGTTGAATGTTTAATAATGAAAGGGATCTGAGTTCAGTTTACCTGAACTCAGTTTGAAAGAGATTAATTTATAGATTTTATCAGGATAATATATGTCTGAAGTAAACAAAACAATTAACCAAGCCGTTGCTGATGGTGGATCGTATGATTTAATACGAAAACGACTTGAAGAACAAAATAAACAACTTGAAAAACAAATCGTCAAGCTTAACCAAATACGTGAAGAAGAATTTGGCAAAACAGTCTTAGATGTTATTGACCGAGTCAGGGTTCGTACTGAAAATAATTGCACCCCAAGAGACATTGTTCGCATTAATGGCTTATTGTTGTTCGGTTATAATGTTTTTATTGGTTTAAAAAAAGAAACCAAGATATCTGATGTATTCGCACTCTATAGTCTACATGAAACAGATGGGAAGTTTGAGGTTAAGGAAGAACCTCTTGAAGGTAGTTTTTTAGCAGATCCGTTATTCAATAAACAGTTTTTAGAACTCTATAGTTATTATAAAAAAGCCCATCTGATTCAATTAAGGGTGATTAATCAAAAAGTAATGGCCTCTTTTCAAATTGGTGAAAAGATAGGTGATATACGTGTTTTTCGGTGGGGAATTAATGCTCAAGGAGAAGTTAAATACATCGATGATAGAGGTGAGCGAGACATGGAGTTGCCACCGTCTTATGATTTTGAATGGCAAAAAACATCAAGAGAAAACTATGTTGAAGGAAAACATCCGCATGTCTCAATTTTAGATGAGGTATTTGTAGAAACAGTGGGTGGTGATTTGACCGTTAAAATAGAGGACAATACCGAAGATGGAGAGGGTATTTATCGCGAATCAGTGGCTGAACCTAACCAATCTCTAGATGATGCTGAAATTCATTACGCCAAAATCGATGCATTAATTATACTTAAAATTCTACCCTATAAAGAAGACAGTTGGCGTTATTTTGTCTATAACAGCAGAAACCATGAAGTGCTGCGAATAGATTCTATTGGTCACGCATGTGTTCAGTTACCTAATGATCATGGTATTATTTTTCCTGGAGGCTATTATCTCAAAAGCGGAGAGTCAAAGGTTTTTGATGAAAGTGACAGTGGTCTGAAATTTAAAAGAAAATGGTCTTCACCCAATGGTGAAGATGTTCTATATGTATTCTATGAACACATAGAAGGTAAGTTTGCTTTATACTCATACAACATGATTCGCAAAGAATTACAAAGTCCTATTTTTGGACATGGATACTCTTTGTTTGATAATGGTAAAATGATTATTTTTCGTTCAGAGTCAACTGAACCATCACGCATACATCCAATGCAAATTTGGCAAACACCTTATACCAGTGAAGAATTCAGCGCTTCTCAATCTAGTGAAAAATCGACATTATCGACTATTGGTAACGCAGAATTGGTGCAAGGAATATCTGAACTTTATGGAATCTCAAAATTAATCAGTGAGCAACAAGCCAGTGTTGTTGTTTATGAAGATCTCATTAAAAATATTCAGCGTGTTCAAGATGGATTTTATTGGTTAGAAAATGAAGAATTAGGGAGTTTTGACAAGCAGCTTAAATTGATTGGTAGCACATCTGAATTAGTATTAGATGAATTTGAAAAAGTCACCGCCATTAATAAAGAATCATCCAAGTTACTCAAGCAAGCCAAGGATGAATTAAGTCAATTATTGCGTGAGATTAAAGTATCCAACTGGGATACGCCCAGACCTTTTGTTGATGCTTTACTTAAACTTAAAAGACACAAAGGCCATTTACTGTCTTTACGTGAATACCGTTATATCGATCTAACAGTATTAGATGAATTGAGCACTCAAGTTGACCAAGAAATTGAAAATTTTGGTAAAAAGACTGTGATATTTTTATCAAAAAAAGAGGCCATGCAACATTATGAGCAAGTAGTCGAATCTGTACATGACAAAATAGCAAAAATCAAAACAGTTAAAGACCTGAAGCCATTGACTGTTGAGCTGGATGACATGAGCTTAGGTTTGGATGCCCTTTCAGAGGTTATTAATGGACTTGATATAGATGACACACTCCAAAAAACAGCCATCTTAGAATCTGTATCTGTAATATATAGCCGCATCAACCAAACCAAAGCACACGCTAAACTGACCATTAAAGAACTATCTGCTACCGAGTCTGTGGCAGAGTTTGGAGCGCAATTAGCGGTATTGTCTCAAAGTATCACAAGTGGCGTTGCATTGGCCAATACCCCAGATGGATGTGACGACCAATTAGCGCGATTACTGGTACAATTGGAAGAATTGGAAAGTAATTTTAGTGACAACGAGGTCTTTCTAGATCAGATACTCACCAAACGTGATGAATTACACGAAACATTTGAAAATAAAAAACAAGCATTAATAGAGCAACGCCAACGAAAAGCTGAAAATGTTCAATCGGCTGCCAATCGGGTCTTAAAAAGCATTGAAAGACGGTCATTAAAGTTCACAGACAGCGATCAGTTAAATACTTATTACTCCTCTGACCCAATGGTACACAAAGTTGCAGAATTGGTCACTCAGTTACGTGCGTTAGATGACAATGTTAAAGCCGATGATATTGAAGCGAAATTAAAAGGTGTACGTGAACAGGCGATTCGCAGTTTGCGTGATAAAAAAGATATTTTTGAAGACGGCGGTAACGCCATTAACTTGGGTAAACATAAATTCAGTGTTAATACTCAAGCATTAGATTTAACCATTCTACCTAAAAATGAAAAACTGGTTTTTCATCTATCAGGTACTGAATATTATGAAGCTGTTGATAATGAAATATTGCATGAATACAAAGCATTTTGGCAACAAACAATTAGCTCTGAAAATAAAGAAATATACAGGGCGGAATATTTGGCTTACTCAATATTTAATGATGGGCTGATGGGAAAAAATGGATTAAATATCTCTGATTTAAAACAGCTGACAAAAGACGAGTTGACTCAATCAGTCAAGCACTACGCCAATCCAAGATATCAAGAAGGTTATGAAAAAGGTGTTCACGATCATGATGCTGTAAAAATACTACAAGTCTTATTTGATATACACCAGACATCTGCTTTATTAATGTTTAATGCTAACGCAAGGGCTTTGGCCAACTATTTTTGGTTGTATAGCACTGATAACAAACAAAAGGCATATTTCACAAACCAAGCATACACAGCACAAAAAATTGTTAATGCCTTTGGAAGTCGAGAGATGTGCGATGATTTATATGAAGTATTTAAACAAGCGATCAGTGATTTTTATCAAGAGCTAAATATGGTTGTCACTGACCAACAATTAATAACTTCTGCAGAATATCTTTATGCTTATTTGGCAAAAGGTGAAACTCCTGGAAAAATACAAGTCTCTAGAGCAGCCCAGAATTTGAATGACCTTTTGGTGACTTATCTTGAATCTACTTTTGAATATAAAACCTTACAATCAAGATTGACAGAACTAAAGGACTCACCAAACAAACAATGGCAATTAGTAGGTTATTGGTTAACAGGTTATATCAGTCAACATGTGGCCAAGCCCGATCAACAGAAAATGCGCCGTTACTTGAGTGAAGCGATTGTCATCATGTTATGTGGCAAAAATAAGGTTTTCTCAGATCAACCTGTATCATTACATTGTGAAGTGGATCAGTTATTGGGTGAACACACCAATGTATCTGATAGGAAATTGGTTTTTGAATTTGATGAGTTTATTCAAAGGTTAAGTGATTACCATGAAAAACAAAAACCGCAATACCAAGAATACCGCGATATCAAACAACAAGTGATGCAGCAACAGAAAAGCATTATGGCACTAGAAAGTTTCAAAGCCAGACCATTGGCATCTTTTGTGCGTAACAAGCTCATCAATGAATCATATTTACCGATTCTTGGTGATAATTTGGCCAAACAAATGGGTGCTTTAGGGCAAAATAAACGCAGTGACCTCATGGGTTTGTTAATGCTAATTTCACCACCCGGTTATGGTAAAACAACCCTAATGGAATATGTGGCAAATAGACTCGGTTTGAATTTCATGAAAATCAATTGTCCTTCATTGGGTCATGATGTGAAATCACTGGACCCAGCCAATGCGCCTAATGCCACAGCTAAACAAGAATTAGAAAAGCTCAATTTAGCTTTAGAAATGGGCAATAATGTCATGTTGTACTTGGATGATATTCAACACACACATGCCGAGTTTCTACAGAAATTTATTTCCTTATGTGATGGTACCAGAAAAATTGAAGGAGTCTGGAAAGGCCAGAGTAAGACTTATGATTTAAGAGGTAAAAAATTCTGCGTGATTATGGCAGGTAATCCCTATACAGAATCAGGCGAAGTTTTCCAAGTTCCTGACATGTTAGCCAACCGTGCAGATGTATACAATTTGGGAGATGTACTCAGTGGTCAAGAAGATATTTTTGCCATGAGTTATATAGAAAATTCATTGACATCAAATGCAGTATTAGCACCATTGGCTCTAAGAGATTTAAATGACTTGTATTTATTGATGGATAAAGCTAAAGGCAAAGAAGTGGCAACAACTGATTTGTCTCATAGTTATGCCACCAGTGAAATAAGCGAAATTACAACTGTATTACAACGGCTTTTTACCATACAGTCGGTAATTTTAAAAGTCAATCAAGCCTACATTCAATCAGCAGCTATGGATGACCGTTATAGAGAAGAGCCTCCTTTTAAATTACAGGGCAGTTATCGCAATATGAATAAGTTGGCTGAAAAAGTTGTGGCTATCATGGATGACAGAGAGTTAGAAGCTGTCATTGATGACCATTATGTCGGAGAAGCGCAATTATTAACAACGGGTGCTGAAGCCAATTTATTAAAGTTAAGGGACATCAGAGGTCAATTGACCGAAGAAGAAAACCAACGTTGGGCAATGATTAAATCAGAATTCAAAATACGCAATGCACTGGCAGGAGATGATGCAGATGGAGCCACCAAAGTGGCTAGTCAAATTGCAGGTTTAAAAAATTCTTTAAGTGATTTAGGTGCTTTAATTGTTCACCGAAACCAACAGTCATCTGATCAAAGTAAACAAGATTTAAATGCCCTAACTAAGCAAATGTCAGATGCCATAAAAGACTTGAGCCTAGAAGTTTCTGTCACCAATGAACCTTTGCCAGGACTCGATGCTGCTTTGGTCTCATTATCAGAAACAATGGAAACCTCTTTTATTCCTATAGTTGTGACCATGAATAAAAAACTCAGTATTAATAATGAAGTGCTTGAACAAGTCACAGAATTGACCAAAAAAATTAGAAGTTTGGGTGAAAGAAAAACTAAAAAAACTGTTAAAAAAGTGAGTAGTAGATCGACTAAGACAAAATCACAACCCAATAAGAGTGAAAATTAGATAACTGATTGATCAGAAAATCGAGAATATTAGATATCTTTGCTATGAAAAATTAATAATAGACCTAGGCTACATAATTGCCTTTTGATTTTCTGATATTCACGGCCACAACCTTATACTCAGGACACATGGCTTCGGCATCGTGTTCATCTGATGTCAGGTTGTTAACCATTATTTCTGGAAAGTGAAAAGTAGTGCTCATGACACCAGGTTTTACTTCATCAGTGATATGCGCTTTTATATCAATTTTTCCACGATCTGAAATAACACAGACAGAGTCATTTTGATTAATGAAATTATTTTGAGCATCTTCAGGGTTAATCAATATCACATCTTCAGTTAACAATTCAACATTAGAAGTGCGCCGAGTCATGGCCCCACAGTTATAGTGCTCTAACTTACGGTTAGTGGTTAGGATGTAAGGAAACTTTTGACTGTGTTTAATGATTTCATTGGATTCATGAAAGTCATGAAAATGAAATTGTCCTTTGCCTAAAGTAAATTCATCGGTGTGCATGATAGTGGTTTGAGTACCATCTTTAGCCACAGGCCATTGCATGCCATTTTCGCCCAATCTGTGCCATGAAATACCCGCAAAGAATGGCACAATCTGTGAGATTTCATCTAATACCCAATCAGGGTGATAGTCTTTTTGATGAGCATGACCTAGTTTTTCACCCATCTTGTTCATAATATCAACGACTATTTGACCATCAGGTTTTGTACCAGGTAATGGTTCAATGACTTGATTGACCGCTTGAACTCGGCGTTCACCGTTGGTAAATGTGCCTGACTTCTCAAAAAATGAACTAGCGGGTAATATGACATCTGCCATCTTAGCCGTTTCAGTCATAAACAGTTCTTGAACCACTAATAGCTCCAAGCTATCCAATGCACGTATGACTTTTTGAGTATTTGGGTCAGTTTGCACCACATCTTCACCAATAATCCACATGGCCTTAAGATCTTTATCAATGGCCGCATCAAACATTTCAGGAATTTTCAATCCTTTGGTAATGGGTGTTTCTACTCCATAATGTTGTGTGTAAGTTTGTTGCCACTTTTCATCATAACTGGACATATAACCCGCACCTTGATGAGGTTGAGCCCCCATATCTGCAGCACCTTGTACATTGTTTTGACCACGTAATGGGTTAACGCCCACCCCTTTGCGACCAATATTTCCTGTAATCATGGCTAATTCAGCAATTTGCATCACCGTAATGGTACCTTGTGAATGTTCAGTGACTCCCAAACCATGAAAGCTCATGGCATTTTCTGATTGGGCATAGGCAATAGCAGCCGCTTCTGCTTGTTGTTTATCAACCCCTGTTATCTTTTCTAATTCATCTATGTCTAATTGCATCACAGAATTCTCAAAATCTTTAAAACCTTGTGTTCTTTCATCAATAAATTCTTCAGCCACTAAGTCATTTTTTATGATGTAATAAAAAAGCATATTTAGCATAGCCACATTAGTACCAGGTCTTGGTGCAAGGTGATGACTGGCATATTCCGCCAATTCAATTCTGCGTGGATCTATGACTATGGTTGTGCCACCTTTCATGGCAAACTGTTTTAATTTGGCGCCGGTCACTGGATGGGCATCGGTTGGATTAGCTCCAATGACTAATATACATTGGGTGTGTTCTAAATCAGCAATTGAATTGGTTGCCGCACCCGTACCAAAAGTCTTTTGCATGCCTAAGGCTGTAGGAGAATGACAAACGCGGGCACAACAATCGATATTATTTGTGCCTATTGTGGTGCGCATGAATTTTTGCATTAAATAATTTTCTTCGTTTGTACAACGAGCAGAGCTTATACCAGCAATACTATCAACACCAAAATCAACTTTTAGTAGTTCTAACTTCTTAGCAATAAAATCATAAGCTTGATCCCAACTGGATTCCACTAATTCACCATTTTTACGTATTAATGGTGTGCGCAATCTTTCTTCATGATTATAAAACCCAAAGGCATAACGGCCTTTTAAACAGGTATGTCCTTGATTAACCTCTGCATCACTAGATGCTTGGATACTTAATATTTTATTGTTTCTTGTAGCGACTTCTAAATTACAGCCCACGCCGCAATAAGTGCAAATGGTCTGAGTTTTTTGAGTGGCTTGTACAGACTTAGATTGAAAGATATCTGAAATTGCAGAAGTAGGACAGGCTTGAGCACAGGCTCCACAACTGACACAATCAGAATCCATAAATGATTGTTCATCTCCCTTAATAATATGGCTATCAAAGCCACGTCCATGCATATTCAAAACAAATTCTCCTTGCACTTCATCACAAGCACGCACACAGCGATAGCAGTTGATGCATTTCGATAATTCAGAAGTCATATATGAGTGACTTAGATCTTTTTCATAATGTCTGTGGTTAGCTCCTGATGGATAACGTACATCTGTGATACCCACACTGGCAGCCACTGTTTGTAGTTCACAATTATTATTCACTTCGCAAGTTAAACACTCCAATGGATGATCTGTGAGAACCAGCTCTATGATGTTTTTTCGCAGTTTTTGAATGTTTTCACTGTCTGTGTAGATATACATGCCTTCAGTAACTGGTGTATGGCATGAGGCAAGGGCTTTTGTTTTACCGTTTTCTTTTAGTGCTACATCAACACTACACACTCGACACGAGCCAAAAGCTTCAAGTTGTGGTGCATCACATAAAGTAGGAATCTCTAGGTTGTTTCTTTTTGAAAAATTTAAAATGCTTTCTCCGTCATTAAATTCATATGGAATGTTATTGATATAGGCAATCATAAGAGTTTAATGCTGTTTGGAGATTAGACTATTGTATTAAATTTTATATAACTTATCTTGTAAATTAATAAATATTATTAAGAAATCTTAAGCAAATATTGATAACACTTAAGTATTTAATTGAGTTTATACCTTTTTTCATAAATGTTTTATAGCTTACATAGAAATTAGATTGCAAAACATTAAATATAATTTCACCAAAAGTCTTGCAAATGAATATTCAATATAATATATTAGCGCTTTTATATAAGCGCTAATATATTATGTCGAATGCATCAATCGTTTGGGGAAATTTTGCTTTAGGTAGCCGATTAAAATTATTACATGAAAATTTAAATAGAGATATAGATCAATTTTATGTTGATAGTAACATTGAATTTAAGACACGCTATTATCCGGTTTTTCATTTATTGTCATACAAACATAACCAAACCATAAAGTCATTAGCTTTACAAGCGGGTTACAGTCATTCAGCGATGAGTCAAACTATAAAATCTATGTCAAGTTTAGATTATGTGTGTTTGGAGGTTGGGGCTGATGCCCGAGAAAGGATAGTAAAAATAACCGAAACAGGTAGAGACATATTACACATAGTGCAAGATATTTGGTTAAAGATTAATCAAGTCAATCAACAGTTTATAAATGAATCTAATGTAAATTTTTTTGATGCATTAGAGCAATTAGAGTCATCTTTAGATAATGAAAGTATGCATCAAAGGTTGACAAACTTATATAAACAAAATAAATAATTAAATAAAGAGATATTAAAAATGTTTAAATTAATACAACTACTTTTCGTTCTTCTATTTTTGATTAATGTCACCACTCCATCAAGTAGTCAATCCAGTTATTTAACGGAAATGGAAAAAGAAAAATTGCTGAGTTTGATTAAAGAAAATATAGAAAAACGTTATGTCTATAAAGATAAATCTGCCTTAATAAATAATGAACTAACAAAATTAAGTCAAACTGAAAAATATAAACAATCAAATAAACCAGCCATTGTTTCAAGTTTATTAACTGAGGTACTACAAAGTTATGATGGTCATTTTAATGTAACTTGGGTGGACCCCACAGCAATTAAAAAAGATAAAATAGAAAGGGAATCATGGAACCAAAGAAGCCAAAGAAGTAATTATGGATTTAGAAAAGTAGAAAGTTTATTTGGAAACATTGGTTATATTGACTTACGATTTTTTGATGGCAGTGAAAATGCTAAACTTATGGCTGATAATATTATTAAGACTCTTGCAAATTCGCAAGCAGTGATTATTGATTTGAGTCAAAATGGAGGGGGCAGCCCACAAATGGTACAACACTTGTCTAGTTATTTCTTTTCAAAGGAAAAGCCGGTACACTTAAATAGTCTTTATTGGAGAGAGTCTGAACAAACTGTTGAGTTTTGGACAAAGACGGATCTGGATTCTCAGTATATGCCGGAAATACCTTTATACGTTATAACCAGTGCCAGAACAGGATCGGCGGCTGAAGAATTTGCCTATAATATGCAAACTCAAAAACGGGCAACACTTATTGGAAATACCACTGCTGGAGGAGCCAACCCAGGAGGAACAATTCCTTTAATAAATAATTTTGAGATGTTTATTTCAACAGGCGCGGCAGTGAATCCAATCACAAAAACAAATTGGGAAAAAGTTGGTGTTGTGCCTGAGATTAAAGTTAAGCAAGAAAATGCCTTGAATACGGCCTATAAAATGGCCCTAAATACTGTCATGGAAAATACTCAAAACAAATGGCAAAAGAAAGAAATTAGGTGGCACCTGGAAACACTTGATTCAATAAACAAGCCATTTAAAATAGAGCATAATGAATTGAAAAAATATGCTGGTCGATATGAAAATAGAGAAATTGTCTTTCAAAATAAAGAAATTTTTTATCAGCGTGGTAGAAGATCAATGAAGCAATTAATTCCCTTGTCGAAAGATTTATTTGCATTGGCTTCAGACTCCATGCAAAGTAATAGAATTAGGTTTAATCGAGATAAATCATCAGAGAATATAGTCTCATTTGATTTATTGTCATCAAACGGACAAGAAAATTCCTATACCAAAAGTGACACATGAAGTATGAAGTTTAATGTTTAAGAATTAATATTTACATTTTTATTTCTAAAAAGTATAAAATAACAATAGGCAATCGGTGATCTCGTTAACACTGTGTTCATTCATGAAAGGGGAATCTACAATGGTCAATAAAGAAATATTAGAGATAGAACAACAAATTTTTGAATTAAACCTTAAATTGGGTGAATTACAAAAAGCAAATAGTTCAAATCAAGCAATTAAAAATTATAGTTTTGATACACAAAATGGTTCAATATCACTGTTAGAATTATTTGCAGATAACGATAAATTATTAATGATTCATAATATGGGTCAAGGTTGTCGTTACTGTACTTTATGGGCGGATGGTTTTAATGGTTTTGTACCGCACCTTGAATCTGTTATGTCTGTGGCTTTAGTTTCCAAAGATTCACCTGAAATTCAAAGAAAGTTTGCCAACTCCAGAGGTTGGCGCTTTCAATTAGCCTCACATTCAGGTGGTGATTACATACAAGAACAAACAGTACAAAAAGATCAAAAAAACATGCCCGGTGCAGTAGTCTATGAACGCAATGGCGATGAAATTTATCGCAAAAATTCCAGCGTCTTTGGCCCTGGAGATTTATATTGCTCCATGTGGAGTTTGCTTGGCTTAGCAGGCATAAGTGATGGAGATTGGACCCCTCAATATAACTATTGGCAAAGACCCAAGAAAATGGACGATGGTGGTGAAAACTTACTTTTAGATTGAGATTATAAAGAGCTCAGCAAAACAATGATAACGAATAAAAAATGATCAAATCCAGTATTTAATCGTTTAAAACCTTTGAATTTTCTAATTAACACTCTGCTTTTACTCTTTTTTCTTTCTTCAAGTAATTATACAAAGATCTCATAGTATAATCATCCAGTTATTATAAAACCTTTAAATACGGACATTTTAAATCCCATGACCCCATTCAAAACCCGCTTGTTACTCATATTGTTGACCCTTGTTTCTTTTAATACCCATGCAGCACTAAGCGATCATTTTGTCACTACTTGGAAAACTGATAATCCAGGTTCATCCAATGATACATCAATAACAATTTTTACAAATCCATTTTATACATACGCCTATGATGTAGATTGGGATAATGATGGTATTTTTGATGAAATTGGAATTACAGGGAATGTAACACATGATTTTGGTTCCTCTGGAACTAAAACAATAAGAATATCAGGTTTATTTCCAGCAATTCGAGTTGGAACTGAAAGTGAGAAAATTATTTCAATTGATCAGTGGGGCACAAATACTTGGCAAAGTATGGATGAAGCATTTAAATTCGCGTCAAATCTTATCAATAACGCTTTTGATACTCCTAATTTGTCAAGTTGTACTAATATGTCATGGATGTTCAATGGTGCAAGTTCAATTGGAGCAGCTTCAGAAACGTCTAATTGGGTATGGGGTACAAGTAATATTATTTCTATGACAGGTATGTTTAAAGAAGCAACATCATTTAATCAAGCTATTAGTAGCTGGAATACCAGTAATGTTCTGAGTATGAATGAAATGTTTCATTATGCCATTAAGTTCAATCAAAATATTGGTAATTGGGATACCATTAAAGTTGAAGACATGAGTAAAATGTTCTTTGGATCAAGTGCTTTTAATCAAGATATAGGAAGATGGGATACAAGAAATGTAATCTCGATGGGAGAAATGTTTTTTAGAGCGAGGTCATTTAATCAAGATATTGGCAATTGGAATACAAATAATGTAACTGATATGAGCTTTATATTCTCTGGAGCTACATCATTTGATCAAGATTTAAGCAGTTGGGATATTGAGAGTAATACTAATTTTAGTGGTATGTTTGCTGGTACAAGTCTCTCAATTGCAAACTATGATGCCCTGTTAATTGAGTGGAATACTCAAAACATACTGTCAAATAGAATATTCTATGCTGCTCCATCGATATATTGTTCCCATGCCGCACGTATAGCTCATGATAATATGGTTAATAATTTGGGTTGGACAATTACTGATGGAGGAGCTTGTGATGATACATTGAATATTCTGACTACTGTTATTATATTTGATGAAAACAGAGTACTACCTTATCAAATAGAATTTTCCGATCCAGGAAATGACATGCCAAATTTTGAATTGTCAGGTGGAGATGATATAGGATTATTTTCACTAGATCCAAATACCGGTGAACTTTCATTTACCAACCCTCCAGACTTTGAGGACCCAACAGATGTGGATATGGATAACATTTATCTTGTCGAAGTTACTGCTACAGATGATGGCATGCCCATAGAAACAGATATACAGCTAATAAAAATTTATATCAATAATATCAATGAGAATCTAGCCTCTGAGCATTTTGTCACAACTTGGAATACAGATAGCATTAGTATTGAAACTTATTCAAGTCCTATTCCAGATATTGAAATTATTTACGATTACAATGTTGATTGGGATAATGATGGGATATTTGATGAATTTAATATAACAGGTGATATTACGCATAATTTTAGTACTAACACACTACATACAATTCGTATTTCTGGGGATTTTCCCATTTTATCCTTTAGTAATAAAGATGATATTTTATCTGTTGATCAGTGGGGTAGTAATCCATGGGAATCTATGAATTATATGTTTTCAGATGCGAATAACTTAATTCTCAAATCACAAGATACACCTAATATTTTAAATACAAGGCAAATAGTTGGTGTTTTTAAGGGAGCATCATCTGTGGGAAGTAGTTCTGATTCAGGAAATTGGAACTGGGAAACTAGTAATATTACTGATATGTCGTATATGTTTAAAGATGCAGATTTATTCAATAAAAATATAGGTAACTGGAATACCCACAATGTTATATATATGACTGGTTTATTTCAAAGTGCTGATTCATTCAATAAAAAACTTGGCAATTGGGACACCAGTAATGTCAAAAATATGGATGAAATGTTTAGTTATGCTGTTTCATTCAATAAAGAATTTGATAATTGGGATACAAGAAGTGTTGAAAGCATGAATAGTATGTTTGCTGGAGCTACTTCTTTTAATCAATATATTGGTAGTTGGAATACAAGTAATGTGAGAAAGATGGTACTAATGTTTTCTTTAGCGAGATCATTTAATCAAGAT
>Ga0316204_10008174_pt1 | contig 14735 bp, 9 predicted proteins | sample 6monrhotite_MG_2_FD_205661 | JGI IMG/M metagenome (GOLD analysis project Ga0316204, IMG submission 205661) | Microbial mat bacterial communities from mineral coupon in-situ incubated in ocean water Damariscotta River, Maine, United States -... | ecosystem: Environmental > Aquatic > Marine >...
GTGGTGTTAAGCCAGCCATCATGCCCGCATAATAAACAGTAATTAGATTGAAATAGGGGAAGGTGTATCTACACCTTCCCCTATCGCTTTACAGATTAGATGACCTACGGTTTAGCAGACGGTTAAAGCCCTGCGCAGCTGTGTTTTATAGACTGCTTTTTTCACTTAAAGCGCCATCACTGGTGACTTCCGTTCTCCTGAGCGAATTTCAACAAGCTGCTAGCAATACGTTACAATAAGCGCCTCAGCTCAAGCACTCGATTTGGGCTTTTTGTTAACGAGGTATCGTTCCCCATGGATGAGATGAATCCCCGCCAGCGCAAAGCGGTGCTGCATCTTGATAGCCCCTTGCTGGTACTCGCGGGTGCGGGTAGCGGCAAGACACGCGTAATTACCCAAAAAATTGCCTATCTCGTGCAAGAGTGCGGCATCTCACCCAAAAATATCGCCGCCGTCACCTTTACCAATAAAGCTGCACGGGAAATGAAAAATCGTGTTGCCAAGCTCCTAAAAGGGCGAGAAGGCCATGGCCTAAAAGTCTCTACTTTCCATACCATGGGGCTGAATATTATTCGAGGCGAGCTAGAGACCTTGGGCTACAAACCCGGTTTCACGATTCTCGATGCTCAAGACGCGGCCTCCTTGTTAAAAGAATTACTAAGGCGTGATTACGGCGACGACGGCGGTATCGTCGAACAAGCCCAATGGCAGATCTCCAAATGGAAAAGTGGGCTCATGAGCCCCGAAGAAGCACAAGTGGCAGCGACAGGCGACGCAGCCATGGTGCCTATTGCTCAACTTTACAGCCATTATCAGCGTGCGCTCAAAGCCTATAACGCCGTTGATTTTGATGACCTGATTTTACTTCCGACCCGTTTGTTCCAAGACAATTTGGACGTGCGGGAAAAGTGGCAGAATAAAATTCGCTACCTGCTGGTCGATGAATATCAAGACACCAACTCCAGCCAGTATCAGTTAATCAAATTAATCGCTGGTGCGCGCGGTGCCTTCACCGTGGTAGGCGACGACGATCAGTCCATTTACGCCTGGCGGGGTGCAGAGCCAGAAAACTTGCTGCATTTGCGCACCGATTACCCCAATCTTACCGTCGTAAAACTCGAACAAAACTACCGTTCCACCAGCCGAATACTCAAAGTCGCCAACGAACTGATCAAAAACAATAGCCATATTTTTGAGAAAACGCTCTGGTCTGATATCGGTTACGGCGACCCGATCAAAGTCATTCGTGTAAAAAATGACGAGCACGAAGCCGAACAAGTCGTATCAGAAATCATTAGCCACCGCTTTCAAAAACAAACCAACTACAGCGACTACGCCATTCTCTATCGAGGCAATCATCAATCGCGTTTGTTAGAAAAAGCTCTGCGCGAGCAACGGGTACCGTATTACCTCAGTGGCGGTAGCTCGTTTTTCTCGCACGTCGAAGTTAAAGACATGATGGCCTACCTGCGCCTCATCGTGAATCAAGACGACGATGCCGCTTTTTTGCGCGTAGTGAATACCCCGCGGCGCGAGATCGGGCCAACCACACTGGAGAAACTCGGCAACTACGCCAACGAACGAAAAACTACACTCTTTGCTGCCAGCTTTGAAATGGGCGTGGAGCAATTCTTGTCAGAACGTGCCGTAGTACGATTGCGGCGTTTTACCGAATGGCTAGTGGATATTTCTGACCGAGCCAAACGCTCTGATCCCATTGATGTGCTCAAAGACATGATTCGAGAAATTAACTACGAGTCCTGGCTCAACGAGAGCAGCAAAGATCCCAAGCAAGCCGAAAAACGCATGGCTAATGTTTGGGAAATGGTTGAGTGGATGAAACGCCTCAACGAACAAGAGGACGCCAAAGAAACCATGGGCGAGTTGGTGAGCCACATGTCACTAATGGACATGCTCGAGCGCCAAGAAGACGAAGATGACAGCGACACCGTGCGCCTCATGACCCTACACGCCTCAAAAGGCCTAGAGTTCCCCCACGTCTTTCTTATCGGCATGGAAGAAGAAATTCTCCCCCATCGCACCTCCATCGAAGAAGACAACATCGAAGAAGAGCGCCGCCTCGCCTACGTCGGCATCACACGGGCCCAACGTACCCTCACCATGACCCTCTGCACCAAACGCAAACGGGCTGGCGAAGTCGTTGAAATCGAACCTAGTCGCTTCCTCGATGAACTCCCGGCTGACGATTTAGAATGGAGCGGCATTGGCAAACAAGTCGACCCTGAACAATCCAAACAAAAAGGCCAAGCTCACCTCGCCAATCTCAGAGGCCTACTCGGTAACAAATAAGTCGGCATAGATGGACGACAGCCCCTATAAACGGTATCCTATGCGACCTTGTTTCTCGCACGACCGCTCAACGCAACGGTGCTCCTGGGACGAACTCACAAGGCTCCCCCGGCACAGGTCCACACCTCGACCTAAGAGAAACAAGATCTAATTAAAATGCGCCCGTAGCTCAGCTGGATAGAGCGCCGCCCTCCGGAGGCGGAGGTCAGGGGTTCGAATCCCTTCGGGCGCACCATATTAATTTACCTCTTTGGGACACAATGGGATGCTCAGAATCATCTGGGACAATTCTTGTTGTTTGTAATGGGGGTAATCATGGCAACACTCACCAAGCGTGGCGACGGCCAGTGGCAGGCAAAGGTTCGCAACAAGGGCTAGCCTGTTCAATCCCCCTTATCCAATTAAGCTATTCAAAACCAAAGCGATGGCGGAGCAATGGGCTCGCAACGCCAAACCCGAAATGGATCGAGGCGTGTTCCTCTCTACCCCTATTGCTGAAACAACCACGCTTACCGAACTCATTGATCGTTATCTCGTAGAAGTTGCCCCTACCAAAAAATCTGAAGCGGATATTCGAGTGCGGGGCAAGCTACTCAAAAACAAACTGGGCGATCGCGTGCTCGCCGCAATTACGCCTCTTACAGTAAAAGAGTTTCGTGAAGAACGCCTGGAAACGGTCAAGGGTGATACGGTACGCAAAGAAATGTCTTTACTGGGTCGGATCTTAAAACTTGCCCAGCAGGAGTGGGATATCTATCTGCCCCGAGATAATCCCGTGGAATCAGTAGCTATGCCACCGAAAGGAAAAGGCCGTGACCGTCGCTTGGAGCCAGGCGAGGAAAAGAAATTACTCGATCAAGCTAAAGAGTACGGTGGTTTTATTGAAGACATTATTATCCTTGCATTGGAAACAGGTGCTCGCTGTGGTGAGATAGCCAACCTCCAATGGGCAAATATTAACTTCAATAAACGTACCGTAATTTTGCGGGATACCAAGAATACCGATGATCGTGAAATACCGCTTTCATCCAAAGCGATTGAAGTGATCAAGCGACAGCCACGCCATATTACAGGCTTTGTTTTCCCCATATGGGGAGACTCTATTACCAAAGCCTTTGGCCGTGTATGTAAGAATGCAGATATAACCGATCTCCGCTTCCATGATCTACGCCACGAAGCCATCAGCCGTTTCTTTGAAAAGGGTTTCGAGACCATGGAAGTGTCAGCGATTACCGGCCACAAAGATTTAGCCATGCTCAAGCGTTATACCCATCTCAAGGCAGAGGATCTGGCTAAAAAGCTGGGTTGATGAAGAGATGCCAGGCTGGAGTGCTAATCTGCCACGTTATTTGGTTGGTCTGTGAATAGCCCTGCTCTTTCACAGCCTTTTAGAAGTGCTGCCTTCAAGAAATTAGCTTCAATCCATGGCGAGTCTTCTGACCATGAAATTTGTGCTTGTAGAACCTCTTGCGCAGATTTTTCATAGTTCTCGCTCTCTCTGAGTACCTGATTAATCCAGTACTCTGCTCCTTGAGTAGAGCAGCATCGAGCTAAATAGCGTTGGTGTACGCTAAATAGGTCGTCCCAAGTTTCAACCATATCCTGGGAGGTTCCAGAGTGGAGACTTAGGTCGAGTTTATCCGATGTAGGCTGCTCCCAGTTTTTATCTAATAAGGTGATTGATACATCGATATCTGGTGAGGCGGTTGAGAAAGGATAGAAGGCTCTTCTTCGATTTTGCTGTTGGTCATGTAGTGGATCTTTATCTGCTTTGTTACCGGTATTGCACTTGCTACATATAGGGCAAAGGTTTTTCAGGTTAACCGAATTGAATGGGTATTTGCTTTTTGGCAGGTAATGGTCAAAAGCCTCACGTGTAGGATCAAGCTCGTTATCGATGGGTTGAATGCCGCAGAACGGGCAAACCCCTTGATTATTGGTGCGGACAAAATCATTGTAATAAGAGGCTAAATCAGTCCCAATGGCCTCTTTAACGAAAGCTAATACCCAGAAGCCAGATGAGTAAAGATTTTTGTAGAACGCTTTTAGTCGTTCATTGAGAGTGGACATCTCAGGGCTCAAATCGAAATATCGGACGGGTCGGTGATCTGTATCACCAGCGCAGAGTGCCTCAATAGTATTGTTGTCCTGAAAATAACGGTGATACTCATTAATTGCTTTCGTATCGAGTTTGCCAAACTCGATGTAGATCTCATTTACCGAGCAATAAAACCACTTTCCCGCGCCATCTTGGAGTGAGTCAGCCAGATCACGTCTATAGAGTTCATCCATGATGGTATGAAGTGCTTCATTAGGCTCAAACAGGTGCATTCCGTACTCTGCTGTAGGAGCCTTACACCACACTTTATGGAAAATGAAGTCAATAAACTCCTGCATCTTTTCCATGTTGTGCGGCACCGGCTGGTAGGTAAACAGCATCAGCCTTGTTCCTTCATGCTATCGAGCACAGCCTTAATCAGCAGCACCTTCTCCACAGAGTCACCCAGTTGATGGTTAAGCTCATCAATAATCTGTCGCTTATCCTCACCTCGCTCAAAGCGCTGTCGCAGCGCTTCAAGTATCGCCTGGGCATGGCCGCCGATGGTTTCGCGCTTGTCGAAGGTGGCCATGGTGATCTTATTGATGGAAGCCCCCAAAGTGTTGTATTCGGGATTATTAACGCTGACCTCACCTGTTACTTTATCCTTCTTGAACTCCAACACCTTTTCCGGCTTGCTGTCGGAGATCAGAAACGGCGTGTGGGTAGTGATCAGCATCTCCTGGCCAGCGCTGCCGTCAAAGCTATCGCGCAGGCGGGTGATGAAATTGGCACGCCAGTCAGGATTGAAGTGGGTTTCCGGTTCGTCGAGCAAGAACAGGCTCTGAGTATTTTTAAACAATAGGCAAAGCCCTAAGGTGTGGAGCAACTGATGTTCGCCGTCGGAAAGACTTTTGAGCATTGCTGGCTCATCAATATCGACCTTACTGAATTTGACGAACTTGAAGCGCATGATGCGCTCGTCCGAGGCCAGTGTGGGTACAGTCTCGCTGACATAGTGGCTGTCGGATTGGTACAGGTCTGCTTTAAGTTGATCACTGACGGTATACAGGTTGAGGGTCAGCAAAACCTGAAAGGCCTGGAACAGTGCGATGGGCTCATCATCAAAATTTTCTTTGAACGCCCCTCTAGTCGCATCATTAACAAGATAGTCCAGATAAAGCGTGTCGGTTTCATCATCAACAAAATGACAGGTGGCGCAGTTCTTGAGCTTCTCAATGATGGAAGTGCGTTTATCTCTGTCCAACCCGTAAAGCAGGTTAAGGCGATAGTCGCCATTTTCTGGGTCGAGGTAGATCGCGGGATTGTCTTCAAATTGGCCCGCTTTGGTATCGCTAGGTAATACATATTCACCGGAAGTGAAGGCAGCCGCCTGTTGGCGCGTGATTAAAATACTGCGTTTGATGATGATGCGAAACTCTTTGAGTTCATCAATCCCTATATCCTGACGGAAAGGTGTGAGCACATCCGCGTTCTGAAATAGCAGATTACAAAGCAGGATCGCTTGGCTAAAACCACTATCGAGATAGACCATATGAGATTCTGGCTGGCCGTCATAGGTATCTTGTGTTCTTAATACCTGCCAATATTCGTCAAATTGAACAAAGCGCTTTTTGAAAAACGGCAGACTAAGAATTTCATTTTCACCCGAGGAGTAGCCAAGAATATATTCCGGTAGCAGTTGCGGGGCCAGAGTCTTGCCGATAGTCAACCCCACTACACCCTCTTGATCGGGGTGATTAAGCAGGAACCACTTGGGCGATTCACCGGGATCCTTGGTGATGCGCACATGTGCCTGCCCGTTGTGGCCTTTAGTTTTTAACGAATCCTGCGGGTGAATCAGATACTCGATCTCAAAGCCATCGGGAATCGAAAGCTTACTATCAAAACCGCCGGGGTTGTTTTCTTCGTCAAAACGGAAGCTATCCGGCAGGTTATCCAGATAAATGCATTCCATGTGATAAAAGATCGCCGCTAACACTTCCAGCAGGTTTGATTTGCCGCTGCCGTTGGGGCCTGCGCAGACGAAGGGGGCGAAGCCGTGCTCATGCAGGTGCGACGGATTACGAAAGTGGTATTCGAATCCGAGTTGCAGGCTGCGAAAACCTTCGGGGTCGGTGATTTTAAGGCGAAGAAGTTTCATGACCGGTTAGATGGCCTTTTTTAAAACTATGGATTTGGTTTTAGCGCCCTCGGTTTTGCACTCGTGTGTTTGCACAATCTTGTTGGATTCTATGTGTTGGATTAGTCGTTTTTTGATTACGTCATAATCCTCGGAAGAAAAAATATCCTCCTCCTCTGAGTCGTGTTTCGTGTCCCAAGGTAGTTGGCAAAATTGCTCGACATTAATTTTCTCCCCCACCTTTTTTGAACGTAAAAACGAGTCAAAATATTCGCGTAGTGCTGCTTCTCTTTTATCAGGTAGCGGTGCAGCTCGTGTCACAGCTACATCTGGAACCGAAACCTCTACTGACAAATCGTCCAACTGAAGGTTAACGCTGTCGCTTGCCGTGATGTTTTTTAATTCGTTAGGAACGGTAATCCGTGATAGATCCAGCTCGCCCTTAAAAGCCTTTTGGCTCAGTGCACCATAGAGATTTTCCAGCTCGGTCAGATTTTGCTGATAGCGGAATTTGATACCTTCGACTTTTTCAACAGTGGTGGCGAACTGGTTTTGAAGTTCTATAGGAGGAATAGGTAACAGCACTGTTTTCAAATTAGTTTTAGAAATATTTGGCATTGATCCAGCGGCACCACCAGCTAGGGATTGCACTTTTCTACGCTGAGAATCTGAGGTGAGAAGTTTCCACATGTAAATGGGATTTATTTCTTCACCATCGTTAAACACAAAGCGAAAAATTAGATCGGGTAGTAGTAGCTTTGGCCGAGTGTTAAAAACGTAGGCACATGCAGCTACCAGTTCATAGGTATTTTTCCGGCTAAATAAAAGATCGCCTTTTTTAACTTCATCAACCAGCCTAGGTGGTGTTTCTTGGGGTAACGCTTTGTTCTCGATTTCTTTAAAAAAACAACTAGTGACAGCACCTAGTTTTAATACTCCCCATTCATCGGTATTGGCGATACGTGCTTCACATTTTGGACTTTTTCCACTTTCAATATCTTTTAATAATTTCCCGAATGGTTTGGTGGCCCACCCCTTCTCATTCCGCACCGGATCGCCAAACATCTCCAAAAACACGCTTTTGAGCAGGTCTTCGAGTTGTTGCAGGTGTTGTTTGCGCTGGGCAATCAGCCCTTCCACTTTGCCGAGTAGATGGGCAATGCGTTTTTGGTCGTCGAGGGGTGGGAGGGGAATTTCAGCGTTTGTTAAATGACCAAGTTTGATGTACTTGATGATCCCCCCAATCGCATCTCGTCTTAGGCAATCCATATACGTTTCGATGAAATAGTAGAGATACTTCATCGAAAGAGTGCTCTTGTCTTTGTTTTGAACTACATAGGTTCGCTGATATGCATTGAATTTCCCTTGGTAATATTTGACGTTTAAATCACCGTTTCCCGCAATTAGGACAGCCTCAGTGTCAAAAGCGTATTCATCTATTTTGTATGGTGTAACGGCGCAAGTAAAAAATGGATATTTACCATTTTCGGTGCCAGCATTTACATCAAGCTTTCCTGTTTTAATATCAGCAATTGTTCCGAGAGGGGCTGATTTCATCCAATCATCCCCCGCAACTCCAACAACTCACGCACAATACCGCTCTGAACTTTGTCCAAGTCTTTTTCTGGTAGGTCGCCCACTTCAGTGGCAATGAGTTTGTCCAAAATCACACCAGGCGCTTCGTATTCAATCTCTTCAAACACTTCCTCTTTGTAGCGGCTAAGAGACAGGTCGTAGCCTTCGGCTTCGATGTCGGCGCGGGGCACCATGAAGCATTTGCGTTCAGTGGTGATGGTGCGATCTGCGCTGTCGGTCTCTGGATTGCGGGCATGGAATTGGGCAATGATGTCTTGCAGGTCACCGTGGCCTTGTTGCTTGGTGCGTTTGTCATCCAGTGAGTAACCGTCGGCGGTCATTTCGTAAAACCACACATGTTCGGTGGCGGGTTTGCTGACCTTATCTTTGGCATCCCATACTTTGGTGAAGAGCAGGATGGCGGTGCTGACGCCGGCGTAGGGTTTGAACACGCCGCTGGGCAGGGTAATCACTGCTTGGAGATCACAGCGTTCGACCAGCAGTTGGCGCAATTGTTTGAAAGCTTTGCCGGAGCCGAATAACACCCCTTGTGGCACGATGACGCCAGCGGTGCCGCCTTTTTTCAGCAGGCGATAGATGTTCTCGACAAACAGCAGTTCGGTTTTGGTGGTGGGCAGTTGCAGGCTTTCATTGATGTCGCCCTTGTCGATGCTGCCGGTAAAGGGTGGGTTGGCCATGATGATTTTGTACTGAGCTTCTTCGGTGTAGCTTTTGCTGAGGGTGTCTTGGTAATCAATGGCGGGTTCGTCGATGCCGTGCATCATCAGGTTCATCAGGCCCAGGCGCACCATGGTGCTGTCGATGTCGTAGCCGTGCAGGGTGTTCTGCAAAATGGTCTGGGTGTTTTGCGTCAGGCCTGCGGCGACTGAGGTGCGGGTAAAACCGTCTTCATCGGGGGTGAGGGTCAGTTCGATGTTGTTGCGTTTGGCGTTGTCGAGTGCCAGTTGGGTGATGATGTGTTGGTAGGCGCCCAATAAAAATCCGCCACTACCGCAGGCGGGGTCCGCGATTTCGTCGTCTAGTTTGGGTTGTACCAGCTCGGCCATCAGTTTGATGATGTGGCGCGGGGTGCGGAACTGGCCGTTTTTTCCGGCGCTGGCAATTTCCGACAGCAGGTACTCGTAAACATCGCCCTGGATGTCTTGAAAGGCTTGGCCTTTTTCTTTGGAGTCCTGCTCCATGACGTCGAAGATTTCATCAATGGTCTTGACCGCCTCCACCAGCAAGGCGGGTTTGGGAATGATGAAGACAGCATTTTTCATATGATGGGTGAAGTTGGATTCTGCGCCGTTCATATCCTTCAAAAAGGGAAAGACTTTGCTTTGCATGTGGCTGAGCATGTCTTCAGCCTGCATGCGCTTGAATTCAGTCCAGCGCAGGGTGCTTTTATCTACTTCGTATTGTTCGGGATTCTTTTGGTTGCGGTATTCAGGTGGAATCCACTTGCCTTCGAATTTAGATAGATAAAATTCACCGGTCCATTCGGCATCGGCCAGTTTCTTCTGATCGATCTCATCCATGCGCTTCATGAACAGCAGGTAGGTGATCTGTTCTATGGCGGTGAGCGGGTTGGAGATACCGCCAGACCAGAATTTATTCCACAGCTGGTCGATTTTCGATCTGAGTTCGGGGTTGTTTTGTAGCATTAATGCATACCTATGTAATGTTGCTCGCCGTTAGGCAGCCAAGTGCTCGGTGAGCTGTAGTATTTCGTTGATCTCCGCCGGACTGAATACACCGCGAATGCCCTGCGGGTGAATCACGGTGAACGGTACGTTGATCAGATCTCTCTTTTCCACCTTTTCACGCTCAATAATGAAGCCCTTAAGCAAGCCCAAGAACTCAAGTTGGCGGCTGGTGAGGTTTGTGTGCTGGCTTATGAACTGATCAAAGGATTCGCTGACCGTCTCCGGGAAACTTTTCAGAATCTCGATGCCGAGGATGTGGCGAATGAATTGGATGAAGCGGGCCTTGTGGTTCTTGTAGACCTGACGCAGCAGGTCTTCAGTAATATGTGGGCGCTCGGCATGGAGTTGTTCCGCCAGCTGGGTGGCTTCGTCAGGCGTAATCGCTTCACCATTCTTAAGCTTTTGCAGGATGGGGTTGTGCTCAGTCATCTCTGTGACCATGGCCTCGACCATCTCACGGTAGCGGCTGATGCTGACCGCCTCATGTTGTGGACCGAATTCCACTCGCTCTTTGCGATGCAGCTCATCCTTCAGGTCAAGATGAACCGGGCCTGGGCCGGTCTGTTGCTCACGGAATTTCATCAGCGGGCCGAGGCGGTGGCTCAGTTCGTCGAGGGCATCTTCCAGTGTGTTGGCATCCGTCGTGGTCCAGTAGTGTTTGGTTTGCGCGGCGTGAATCAGCTCCTCTTCAGCTTTTACAAAGCTGACCGAAAGGGGAAGTTCGCTGATCTGTTCGACAATGCCTTCTTTAAGGGTTTCGGCCTTCTCTTTTTCCTCGCTCAGGATGGCAAGCGAATACTCCAGCAGGTCGCGCTCGAAGCGCATGGCCTTGAAGTCGGCCTCGGAGACGGTGCGAAACAGTGGCTTGATTTCGCTGCGCAGGAACTCGATTTTCTTGTGGTTTAGGCTGATCCAGAAGTTTTCTTCTTCAAGGCGAGCCAATGGGGCTGCGGCCTCTTTGATGACGACGGAGTTCTGTGGCAATTGGCTGATCTGCTGGCGCAGTTTGCCAACTTCACGTTCACTGATCTCTGTGTGATGGGTATCGATGGCTTTTTCAATCTTATCAAGGCGCAGGCCTACCAGCCTTACTGGCAGCGGCAGCTGGGCTTTGAGTTCTTTGCCCTTGGGTTGCAGCTTGAAGTATTCAAAGTTGTCCCAGCAATCGAGGATCAGGAATACCTCTTTTTCTGTACACCAGGGTTTGGGTTTGCTGCTCTCCAGTAGGCGGGTGCCGCGCCCGATCATCTGCCAGAATTTTGTGTAGGAGTAGACTGGCTTGGCAAAGACAAGGTTGACGATTTCGCGCACGTCGATGCCGGTGTCGAGCATATCAACGCTGATAGCAATGCGTGGCATGTCGTTATTGGTGAACTGGTCGAGCAGGCCACCCTTGCCGTAGACGCGGGGGTCATCCGAGACCAGCACCTTGGCCAGCTCGCCTTTGTATTGCGGGAAGAGTTTGTCGAAGATCTCTTCGATGCGCCGCGCATGGGCCTTGGAGGAACAGAAGAAGATGGTTTTGCCGGGCAGGACGCCGTTGGGGTCCTTGATGCACTCTTCCATGAACTCCTTGACGATGAGAGTGTTGGTGCCTTTGTTGATCACCTGCTTTTCGAGCTGAGAGCCTTCGAAGTTGATCTCTTCGACATCCTGACCTTCCAGCAACGTTTTCTTCTGGTCTTCCAGCGAAATGGTGCGTTTGCTGATGCCTTCCATCTGGAAGCGGGTTTGGATCTTCATTACCTGAAAGCTGCACAAGTAGGGCGGCGTGTTGTTGACCGCCTCTTCGAAAGTGTAGGCAAACGTGGGAATACCATCTTCGCAGTGGAAGAGCTGGAAGGTGTTGTGGTCGATGATGTCGGTGGGTGTGGCGGTCAGCCCCAGGGTGATGGTCTTGAAGTAGTCCAGCACCTCACCGTAGGTGTTGTAGATGGAACGGTGGCTTTCATCGACCACGATGAAATCGAAGAAGTGCGGTGAAAGCTGTTGTGACTCGTCCCGGATGATGTTGAGCATAGTAGGATAAGTCGAGACATAGATGCGGCGATCTTTGGCAATAAGCTTTTCGCCCACATTGGGCCAACGAGGCTCATTGGGCAGGTGCTCTTTGAAGGCGGCCAGTGCCTGTTCACGCAGGGCAATCCGATCTACCAAAAACAATGCTTTTTCTGCATGACTGGCACGCATCAGGGCATCGACCATGGCGATGCAGGTACGGGTTTTACCTGTACCCGTGGCCATCACTAAAAGGAAATCCCGCTTTTTTTGCTCGATGCCTTCAAGCACAGCACGGATAGCACGAATTTGATAATCGCGCCCAGCAATATTGGTATTGATCAGCTCTTGGGTTAACGGCTTGCGGTTACGGTGGATGTATTGAAAGCGCTCAAGGTCATCTCGAGTGGGGAAGCCAACCACCTTGCGCGGAGGATAGTTGTCTAGATCCCAGAAGTAGATTTCATGGCCATTGGTGTAGAAGCAAAACGGTAGCTCGCCACCCTGCTGTTTCTGGATGTTGTGACAGTACTGCTTTGCTTGCTCGCGGCCCAAGGCTGCGTCTTTACTGGATTTCTTTGCCTCCACAACGGCCAGTGGTTTGCCATTTTTGCCCAGGAGCACATAGTCGCTGAATTGGTGCCCCTCATATTCGGTGCGGGGTTCCTGAACACCTTCTGGCAGGTCTACCTGGATATAAAATTCTTCAATGACTTGGGTTTTATCGCCCACATTCCAACCGGCAGCACGTAGCTGGACATCGATGATGTCTTTTCTCGTTTGTGCTTCGGTTTTCGTCATTTCGTGGCGGCCTAGGTTTTTATACAGCTAAAAAGCATTATTCGTTTTTGTCAGTTTTTTTGTTTGCGGTGGCTTCTACTTGCTTCACCACTTTGTCAAAGTCACTTTCAAACAACTTATCCTGAATAACCCGGTATTTTTCAAACTCGCTTTCAGCGTGTCGTTTGGCCAGCTGAGCTGAAATATTGCCTTTGCCTTGTAGAATTTCGCGGTCGTCGAATTCCAGAAACATGTCGAGGCGTTTTGCCCAATCTTCCATTGTCATGGGGATCTTACGGCGGGCGCGCTCTTCGGCCAGGTCGAGGTAGGCGTTGACGATGCGGCCCAGAGACTCCAGCTCCTCTTTGGCCAGATAGTTTTTGGCGTTGCCTACATCGGTTTTGAGAATCTTGCTATCGGGAGCATTTTCCCAGGTGGCGAGCCCCATGTGTTCTTGATTACTGTCCGCGCGTGCTTTGATCAGTTCAGCGGCAGTGTGGCCATGGATGGCGTAATGCAATTTGTTTTGTACTTTGGAAAAGAAGGCCCGGGTGGTGGGCGCATCTTTGTTGTAATCGACGGCGGTAGCGTAGATGTCGGTGATCTTCTGGTAAAAGCGGCGTTCGCTGAGGCGAATTTCGCGAATTTCTTCCAACAGGCGTTCGAAATAGTCTTCGCCAAGAAAAGCGCCATTCTCCATGCGCTGGCGGTCGATGACGTAACCCTTGATGGCGAATTCCCGCAGTACTTGGGTGGCCCACTGGCGGAACTGGGTGGCGCGGATGGAGTTGACCCGGTAGCCGACAGAGATGATGGCATCGAGGTTGTAGAACTGAGTGGGGTAGTTTTTGCCGTCCGTGGCAGTTATTCGGAATTTCCTAATAACTGAATTTTCATCTAGTTCGTTGGATTTAAAGATGTTTTTTAGATGCTCATTAATGGTGGGGACGGTGACATCAAACAACTCGGCCATCAACTTTTGTGAAAGCCAGACGGTTTCATCCTCGTAGCGGGCTTCAATACTTTGTTCCCCCGCCTGTCCGGTGAAGATCAGGAATTCGGCGGTGCTGTTGCGGATCAGTTTGGTTTTGTTGTCGCTCATGGCCTAATTTCCCGATTGGTCACGGTATTCGAATAATTCACTGACCTCACACTCTAGGTAGCGGCACAGGGTGTCCATTGCCTCCAGCTCGATGCGTACGGCGGTTTCGTGGTAGAGACGAGTGATCGTACCGCGGTTGATGCCTGTTTCGCGGGCGACTTCGGAGATTTTGAGTTTGCGTTCTCCCATCAAGCGGGAGAGGTGGCATTTGATCATGAGAGCCCCAGATTCTCGAATTGTTCTACAGGAGGTCATTGTGTAGTCAATTCTGTTTTAATTTTTCTACTAACTGCCAATTTATCAGGGGTGGGAGTGGATGTCACAGGTTTTTATGTAATTAGATTAGATGCGCAAATAGTGTCCCCAAAGGTCGTTTTACTCCGGGAGTTAACGACTTGATTTGCTGCTAAACTGATATCGTTCTGCCCGCCATCGCTACGGGCACACGCGATACCCTTGCCGAGAAATCGGCCCCTATGCACCTCGCAGGCTCGATTTTAGGTGCTCGGTCTTATGGCCGCGAGCCATGTTCAATAAATCGTTTAAATCTTCTTCAATCTTGGTCTATCTGACCATGCTCCCTATTGATTGCCCCAGCGTATCTGTTGGCCTGTTGCAATCGTCATGCTGCGCCCGTCTTTGTTGGGCGGCGTAGTCGTTCACAGAGGCGGGCGTCCGGAAACTGGCGCAAGGTCCTATCAATCAAGGCTTTTCTGGCGCAGCACGTCGATGCAAAAGCCTACAAAGCCCCCGAATGCGGCGACAGGGCTTGGCCCTGCAACAGCCAGCACCTTTCCTGCGATCTGTGCAATGCAGACCGTGCAGAGGTGCCGTGCATTTGGGATTGAAACTGCCCTGTCGCAACTATGCGGCCCCTGGTCTATTGTTCGGTCATCGTTAAACACCGTTGGTAGGAGTACGGTGCTAACGCTAGTGAATTCGACGCTATGGGCCAGCATTAAATTAGATATCCGTTGAAAAAATTAATTGCTGACACGCCAGGTTAGGCAAGATTTTAGAGCAAAAATTTGGGACACAATCGGACACTACGAACGGTTTTGGGTAGTGTTGGGCGATTTT
>Ga0316204_10008175_pt1 | contig 14732 bp, 16 predicted proteins | sample 6monrhotite_MG_2_FD_205661 | JGI IMG/M metagenome (GOLD analysis project Ga0316204, IMG submission 205661) | Microbial mat bacterial communities from mineral coupon in-situ incubated in ocean water Damariscotta River, Maine, United States -... | ecosystem: Environmental > Aquatic > Marine >...
GGTTTTGCAAGATCCGCTGCATTTCCACTTCCATGCGCTCGCCGCCCGCAATCAACGCCATGTTGTCCAGATTACCCTGCACCGTGCACAGCGGTTGTAATTGATCGGCAATCCAGGGTGTTGGCACGGAATGATCCAGGCTGATGCCATCAACACCGGTCCATTCGACAAAGGTGCGATACATCAATCCAACGCCGCGCGGAAAACCGATCACCGGAACGTTGGGGTGCTTTGCCTTGATTTTTTTAACAATCTTCGCCGTGGGTTCCAGCACCCACTTTTCAAATTCCGACGGGCTTAATACGCCAGCCCAGGTATCAAACAGCTGTATCACCTCGGCACCATGATCGACCTGGGCAATCAGGTAGCTTGATGTGGCTTCAACCAGCAGGTCGATCAATTGGCCAAAGCCTTCCGGGTCGCTGTAGGCCCAGGTTCGACACGCCGCATAATCCTTGCTGCCGTGGCCTTCAACCATGTAGGTCGCTACCGTCCAGGGGGATCCGGCAAAACCGATCAGGGTGGTTTCTTCGGGAATTTCTTTTGATAGCCGTTTAACGGTTTCATAAACCGGGGCCAGATGTTCATGCAGCCCGTCGATGCTTAAACGTGCCAGGTCTGTGGTATTTCGGATGGGTTCCAAAGCCGGTCCTTCACCTACCCTGAAGTCAACCTTTTGTCCCAACGCATCGGGTATCACCAGTATATCGCTGAACAGAATAGCGGCATCCATGCCATAGCGCCGAAGCGGTTGTAAGGTGACTTCTACGGCCAGGTCAGGGGTGTAGCAAAAATCCAGAAAGTTTTTTGTGCCGCTGCGCAAAGCGCGATATTCGGGCAGGTATCGCCCGGCTTGGCGCATTAACCAGAAAGGCGGTCGAGACAGGGTTTCTCCGTTAAGGGCGCGTAGAAAATGTTTTGTCATGGGGACCTTGAGCATTGATGGGAAAGTTTGAAAATATTATCCGAGAAGGCCCCGTTCCTCTACCTTAATAATATATATTTATAAAATAGGTGGTTGAGGTAGTTGTAGGCGGGATAACGGGGATTAAAAGTTATGAACAGGTTATCCTGATGTTTTGGTCATCGTAATCAGGACCAGGGGAAAGCTGTTAACAAAGTGTTAATGAATTGGCACCATCTGGAAAGCTTTGAAGCGGCACCTTAAAGATTCCAGTATTTTCTAATCACGTGAATCAGGTGGAAAAAATTCGTCCGTGGAAAGTTATCGGTTATATTCGCCTAGTCAAAAAAATTCATGAAGGTTCTTGATAATGTAAAGGACGCTATTCTGGTTATCGGGGACCTAATTCGAGAAATCTTTACAGTATGATTTTATCCACAAAGCATCCTTCGCTTACACCCAGGGCGAATTCATAAACAAGGTGAACAGGGTCATGGCAAACAAACTTTTTCATCTCCACCTGGTTTCGGATTCCACCGGTGACACCCTTCATATGGTGGCCCGGGCGTCCCTCGTCCAGTTCAATAATATCGAAGCCACCGAACATACCTGGAGCATGATCAGGAACGCCGACCAGATTGCGGCCGTGTTGGAAAGTCTGCGGGAAAACCCCGGTTTTGTCCTTTATACCGTGGTCGATCTGGAATTGCGAAACCAGTTGGAAGACGGCTGCAAGGAATTGAAAGTGCCGTGTATTCCGGTTCTTGATACCATTGTCAGTGCTTTGGGTACGTATCTGGGTATTGAAACCCACGCTGCACCCGGCCGCCAACATGTTCTGGATGCCGATTATTTCGCCCGAATTGATGCCATGCAATATGTCCTTGCCCACGACGACGGACAATCGACCCGGACCATCGAAGAAGCCGATGTTATTATTGTCGGCGTGTCGCGTACGTCAAAAACCCCCACGTGTATTTATCTGGCGAACCGGGGCCTAAAGGCCGCCAACGTCCCTATTGTGCCGGGGTGCGCGCTGCCGGCGGAATTGATGCAGGCGCAAAAACCGCTGATCGTGGGCCTGACCAACGATGCCCGGCAACTGGTTCAAATCCGGCGCAATCGCCTGCGTTCTTTGGGGCAGGATGAAGAAACCGATTACATAGATATGGAAACCGTGTCGCGGGAAATCAGGGATGCCAAACAATTGTATACGCGGCAAAACTGGCCGGTGATCGACGTCACGCGAAAATCCATTGAAGAGGTCTCTGCCAATATCCTGCAGCTTTATAACCACCGGCTGGAACAAATCCGTGATTAAGGCAGGTGTCATCGGTTGGCCCATCACCCATTCCCTGTCGCCCCGGCTGCAGGGATACTGGCTGGATCAGTACACCATTGAAGGAACGTATCAGGCCTTGCCGGTGCGGCCTGAAAACCTGGGCGCTGCTTTACAGGAATTTCAGGATGCCGGTTACGGTGGTCTTAATGTGACTGTTCCGCACAAGGAAACGGTGATGGAATTTTTGCATGAAATTTCCGCCCCGGCGCTGCGGATCGGTGCGGTCAATACCATTGTCATGCAAGACGGTATCCTTAAAGGCAGCAATACGGACGGTTTTGGTTTCATTGAAAACCTTAAATCCGGCCTTGGTGGTTTTGATGCTGCCCGCGGTCCCGCCGTGGTGCTGGGGGCCGGTGGGGCGGCGCGCGCCATCGTTGCCGCATTGTTGGATGACGGCGCACCGGACGTGCGTGTGTGCAACCGGTCCTGGCCGCGGGCGGAAAAATTGGCTCATGATCTGGGCGGACCCATCACAGTTGTTGATTGGGCTGACCGGGCCGCCGCATTGGAAGGGGCCGCCCTTTTGGTCAATACCACGACCCTGGGCATGCAGGGTAACCCACCGCTGGAAATTACACTGGACGCATTGCCGGTGGACGCGCCGGTAAATGATATCGTCTATGCGCCCTTACAAACGGGTTTGCTTGCCGCCGCCGCCCGGCGCGGCAATCCGGTGGTTGATGGCATCGGCATGTTGTTGCATCAGGCCCGGCCCGGTTTTGCCGCCTGGTTTGGTGTAAAGCCCCAGGTCAGTGCGGGCCTGCGCGCCCATGTTCTGGCCGGAATAGCGTCATGATGGTTGTTGGTCTGACCGGGTCTATCGGCATGGGAAAAACAACGGCGGCGCAGGCCTTCAGGCAGTTTGGTGTGCCTGTGTACGATGCCGATGCCGAAGTTCACAAATTGATGGTCGCTGGCGGCACCGCCGTGGCACAGGTGGCAAAAGCTTTTCCGGGCGCCTTGGCAACGGATCCATCGGGCCGGGATTTCATTGACCGTTCGGCACTGGGGGGGCTGGTTTTTGGCGATGATGCGGCGCTTAAGCGGCTGGAAAGAATACTTCACCCCCTGGCCGGACAGGCAAAGGCCCGCTTTCTGGCCCTCGCCGCCAGGCGCCGCGATACAATGGTCGTGCTGGATATTCCGCTGCTATTGGAAACCGGCGGCGATAACATGTGCGACGCCGTTGTGGTCGTTACGGCACCCCCTTTTGTTCAAGCCCAGCGGGTGCTGAAGCGCCCCGGCATGACGGCAGAACGCTTTCAGTCAATTCTGGCACGGCAACTGCCGGACCTTGAAAAACGCTTGCGGGCGGATTTTGTTGTGCAAACGGGCCTTGGGCGCGCATACAGCTTGCGCGCCATCGCCAGGATCGTCAAAATTGTGCGCGGCGCGGCATCATCCGCCCGCCTTACAGGAGCATAACCCGGCAATGCGTGAAATAGTTCTCGATACGGAAACCACGGGCCTGAACCCCTTGGGCGGCCACCGGATCGTTGAAATCGGCTGTATCGAACTCGACAACCACATGGTTACCGACAAGACCTATCACCAATATATCAACCCCGAACGCGACATGCCCGAAGAGGCCTTCGCCGTGCACGGATTGTCCGAAGAATACCTGGGTACCCAGCCGTTGTTCGCCGATATTGCGGATGACTTCCTGGCCTTCATTGGCGACGCGCCGCTGATTATTCACAACGCGCAGTTTGATATGGGATTTATCAATGCCGAACTGGCCCGCATGGGGCGCGAGGCGGTGCCCATGGCGCGGGCGACGGATACCGTGACCATGGCGCGGCGGAAATTTCCGGGTGCCCAGGCCAGCCTTGATGCCTTGTGTCGCCGCTTCGGGATTGATAATTCCAGCCGCGAGTTGCACGGCGCGTTGCTTGATTCCGAACTGCTGGCGGAAGTTTATCTGGAATTGATCGGCGGCCGCCAACCGGGTCTGGTGCTTAGCGATGACCTGCCCGACCATGACGCGGGCGGCCCGGACCAGCCGACCCTTGAAAGCCGCCCGGCCCTTACCGCGGCGGGTGATGCCCACGCGCCACGGCAACACGGGCCAAGCGAAGAAGAGCTTGCCGCCCATGCAAAGTTTATCGCCCGAATGAACGACCCGGTGTGGCAGCGATCCTGAAATCCCGAAGGTAGCGTCGGGCGCTAGGCGTCCTTGTCGACCCCGTTACCACCTTTGTCGGCATCGGCCTGCGCCTGGGCCTGTTGTTGCTGGAACATGGCGACAAAATCGACCGGCGCCAGCATCAGCGGCGGAAAGCCGCCGTCGCGGGTTGCATCGGCGACGATGTTGCGGGCAAACGGGAACAGCAGGCGCGGGCATTCGATCAACAGCACCGCCTGAAGATGTTCCTGGGGAACGTTCAGGGTGAAGACACCGCCGTAGACCAGTTCGGTCACGAAGGCCATGGTATCGTCGATTTTGCATTCACCGCGAATGTGCAGCTGTACTTCGAAAATACCGTCTTGCAACGGTTGGGCATTGACGTTGACATTAATGCTGACGTCGGGCGAACTGGATTGCATCTGGGCGAAGATGCCGGGCGTTGCCGGTGCTTCGAAGGACAAGTCCTTGATGTACTGCGCGTTGATGGTGATTGGCGGTTGTGTGGATTCGGCGCCTTCGGCATCAGCATCAACAACGGCGGCCGTTTCTGTGGCGGCATCGTCTGGTGTTGCTTCTGTTTCGTTTTTGTCTTCTGTTTTCTTGGTCATTGTGGCCGGTCCCCAAGTTCTGGTTGTGTGTTGAATTCCAAGTCAGTGGCTAACACGGATTGGGCCGCAATAACAACCCGTACGGGACTGCTATTTGGGCCCCGGCAGGTTGTTTTTCCGGTCGGGCGGGGTCGTGGGGTCGGTGTCCGGTTTGGGCCCGACTTCCTGATAGTCGCCCTCAATGATAATGCTGTCATGTCCGGGGGGGGTGCCCGCGTCGCCGTGTCCCGGTCCGCGCTGTGCGTGCATACCGGCCTGCATGGACGCCGACAGGCGCCGGACCACACCGCCCAGAATTAAGGTGCGCAAGGGCGGCACGAACAAAAGGAAGCCGACGCCATCGGTTACGAAGCCTGGTGTCAGTAGCAATAAACCGGCAATGAACAGACACAAACCGTCAAACAGTTCAGCGACCGGCGGGCGCCCGGCATTCATGCTGTCTTGAACTTTTTTCAAGGTCGCCAGGCCCTGGTGACGAAGCAGGGCCGTGCCCATGGCGGCGGTCAAAATAACCGTTAACAGCGTTGGCCACAGGCCCAGAAGCTCGCCCGCCTGGATAAAGACGGCGATTTCCATGATCGGTACGGCGACCATCAGCAACAGGATTATCCCGGCCATATGAAGTGTGCTCCGTTTAATTTCGTCAATCAACCTTGCCCGCAGAGGCAACTAAGCTTATTTAAGGCGCGCAAACCAATAGTCAAATTCCCGGCAACCCTGTTCAACCGACAGGCCATGCTGGACCTTGGCCCGGTATGCCGCTAACGTGCCTTATTGAACAAGCGGCTAACAGGCTTTTTCGGGGCTTATTTCTCAACTCTCTACATAACAAGGCGGTTGTTTAGGTATTATGGATAACGGATTTCAATTCTTCGACATTATTCTGTTCGCGATGATCGCGGTTTTTCTTGTTTTGCGCTTGCGCAACGTGCTCGGTCGCCGCGACGGTCATGAAGGTGGAATTTCGGACATGTTCGACCGCCTGATTAACCCGGATGGCAAACCCGGACCCGGACAAAACGCCAATGACGATAATGTTGTCAAGCTTGCCGACAAACCGGTTGCACCCGGCGGCGCCCAGGAGGCGCCGTTCGTGGCCGCCGACCCGTATCCGCAAACACCCCTTGGCAGGGGCTTTGCCGCGATTGGGGCCGCTGACCCCGGCTTTAACCCGGACGAATTTGTTTCCGGTGCCCGCATGGCCTTTGAAATGATTTTGGGGGCTTATGCGGCGGGTGATTCAAATACCTTAAAGCCCCTGCTGGGTGCGGATGTCTTTGCCAACTTCGATCATTCGATCCGCGAACGCGAAGCCGCAGGCCAAACCATGGAAGAAACCCTGGTTTCCATTCAGTCTGTTGAAGCGATTGAAGCCGAACTCGTAGGCAGCGAAGCTCAAATCACGGTGAAACTGGTCAGCGAACAGGTACATGCCCTGTTTGACGCTGAAGGCACGGTTATCGAAGGTGATGAAAACAAGGTCATTACCGTCACCGATTTTTGGACCTTCGTGCGTGATACCAGCGCTCGGGACCCGAATTGGGCATTGGCCGCAACTCGCAGCCTGGATTGATTTTCGCCATGGGGCGCTTGGCTGTATTTGCACCGCTTGTTGCCACTTTAGTGTTGGCATCTGCCTGCGCCCCCTTGTTGCCCCCGCCGGTTTCACCAAAGCCCCAGGTCGCGCCAAAACCGGCGCCGGTTGCGGCAAAGGCGGCGCCGGTCGATCAAAAACTTTCGCTCGTTAAAACATCTTTCGCCCAGGTTCCGGGCTGGCGCGGTGATCGCCATGTGGACGCCATCGCCCCGCTGCTTAAGTCGTGCCGGCGCATTGCCAAACTAAAAGACGGCCAGTCGGTTGCCAAAGCAAACCAGGTGGCGATCGGAACGGCGGCGACCTGGCGGCCCATTTGCGCCGCCGCCGCCAAGCTTGGCGGGGTGGATGCGGCCTTGGTGCGTGATTTTTTTGAAACCTGGTTCGAGCCGCATCTGGCAACGGCCAACGGTCGCCCCGAAGGCCTGTTTACGGGCTATTTCGAAATGGAACTTAAGGGGTCATGGATCAAAACCGGGGCCTATACGACACCTGTTTACGAGCGCCCCCCCGATATCATCGAGGCCCGGCTGGACGCCTTTCGTCCCGGCGAACGAGGCACGCTGGTTGGTAAAATCAGCGGCAAAAAATTTGTTCCCTACGATACGCGGGGCGACATCGACGGTGGCTCGATTGCCAAGCGGGGTCAGGCGGTCCTGTGGGTTGACAGCGCGGTGGATGCCTTTTTCCTGCATGTGCAGGGATCGGGCCGAGTTGCCATGGATGATGGTTCTATCGTGCGTCTTGGGTTTTCCGGGCGCAACGGGCAGCCCTACCGGTCCATCGGCGGTGAGTTGATCCGCCGGGGTGAACTGACCCGCGAACGCACGTCCATGCAATCCATCCGGGCCTGGTTGCGCGAACACCCCGATCAGGCGGGTGCCTTGATGGCGACCAATCCATCTTACATTTTCTTTCGGGTCGTCGAAGGTGCGCTTAAATCCTTAAAAGCCGACCAGGGGCCCGTTGGGGCGGCGGGTGTGCCGCTTACGCCGGGTCGCAGTCTGGCCGTTGACCTGCATTTCATCCCGCTTGGCCTGCCCGTTTGGTTGGATACGACGGATCCTTTGAACCCTGGTGACCCCTTGCGCCGGATCGTCATTACCCAGGATACCGGTGCTGCCATTAAAGGGCCGGTGCGCGGGGACTTGTTCTGGGGCTTCGGCGAGGCGGCGGCAACCCGTGCAGGCCTGATGAAAGAGCCTGGCCGCTATTTCCTTTTGTTACCGAAACGACGTTAATCAACATAGATCGAGCACGTAGACAATGGTCGCGCAACCGCCAATTGATATGCCCACACCCCCGCACGTTGGCCTGTTTGCCACGTGTCTCGTCGATTTGATGCGCCCCAGCGTCGGTTTTGCCGCGGCGCGACTGCTTGAAGCCGCCGGATGCCGGGTCAGTGTGCCCGAAAGCCAGACCTGCTGCGGCCAACCGGCCTATAACGCGGGCGATCAGGCCGATGCCCGCGCGATTGCCTTAAATACACTGGCGGCTTTTGAACCCTTTGATTACGTGGTCGCGCCGTCGGGATCTTGCGCCGCCATGATCCGGGTTCATTATCCCCGCCTGTTTGCAGATGATCCTGAATTATTGAAGCGCTCTCAGGCGCTTAGCGATAAAACTTACGAACTAACGTCATTTCTAAAAGACATTCTTCAAGATATTGAAATTAAGGCCAAATTCAACGGCAAGATCACTTATCACGATGCCTGTTCGGGCTTGCGGGAAATGGCGGTTAAGGAACAGCCCCGCGCCCTGCTGGGTGATGTCGTCGGCCTGGAACTGGTCGAGGCTGCCGAAAGCGAGGCTTGCTGCGGCTTTGGCGGCCTGTTTTCGGTGAAGTATCCGGATATTTCGACCAAGATGGTCAGCGACAAGACCGATGTGCTGATCGCCACGGGGGCCGACATGGTGCTGGGCGGTGATCTGGGTTGCCTGATGAACATCGCCGGGCGCCTGAAACGGCGGGGTTCAAACCTGGAAGTGCGCCATGTGGCCGAAGTTCTGGCCGATATGACGGCGGACGTGCCCCCCATTGCCGGCAAGGATAACGCCTGATGCAGGTCACCAGCAAATCCTTCGTCGCCAACGCCAAAAAAGGCCTGGCCGATGCTAATTTGCAAAGCTCTCTGGCCCGCCTGAGCACGGGGTTTCCCATTGCCCGCCTGGCCGCCATCGACCGTATGCCGGAATTTGAGCAATTGCGCGATGACGCCGTGGCCATCAAGGACCACACCCTGGCTAACCTTGATGCCTACCTTGAACGCTACGAGGAAAAGGTGATCGAAAGCGGTGGTCATGTGCATTGGGCGGCAGACGGCGCGCAAGCGCGTGACATTGTCTTGCAAATTTGCCGCGATGCCGGGGCCAGGACCGTCACCAAGGGTAAATCCATGATCACCGAAGAAGCCGGGATCAACGAACACCTGGAAGCCAACGGAATTGAACCGATCGAGACGGATCTGGGTGAATACATCATCCAGTTGCGCAACGAACCCCCCAGCCACATTATTGCGCCCGCCATTCACTTATCCAAGGAACAGGTCGCCGAAACCTTTGTGACCGAACACACGGATTTCCCGGCAGAGCGGGACTTAAGCGATCCGCGTACCCTGCTGGAAGAGGCCCGGGCCATCTTGCGCCGCAAATTCATTGCCGCCGATGTGGGCATTACCGGCGCCAATATGCTCATTGCCGAAACTGGCACGTCGGTGATCGTGACCAACGAAGGCAATGGCGATCTGACTCAAACCCTGCCAAAAACCCACATCGTTGTCGCCAGCATCGAAAAAGTGCTGCCCACACTGGAAGACGCGACGACCATCCTGCGTGTTTTGGCGCGGTCGGCGACGGGGCAGGAAATGGCCGTTTACAATACGTTTAGCACCGGCCCCCGCCGTCCTGACGACCTGGATGGCCCTGAAAACTATCACGTGGTCATTCTGGATAACGGCCGCAGCGATATGCTGGGTGGCGAATTTAACGATATGCTCCGGTGTATCAAGTGCAGTGCGTGTATCAACCATTGCCCGGTGTATAAGGCCGTCGGCGGTCACGCCTATGGCTGGTGCTATTCCGGTCCCATGGGTGCCGTGCTGGTGCCGGGCTTGCAGGGGTTGGCCGAAGCCCATGATTTGCCGCAGGCGTCGAGCTTTTGCGGGCGCTGCGAAGATGTGTGCCCCGTGCGCATTCCCCTGCCCCGTATGCTCCGGGCGTGGCGTACCAAATCCTATGAGGCCGGCCTGGGGTCGAAGACCAGCCGTGCGGGGCTGGGCGTTTGGGCTTATTTTGCCCGGCGGCCGGCGTTGTATCGGCCCCTTATGCGTGTTGGCGTGGCCGTTTTGGCGGCCCTTGGTTCCTTGCGGGGGCGGGGCCGGTTTTCGGTGTTGCCTCTGGCGGGCGGGTGGACGGCGTCGCGCGATCTGCCCGTGCCCGAAGGCAAGACGTTTGTCGAACAATGGAAAAGGGGCAAACGATGACCGCTCCCAAACCGGAAACAGGCCGCAGTAAAATCTTAGGAAACATCCGTAAGTCATTTGATAATAGCGATAAAGCGAGGACTGAACGGTTAGCGACGGTGGACGCTCGTATTCGCGCCCAACGCCCCAACGTGATCCCGGCGCGGGCCAGTGGGGATGCAAAAGCGCTTTTGGACCTTTTCATAACGCAAGCAGAACAAGCCAGCGCGACGACGGCCCGGGTTGATGGCCCGGATGACCTGCCCCGGGCGGTCCTGGCCTACCTTACCGCCAACGCCCTGCCGCTCCGATTGAAGGCCGCGCCCCATGCGACGCTTACAAATGTTGCATGGTCGGAACAACCCAGCCTGGATATGACCTTCGGGGCGACAACGGGGACCGATGAAGCGGCGCTTTCAATGGCCTTTTCGGGGGTTGCGGAAACCGGCACCCTGGTCCTTCATTCCGGGCCCGAAAGCCCGACGACCCTGAACTTCCTGCCAGACCACCACCTGGTGGTTTTGCGCACCTCAGTCCTTGCCGGAACGTATGAAGCGGCCTGGTCGGCGCTCAGGAACGCCGGAAACGGGGCCATGCCGCGTACCGTTAACTGGGTTACCGGTCCGTCGCGATCGGGCGACATCGATCAGACATTGCTTATGGGTGCGCACGGTCCCCGGTCCTTGCACATATTGATCCTAGATGACAAAAAAACCGTCTAAGCCCAGCAATAAAAAAGAAAAAAAGCCACCAAAGGGATTGGATGACACGGCCCTGTGGGGTCATGTCGCGGCCAGTATCGAACCGTTGGACGAGCGTCACAAGAACCTGCTGAAGGTCGCGGGCGACGGCACCGCACCCGCTTCAAGCCCGGTTTCACAAAAGAAACGAACATTCTTCCCGCCTTTGAAGGCGCCCGGTGATGCAAAACCACCGCCTAAAAAACGCCCGGTGTTGCAGGACCTGGATCATGGAACAAGCATAGGCGTCGATAAAAGCACGGCAACGCGCCTGAAAAAGGGCCGCCAACCCATCGAAGGCCGCCTTGATTTGCACGGTATGATCCAAAGCGAAGCGCACCCGGCGCTGGATGCCTTTATTGAAAACGCCTATCGCAGTGGTAAACGGGCCGTGCTGGTCATTACCGGCAAGGGCACCAAACTGGATGGCAGCGTCGGTGTTTTGCGTCAGGCGGTGCCCCGGTGGCTTAATTTACCGCCCAACCGGCCCCGAATTCTTGCTTTTTCCCACGCCACGGCCAAGGATGGGGGCGAAGGGGCGCTGTATGTGCTGCTCAAGAGGAAACGATGACACCATTTGGCGCCAAAGTTCGGGAATTGCGCGCGGCGCGCGGTATCCTGCTTAAAAAAATGGCCGACGATCTGGGTGTTTCCAGCGCCTACCTGTCGGCCCTGGAACACGGCCACCGGGGCAGGCCGGGTCCTGGGCTGGTGATCCAGATTTGCGGCTATTTCGACCTGATCTGGGACGAAGCGGAAGAACTCAAGCGCCTGGGGGCGGCGTCCCACCCGCGCATTACCGTCAATACCGCAGGCCTAAGCCCGCAAGCAACCGAACTGGCCAATACCCTGGCCGAACAGATCGGTGATTTGGATGACGCCACCATTCAGTGGATTCTGGATGAAATCAAAAGCCGTAAAGCCCCGTTAAAGGGACCGACGTATTAGGCGCGTTGTGTCCTCCGCCCCTTAGAAACGGAAACCCCGGCAACCGGTGCCCGTTAAGTGTGGCAATGCAGTCGTTTTCGGGCGGCGGTAAAATCTTCTATTTGTAGCCGACAGTGGTTATCGACAATTCAATTCGGAATGCCTGCCTTGCGACCGGCGGGAAAAAGGATATCCTTTAGATATGATGGTTCTCATGAGGAAAACATGCCTTTTCGTATTGTGGGCAACAGTCTTGCTGGTGGCGATGCCACCGGTATTTGCGGGTCAGTGGACTGAGCGTTCGGACCTTGCAGAGATCTTTGAAAGACACAACGCGGTCGGAACATTTGCGCTCCATGACATCTCGAACGATCAACTTGTTTTGGTCAATTCCAACAGAGCAGCCGAACGCTGGTTTCCGGCCTCTACGTTTAAGATAGCAAACAGCCTATTGGCGCTGGAGACGGGTGTCATCGCTGATGAAAATGAGGTTATCCCATACGGCGGAAAGCCTCAAATGTTCAAAAGCTGGGAACGGAACATGTCCATCAGAGATGGTATCAAGATCTCAAATGTACCTGTTTTTCAGGAGCTTGCTTCTAGAATTGGCATCGATCGATACCAGAAATGGCTGGCGGTCCTTCATTATGGTAACGCACAAATTGGAGAAGACGTTAGAACGTTCTGGTTAAAGGGCCCCCTTAAGGTCAGCCCTATTGAACAGGTCAGGTTTCTTTCGAAGCTCGCACAGAAGAAGCTGCCGCTTTCGCAACGCTCTCAGACCGTCGTGACTGAAATTATCAGGCTGGAAAATAAAGGAACGAGCGTGTTGTATGGCAAGACAGGTTGGAGCGGAGCTTCATCGCCTGAAATAGGCTGGTTCGTTGGCTGGGTGGAAGGCGAAAAGGGAATATTTACGTTCGCGATGAATATGGACATTGTCTCCAAGCGGGATGCCAAAAAGAGAAAGTTTCTCGTAAAATTACTCTTAAACAGGCTTGGTGTTTACTAAACTACATTCGGGCTGCCCGATGTCAGGCGAATATTCTAATCAAAGCTTGCCTTCATCGAAGATCGTAGCAATCGATGGTAAAGGCTTCACTGCTTTTTCCGAGGCACCGAAGCTGATGTCTTCAAACAATTTTTCGATCACCGTGTGCAGGCACCGGGCTCCGGTATTTTCAACGCCGATGTTGATTTCGGCGGTAACGTCTTCTGATTTTCAGCCATAAACAGACATCACCGAATTTTTGGTACCAGCCATTAGGTTATTCCTAGATCAATCAAAAATGACTACCATCGCCATGAGTTTGAACGATGTGCAGGAGAGTGCCGTGTACAAACCGCCTTTCGTGCCGGGCGACTTTGACGTTCCGGAAGTTCTGGAAACAGGCCGTTTACGCCTGCGCCCGTTGACAATTAACGATGCGGTCAAGGATTTTGAGGCGGTGATGGAGAGCGAAGAGCGTCTCCGCACCGTTTTTGGACCTGCTGGCGATTGGCCGTCGGGATTGACGTTAGAGCAAAACCTGATTGACCTTGGTTGGCACCAAAAAGAGTTTCAATTGCGAACCTCGTTCGCCTTCACGGTCGTCGCTTTGGATGAATCCAGCGTGTTGGGTTGCGTGTACATCGACCCAACCCGAACACCGGGATATGATGCCGAAATCACGATGTGGGTGCGCCAGTCGCAAGCCGACAAGGGACTAGATGAACACCTCTTTGAAACGGTGACAGCCTGGATTGAAGATTGCTGGTTGTTCGAAAACCCGGGTTATCCGGGCAGGTCAATTTCGTTTAAGGAATGGCAGGCTTTGCTTCCTCAGTAACAACGGGTATGGACCGAACCCCCATTGTTCGGCCTGGCGGTACTCAGGAGACGGAAATGCAAACACGGGCCTGAAGGTCATTCAGGCTTCTGTTGCCGATTGAATGAGCACGCTCAAAGGGGCTTTATTATGAACAGGACGGTTGATTGAAAAAAGTTAAACCCTTAACAATCAGGCCGAGCCCGACATTATAGCAATTTTGAAATAGGAAAATTTTATGAGCGCACAACGTTTAACGATGACCTTCGCAGGTCTGTTCATCTTGGCCAGTCTGGCCCTTGCCCATTTTAACGGCCAAATTGACATCATGACGATGAGCTGGCTTTGGTTCACCGTCTTTGTCGGGGCTAACCTGACCCAGTCCGGAATTACCGGCTTTTGCCCTCTGACCAAAATTCTCAAGGCCGTTGGCGCAAGTTAATCATCTTATCCGTTGGGGCTGTGACCGACGGTCCCAACGGAACGTCTGCGGTGGCTGATTTTATATTTTTTCACCGAAAGCAGATATACGCTCTTTGAATACTCTTTTGGTTAAATTCTCAAGGCAATGTGAATTATCGTCTGTGCGCATGATAAAAACCTGTTTTTCTACAGAAGCTTCCAGCCATAGACAGCCGTCATTACAAGCGTATAGGACGCAAGCAGAACAACATTAATTGGTTTGCCTGAAAGCTTGGGCGTTTTGATCTGCGACACATTCAAGGCCGCGAGTCCCAGTCCACTGACGTAGAGAATTACAGAGAAAACTCCCGCACTAAACAGGCTTTCAAATAGAAATATGAACACGAGCGCTATGTTGTTGTTATCAATCGCCAGTCCGGTGTATTTCGATCCGTCAGCAAGGCCAAAAGTACTAAAATAGCTCAGTCTTATTACGCCAGCGGCAAGCATTAAAAATGCTCCCGGCAGGAAGACAGGGTCGAATTTTCCGTAGCTTAACAGAAGTATGGCAGGCGTGACGCCATAGCTGACGATGTCAATCAGCACATCAAGTTGGCCACCAAACAATCTGTCTGCGCCGGTCCGCCCCTTCATCCTGCGTGCTATGAGCCCGTCGGCCCAGTCAAACGCAACGGCCCAGATCATTCCGATCATTGCAGCAGAATAAACACCTAAAATGATGCAGTATATTGCAATAAGTGTGCAGCCAAGACCGGCAAGGGAACAAATATTGGGAAGATCCCAAGCATAGGATA
>Ga0316204_10008176_pt1 | contig 14732 bp, 11 predicted proteins | sample 6monrhotite_MG_2_FD_205661 | JGI IMG/M metagenome (GOLD analysis project Ga0316204, IMG submission 205661) | Microbial mat bacterial communities from mineral coupon in-situ incubated in ocean water Damariscotta River, Maine, United States -... | ecosystem: Environmental > Aquatic > Marine >...
GCGGTGTGCTTTAACAGCATTGCCACCGCAAAGGTAACCAGCTCGAAGCGGCAATCGTCCACGGGACGCCGGACTTCGGCCAGCAGTCTTCCCCACCGACCCATGACTTCCGGACGATGACTGAATACGGTCGCGTAGTTCGGCACGTAGCCCCAATGATCTTGCTGGCGCTGATACATGTCATGCACTGCGCCGGTAGCGTGGCTGGCCGAAATCGTGTTGATGAACGCCATTTGAATTACTCCCTGTTCTAGATTGCAAAAAGTTGATGAGGTGGTTGCTGATGTGACGGGCATCATCTGCGATACCAAAAATGAAACTGGATTTTCGAGTGCGCATGAGTGGCAGTCCGAGTACGTACAAGCCAGGTGACGCAACGATGCCGCCGTCGTGCTGGAGGTGCCCCCTGCGATCCAGAACGGGTACGTCCAACCAGCTATAGTCGGGTCGAAAACCGGTTGCCCAGATAATCGTGCGGATAGACTCGCCGTCCAACTTGCAGACAAGCTGCGGTGACTCTTCGATACGCGTGTCAGCGAATGCCTGTGTTGCGGGTACGGATGCATCGTCTCCGATGAAGTCGTCAATCGTGCTCAGCAGGCGCTTCATCTTCAGGTCCGCAAGCGCGCACACATTGCGCAGCGACCCGGAGAATTGCGCTACTCCATTGTTGACTCCCATGAGACGTCCGACAATCTGCCCACCCTGATCACTCAGGCTGTTGAGGTCCAGGATAGCTTTGTCATTCGATCCCACGAGCTGCGAGGACGGTAGGCGTCGACCACGGTTCAGATCCTCAACCTCGTCGTAACGTTGCTGCAGAATGCCGCAGCGGTCCATCCAGTCGAGTACGTCCTTGCCGCGGTAGCGTCGCGGCATACGTACATGTTCGCCAACAGCAATGCTGACCTTGCGGCCAGCGTGCAACAGTTCGTCTGCGAACTGCATACCCGTAGCAGAGGCACCGACGACCAGCACGCCGCCTGGCTGCAGATCTGCGGCCGAGCGGTAGTCATGCGGTGTCAACTGTTCGATATGGTCGGGTATATCGCTGGCGACCGCTGGCACGGTGGGTGTATTGCAGGCGCCACTTGCGATCACCACGGCATGTGCGCGCCATTCGCCGCGATTGGTGGAAACCCTGTAGGTATTGCCGTCTTTGCGCACCGATGTGACTGTCGTGTGCGTGTGAATTGGGGTGTTCGACTGCTGGGCATAGTCTTCGAGATGCGCGATGAGGTCAGGCATGCTCATGTAGCCATTCGGATCGTCGCCGGCGTAGTTGTAGCCGGGGAGTTGGGTTTGCCAGTTCGGGGTTAATAGTTTTAGGTTATTCCAGCTGCGCTCACGCCAGGCATTGGCTATCTCGCCACGCTCGAGCACAACGTGCGGTACGGCGTTTTGCGTTAGCAGGAAGCTGGCAGAAAGACCGGCATGGCCGGCACCAATGACAATGACGTCAGTGGTGCCGGCGAGCCTGGCGCTAATTTTGCCGTTACGAATCATTTGTTAACAACAACGTTTACGTTCGTCGGGTTCGTGATGATGTCGAACACGGCTGAGCGCTTCTGCGATTGTGCAACCAGCGCTGCGATGTCTTCTTCGGATGCATCTGCGTCGATTTGGTAGTTGACCGTAATGCTCTTGAAGCCGTTGCGGACGTCAGAGTCGATACCGAGAATGCCCTGGATATCCATGGGCGCATCGATGCTGGCCTTAACAGAGTTCAGCTGGATGTCGCGGTTCTGAGCAACAGCTGCGATACCGGCGGTCAGGCAACCTGCGAGGCCAACCAGAATCATTTCGACCGGCGTTGAGCCTTTGTCGGCAGAGGCGAAGATTTCAGGGTGATCGGTGTCGTAGGTGAACTCTTGTACGTGACTCTGCTCTTCGCCGAGGCCGAAGAAGCGCTGCACGCTGGATTCTGTGTGGGTGCCACCTTTCCATTCTGCCGCTGCGCGCCAGATGAAGCCGGCCGCTTCGGGAGCCGCTGTCAGCGCTTCACGTGCGCCCAGCAATGCTTCTACATTGACACCGTTATCTACTGCGATTGTTGCGTTGGTCATGTCTATTCTCCAGTTCATTGGCAGCACCGTTGCCGCCAGCTGGAGCGCATAGTGGCGGGCGAGCGCGGATTTGACTTGACCGTTGCGTGACCGTTTGGTGACTTTTGATTTATTGATTAATATCAATAACTTATAAGTACTATGACCGCTTGATTTCGCGCCTGGCGCAGCGATAGTGACGAGCGTTATAGGGTTTTGGAAGCGTAATGTTGCGCAAGTCCAACTTAAAGTGCGCCGAAACGTCATGCTGGCGGCTGCCGCGGCGGTGCCTGCACCCAGCGCTTTTCAGTTAGTGCGGCAGCGCATAAGAACATTTGAGATAACACATCGGTATTGCTGCGATGGCCGCAGAGCGGGGGCAGGGCCGCTTCGCGGCCGATTTCGGCATGCAGAAACGATGCGCTGCGCCACTTCCTGTGTGGCGACAATTCCGATCTATGAAAAGTTCCGCAGCAAATTGCAGAACGGTTCTCCGTGCGTAAATAACCAAAAGTGGTGCCCTTCACAGTCATTCTGAAAGAAGCCTTGGCTGCTATTCATAACTACATGATTGAAGGGACTGTGGCGCCGCTAATACATATTGACCGCTCACAACCAGTTAGAACTTCTAATTGTTACGGGGGATTTTGCAATGACCAGATTCTATTTATGGCGCATCGTGGCGGCAGCCGTGATGTTTTTTACACTCAACGCTTACGCGGGTCTCGAGGGTTCGGGAAACATTGTGGGCACATTGGAAAACATGGGTAGCGGTATCTATACCGTTAACGCGAAAGATGAGTCGACCGGACGGTCGCGCGATGCGACTGTTGATGCGGAGGGTGATTTTCGCTTTTCTCAACTACCGGTTGGTACCTACGTTCTCAGCGTGAATCGCGATGGCTCAGTCGTGGCACGGGATAGCTTCAGCGTCACACTAAATGGCACAGCGACAGCACGCTTCCCGTTGCAGGATTCCGGTATGGAAGAGATTACGGTTACCGCATCGGCACCGACGTACGATACGTATGCAACCGATTCGGGACTTGTCCTGGGCGAATCCGAAATAGACCTCATGCCGGTTGCCCGCAACATCACTGCGGTCTCTTTACTGGCGCCGGGCGTGGTGCTCGGTGAAAGCAAGTTTGGGCTAAGTGGCGGTAATGGCTTTGCCTCATTCGGCGGCTCGTCGATCTCCGAGAACTCCTGCTACATCAACGGTCTTGAGGTGACCAATACCAGTCAGGGCCTTGGCTGCGGTGAAGTTCCTTTCGAGTTCTACGAGCAGTTTCAGGTCAAAACAGGCGGCTACTCGGCCCAATACGGACGCACCACTGGCGGCGTACTCAATGCAGTCACCAAGAGCGGTAGCAACGAGTGGGAGTTCGGCGTCGGCGTTGCCATAGAACCCAAGAGCCTGTACGAGGAGGGTAAGGTATCTCGTGGCAATGGCGGTCTCGGCGGTGGTCAGGGCGGTCAGGGCACTGGACGTGTCTTCCGTGATACCAGCAAGGATGAGAATGGTCTATTTGAATACTGGCTCACTGCCGGTGGACCGATCATCAAAGACAAACTCTTTGTATACGGCATCGTGAATCCGCGCGACTCCGATCAGAATTTTTCCTGGCAGGCCGGTAGTCCTTCTGCAGAAAATAACCGTGATACTGAGTATCGAAAAATCGAGCGATCAGGATCGGATAATACTTTCTGGGGTCTGAAAGTCGATTGGGATATCAATGACTATCATCGGCTCAGCGCCTGGGGATATTCGAACAGAAATGACGGCATCGACACGCACTTTGCGAAAGACCCTGTCACCAACGAAATCAGCGCAACGTCAAACTCGTTCTTTATTCGCCGTCGTGGCGGTGAAGCCATGAGTGCAAGTTACACGGGTACGTTCGCTGAGAGCATCACAGTGTCGGCGATGGTCGGCAGAATCGAAACGGAATACACAACCGAGCCGGACGACGTCGATTCCTGCCCACGCGTGACGGACAATCGCACGCCGGCACCGGCGGTGCCGTTTACAGGCTGTGGTCCAGGCGGCCAGTTTGGTGACAATCAGGACACCAACGACCAGATTCGTCTGGATATCGAGTGGGCTGTTGGCAATCATCTTATCCGCGCCGGACTGGACAAGCAGGATCGAGATACATTGCATCTGTCCACCCCGATCGGTGGTGGCCGCTATACGTACTCAACCCTGGCGGCAAACGCCACTATTCAGGGTACCAACGGCGTTCTCTACACTAACAACACCGGCGCCCCTCAGGAGATCGTGAACAATCGCTTGTTCGACAACGGCTCCTCTGGCGGCATGTTTACGAGTGAGCTAACGGCTTACTACGTCGAAGATGAATGGCAACTCAACGACAATATGGTGCTGTATCTGGGTGCGCGTCAGGACTCGCTGACCAATATTGGTGGTACGGGCGTCGTGTTTACGGACTTTGAACAGGACTGGGCGCCACGACTTGGCATGAGTTGGGATCCGACCGGAGATGGTGCGAACAAGTTTTACTCCACCTGGGGCAGGTACTACCTGCCGGTGCTGAACAACACCAACTTCCGCGTTGCTGCGGGTGTGCGCGATACCACAACTCACTACACCTATAACGGTGTTGACGCGACCACCGGTGCGCCGCTCGGGTTGGTACCTGTTACCGGTGACGTCAATTCGTCGACAGTGGTCAATTCAGATGGCACTGCGCCGACTAAAGCGCAGTTTCAGGCGGCTGAGGCGGATCCTTTCTACAAGGAGGAGTTTATTGTCGGTTACGAGAGATACCTCGACGACCGTAATCAGGTTTCACTACGCTATGTAAATCGTGAAGTCGGTGCGACTCTCGACGACTATTGCGGCCCCTTGGCGAACGGCTCGTTCTGCACACTGGTGAATCCTGGCTTCAGTGGTACCTGGGAAGACACCGATGGCGTAGTGCGCTTCCATGATGCCGCTGACATCAAGCTGCCGAAGGGCGACAACACCTACCACTCAGTGCAGTTGCAATGGGATCATGCAGGTGACAACACCAACTTTACCGCTCTGTATGTCTGGGCACAGAGCTTCGGCAATTTCGAAGGTGCGGTTAAGTCGGACATTCAACAGCCTGATGCTGGAATCACGCAGGACTTTGACTTCCCTGCGTTAATGGACGGCGCGGATGGTTATCTGCCAAACGATCGTCGCCACGTGTTCAAGTTCTTTGGCTCGCATCGATTGACCGACCAGCTATCGGTTGGCTGGAGTGCGTCCGCGGCAAGTGGTCGGCCACTGAGCATTTTCGGACAGGGCTATCCTGATGATGCAGCGGATATCTACGGTGCCTATGGCGATACGTTCTACTTGTTCACTAATAGCTGCAACCTCGCAGGCGGTGGTGTCGGTGCATGTCCTCCGGGCGCCGCTCAGGCGGACAAGATCTACACCAGGAACTCGCGTGGATCCGGCGGTCGGACACCGTGGAACGTTACTTTCGATGCCTCGCTGAACTACAACTTCCAGTTAGCGGATGTTGATATGGAAGCGACTGTGCAGGTGTTCAACCTGTTCGATATTCAGGAAGCGACCTCGATCAATGAGCACGCTGAGCAGTCTGAAGGAACCGCGAACGAATGGTACGGTGCAACCTATGCATGGCAGCAGCCACGCTATGTTCGCCTGCAGTTACAGGCGCGTTTCTAGAGAAACGACAGTAGCAAAGAGAGTCAGAGGAAAGGGGGCCCCAGGGCCCCCTTTTTTTATATTGCACCAGCTAATCAGGCCTGGCTGCCAGTAATGACTTGCCTCTTTGCACCATCACCAGAAAGCACACCGTCGAAAGTCCGGCGGCACCAAATATCATGCACATGACCATAATCTGATAACGCGCTGCGACCAGCGGGGAGACGCCCGATAAAATCTGGCCGGTCATCATCCCGGGCAGAGAGATAAGGCCGACCGCGAAGCAGGAATTGATCACCGGAATCATCGAAGTTCGAAATGCGGTGCCGCGCGCCTGTTGAAAGCCAACGCCATTCTGTAGCTCAGCATGCAAGCGTTCCAAAGCCAGACTGATATTGGTCATGCTGGCCGCGAATATCATGCCTGCAAGCGGAATCATATAACTGGGTTGATACCAGGGTTGCAGTTGCAGCACCCCCTGTGTGATCAGAAGCAGCGTTGTGCCGCCGCCAAGGAGCACCGCAATCAGTGACGCGAAGAACAGCGGGCCTCGTGGCAGGTCCACGGTATTCAAGGCGATCCAGCTTGCGGCCACTAGCATGACAGTCAACACGCCGGCGATCATCAGGCCAGAGTCTGTCTGAAAAACATAGATCAGGACGTAGCCGATCAGTGTGAGTTGCAGCAGCATGCGAGCGATCGCCATTAAGCCACGCGCGTAGCCCTGACCCCAACGCCACATGAGGATAATAACGACAGCAACCGGAATAAAAGCCAGCGCCAGTTGCGGAAGGGATATCGTTGCAACGCCCATCTCAGTCTATCTCCTGAACAATAGTTTTAGCTTCTGTGCGCCAAGCTCATTCATTTTGCGAATATTACGCAGTGGGATCTGGTCGATATCCGCAGTGTGTTCAATAGCGCGGGACAGACTTTCCTCACGCAGGAGGTGCAGTATTGGATACGGCGAGCGGTTCGTGTAGTTCTCCGCGGCATCCACCTCGGTGTCCGCAAACTGATAGTCCGGATGAAAACTGGCGATTTGAAATACGCCGTCCAGGTCCATTTGTACAAGCAGGCCGTCGGCCAGCTCCAGGAATTGATTGTAGTCTGCAAAGTCTGCCAGGACATGCGGGTGAATCAACAGCGTCGTTTCGGTTGCAGCATCATCGGCAAGATGCTCGAGCTCTGCTTCCAGTGCCTGCAACAGTTGCACTTCACTCGTTGCATCCGTTGCGACAAAGCGCACACGATCATTGCTGAGTTCACGCTTGGCAAACGGACAGAGATTTAGCTCGATAACGACAGATTCGAGCCAGTCGCGTACCGCAGAGATAATTTCATCGGGCATGGGAAACCACTCGACCGAACAGCAACACAATGCACGCTAACACAATACCGGCGATGTCGGTGTACCCGCCCTGCAGCAACAGCAGCAGCCCTGCTACGAAGCTCAACGCTCTTAGTGGCAATGGCAGGGCTTGATGGATGAAGCCAATAACGGATGCTGCGATGAAGAACGTGCCGACAAAGCCACTGCTCGCCGCGATTGAGATCTCGATAGAGGTGCCGTTCAGCATTAGTGCCGGGCCGAAGAAAAACATAAAGGGCAGGACGTAACAGGTGATGCCATAGCTAAATGCGGTCCAGCCTACCTTGTTGATATCAGCACCTGCGATTCCTGCCGCTACATAGGAAGCCAGTGCGACCGGCGGGGTGATGGTCGAGACACAGCCAAAAAAGAACACGAACATGTGTGCCGTCAGCAATGGCACGCCTAACTCCGCGAGCGATGGTGCAACAACCGTTGCCAGGATCAGATAGGCCGCCGTCGTAGGTAGTCCCATACCGAGTACGATCGCGGTGAGCATCGTCAGAACGAGCGCGACCAAAGCCACTCCGCCAGACGCCGAAATGATCAGGCTGGAGATCTTGATGCCGAGACCACTCACGGCCAGGTTCCCCGAGATAATGCCGGCCGCCGCACAGGCGATCGTTATTGGCACCGCACTGCGTGTGCCCTTACGTATTGCGTCGCCGATCTTGCGCAACAAAGACAAGCCGAATTCTCTGTTCCAAACAGCATGCGCGACCACCAGCAACAGCATGGAGTAGTAACAGGCCTTGAAAGGTGAGAACCCTTCGATCATCAACGCTATCAAGAGGACAAACGGGCCAAGAAACGGCAATCCATCCCAAAGTGTTTTCAGTAGGGGCTCAGCGGCGACTTCGCGACTTGGTTTGCCCGCAGCAATGCCATTCTTCTTCGCCTGCAGGTGTACGACAAACAGGATTGATACAAAGAACAACAGGGCGGGCAGTAGTGCTGCTTGCATCACGTTGACATAGGGCGTGCCGACGATTTCCGCCATGATGAATGCAGCCGAGCCCATAACCGGGGGCAGGATCTGGCCGCCGGTTGAAACGACCGCTTCTATCGCTGCAGCCTGTCGCGGCTCATATCCCTCTTTCTTCATCATTGGAATAGTGAATGAGCCAGTAACGGCAACGTTGCCTGCTGCGGAACCCGAGATCATTCCCAATAGGGTGCTAAAGAGGACTGCGGTCTTCGCAGATGCGGCGCGCATGCCCGACGTAACTTTGCTGGCGATGCGAAAAAAGAAGTCGCCGGCACCGAACTCGTTCAGAAACGCGCCGAACAGGGAGAAAATGATGATGTAGGTCGCCGCGACGCCAAGTGGAATGCCGTAAATACCCTCGGTCGTCGTTGTCAGAAAGTTTACGACCCGGTTCGGACTGACGCCACGACCTGCGAACATGCCAGGCAGGAACGGGCTGATAAACGGATAGACCAGGAACGCAGCTGCGATGCCTGCGAGAACGTTACCGATACTGCGCCGGGCCGCCTCCAGCACGAGTAGCAACATGATCACACCAGCGACGAGATCAAGCGAATTGGTATCGCCGCCGCTCAGGGCGATGGCCTGCCAACGCGTCAGAGAATAAGTGCTAACGACCACGGCCAAAGCAGCTGGTATGACTCCTTTTGCTTGCCCTGCAAACAGAATCACCATCATCAGGGCGAGATGAATAATGCGAATTTCCATCGTTGAGAGTACGAGAAGGCCGCCGACGATCAATAAGTGAAAGATGCCGACGAGCAATGCGGTCGCGCCAAGGAACGCGGCATACTTCTCAGGCTTTGATGCCTGAGTCACTTCGTGGAGTCCTGCAGCACTGACTCAAAATAACGAGCGGCACCTGCATGTAATGCAATTGGCAGGCGCAATGATTGCTGCAAGTCGATCTGCGCTGCGATCGCATTGTTGCTTCGAAACTCGTCCATGTGTCCATAGATCGAGCTGGCGATCTGAAACACCTGCTCTTCATCCATGCCGCTATTTGTGATCAGCATATTGTTAACGCCGATAACGGTAACGTCTGCGTCCTGACGATAAACGTCTTTCGGTAGCTCGCGAGTGGTGTAATACGGGTACTGCGCAAGCATGGCGGCGAGTTTCTCGTCAGAGAGTTCGATGAAGGCCAGCTCTTGGGTGGCCAGCGCCTGCATCACAGCGGCGGTCGGAAATCCTGCCAATGCCAGTGCAGCATCGACGTTGCGATCACCCAGCTGAGAAAAGCCGTCGGTATAGGAAAGGTAGCTGGGCGTGATGTCTTCGATCGTCATGTCGTGGACAGCCAGCAGTCGAATCAGGAAGCCATAGGTGCCGCCGCCCGCCGGACCGACGGCGACACGCTTACCGCGCAAGTCGTCGAAACTGTCTATGCCGGACCCCTTGAGCGTAACCATATGCAGAATGCTGGCGTGCAAAACACCCACCGCCTGCAAGTCGAGAGGTTCTGCATAGGGCCCCTGGGCATTGACGGCGAGCCAGGCCATGTTCGCGTTGGTCATGCCGAGATCGACCTCGCCAGAATGCACCAGACGTGGGTTCTGGATTGCACCCGCACTAACCACCGGTAACATCGTGAGGCCATCCGCGTACTTGTTGACCAGATTCGACATGCTTTGGCCGGCTGGATAAAACGCCCCACCGAGGCTTGCGGTCGCAAGGTGCAGCTCCTGATTTTCCTGCTTTGCGCATGACATCGTGAATATGCTGATAAAGATGCCGAGCGCCAGGTACCTGAATGTGTAAAGGAACTGCATGCATTGATACTATGTGCAGTCACTATGGAGAGCAATGCATGGCAGCGTCATTTCGAAGAGTAGTCACAGGGCACGATGAAAACGGTCGCGCGGTATGTGTGTCAGACGACCTGGCAACGAATATCTTGCAGCGACCGAATCGACCGGGTGTGACATTAACCAATTTTTGGCAGTGCGCAACGACCCCTGCCGAGTACGATGGTGATGAAGAGACAGTCGCAGGACCGCTGGTACTGCGGCCGCCAAGCGGCGGGAGTGTCTTTCGTGTGGTTGAGTTCGAGCCCGAAGATCCGGAAGTGATGAAAACGCTGGACGGCAAGTCGGCTTTCGCCGAGATGGGTGCATCAGAAGTCATCGTGGAAGATGCGCGACATCCGTTCATGCATCGCACAAACTCGGTCGACTACGCCGTCATTCTCAAGGGCGAAATCACGATGTTGTTGGATGATAGCGATGTCGAACTAAAAGCCGGTGACGTAGTAGTGCAGCGTGGTACCAATCATGCCTGGTCGAATCGCGGCAAGGAGTCTTGCCAGATTGCCTTCGTACTGGTCGATGCAGTTGCAAAAAATAACGGAGACGATTCATGAGATTGCTGACATTCAGTCATGACGGTCGTGAGCAGGCAGGTATTCGCAGAGACGACCAGGTAATTCCCGTAAGCATTCTTGCTCCGGATTTGCCCGAATCGCTACTGGGCCTGCTTGCGGGCGGACACCTGGATACCTTGCGCAGCAAAGTCGACGCATACGACGGTGTTAGCGTTGCGCTTGACGATGTTGAATATCAAACTCTCATTCCTCGTCCTGGAAAAGTGATTTGTATCGGCAGAAATTATGCAGCGCATGCCGCTGAGGGTGGTGCCGAGACGCCGACATTTCCGGAGATTTTCTTCCGTGGACCGACCTCGCTGGTAGCACATCAAAAAGACATCATTCGGCCGCAGTGTTCCGAGATGCTCGACTTCGAAGCCGAGATCGCATTCGTTATCGGTAAAAGCTGCAGACACGCGAGCGAAGCCAATGCGCTGGATTTCATTGCGGGCTACACGCTGTTTAATGAAGCGACTATTCGTAACTATCAGAAGTTTTCCTCGCAATGGACGATCGGCAAGAACTTCGACAGTACAGGGGCCTTCGGCCCTGAGCTGGTTACGTCCGACGAGCTAGCTGATGGAGTCGCTGGCATGACTCTGACCTCCAGACTCAACGGCGAGTTGATGCAGGACGGTCGTACGGATGATCTGGTTTTTCCGGTGCGCACATTGGTCGCAATTCTGAGCGAATGTATGACGCTTGAACCCGGCGACGTGGTCGTCACGGGAACGCCCGCCGGAGTGGGCTATGCACGCAAGCCGCCGATCTGGATGAAGGCGGGCGATACGATTGAGATTGAGTCGCCGGGTATCGGCAAGCTGGTGAACACGATCAGAGATGAGTAGCAGCGGTAACCTGTTTGCCCATTTCGCAGCGCAGTTCGAAGCTCGCGCTAGCAAAGAGCTGCTGGCCACGGCCGATGGCAGGTCCTATTCCTATCAGGACATCGATCGGGAATCTGCTCGGCTGGCAAATTTCCTGGCTGAACTTGGTATCGAGGTCGGCGACCGGGTGTCCGTGCAGGTCGAAAAGTCGCCACAGGCATTGGCGTTGTACCTGGCTTGTCTACGCGGTGGATTCGTCTTTCATCCGCTAAATCCAGGTTATCAGCCGGCAGAACTGGAGTACTTTCTCGACAATGCCGCGCCCACCATTGTCATTTGCGACAGTAGCGATGCAGGTACTATCCGCGGTCTCGCCGAGCAGGCGGGCATCAAACACCTGCTGACGCTTGATGCCGATGGCCACGGATCTCTGATCGAAAATTCGCGTGCCACTCCCGCCGACGCCATACTTGTTGCTCGCAGCGCTGATGATCTCGCAGCGCTGCTGTATTCCTCCGGTACGACAGGCGTGCCGAAAGGCATCATGCTCACGCATGGCAATCTTTTGAGCAACACTCAATCACTGCTCACGGCCTGGGAGTTTAGTGATCGCGATCGACTGTTGCATGCCTTGCCTATTTTTCATGTACACGGACTATTTGTCGGCCTTGGCTGTACCTTGCTATGTGGCGCAAGCATGCGCTGGCTGAATGCATTTAGTGCTGAGACGGTCATACGCTATTTGCCGGAGTGCACTGTGATGATGGGCGTGCCGACCTATTACACACGTTTGCTGAGCAACGAAAATTTCACAGCGGACAGCACAAAAAACATCCGCGTCTTTATTTCCGGTTCTGCACCACTGCTCGAGGAGACTTTTGTCGCATTCGAAGAACGAACCGGCCATCGCATTCTGGAACGTTACGGCATGACGGAAACTAATATGAATACGTCCAATCCGCTGCACGGAGAGCGTCGCGCCGGCACGGTCGGGCCGCCGTTGCCCGGGGTGCAAGCCCGCGTAGTAGACGATGCGGGTCAGCAGCTGGCAGTTGGCGAGGTCGGCAATCTGCAGGTTCGCGGCGCCAATGTTTTCGCCGGCTATTGGCAGATGCCGGACAAGACGGCTGAGGACTTCACCGCGGACGGTTTCTTCAATACGGGTGACAAGGGCAGGATCGACGCGGACGGCTACGTGTCGATCGTTGGTCGCGCCAAGGACGTGGTGATCACCGGTGGCTTGAATGTTTATCCAAAGGAAATTGAATTGTTCATCGATGACCTCGCAGGTGTTAAGGAGTCTGCCGTCATCGGTGTGCCGCATGCAGATTTTGGTGAAGCCGTTGTCGCCGCGGTGGTGCGCGAGTCTGGCAGTGCGATCAGTGCAGAGGAAATCATCAAGTCCGCGAAACAGTCACTGGCTAATTTCAAAGTACCGAAACACGTCGCTTTCGTAGACGAGCTGCCGCGCAACACAATGTCGAAAGTACAAAAAAACGTATTACGTGAATCGTACAACGATCTATTTTCGGGTAAGTAGACAATGAAACAGTTTTCAGTGGTAGTGGTAGCAGGCCTTTTGTACTGCCAATCGATGGCCTGGGCGGCCGAGGATGCAAGCTGTGTGGACACCCGTCTTGCGTTGGTCAACGGACAAGTACATACCATGGATGAACGCGATTCCGTGGTGTCCTCCGTACTCATCCAGGCAGGGCGATTCGTTGCACTCGATCCTGCTACAAGTGAGTTCGACGATTGCACACAAGTCATTGATCTTGAGCAACGTACAGTCATCCCGGGCCTGATCGACAATCATGTTCACTACATTCGAATCGCGAATCGACCTGGCTACGATCATCGCGATCTCGAAGTGACATTTACGCTTGCAGACGCACTCTCTTCCATCGAACTAAAAACCGAATCTGTGCCGAGTGGCTCGTTTATCACAACCATCGGGGGCATACGTCGGAGCCAGTGGGCAGAGCAGCGCTTTCCCACGCGTGCAGAGCTGGATCAGGCGGCACCGGAACACCCGGTGTACTTGTCGGAACGCGGTGCGGGACCAGGGCAAACGAATACTGCGGCACGCGACATACTGCGTGGGCTGGGTGTCACCGTCAGCGATGGCGGTGTCATCGCGTCCGGCCAGGACACGGCACTTGCGTACGAAGTCCTTGCTGCAGGTATGACTAACGAACATCGCAAACGGCAAATGCTTGATGTTGCAGACTACGCGCTGTCCGTCGGGCTGACGACAGTAATGGATATGTCTGGAACGGTACCCGGAGTGGGCTTCATCGATCAGACTAACGGCTACGATTTTTTCCTCGACCTCGTTCGTGAGGAACGCCATAAAGTTCGCACACGCATCTATTTTCCGGGTCTCGATGAAGACAAAGAGCTTAAGCAGTTGACGGAATACCTCAATAACAAGTGGCCGAATTACGGGCCGGAGATGGCGAAGGTCGTTGGCATCGGAGAATGGTCTGTTGGCCGGACGCTATTCAACGTAAAACCGCTCGGTGAAGCGGCGGTGCTTGCGCAACGAAAAATTGCCGAGCGCGGCTGGACCTATCATCAGCATCTGCATACTCCCGCAGAGATCGGCGCACACTTCGATGTATGGGAAGCGCTGGATGAGGAGTTTGATCTGGCATCGCTGCGTTGGACACCCGGACATCTGAGTTTCATTACTCCAGAGCTAATCGAGCGCGCCAGGAAGATGGGGCTCGGCCTCGGAGTGCACGGACAGCGTTATCACGCCGGTGAGCGGGGCGGCCCACCATGGCGGACTCTCATTGAGAGCGATCTTGTTGCCCTGGGCGCCGGTTCGGACGGCGCGCGAATCAACTCACTAAACCCGTGGAACATGATTTACTACATGGTGACGGGTCTGGACGTATCCGGAGAGTTGATTAACGATGGACAGCAAATCAGTCGCCATGATGCGGTACGACTGTATGCATCGGCCGAGCAGGGGTGGTTTACCAAAGAGGACGACTTGCTGGGCGGGATCGCTGTCGGCAGGTTTGCCGATCTTGTCGTGCTGGAGGCAAATATTTTTGATGCTGCCGCTGTGCCCGATAACGCTATTCGAAATATGCGGTCGGTGCTCACGGTCGTTAACGGTGAGATTGTTTACTCGACACTCTAGTACGACCTTATTCGCGTTGATCCAGGTAGTTGACGGCTTTCAGAAAGTAGCGCGTGTCCGGGTTGCTATGACCCATGCGCGGCACGTTAATCAACTCAACGTTCTCAACACCGGCAGCCTGGTACTTTCGATAGATCTTGTAGCTTAGATCACGATTGAAGTCCTCTGTGCCGGTAACAAACACGTAGCGATTTTCCTTCACCTTGGCGAACTCGATCGGGGTTTCTTCAAGCCAATGCTCCGCGCCGCAAATGTAGATCGCACCTTTGAATATGTTCGCAAAGTTGATTGCAACCATGCCGGAAACCTTTCCG
>Ga0316204_10008177_pt1 | contig 14732 bp, 14 predicted proteins | sample 6monrhotite_MG_2_FD_205661 | JGI IMG/M metagenome (GOLD analysis project Ga0316204, IMG submission 205661) | Microbial mat bacterial communities from mineral coupon in-situ incubated in ocean water Damariscotta River, Maine, United States -... | ecosystem: Environmental > Aquatic > Marine >...
TTTGTCGAAATAAACTGCAAGAACTTTACGTCCTTTCACGGTTTTCAATCCGAAAGCGGTTTGTTCAATGGTGGTTTCAACATAGTAAAATGCCGTCTCTTCACCAAAGGTGCCCTTGGTTTGCGGCGAGCCCAGAACTGCAATTACGAGTTCTTCGCTTTGTCCCGCACGTATCTGTTGCAGGGAACTTTCAGGGATTGAATACCCTTGCGTTCTGGTTGAAGTCAGCCCACTTACACATCCAGAGACTGCAAGACCGAGTGCCACAGCACCAGCTATCTGAAGATATCTCTTACGAACGGTTGTTTCTGACATGGAATTGACTTCTCCACTAGCTCTCAATTATAGGCACGCTATAGCAATCAGATTGCGTTGATGTGTAGCCGCCAAACATGCACTCTGGCAAGCTGACATTGTGCAATGTGCCCGTTACCCCGGATTTTTTCCAACTAAAGAGCAGCCAACCAATGATTTGGCCATTCAAAAGAAAATCAAGACCCACCGAGCCTGTCTATGCGGCCTACAATGCCATTGTGGCGCAATCCCGGCAGCCAAAATTCTATGCGGAATGGGATGTGCCAGACACCGTAACGGGCCGGTTTGATATGATCAGCATCCATATGTGTATGGTTTTTCGCCGATTGCGCGCGGAAACCGGGCAGGGCAACCCATTCACTCAGGATCTATTCGATTTGTTTTTCAATGACATGGATCGTTCTCTTCGCGAAATGGGTGTGAACGACGTCTCGATTCCCAAGCGCATACAAAAAATGGGCAATATTTTTTATGGATTGGTAGCAAAAATGACAGAAGCTATTGATAACGAGGACAAAAAATTACTTTCCGACGTCATCGACCGCAACCTGTTTGACGAAGAAAAATCCGAAGCGGCAACAGCGCTCGCCGATTATATTTTTGATATCGCCAGTACGCTTGATGTGCAGAAGTCGGATGATATAACCGCCGGAAAACTGGTTTTTGGAGAAAAACTATGACCCAAGAAACCGACGACCAACCGCTTCTGGATGCATCAATTCGCATGGATAATCTGCCTGTTGGAGGGCGGAATATAAAAGTCGCCACCACCCAGGCACAACGATTAGCAATTGCAAAACAGCTAAAAATTGATGCGCTGGACCGGCTGACAGCAGAATTAAAAGCTACTCCTATCAAGGGGGGTGTTCAGGTTTCGGGCATTCTTCGTGCAGTGGTTACCCAGGCATGCGTTGTGACATTTGTTCCTGTTACGCAGGAAATAGAGGAAAAATATGACCGGATATTTCTGGTCGGAGAAGACGAGAGTAATTCCAGAGCTGCAGGATCCGAGGTTTTTGTGGATCTTGAGGGAGAAGACATACCCGACTATTTTGAGGGGCCGGAGGTGGATTTTTCCGATCTTTTGCTGGAAATTCTCGCGCTTTCCATTGATCCATTTCCTCGTGCGCCAGATGCCAAATTGGATACAACTGGCGATAAAAAAGAGGATATTTCCCCCTTTGCAGTACTAAAAGACCTGAAGTCTACAGGGGATTGAGACAAATTCGGTCCGGGTGTAGAGAGATGTGTGCCATAAGACTGATCAGAATGGCCGGGACCTGCTCATCTGGGCCCCGATAGATAGGCGGATATGAGCGGTACAATCAAGATTTCTGTGGACGCTATGGGCGGGGACAATGGTCCGCGCATCGTAATGCATGGTGCACAGCTAGCCCTTGGAGAACTCAAGAATATTGAGTTCATCTTCCATGGTCGCAAGGAAGAGCTGGAGCCTTTGCTGGAAGAATATTCGGCGTTAAAGTCCGTTTCCACAATCAGGCACAGCGACAAAATTATCTCAATGGATGACAAGCCCAGCCAGGCTCTTCGCAAGGGCCGGGGCGACTCTTCCATGTGGAATGCCATTCAGGCGGTAAAGGACGGCGAGGCGGATGTTGCTGTTTCCGGCGGAAACACTGGTGCGCTCATGGCCATGTCCACCTTTTGCCTTCGCCCGATGCCCGGCATTTCCCGCCCGGCCATTGCTGCCATCTGGCCAACGTTACGCACCAATATTATTGTACTTGATCTGGGAGCGACAGTAGGCGGTGACGCAAAGCAGCTCGTAGAATTTTCCATTCTGGGTAGCGCACTCGCAAGGGCGCTCCTTCATCAAGAAACCCCCACTGTTGGTTTGCTCAACGTTGGTGTGGAGGAGGTGAAAGGGCTGGAGCCGGTGCGAGAAGCGGCGCGTATCCTCACAGAGGCAAAGGGCGCAGGCTTTCAATATCACGGTTTTGTAGAAGGCGATGATATTGGCAAAGGCACAGTTGATGTTGTGGTGACAGAAGGTTTTACCGGCAATATTGCGCTTAAAACCGCCGAAGGCACCGCCCGACAAGTCGGCACTTACTTGCGCAATGCGCTCAATGCCAATTTTCTGTCGCGTTTAGGTGCATTGCTAGCGTCGAAGGCACTGAGTACACTCAGGCAAAAGATGGATCCCAGAACTGTGAATGGTGGCGTTTTTCTGGGGTTGAATGGTATTGTAATAAAAAGCCATGGTGGGACTGACGAAATCGGGTTTAAAAGTGCGGTAGGTTTAGCCTACGAAATGGCGCGCAGCCGGCTTTTGGATAAGGTAGAAGAAGGTATTCATCGCTTCCCGCAATCCGGGGACGAAAAAATTATTTCAGATTCAGAATCGAAGGCAAAACCGGCGTGAATACCATCAAATCTGTAGTGCGTGGGGTAGGTGGCTACCTCCCTCAGCGTATTCTAACCAACGAAGAACTGGCAAAAACAGTCGATACTTCCGATGAGTGGATTATGCAGCGCGTGGGTATTCGCCAGCGGCATATTGCAGCTGAGGACGAGCTGACCTCTGATTTAGCCGTTAAAGCTGCAAACAAAGCGCTCGATGCTGCAGGTATGAAGGCTAGCGATATCGATTTGATTATCGTGGCAACCACAACCCCGGACATGACATTTCCAGCTACAGCTACCTTTGTGCAGCAAAAGCTGGGCATTCATCACGGTGTGGCCTTTGATTTGCAGGCAGTGTGCTCAGGATTTGTCTTTGGCGTGGCGACCGCCGACAGTTATCTCAAAAACGGCCTCGCGAAACGCGCATTGGTAATAGGCGCAGAAACTTTCTCACGCATCCTAGATTGGACCGATCGCGCAACGTGTGTTTTGTTTGGTGACGGTGCCGGAGCCATGATTTTGGAAGCGGTAGAAGACGGAGATGCTGGTGTGCTTGCATCGGCATTGCGGTCAGATGGTGCGCATTGGGACAAACTTTACGTCGATGGTGGCGTGTCAGGCACACAAACTACCGGACATGTGCGCATGCAAGGTCGTGAAGTTTTTAGACATGCGGTTGGAAAAATTTCTGATGTTGTTTACGGGGTGCTCGAGGAAACGGGGCTTCAAACTGATGATCTTGACTGGTTTGTGCCGCATCAGGCCAACAGGCGTATAATCGATGCAGTGGGCAAAAAGCTTAGTATTCCTGCTGAAAAAGTAATCATCACGGTGGATCGTCACGCAAACACTTCAGCGGCGTCTGTGCCTTTGGCTCTTTATGAAGGGGTTGAAGACGGGCGTATCAAGAAGAATGATCTGGTCATGCTGGAGGCAATGGGCGGCGGGTTCACGTGGGGCGCATCGCTAATTCGCTGGTAAGTCAATTGACCACAGGTATTTAACAGCGCTAATCTCTTTTCCCAGAAGCCGCTATGAGCTTCGAGGGAGCAGGGTCTGGCAAGACGAATCGGGAAATTTGTATGGCGCAAAAAACAGTGACACGTGCTGATCTGGCGGAAGCCGTTTATCAGAACGTTGGTTTATCACGCACAGAATCGGCGGATCTTGTCGAACGCGTGTTGGATATAATTAGTGATTCATTGGTTGAAGGGAGTAACGTAAAGCTCTCGTCTTTCGGTTCCTTTTTGGTTCGATCAAAAAATCAACGTATTGGTCGTAATCCAAAGACCGGCGAAGAAGTTCCTATTCTTCCGCGACAAGTGCTTGTGTTCAAACCAAGCAACGTGTTGAAAACCAAGATCAACAAATCTATGGTTCGTGTTGGAAGTTAAAGCTTTCTCTCCAGGGGAATCATAGTGGATAAATCGCCGGATGCGTTCCGCACGATTTCAGAAGCAGCCGAAGAACTGGACCTCCCACAGCACGTGCTGCGGTTTTGGGAGACACGGTTTTCGCAGATAAAGCCGCTCAAACGCGGTGGGGGTCGACGTTACTATCGACCCGACGATATCCTATTGCTCAAAGGTATCAGACACCTTCTCTATGATCGTGGTTTCACAATCAAGGGCGTGCAACGCGTTCTCAAAGATCAGGGGATCAGGCAGGTTGTCGCAATCGGACAAACCGGTGCGATTGAGCCTGTTACCGTTGCGGATCCGGACGCCGAGCTTATCGCGCTTCCATTTGGGGCAGGTGAAGGCACGGGGCTGACACGTGAAGATCACGAGAAGCTCACCGGCGTTCTAAAAGAGCTACTGGACCTTAAACGCATCCTGGATAGGGCGCGAGAAGGCTCATAGGCCAAAAGTTACCCTGCACATTTTTCCACTTGCCAGTTCGCCAAGACTCATCAACATTGATGGTGTTTTTAACAAGCGAAAGGAGGTGAACCAATGTCTGATGAGATTTCAGTGAAGTTGATTAGCTTTGGAGAAAAGGTGGTTAGTACGGAGCAAACTCTGTTGTAACCAGCGTCTCCTTCAAGCCTTTTGTTATGAAAGGCTTGGGTCGAGAGGCTTCGCGAACTCATGGAGGACTGCCCCAAAAAGGGCAGTCCTTTTCTTTTGTGATAACCAAAGTGTCGACCAAACCGATCGTACTTGACGAACTTAAAGTTGCACCTGGCGTAAATATGGACGCAGTGTCTCATATCCATTAGGATATTTTTTCGCTGCATCTTCATCACTGATTGAAAGCGGAATGATTACCTTGTCGCCAGGTGTCCAGTCAGCAGGTGTGGCAACTTTTTGGGCATCAGCCAATTGCAAAGCGTCGATCACCCGCAAAATTTCATCAAAATTGCGACCAACATTCATTGGGTAGGTTAGCGTCAAACGAATTTTCTTGTCGGGATCAATAATGAACACCGACCGCACAGCCTCGGTTGTGTGCACCGCAGAATGGATCATGTCGTAAAGCACAGCCACGCGCTTGTCCGCATCCGCAATGATGGGAAACTGCAGGTCGGTCTTTTGCGTCTCATTTACATCCGCAATCCAGTTTTTGTGCTCATCTACAGTGTCGGTGGACAGGCCAATCGGCTTAACATTACGTGCCTTGAATTCATCTGCAAGCTGCGCTGTACGACCCATTTCTGTCGTGCAAACTGGGGTAAAATCGGCCGGATGGCTGAAGAAAAATACCCACGAATCTCCAATCCATTCATGAAAATCAATCGGGCCATTTGTTGTTTCTACGGTAAAATTCGGGGTGGTATCGCCTAGGTGTAAAGACATTTGGGAGGGTCTCCATTTTATAAGGAATGCGTGCTCAATCAGCGTTGAGCCGTTTCAAAATCATAGGTAGAGATAAATACCGCCGGTTCAAGTGGCCAATGGTCGCGGAAGATCTGACAGATATTGGCAGGTAACGACTGTCGCGCAGCCAGGCTATTTTGCTCTGCTATTTCAAAGCAAGCCCTGAGGTTATTCCCCTGATAATGGCTGAGATATCCCGCCCGTATATGGGCGGTTTGTCAGCCAGCGCTAATTTCAGCCACAACGACACCAAAAGGTCGACATTAGGGTCAGATAATACCTCAATGCCTTCCTTCGGACGCCAGATTGTTTATTTCGCGGGCTGTGATCTCGCCCGACGCCACACGGTTCTTGCCAGTACGACGAGCAGAACCGTTATCGCCAACATGGTGGTGCCGGCCTTGACCATTGAGGCCAGACTTGTGGCAGTCACCAACCCGGTCGAAATATCCGGCCATTGAAGCAAGAGCGCCGCAATCCCTATATTCTCACAATAATCGGCCAGCGCCGCCGTCCAAGCAAGGACTATACCGAAACCTATCCATCCACGAGATGCCGGAACAATACCGCACCAAAGAAACGCGCTTGTCAGTGTATAGGCCAGCAAGGGCGGATAAAATATATCCAGTGGCAATTGCCGGGTCAGGTAATACTGACGCCCGGTTGCGCCAAGTCGTTCGAGTAAAAGCTGCGCATCAGCATAGCTATACCCGGTCGGTCGCATGTCAAAAGGAAGGACCCCAGATATGGATTGCAGATTTCGCAATGTGATTAAGACCATAACGGCATAGACCGTTGCCGCCATGATCCCGAAAATTGCTGCCCGTTTGCCATAGTTTCGGTTTGGATGAGCTTTGTTCATTTGTCATTCTCCTATACTACGCAATCAACTAGTCTTGTCTGGGAGAACCGGCATTATCTTTTGTTAACGGAGCCGCAAAGAATGGACGTCGCATCGGTCTTGCAAAATACCGGCCCTATTGATGCGCGGCTCGATGCGAAGGTTGCGGCGTCACTGGCACCAAACTGGACAACCAGCGGGATGGCAAAAGGCACCTATCTGTCTTGTCAGGGAGAACCTGACCAACTGGAACATATCTTGTTGAGCGGCAATGCCATTAGCCATATTAGCGATGCTGAGGGTCGTAGTGTCTGCGTCGGGTTCCATGTCGGGGCATGTGTTGTCACACCAAACATCGCGCGCACGATATCAGGGGTGTCACTTGTCACCATCGAGCTGACCACAGACGCAATCGTGGCCTCGATGCCTGCGGAGGGTCTGCTGGACCTGATGGTGTCTTCGGTGCCGATCAGGGGTTGGGCCAATGGGATATTGCGAAACGAAATCGGCCTGAAAGCTGAGCGCGAATGGTGTCTTGCCGCGTTGAAGGGCGTGGATCGGCTGAACTGGTTTCGCAAACGGTTTCCGCGACACGAGGAATTTTTCGGTCACACCCATATCGCCTCGTATCTTGGCATGACACCCGTGACACTCAGCCGCTTAAGGAATGCGCAGCTGAAGTGACATCCTGGATGGATCCCAACAGGATCATCCCCGGGGCGTGCCTGGCGATATCGCCTCTAATTTTTCCTATTGTTTTCTTTTGTCGAAATCAACTCTTGCCAAAAAAGTCCCGTTTCTATAGGCATTTCACCATGTCGGGGCGTAGCGCAGCCTGGTAGCGCATCTGTCTGGGGGACAGAGGGTCGTCGGTTCAAATCCGGCCGCTCCGACCATTTCAATTTCCAGAAAATTCTTTGGAACTCACCCGTGACGCCAGATCAGATTGAAACCTATCTTGATTTATGGCCGGGACTTGAGGGCGGTAAAGCAACTCTGATCAATCTATCAGAGAACCATACCTTTCGCGTTGGTACGCCGGACGAAAAGCATCACATCCTTCGTGTCCACCGGCCCGATTACCAATCCCAGGATGCAATCGAGAGTGAACTGATTTGGCTTCAGGCGTTGGCGCGCGACACAAAACTTCCCGTCATCAAACCTCGTTCCGGTCGAAACGGCAAATTGGTCCAATTATTGGACCGCAATGATGTGGCACCACGCCACGCGGTAAGTTTTGCCTTTGAGCAAGGGGCGGAGCCGGAAAGTGCCTTTCTACCCCACTTATTTTCCGATCTGGGCCGGTTCGCGGCGATTTGCCATACCCATGTTCAAAATTGGCAACCACCGATCGGTTTCACGCGGCCAACTTGGAATGCAGGTGCGATACTTGATGCCGATGGGCTTTGGGGAAACTGGCGTACAGCACCCCATGTGACCGGCGAAGTGCGTGATATTCTTGATCGTCTCGATCAAGCGTTGCGCGTAGATCTCGATCATTACGGTTCTGGTCCAGATCGCTTTGGTCTCATTCACGCAGATATGCGGCTGGCCAATGTGTTGGTACACAAAGGCAAAACCAGACTAATTGATTTCGATGATTGCGGATTTGGGTGGTTTGCATACGATTTCGCAGCCGCTGTTTCATTTTTTGAAGACAGTCCGGAAGTTCCAGAGTTCAAAGCAATTTGGCTGGAAGCATACCGTAAGGTGCGTAAATTTTCCCCGGAAGATGAAGGGGCAATAGACGCAACGATCCTATTGCGCCGGATGGCACTTCTTGCATGGATTGGTTCTCACTCTGAGACTGAATTGGCGCAGTCGCATGCAAAGGATTTCGCCCACAATAGCGCCAAGCTAGCCGAGGCCTATTTGAGCGCGTCAATCTAATTTAGATCAGTGCCATTTCAGGTTCGGTTTGCTCTTTGGAAAGGCGTTTATATCCAGCCGAAACGCCCCAAATAAGCCCGACTATCAAAAAATAGTGCCGCCAATGGTCGGTGTCGACAATACCAGCCTCAATCGCAAGCGGGAAATAGGTTGAGATCAGGGGGATCATTAGCAAGCGGTTTGGTGAACGCTTGACCAAAGTCCCAAAGCCTCGCCGCAGCGTTAGCACCACTAAAACCCAATATGCCAGTCCGCCTCCCCAACCATATGCATGGAGAACATTCACGTAGGTGTTGTGTGGTTCTTCCTTGATCCTGAGATAACGAAATTCGCTCGGACCAAGCCCCCACGGGTGTTGTAAAGCCAGATCAAACGCATATCCCTGCCGCCCAAACCGACCCGTTTCGCCACCATCATAGGTTTGAGTGACACTTGTACGATCTTCGAACAGTCGACTAACCGAGGGAATAGTCAAAAGACCAACTATTGATGTGGCCAAAATTGCGGCGCCAGCAAGCGCCAAAATCATCATGCGCACCTTCTGGCGCGCCCCAGCCTCAATCAGGAAACAAAGGCAAAATACCAAAATTGAGGCGAGGACGAAGTTTCCCCAGGCGGCGCGCGAAAAACTGGCAAAAACCCCTAGGAATAAAATACCGAAGACAAGAGCTGGCAAAATTGCGCTGCTCTTTTTCCCCAGAAGCACTTTTTGCAAAGCAAACATGGCAGGTAGCACAAGAAACGGACCAAAAACATTGGGATCCTGAAACATTGATTTTGCCCGTCCATAGAGCAAAAACAGATCGGATCTTGGCATCAGCTGCAAGTATGCCAGCAAACCAATCAACGCAGAAATAACCGCTGTAATCGTATAGGCGCGCATGATGATACGCATGCGTTCATAGGGGGCGTCGGCAACGTAGTTCGACAAAAAATATGATGTGAACAGCAAAAATATTGTCACACAAACATAAATGAGCGCCTCAGTCGGCGATAAATAGGTCGACTGAAATGCAGCTATCAACGCAAAAGGGGTAAAAAACGCCATAAGGTTGAAGAGATTAAGCGTACCGCGATGCAGGCCAACTCGCGCAATAAGCGCCAGAGGTAGCACCAGCAGAAACATTAGCTCATAGGGCGACGGCTCGATGAAAACAAAGCCGCCCGCAAAAATCCATATTCCGACCGAAAGATGCAACAATGGTTGAGTAACAATACGCAAGTTGGCAAACCCACCGCCGTTACCGGTGTGGGCAGGGAGTGGTCCAGAGCCTGTAGCAATATCAGCGCTCAATAGGCATTCTCTTTTTGGCTGACCAGTGAAAATGGCGTCATGGCAACGATATAAATATCCAGAACAAGCGACCAATTATCGATGTAATGCAAATCGTGGTTCACACGCTGCATGATCTTCTCAACCGTGTCGGTTTCGCCGCGCCAACCGTTGATCTGAGCCCAGCCAGTCATGCCAGGCTTAACCTTGTGGCGCGCGAAATAGCCATCAACCGCGTCATTATAGAGTTTGTTCGCAGCTTTTGCCTGCAACGCATGAGGACGTGGTCCAACGACTGAAATTTCGCCTTTGAGTACGTTGAACAATTGCGGCAATTCATCAATTGATGTGCGGCGAATGAACTTGCCCACACGCGTTACGCGTGGATCGTCCTTGGTGACCAGTTTTGCCGCATTTGCATCCGACATGTCAGTGTACATTGAGCGGAATTTATAGATTTCGATAAGCTCATTGTTAAAGCCAAATCGCTTCTGCTTGAATAAAACGGGCCCCTTGCTTTCCAGCTTGATGGCAATGGCTGTGGCAATCATGACTGGTGTTAAAAGGACGATTGCGACAAGCGCGACGACTTTATCGAACATCCATTTCAGCACCATGTTCCAGTCAGATATCGGCCGATCAGCCATGTCAAACACAGCAACATCGCCAACATAGGAATAGTTTTCAGCTTTGAATTTGAGCTTGCTCATGTGCGCGCTTAGCCGAATAGCAACCGGCAACACCCAAAGCTTCTTGACCATCTGCAATACGCGGCTTTCAGCCGACAAAGGAAGGGACACGACAATCAGATCCACGCGCGTGCGGCGTGCAAACTCAACCAGGTCACTCACGGTGCCTAGTTTGGGACATCCAGCCACTTTGTCAGGCGATCGTTCGTCCTCACGATCATCAAACATGCCCAGCAGCTCAATATCACGCGCCGAGCGTTGTTCCATGCTTTTGATCAGGTATTTGGCATCATGGCCACCGCCAACAATAACCATGCGCCTTTTGAGAATTCCAACATCGGTCCAGTGCCTGACGAGCTTTCGCACGCTCAGTCTGTAGACAATAAGAAAAAAGGAGCCACTGATGAACCAGCTCACCATCCACACCCGAGACATCATTTCTGACACCTTGAACAGGAAGGCGCCGATCACAATCGCGATAAATACAAGTGACCAGGCAGCCAGCACCCGGCCTGTTTGCTCGGCTATGCTGCGATAAGCAGCAATTTTGTGCGTGCCGGTAACGTTGAAGGAGATGTTGGCCATAGCGACGGCTACAAGAATTATAAGCGCGTAAAAACTGTCATTTTCGTCGGCGACGTAGGTGAGATAAATCCCTAACCCAATCGCCGCCAGCAAAACCGCTTCAACAACCTGAACCAGACCAATAACAATTGTTGAAGATATGGTTTTCGCAACCGGCTGACCGATAATGCGTTCAGCGGTTGGCGTCAGCGAATTCTTGTCCAGTTTGGTGTCTGTCTTGCTGGACGAACGTTTCGGCGGTGTCTTTTTTTTCTTTGCCTGCGGCATTCTTCGGCCTGTTGGTTTTGTCTTGTTAATCCAATTCCCCGCCCATCATGCATTCGAAGGAATGAAAACTCAGTGAAAGTCCAGTTCTAACTGTTCTCCAGCACCCGTTTGTACAGCGTCTCAATTTCGTCAGTCATGCGAAGAAGGGAAAATGTAGTGCGCACATGAGCCAGACGTGCCTTGGCTTCTTTTTTTGCAGCAGCTTCATCATCAAGAAACGCCTGCATGGATTTACGCAATGCGTTCTCGTCAGCAGGCCGTATCAATGCAGAGGCTGTGGGACCGAATATTTCATGAATACCGCCCACCTGCGTGGCAATAACGGGGCGCGATGCAGCCGATGCCTCCAAAACCACGTATGGCAAAGATTCTTTCAAAGACGGCACAACAAGGCACCGACCCTTAGCCAATACTTCTCGAGCCGGGCGAACACCCACCAGCTCTACACGACCTGTCAGCCCAAGAGAGACGACCAATTCTTCGATTTCTGTGCGCATAGGGCCGTCACCAGCCATAACAAGAGATGCCGGCCGGCCATCCGGCGCTGAAGTTCCAACCAGGGCATTCAACAAATAGGCAACGCCTTTTAGTCCGCGCAACTCGCCAATATAGGCAAAATCTTTTGCGTCTTTCTGTGCTTTGATTGGAATGAATTCCGGATCGGCAAGACCATTATGAATGACTGGTGCCGGGCAATCAGGTTGAGCGATTTGTGCTACATATTCCTTTTGTGCAAATGTGCTTTCGAATATGATCCCGTCCGTGCGGCGCAACAATAAACCCTCAATCTGACGGAATATCTTGCCTGGTAGCTTGGTCTGATCAAAATGAAGTACACCGCCATGTGGCGTATAAAATACAACACAATTTCTAGGTCGCCCCAAACGGGCGTTAAACCCGCCCTTTGCGCCGTGCCCGTGCAACACCTCAATATTCAATGACTTGGCCAATCGTTTCAGACGAATTGGTGTTGTAACGTCCGACATCCCCAAAACGCGCGCCATCGGTAATTTATGAATACCCAGAGAGAGATGAGGTTGCAGATCTGCAAGCAAAATGTCGGTGCGGGCGTCTGTCAGCGAGCCATCAACAACAAGCCCTACCTGATGGCCGCGTTCCGCAAGCGCCTTCGACAGGTCTGCAACATGCCTGAACAACCCCCCAATCGGAGCCCGGAGAACCTGCAAAATGCGTAGTGGTGAGTTCGGCAACGCTATACTCTGGGTTTGGGCGACAACTAGAGCCAGCGGTCGAGAATAACGATTGTGTCGCCTGGATAGATTGGGAAATCGAGCTCAACCGTACCCTTAACCATTTCGGAACCCTGTCGGCGATAAACCAAAGCACGGTCACGATCCGCAGTTTCAGTGAAACCACCAGCAGTACTCACCGCAGCCCGTACCGTCATGCCATAAACATAAGGATACTGGCCGCTACTACCCACCTCGCCTTGGATGAAAAATGGCCGGTATTCGGATATTTCAATCGAAACATTAGGGCTACGCATAAAGCCGCGTGCAAGAGCGGAGGCAATGCGGGTTGCTGTTTGATTTGTGGTGAACCCGCGCGCTTCAATCGGACCAACCAAGGGAAATGCAATCGCGCCACTATCGTCAACCTGATAGGAGCCGCTTAAACTGTCGTCGCCATATACGGTTACGCGCACAACATCACCTGTATCGAGTGTGTACGGCCCCTTCGTCTCAACCAGATAAGTAGATGCACGCGTGTTAATAGCGCATGCGCTAATTGGCAGCAAAAGGGCAAGCAAAGCTATGAAACGCAAAAAAACCATGAAAAACCGTGACACTTTCGATGTGCTACTGGTCCCAGACTATAGTTAACATTCCCCTTAAAACCGCATTTTGCATCAATTCGCATGGCGTTTTCTCGTCATCTTAACTGATTGCTTACCACGTCGGGGCGATAACAATTCGACCAAACAGGTGGGTAGAAATGGCTTTTGAGCCTATTGAAGACGTAAAGATGGATATGAGCGCGCTCGTCGTTGCTATTGCAACGCGCTGGCTCAAAATAGCACTCGTAACAGCGCTTTTGGTCGTTGGGGCGTTTGTGATTTTAAAGTTCGTTCCCAAACAGTACGAGTCGTCTGCTAGCATTCTGGTTGAATCCCGCGAGAACGCTTTCACACGTGCCACTAACGACGTTTTGGCCCGTTCTGGCGCGGCTGATCCTTCAGCGATTTCATCACAGATTGAGTTGATCAAATCTCGCGACACCCTGCTTCAGGTGATTGAAACAGAGGGGCTTCGCGATATCGCCGAGTTTAATGGCAGATCGCGATCACCCTTGAATTTGATTCTGCCTTTTATCGGACGCCCGACAATACGCGCTGTTTCCGATGAATATGTGCTCAATGCCGTTGCGTCCAACCTGAAGGTTATTCGTCAGCGGGATTCCTCGATTATTTCGATACTCTTTCGCTCTCGAGATTCAAAACTGGCAGCCAACGTGGCTAATGCGATTGCGAATACGCATGTGAAGCGTCGCGGCGAGCTGTCTGTTGCTGACACGGTTGAGGCGACGCAGTGGTTGCTTGTTGAAATTGAAAAAATGCGTACGCGCGTTGCAGCGGCAGAAACGAAAGTGGCCACCTATCGCGTTGAGAACGATCTGTTTGTGGGCACCAACAATACCAGTCTTCTTGATCAGCAATTGTCTGCTATCTCCGGTCAGATCACCTCCTCTCAAGAGAGGAAAAACACTGCGAAATCGCGTGCAGCCCTGATTCGTGGCTTGCTGAAAGCCGGGCAGCCAATTGATGGAGTGCCAGATGTGCGGGAATCGGTTGTGGTTCAACGCTTGTCTGAGGACAAGGCGCGCCTGAAAGGTGAGCGCGCGCAACAATTGGCAACCTTGTTACCAAATCACCCTGATATTCAGGCGCTGTCCGCCCAGATTGCTGAAATAAACAAGCAGATATTGATCGAGGGACGCCAGGTAGCAGATGCACTCGACGCCGAGGCAAGCATTGAGGCGGGCATTGAGGCGGCATTAAGAGATGAACTTGTTCGGCTTAAAATTGATGCATCAGGTGCCACAAAAAGTAACGTGACTTTGAATGAGTTGGAAAGAGAAGCAACAGCGCAGCGAGACTTGCTTGAAACCTATTTGCTGAGATATCGGGACGCTGCTGCCCGCACAGATTCTCTTGCCGCACTGCCAAATGTGCGTGTTGTAGCCGCTGCCGCTGCTTCTCTGAGCCCGGCTTCGCCCAAAACGTCGTTCATTCTTGCAGCTGTTGGTGTTGGGGCGCTTACCCTTCAGGTTGGTGCAATATTGTTTGGGGAACTGGTTTCGGGTAGGGCGTTGATTGAGGTCAGTAGAGGCGACACTTCCAGACGACGGCAGGACAATATTGGTTTAAACGCCGAAGGAATAAGTGGGCTGCGCACAACCCAATATGATAATGACGATATGCCAGAGGACGAAAGATCCAGTCGTTCGGACGAGGGGGATGGCAATTATGGCATAGAGGCAACGGGCGAGCATATTGCCGTTAATGACGAACGGCTTGTGCTTGTTGTAACCATGGGTAGCTGGCAGGAAACTCAAGCGGCGATCGAAGCCATAACGTCAGATTTGATAGGACGTGGCCGCAGCGTCGCTGAAATTGATGCTGGCAGTCGACGTGTCACATCTGAACTGGGCCTTTCTGACCTTTG
>Ga0316204_10008178_pt1 | contig 14732 bp, 11 predicted proteins | sample 6monrhotite_MG_2_FD_205661 | JGI IMG/M metagenome (GOLD analysis project Ga0316204, IMG submission 205661) | Microbial mat bacterial communities from mineral coupon in-situ incubated in ocean water Damariscotta River, Maine, United States -... | ecosystem: Environmental > Aquatic > Marine >...
TAATGGCTTCTTCGTCGTCCCGGACCTTCATGATGCCGACTACAGGGCCAAAGGTTTCATCGCGCATAACCCGCATACGGTGCGTGACGTTGGTCAGAATTTGCGGGGCCAGATAAGCACCGCCGTCATCCTCGGGGAACAGGTCCGGATCAATCATGGCCGTCGCGCCATCTGCAATAGCTTCGGAAACCTGCGCGCGGGCCTCAACGGCAAAACGTTTGTGCGCCATGGGGCCCAGGGTTGTTGCCGCATCCAGTGGATTGCCAAGTTTGTAGCCAGAAACGATTGCCACGGCCTTTTCGACAAAAGCGTCGTACAGGCTTTCGGTGACGTAGATGCGTTCTATGCCGCAGCAACACTGCCCGGAATTGAACATCGCGCCGTCGATCAAGGTATCAACAGCGGCATCCAGATCAGCATCGTCCATGACATAACCGGGATCCTTGCCACCCAGTTCCAGGCCAACACCGGTAAAGGTGCCGCCGGCAGCCTTTTCGATGGACTGGCCACCACCAACCGAGCCGGTAAAATTAACAAAGTCAAACTGGCGGGCTGAAATCAGCGCAGACGTTGTATCGTGATCGAGAAACAGATTCTGAAATACGCCTTCCGGCACACCGGCTTCAACAAAGGCACGGACCATGCGCTCTCCCACCAGCAGGGTCTGGCTGGCGTGTTTGATGATCACTGTATTGCCCGCAATCAACGCCGGGGCCACCGTGTTGACGGCCGTCATGTAGGGATAGTTCCACGGGGCCACGACCAGAACCAGGCCATGCGGCTCACGCAAAATCCGTCGCTCGAAAGCCTCACTGTCTTCAACGATAACCGGCTTCAAGGCTTCAGTGGCGATATCGGCCATATAGGAGGCCCGTTCATTGAAGCCACCAAATTCGCCACCGTATCGGATAGGCCGCCCCATCATGTGGGCCAGTTCCGGCACAATTTCATCATTCATTTCACCGACGCGGGCAACCCCGGCACGCACCAGATCAATACGTTCGGCCACAGGTCGCGCCGCCCAGGCGGCAGCGGCTGCACGGGCCCTGGCCACCACGGCACCGGCTTCTTCCAGGCTGGCCGCAGGGCGTTCCGCAAACACTGATCCATCAACCGGTGAGATACACTTGATCATATTCGTCATACTCGTTTTCTCTATGCTCGCTCAAAGCCGCGCCGGGTTTCCCAGTCGGTTACGCGGCGGTCCTGTTCAAATTGTTCCCATTTTGCGCAATGCAGATAATGGTCAATGACCTCGTCACCCATGGCTGCACGCAGCATGTCTGACTTGTCCAGTTCGTCGATGGCCGCACGCAGGGTGTTGGGGATTTCCCGTACACCTTTTCCAGCATAGGCGTCGCCGACAAATTCTTCTTCCAGCTCTCGTTTGTTTTCAATGCCGTCTATCCCGGCAGCCAGCAGCGCTGCCATGGCCAGATACGGGTTCAGGTCGGCCCCACCCACACGGCATTCAATGCGCACAGCTTTGCTATTGGCCCCGCAAATCCGGTATCCGGCGGTCCGGTTATCCATGGACCAGATGGCCTTGGTCGGGGCAAAGGTTCCTTCCATAAAACGTTTGTAAGAGTTGATATAGGGGGCCAGGAAGTAGGTAATTTCACTGGCGTGCATCAGTTGCCCGGCCAGGTAATGTCGCATCAGATCGGACATGCCATGGTCGGCGTCCGGATCATGAAACAGCGGTTTCCCCTCCAGACTCCACAGGGACTGATGGATATGGGAGGAATTTCCGGCAGACTCATAGCTCCACTTGGCCATGAAACTAATGGCTCTGTTTTTTGCCCAGGCGATTTCCTTGCAACCATTTTTGATGATCGCATGGCGGTCACCCATGGTCAGGGCATCCGCATAGCGCACGTTTATCTCTGCCTGCCCGGCACTGGCCTCGCCTTTTGAATTCTCGACCGGGATATCTGCGCCGTTCAATCCGTTACGAATAGCGCGCATGACATCTTCTTCCTTGGTCGTCTGGAAGATGTGGTAGTCCTCGTTATAGGAACTGGACAGCGTCAGATTGGCATAGCCCCGGGCCTGGGCTTCCTCGAAGCTTTCCTTGAACAGGAAAAATTCAAGCTCCGTCGCCATGAAAGGTTTCATGCCCATGGCTTCCAACCGCGCAATCTGTTTTTTCAGAATCGTCCGGGGTGCGTGCGGTACTTCTTCGTGGGTGTGATGATCCAGCACGTCGCACATGACCAGGGCGGTTCCCTCCAGCCACGGGATCAGACGCAGGGTCTCAAGATCAGGCCGCAAGGCGTAGTCGCCATAACCTTCTTCCCAACTGCTGGATTTGTAGCCATTGATGGTTTCCATTTCCATGTCGGTAGCCAGCAAATAGTTGCAGCAATGGGTTTCTTCCCAGGCACTGTCGACAAAAAAATCGACGTGCATGCGCTTGCCCATCAGGCGACCCTGCATGTCCGCAAAGACGGTCAGCACGGTATCAATCTCACCGTTTGAACCAGCCTGTTTCAGTTCGTCGAAAGTTATCTTGCCTGCCATCTCAATCACCTGTCGGGTTCGTCGGAATATAGGAACTAAAGAATACGAATTCTTGCAATAATTGTGAAAGTAACATGATATTTTGAGAGGCCTCGTCAGGAAACCCTCCGGGACAGTCCCGGAGGGTTTTTCGCTTCAAAATGCCGTGACAAACGGCACCTTTTGCAGTCCTGTCTGATCAGCCGTAGCGATACGGGCGACCGGCCTTGGTCATATCTGAATTATACTTCTTGAAGATATCAACGACCTTGGCCTTGGTTTCTGATTCAGCCGCAATTTCATCCCAGAATTTGATGGCCGCAGCTTCAACGGTTGCCCATTCATCATCAGGGATCGATGTCAGCTTCATGTCCTTGCCGTTCACACGAAGAGCAGCTTCACCGCCCCAGTACCACCACTGGCGATAATAGTGCGAGCTGTCCATGGTCAGGTCCAGCAGTTCTTTCAGATGCGCCGGCAGTTCGTTGTAGCGATCCATGTTGGCAAAGAAAGACCCGGCCCAGGCACCTGAGATGTTGTTGGTCAGGAAGTAGTCGGTCACGTTTGACCAGCCCACGGTGTAATCTTCAGTAATGCCTGACCAGGCAACACCATCCAGTTCACCGGTCTGCACGGCAACTTCAATGTCTTCCCATGGCAGTGTCACAGGGACAACACCAAACTGACTGAGGAAGCGACCGGCTGTCGGGAAGGTAAAGACGCGCTTGCCCTTCAGGTCCGCGAGGCTGCGGATGGGGTCCTTGGTGGCAAAGTGACAAGGGTCCCATGCACCGGCTGACAGATGTTTGACGCCGACCTTGGAATATTCAGCATCCCAGATTTCGTTCAGGCCGTACTGGTTAAACAGTACAGGCACATCCAGAGAATAACGGCTGGCAAAGGGGAAGTAGCCGCCAAAAACAGTCACTTCGGTCGGAGACGCCATGGAGTCATCATCAGACTGCACTGCATCAATGGTACCTTTCTGCATGGCCCGGAACAGCTCACCCGTCGGCACCAGCTGATCGGCAAAAAACAGCTCGATCTGCATTTCATCGCCAGCAATTTTATTGAAGCTGTCGATCGCCGGCTTGATGACGTGGGCCGCCAAAGCAGGACCCGCGTAGGTCTGCATCCGCCAGCGGATTGTCTTTTTGGCATGAACCGCGGGTGCGGCCAGGGTCGCAGCACCGGCGACACCGGTCGCCCCTGCGGTAGTCAGTAGTTTACGCCTTGAAATCATTTTGCTCTCCTGTTGATAAAACCTGTTTTCAGTTTTCTTGACTGGTTCTTGTCCCCGAACCTTTACTTTGCGTAGACATATTCCGGCAGCCACAGTGCGATCTCGGGGAAGGTCATGATCAGACCCAACGCAAGCAGCATCACCAGAACAAACGGCAGAATGGAGCCATAAATGTCCCGCAGGCTGATTTCCGGCGGGGCCATGGCACGCATCAAAAACAAATTGTAACCAAACGGCGGTGTCATGTAGGCGATCTGGGTCGTGATGGTGTACAGCACCCCGTACCAGATCAGGTCAAACCCCAGGACGTGTACCAGGGGCACATAAAGCGGCGCGACAATGACCAGCATGGCCGTGTCGTCCAGGAACGTCCCCATCAGCAGGAACGACAACTGCATCAGGATCAGAATGACCCATGGGTTAAGACCCAGTTGATCGGTAAACAGATTGTCGATCGCCCGCACAGCGCCCAGACCATCAAACACCGCACCGAAAGCCATGGCCGCCAGAATGATCCACATGAACATGCAGGAAATCGCCAGGGTCTGACGTACGGTTGTTTCCAGAACTGTTTTAGTCATGCGCCGCTTGAGCACAGCCGCCAGCAAGGCGGCCAGAGCGCCGATGGCGGAGCTTTCAACCAGGCTGGTCCAGCCATTCACGAACGGCACCATCATTACAGCAAATATGCCAAGTGGCAGCAGGCCGGCACGCAACAGCCTCAGCTTTTCTCCGAGAGGCACGTTGCGCTCGTCTTTCGAAAGCGCAGGTCCAAGTTCCGGCTGCAAACGACAGCGAATGGCAATGTAAAGAATGAACATCGCGGCCATCAGAAGACCGGGAACAATGCCCGCCAGCCACAGCTGTCCAACGGGCTGACGCGCAATCATGGCATACAGAACCAGGACCACAGACGGCGGCACCAGAATGCCAAGCGACGAGCCCGCCTGGATCACCCCGGTGACCATTCGTTTGTCATACCCCCGTCGTAAAAGCTCAGGCAAGGCAATGGTCGCACCGATGGCCATCCCCGCCACCGACAGACCGTTCATGGCAGAGATCAAAACCATCAGACCGATGGTCCCGATCGCCAGTCCCCCGTTCAAAGGCCCCATCCAGACATGAAACATCTTGTACAGATCATCGGCGATCTTTGATTCAGAAAGCACATAACCCATGAAAATAAACATCGGCAGGGTCAGAAGCGGATACCACTTCATCAACTTCATGGCCGCCGAAAAAGGCAGGTCAGACCCGCCGGTGCCCCAGAGTACCAGGGCTGCAAGTGCTGCGACCCCACCGATAGCGCCAAAAACACGCTGCCCCGTGAACAACATCAACATCATTGACGAGAACATCAAAAAGGCGATCAGTTCATAAGACATCAGAGACGGATCCCCTTGATCACCGCGACATCTTTCAGCAATTCGGAAATCGCCTGCAGTAACATCAGGAAAATACCAACACACATGGTGATCTTGATCGGCCACATCAGCGGTCGCCAAGCCGTCGGGCTGCGTTCATTGTATTGCAGCGAATAGGAGGTGCTGTCGATGGCGCCATAAAGCAAAACGCCAAGATAGAAAATCAGCACAAACACCGTAAAGACATCCACCCAGGCTTTTTGCCGGGGCGTCCAGCTGCCGTAGAACAGATCCATGCGGACGTTGGCTCCCAGTTGCAGGGAGTACGGCCCGCCCATGATGTAATAGGCCACCATGGCAAACTGGGCGATTTCCAGGGTCCACATGGACGGCAGGAAAAATGTTTTTGAAATGGATGACCACAGCAGCACGCCGAATATGACGAAGATGCTCCACATCATGACACGCCCGATCCGGTAATTAACCGCATCCGTGACACGAACATAGGTCCGCGCGATGTTCATCATGATGACACCTCGCAGGCTGTATCAACTTCCAGGTCCGCCAGCGCCTGATTAATAAACCCGGCAAGGTGCGCGGCCATGGCCTGCTGCGCTTCTGTATCTGCAACCAGGTCATTACGAATTTCAATCATGGCATTCAAAAGCCTGCGCGGCGCGGCGTGCTCAGACAATGTGAACAACACACCATCGGCAGGGCCATAGGGTTCGTTCCGGCGCGCCGCCAGTTTTCCATCCCCGTGGATTGCCGCCAGCATATGGTCTGCCAGACGGGCATCCGTGCCGTGCAGGATGCCGATATCCAGATTGCGCTTTTCGCCTTTATAGACAGGGGCGAAGGAATGAATGGTAATCACAACCGGTGAACGACCTGCCTTCTGGACGCCATCGATGGCCTCGGTCACTGCTGTGCGAAAAGGCTGATAGAAACGCTCGGACCTGGTCAGCCTCTCCGATGGCTCCAGTCCCTGATTTCCAGGAATGTCGTAAAACTCACTTTTTTCCGGCACCGCACCTGGTGCCTGTGTGGGGCGGTTACAATCGTATATCAGGCGCGACACTGCCGTTGCCACCAGCGGCGCATCAAGTAACGAAGACAAAGTTTGCGCCACCGCCAAAGCCCCCGGATCCCAGGCGATATGGCTGGCCAGGGCATCATCATCCAGGCCCAGACCGGCGAATTCCACCGGTACAAAATTCGACGCGTGCTCGCACACCAGCACAACACTGCTTTGACCGGCAGTATTGATCAGCTCGACATTTTCCTGTGTCGATATGCTCCCTGGTCGGGTGTATTCCAGCACGGTTGAAATTCCATGAGTTGTTTTTCTGAACATATCTTTTCAAATTAAACTGTGCTGTCAAGTTTATTTCTGAAACAATCTTTTCTACAGTTTTCTGTATGGCGAACTAATTTCATACGTGCATAGTATGGAGGGCAGACGACCAGGCTGCCCGAACAGGGAGAAATCAACGGATATGGAGGCATCCCAGGACCTCACCGTAGCTGAGCGCATCCGTTCAGGATTCGACAACCTGACGCGCGCAGAGCGTCAGCTTGCCAATGCCATGCTGGAAAATTATCCGGTGTCGGGCCTTGGCAGCATCACGGTCGTAGCCGAAACCTCCAGGGTTTCGACCCCAACCGTCGTGCGGATGAGCAAAAAGCTGGGTTTCAAAGGCTTTCCGGAACTTCAGGCAGCGTTACGGTCTGAAGTGGAAGCGACCATCTCCAATCCCATTGCCAAACATGACCGCTGGGCGGAAGGTGCGCCGGAGACCCATATTCTCAACCGCTTTGCAGATGCCGTTTCGGAAAATATGCGGCAGACCCTGCGTCAGCTGGACCCACAGGAATTCAACGACGTCGTCAAACTGCTGTCAGATAAAAACCGCGCTGTCCACGTGGTGGGCGGTCGACTGACACGGTCCCTGGCCGACTATTTCTTCACCCATATGCAAGTCATTCGTGACAATCTGACGCTGGTGGCATCCAATTCCAACACCTGGCCACACTACATTCTCAACATGAAGGCCGGCGACGTGCTGGTGACCTTTGATATCCGCCGCTATGAGCGCGATGTGCTGCGCCTGGCTGAAATGGCCAAATCCAAAGGTGTGATCCTGATCCTGTTTACAGATCAGTGGGGCTCGCCCGCTGCCAAACTGGCGGAACACAGCTTTCACTGCCGCATCGAAGTCCCATCTGCCTGGGATTCTTCGGTCGTTACCATGTTCATCCTGGAAGCTCTGCTCGCCGCTGTGCAGACGGAAAACTGGGATGAAACAAAAGATCGCATGAAAACCCTGGAAGACCTGTTCGACCGCACAAGGCTGTTCAAAAAATTCACCTGACCAAATTTGTTTCACCTGGACAAATGGTGCCTGGGGCAAGCGGCAAAACGGGATACTAAATTGCCGGCCTCATATTAACGTCAGCTTATTGGCCAAAAACGGACGTGCCTCATTTTGTGGACTATAATTCTCTCCATAGGGGGAGAAGCACATTCGGGGCGCGCGTGGTAGAAATATCAGAACTGTTCAGAATTACGACAAAGGCTGTCATCTGCCTGGATGACAAAGTGGTGTTGTTGCGTAAATCTACGGGGAAATGGGACTTACCCGGTGGCCGGTTGGGCGATGGCGAAGAAATCGAACTCTGTCTGACGCGCGAGACCAAAGAGGAACTGGGTCTGGATATAGTCGTCGGACCATTAATCCAGTGCAGTCTTCGTCGCGTCGCAGACTCAGAGTGCAATGTCGTTGTCGTCGCTTACTTGTGTACGCTCAACGGGGCTTTCTCCGATATCGTGCTGAGCCCGGAACACACCGATGTCAGATTGTTCAGTCGCCATGAAATAGACAGCCTGGATATGCGCGAAGCCTATCGTAAATCGGTGCATATGGTCTTCAGCAAACCAATGAATGGACTCGACCCGCAGCCTACGTCCTGTGATCCGGCGTCACCCCGAACAGACCACTCCTTTTTCCAAAGACTCAAGGCGTGTTGGGAATCGTTCTGGAGAAGACCAATTTGACCCCTTAACCGGTTCAGAGCAATTTCAACAAGCTGGACAATTTCAATGATTCAAAGATCATTGAAAATGCTCTAGTCGCGAATTTGCATGCTGGGATCAAAGTCGTTCAGGGTTTCATAGAAGGTGTCGGCATAGCCGACAATTCCCGGATCGGGCTGAAGGTTAACTTCCAGGTCAGATTCCGGATAATCCAGGCCGGAAAGAAAATGCCGCATACAGTTCAACCGGGCACGTTTTTTGTCGTCTGAGCGTACAACCGTCCACGGGCAATCGGCCGTGTGTGTATTGAAGAACATAGCCTCTTTGGCTTCAGAATAATCATCCCACAGGTCCAGTGATTCAAGATCAATGGGGCTTAGTTTCCAGTGTTTCAGGGGATCATTCTGGCGCGACAGAAACCGCCGCCTCTGTTCCTTACGGCTCACCGAGAACCAGAACTTGTAAATATGAATGCCACTTCTGACCAGCATACGTTCGAACTCGGGGACCTGGCGCATGAATTCCATATATTCCGCAGGCGAGCAAAACCCCATTACCCGTTCCACACCGGCCCGATTGTACCATGACCGATCAAAGAAAACGATTTCCCCTCGCGTAGGGAGTTGTTCTGTATAACGCTGGAAATACCACTGACCGCGTTCTTCATCCGTCGGTTTTTCCAACGCGACGACGCGCGAACCACGTGGGTTTAAATGCTCGGTAAAACGTTTGATGGTGCCACCCTTGCCCGCTGCATCACGACCCTCGAAGATACACAGAATCCGCTGCCCGGTATCCTTTACCCAGTTCTGAACCTTAAGCAGTTCAATCTGCAACTCCTGTTTGCGAATTTCATACGTTGCCCGTGACATTCGTTTTTTGTAGGGATAATTTTTCGGCAGTGGCGCGGAGCGCCCTTTCTTTTCCACAAGTTCGTGCCTGATCAAGGCATGACTCTTGAGTACTTCTTCCGACAGATTTCCAGATTGGCCGCTTTTCTTCGTGACGGCCTTTACTGTCTTCGCGTTTTTGGCTGTTTTCACCGGCTCTTTCTTGTTCCTGGTTTTTCTCTTGGGGGACGGTTTCCTGGCAACGTCGGCGGTCGCGGATTTACTTTTCTTTGTCATTACAAATTTCCGTTTACTATTCCGGTATCGACCAACGAGTCACTTGACCCCTGGTCACTATTCAACGCATTTCGGATTGGCCGAAAACGACTGAGCCGTCTCTGACCCGCCTTCGCCAAAAAAACCCCAAGGTGACCTGACTGAAACCCTCGAAGGAGCACGAACAAGGGCGTCTTGTTTGCCCACAAAAGCCCTTGCTACGTTGCCTGTTGGCTATTTTTTCTTGCCCGATTTCTTGTTGGATTTCTTGCTGGATTTCTTATCTTTTTCTTTCTTAACTTTCTTAACTTTTTTGCTCTCTTTTTTGAGAATTTTTTTCTTTTGCTCTTTTAACTTCTTGATCTTCTTTTTCAGTTTTTTGATTTTGTCTTCTTTGTCTGACACTGGCATTGTTTTTCCTGTTTCTGATGATTTAGCGGAAGATTTTTTTGAAGTCTTGAGAATTGGTTTCGCTTTCGCTTTGGCCGTCGACTTTGCATTTGTCTTTGTTTTGGTCTTTGCGGCGACCGCTTTTGTCGCAACTTTCACGGCTGCCACGGCGCTCCGCTTTTTCCTGGTCGCCGCTTTTTGAATGCCTGGTTTGGGCAATAGCGACTTTGCTGAAGCAATAATCTCTGGGGCACTCTTTTCACTAATACCCGGCACAGTCGCCAATCCCTTGGGTGTGGCGGCGGCAATTTTTGCAATGGTGCGGTAGTTCTTCTGTACGCACGCCGCAGCTAACGAGGGGCCAACGCCCTCTATTTCTATCAAACTAGGCATATCCAAAAGTATCCTTTAATCCATCGCTCCATCGGAATGGTGCGATAACGTCGACCCTGAAGTGGGATTATTCTTAAAACAAACCAATTCTATGGTAGACTGTCGCGCGCCCCGGGGGCCGAAGGAATGTGTAATAATGTCGCAGGGTACTCCCCGGCGAATCCCTTTACCCGCAAACTATTTTGACGTATTTGGATACAAGGAAAAAAAACCTGGAGGTCGCCCGGATATCGCAAAGGACGGCGTATTTTCACATGGGTCAACTGGCTGAGACCGGTTCAACGTGCAAGGTATTCTCGGGCCGCGTGATCAGCGCACCCGCGATTACATTTTCGGTCGCATTGGCTAAGGGAAGCAAATCAGAACGTGTCTGCCCTGATTTTAATTGTTGAAGACGAAGCCCCCCAGATCGAGATGCTTCGTTATAATCTTGAACGGGAAGGGTTCACTGTCGTTGTTGCCACCAACGCGAAGGATGCCCTTGAAGCCGTTCCCCTTCATAATCCGGATCTGGCCATTGTCGACTGGATGCTACCGGATCAATCCGGCATAGAAATCTGTCGACACATTCGCGCCGATACAGAGACACAGCGTTTGCCGATCATCATGTTGTCAGCCCGTGGCGAGGAAAGTGATCGGGTTCTGGGACTAGATTCCGGTGCCAATGATTATGTGGTCAAACCATACTCGCCGCGTGAAATGGTGACCCGCGTGCATGCCCTGTTGCACCGTACCGGCCCGAAAAATGACGAAGGATAAATCATCATGGAAGACACTCTGCCGAACTTCATCAGCCACAAGGTAATCCGGGGCCGATAGAATACCGCATCCTCCAGGTCTTGATGGAATAGCCGGCCGGGTTTGAGGCTCGAACATCCTTCAGAACAAGTCTGTATGTTTCTCTACCACATGCCCGAAATGGTGTTTCCAAAGGTTTACGCCAAGCCGCCCTGATCGATCTAACTCGGAGCCGACAACAGCATCAGCGACGATAGTTGGTTGCAACCCGGAATCAAACAACATAAATCCTGCAGCAAGGACGCATGTATCCGCCTGAACTCCGCAAACAAGCACTCTGTCAACGGCCCATTCCTGAAAGAGTTTGATCACTTCGTCCGTCGGGCGATAACCGTGCTTAACAACCATATGATCGGTTTTCACCAGGCTTTCATCGTCGGAAGCAGGTTTCCAACCCAGTTGTTTGAAAAACGGCACTTTCTCTTCATCATGTCGTTCTACTGTAGCGATTGAAGGAAACGAATTTGCAAGACGTTGAGATCGTGAGATTAACCAGTCAGGCGGATTAAAACACGGTTGAACGTCTACAACGAGAACTGCCTGTTTCAAGACTAATTTGCTCCAAAATATTCGCATTTAATTTTCGTTCCGCCGCAGACTATCTCTCCGGAGACGACCAGTCATCCAGACGGATAATCTGCTATATGAAACTTTGCCAGTGGGTCGTTTGATGGGGCATCTGTGGTCGGCGATGCGAGCCAGGGTGCCATTTGTTTTCCGGAGAATCGGCAATTGGCGTGCCGTTCAAATTTCGTTTGAGCCTACACAAACAGAATGCGCCGTCAGATATTGCGGTATCCTGAATATAGCGAAGTGATCAACGGGCGGGTCCTCAACGGGTCAAAAACGGAAACTATTACAGTATTAATTCCTGGTCCCGTTTTCCTTCGAAGGCAGAAATCTCTTGCAGGTTTACCCCCCGGCGATCCATTGGCGCAATTCCCTTATTTGTCTAGTCGGAAACCTCTGCCAAAAGCGAGGCGTTGCCGCCAGCCGCAGTAGTATCGATACAAAGCGTTCGTTCTGCGACCAGCCCGCAGATATCGTCTGGCGATGTGAGAAGGGGCACAATCGGCCCCGGTCGTGCCGCCAGAGCCTGTCGTATGGCCCTCAGCGCCGTCGCATTACCTTGTGCCATGACGGCGTCAACCTGTGAAAGATTCTTCAATGTCTCTTCGTCGGCGGGCATGTCTCCGATCGCCTCGTTACCATAAGCCCGGGCGGCTGTCAGTTGATCGTCGAGCGCAGCGCTGTTGTTCTGCCCCGGAAGTTCACCGAGGCATATCACCCGCCCCCGCGGTTTGATCAAATATCGGTTGCTCTCGCCGGTTGGACCCGGCAGGTCCACCTCTCCCGGAACAATACCTGAAGTGCCCCCGGCAAGAGCTTGGCGAAAACGACGGATATAAAGTGGCCCTCCCGCTTTTGGCCCTGTCCCTGACAGGCCTTCGCCACCGAACGGCTGGGAGTTAACGACGGCACCGATCTGGTTGCGGTTGACATAAATGTTGCCCACATGCGCATTCCCGACGATGTCCTGAACACGCTGGTCAACCCGCGTATGAATGCCAAGGGTCAGGCCGAAGTTACGGGCGTTGATTGCATTGACGACTTCATCAAGCTCATCTGCCTCAAAGGTTGCGACGTGCAACACCGGGCCAAACATCTCGCGCGCCATGGCGCCAATGCCCTCAATTCTGATAATCGCCGGAGCGACGTAATTGCCGTTCTCAAGGTCTTTCGGCAGTGACAACCTGGCGACAAGTTTACCAGCCTTCTCGCACTCCATTACATAGTCGTTGAGCGCCGTGAGTGCGTCGTCATCAATCACCGGGCCGAGATCACTGGACAGTTTTGAAGGGTCCCCGATACGCAACGCCTCCATGGCCCCCCTTAGCATGCGAAGCGTGCGTTCCTCCACATCCTTCTGGATATACAATATCCGGGTTGCCGAACAACGCTGCCCGGCGCTCTGAAAAGCTGATGCCACGACATCGCTGACGGCTTGTTCAGCCAACGCGGTGGAATCCAAGATCATGGCATTCAGCCCACCTGTCTCGGCAATCAGGGGCGCGGCCGGATTGACCTTCGCCGCCATGGTTCGGTTGATTGCCTGCGCGGTATCAGTGGACCCCGTAAAACACACACCGGCCAGCCGTGGGTCCGATACCAATGGCTGACCAACGCCCGGTCCATCACCCGGTAAAAGCTGAATAACACCTTCGGGGACACCGGCTTCGATCATCAGCCCGACAGCACGGCTTGCAATCAGACAGGTTTGTTCCGCCGGCTTGGCAATCACCGTGTTGCCACAAGCAAGGGCCGCCGCAATCGGTCCGGTGAAGATTGCCAGCGGGAAATTCCAGGGGGATATACAGGCGAATACACCAAGTGGCTGGCCTGGCTCTTCGACCTCCATGCGCTCGGCCTCATTGGCGTAAAAGCGCAAAAAATCGACGGCTTCCCGAATTTCGGCAACGCCATCAGGTATGGTCTTGCCGGCTTCACGGGTTGCCAGTGCCATGAGTTCCGGCGCGTTTTCTTCGTAGGCATCTGCGACGCGCCGCATGATGGCAGCACGCTCACCAACGGATATTTCTGCCCATGCCAGCTGCGCATTGATCGCCGCACGATAGGCGGCGTCGACGTCGTCGGGCGTTGCGTCCCGGACGGTGCCAACGATATCGGTATTATCGGCTGGATTTAAAACATCGCGCTTTGACCCTTTAAAATTTTCGCGGCCCGCGATAATCGGCGCGGCAGACCACTGAATATCACTGAAGCGCTCCAGTTCCTGCTCCAGGACCTCAACGGTCGGCGGGTCCGTCAGGTCCCACCCCTTTGCGTTCCGCCGATCAGGCCCGAAGAGTTTTGACGGCGGTGCTATGCGCGGATGAGCGATCTCACCTTCAAAGCTTTTGATCGTGGCAATCGGATCGGCCGTAATTTCCTCCGGCGTTACGCTTTCATCGACGATCTGGTTAACGAACGAGCTGTTGGCGCCGTTCTCCAGCAGGCGGCGAACGAGGTAGGCCAGCAGGTCTTCGTGAGCACCGACAGGCGCATAGATCCTGCAACGGGTGCCGTAACGCTGCATGGCTGTCTGATGTAATGTTTCGCCCATGCCATGAAGGCGCTGGAACTCAAAACTCCCGGTATCTGCACCCATCGCCACAACTGACGAAACCGTATGGGCATTGTGGGTGGCAAACTGTGGATAGATGCGATCCGTCATGCCAAGCAGCTTGCGGGCGCAGGCGATAAAGGAAATGTCCGTGCTCACCTTGCGCGTAAACACAGGAAAGCCATCAATACCGAGGACCTGGGCACGCTTGATTTCCGTATCCCAATAGGCACCCTTGACGAGGCGAACCATGATCCGGCGATCGAGGCGAACTGCCAGGGCATGGAGCCAATCGAGTACGTATGAAGCGCGCTTGCCATAGGCTTGTACAACAACGCCAAACCCATCCCAGTCGGCAAGTGCCGGGGAGGCAAGGGCTCCTTCAATAATGTCGAGCGAGAGGTCGAGCCTGTCGGCCTCCTCAGCATCAATGTTAAGGCCCATGTTGGCGCTTTTGGCCAAGGTAAGAAGGGCGCCCAGGCGCGCAGTGATTTCGGGCACGGCCCGGTGGCGCTGCCCCCATTCGTAACGCGGATGCAGAGCGGAGAGTTTTACAGAAATGCCAGGGTTGAGGCGCAGATCATCATGCTGGCAGGCCTTCGCGATTGAACCAATGGCATCCGCGTAGGCCAGATGGTAGCGCCGGGCATCGTCCTCCGTGCAGGCAGCTTCACCCAGCATGTCGTAAGAGTAGGTATACCCCTGCCTCTCCATGTTCGAGGCGCGTTTCATGGCAGCCTCCATATCCTGTCCGAGCACGAACTGCCGGCCCATC
>Ga0316204_10008179_pt1 | contig 14729 bp, 9 predicted proteins | sample 6monrhotite_MG_2_FD_205661 | JGI IMG/M metagenome (GOLD analysis project Ga0316204, IMG submission 205661) | Microbial mat bacterial communities from mineral coupon in-situ incubated in ocean water Damariscotta River, Maine, United States -... | ecosystem: Environmental > Aquatic > Marine >...
GCACGATAACGCCCTGGTCGTTTGGTTTTCTTGCAATAATTCCAATTCGAACCGACAAAGAGGCCAGGAATAGAGGAGCTTCATCGCTGCTATTGCATAGGCCATTCCGCCTAACCGTTTCTTCAATGCCGGACTGTGGTCAGCAACGGCAAGACCATCAGGACCAGCGCTGAGGCAAGCGACAAAGGCCTGATCATCGTAGACAATGACGGGGGCGGAGAGCCGGGCGGTTTCACCCCTTATCAATCCCGCCATAACAGAACTGGCAAATTTCCCGGGGTCAGACGAATAGCCGATTTCTTTGGCGATCAAGTTGACCGTACCGGCCGGATAAACACAAATGGGAGCGGATAGTTTTGCCCGCACCGCCGCTCGCACCACAAGCCTAAGCGCTCCATCGCCTCCCGAAACACAGACCAAATCGCAATCCGGTTCAAAAGCCACGTCTCCTTCGATCGAAGTCTGCGTAACGGCCACGTTGGCACTACAAGCTTGAAAGGCAAGTCGCAAATTTTCCAGATTCAGGTCGTTATGTGTGCCCGATGCGGGATTATAGATGAGTTGTACCTTCACCGGATCGGCATGGAATCATTAGGCCGATCAGGTCAACATTTTTTGGCGGACAAGTGCTAAGCTAAGTTGATCTGGTGAAGGTTGGGTTTCGTCAAGCCATCTCAAGGCCGACCGCTTTGATGGCGATTTCCTTGGCTTCCTTGTAGCCAGCCTTGCCATTGGCTGCCCGGGGAACCTGATCCACTTCCACAATAGATTTCGGAGATTTATAGGCTGCCAATTGCGAGCGCACATGCTCGTTGAGTTCATCCTCATTCAACTCTTGGCCATCTGCAGTCGAGAGCACTGCGGTAACGCGCTCGCCAAAACGATCGTCGGGGACACCCACAACCAAACAGTCATAGACACTGTCATGAGTCTTGAGCGCTTCTTCGACTTCTTCAGGGAAGATTTTTTCACCGCCGCTATTAATGCAAATCGATCCGCGGCCAAGCAAGGTTATCGTGCCATCAGCCTCCACCGTCGCGAAATCACCGGGAATGGAATAGCGCGTGCCATCGAACGTTTTGAAAGTTTCGGCGCTTTTCTTTTCATCTTTATAGTAACCCAAAGGAACCATTCCGCCATTGCAGATCAGACCGATTTCCCCTGAACCGGGCGTCACAGGCTTGCCCTCTTCAGAGAGGATTTTGGTGGTATCATTCATCTCAAACTTAGCCGTTTTGTCGACATCGATATTTTCAAGCGTGGTAATGGAGGATCCCATGCTACCTTCAGTCGATCCCATGCTATCGACAATTGCCATTTGGTTTATGTGACCAAGCAAACCCCGTTTGACTTCGGTGGACCACATCACACCGGATGATCCCATCATTTGCAGCGACGACAAGTCATAGCTTTTCCCGGCTGCCTTTGCCCCATCCAGAACAGCGAGCAGCGGTTTGGCAAAAACATCGCCGACGATAGTCAGGTCGGTAACTTTCTCCCGCTCTACCAATTCCCAAAGCGCTGCTGGATCAAAATGCTTGTTGTTAAACAGGACGACACAGCCACCCAGGCTATGCGGAATCATAGCGCCAATCCACATGCCGGTTCCATGCATGATCGGACAGGCCGGAATGGAGCGGCCGGCCATTCCCGCTTCGTGCAGTTTCTGGACCAACGGACCAAAATCGCCAGCTTTTGTCGGCAAAGTCATTTCGCGCATTTCAAAGCCCTTGGCGAACAAGGCGCTGGCGAATGTTTGATGATCATACATGACCCCTTTGGGCATGCCGGTCGTACCGCCGGTATAGAGCATGTAAAGATCGTCGTCGGATCGTTCGATGACAGGCATCGGCGCGGTTTGCTGCAGTGTTGTTTCATAGGGAACGGAGCCGTCAAGATGCTCGCCCGAACCATCATCGATTTCGAGGAACAGTTTCACCTGATCAAGATTTTCCCGAATAGCAGCTAGTCTAGGGGCAAATTGCGCCTGGTAGATGATTGCTTCGCTATCGCTGTTGTTGATGACATGCGTTAGCTCTGCCTCAAGATAGCGATAGTTGACATTGACGGGACAGACACGTGCCTTGAATGCACCGAACTGGGCTTCCATATATTCCGACGAATTATAGGCATAGATGGAAAGCTTTGCTCCGGCTTTGATACCATGATCCGTCAATATTTGCGCAACGCGCGCCGCCCGGTTTTCATATTCTGACCAACTATAGCGTTTGTCGCCATCAATAATTGCTGGTTTATCGGGAATAGCCGCAGCAATATTTTCCCAGATATTTGCCATCTGCCAAGTCATCAGAGTCTCTCCTTTTTAGATGGACGATAAGCGAATTCCACTGATTCGCAAGGGTCAGACCCGCTTTGGTTGATCGATATCAGGCCGCCTTGGCGATAGAACGCGTGCCCGGTGACGGCGGTGTTTCAGGCGGACCAGCGAAACACTGCGCAATGGACATCCATTTGGTGGCGTTTGGTCCGGTAACGTTCAGATCGGTATCGGCAATGTTGCGGCACTGGGTAACGACCTGACAAAATTCCTCGGCCCGGCCTTCTATTTTCTCTTTGTCATTTGGATCGCCATATTCCCAGATTTCTCCGGATGGGGCGGTCAGTTTCAGATATGGCACGGGTTGCGGTGCTTCTTCGCCATTGACCTTGAATGTCCAGCCATAGGTGTTCAGGCCAATCATCACGACATTTCGGATATGGTCCTTATTCTGTCGAACTTCGCCCAGTGCGTCATATATCGCCTGCGCATGTGACCAGTTTTCCATCAGGCGCGCGGTGATTGAACTACGTACACTCATCGATGGGCCGGCCCATTCGACCCGTGCCGAAGGATCTGCTGCACCAAATTCGGGTGCCATATTCCGAAAGAAATCACGCCAAGTCTTGAGCAGTTCCTGTCCCTCCAATCCATCAAGATAGTCTTTCTCGAAATGGCGCATCGAGCTGCCCGGTTTCATGCTGCCCATTGCTTCCTTCATAAAGGCATGAAATTTTCCCGGATCGGTGAGCGACCAGTAAGCCGCCATATTCCAGAGATGCAGGTGGCGGAGGATGGCATTTATTGTCCAGGATTTAAAACCGGTCTCTGCCTCCATCTGTTCTTCGGACAGGTTCGAAACCAGACTGTAAATCTCTTCGCTTTCCGTCAGAAAGTCTTGCGCTTGTTGCATCATGAGCAAATCCTATTTGATTGATTCCAAAATTTCATCGGTATGTTGGCCCAGTGTTGGCGATCCCCCCGAAGGCGGGAGACGCTGACCGCCAAAGCGTTGCGGTGCACCGACATTGCGTACGTTTCCCAGCAGCATATGATCCTCTTCCTCAAAAGCCGCGAGCGCCAATATTTGTTCGTTGTCCGGCAGGTCTTTCAAAGCAATACATGGAGCGGCGGGAACGTCCTTTTTAGCCAAAAGATCGACCATTTCTTCTGTTGATAAACCGGGTTTTTCATTGGCGACAATTTGCGCCAGCTCTCCCATGTGAACGCTGCGATTGGCCAGCCCTTTATATTTTTCGACCGATTTGAGGTCGGGTCGCTTCAATGCATCAAAAACCACATCCCAATGCTCATCCGTCATGGCTGCAAATGCTACAGCACCATCGGTGGTGCGTACCGGATATTGATAATAGTCGGCAAAGGGCGCGCCATGGGCAACGTCCTCACCGAGCAGCGTGACATGCATTCCACCATCCGGCCAAAGGAATGCGATACAGCTTTCGAGCATGGACAGGTCGATATGCTGTCCATCTCCTATCCGTTCTCGTGCGAACAAAGCTGCCGTAATGGCTTGCGCCGCTGTATAGGCCGTAACCTTGTCGCAAATCAGTGTTTTGACATAGGCAAAATCATCGGGATGCCCTTGCAAAGTCATGAAACCAGCCATGGCCTGCACGACATGGTCATAGGCGGGGCGACCTGCCATCGGCCCTTCATGGCCAAAGCCGGTAATGGCGCAGTAGATGAGTTCTGGTTTTTCGGCTCGCAATTCTTCGCTGCCCAGGCCCAGACGATCCATCACACCGGGACGATAATTGTGGATGACGATATCGGCACCGAGGCACAGCTTCCGCGCAGCCGCGACCCCTGCTTCCGATTTTAGATCGAGGGTGATTGAACGCTTGGCGCGGTTGCAATTATTGAACAGTCCGGAGATCCCAGCCTTCTGGCTACCCAGCCAGCGCATTGGATCGCCGATGCCCGGTGGTTCAACTTTGATCACATCGGCGCCCTGTTGCGCGAACATCATTGCCGCTAGCGAGGCGGTAATCATGGTGGAAAATTCGACGACCTTTATACCTGTAAGCGGTTGCTGGACTGTCACTTCGGTCATCGATTTCTCCCTTAACCCTCCAGATTGTGCGCCAATCTCTCATAAGCGGTCAGGAAATCTTCCTTGAATTCCTGCACAACTTGCCCGGCCGTCATCTGTTCGTTCATCAAGCCAACGCCTTGGCCAACCCAGTAAGTTGCGAGATCTTTCGCGCCCTGATTGTCGCCTTGACTCAGTTTATCAATAGTGCGCAGCGGCGGTTCTGACACTAGCGATTGTAAGGGCATGGGGAGCGGTGTCGGCGCATCTTTCATTTCCCACGCATCGGTCCAGGGGGAGCGCAATTGCCGGGACGGCTTGCCGGTACGCGACCGCGCACGGACTGTGTCGCGCGACGTTGCGGCCAGCATTTTCTCTTTCACCACCGGATTGGTTTCGGCTTCAACGGTGGTCAGCCAAACCGAACCACACCAGGCACCCGATGCACCCATTGCCATGGCTGCAGCCATTTGAGACCCGGTAGCGATTCCACCCGCTGCCAGAACAGGGGTGTTATCGCCAATTTGCGCTAGCGCGTTACAGACCTCCGGAATAAGCACCATGGATGATATTTCACCGGTATGTCCGCCGGCCTCGCCGCCTGCAGCGACAATGATATCCACGCCCGCGGCAACTTGCGATAGAGCATGTTCTTTGGTTCCGATCAGCGCTGCGACGGGGACATCATTGGCCCGTGCATAGTCCATCATCACTTGTGGCGGGATACCCAGAGCATTGGCAATAAGCTTGATCGGATGCCGGAAGGCGACTTCGAGAACTTCCTCTGCTGTGTCGCCAATCAGGTTTTTGGAGCCCGTCACATGACGACGACGTTCAGGTTCCAAATCACCGGCGTCGACACCATGACGTTTCATAAGGTCTTCGGTAAATTGAATATGTTCTTCAGGCACACGTGCGAGCATCGCTTCTTCGTCGAAGACTTCGCCGCGCCCTTCAACTTTGTTGGGGACAATGATGTCGAGGCCATATGGTCTGCCATCGACATGATCATCAATCCATTTCAGTTCCTCTTCCAGCCGTTCGGGTGTATGATTGACCCCGCCGAAAATTCCCATCCCGCCAGCTTTGGAAACGGCGGCCACAACATCCCGGCAATGGGAAAATGCTAGTAGCGGAAATTCTATCCCGAGCATTTCGCATATCTTATTGTTCATGCTTCTTCGCTTTCCTGTTCGACAATTTCCATGATCAGATCATCAGCCGCAATCTGGGTTCCCGCGCTGGCCGCAACCATCTCTACCGTCCCATCAATCTCGGCCAATATTTCATGTTGCATCTTCATCGCCTCCAGGATCGCCAGCTTGTCGCCTTTTGAAACGGATGCACCGGCTTCGACCAATATCTCGAGCAATTGTCCATGCATAGGTGCGACCACCGTACCACCGCCACCGATATCTTCCATTGCGCTGACGCCGACCTGATCGGTGACGGAGAGCGAGCGTGCGGGCAGTGCCAGATGCAAAGTCCGGCGATGTTGATGATAGATGACGATGACATTGTGCCCATCAACATTGAGTTTCGCCATGTCGGGTTTCAGCGACAGCAAATTGACTGCCACCTGCTGTTCACCATCTGTGACGGTATATTGTTGTGGCGCATCGACGTGCACATGAATTGTCTGGTCATCGCCATATTGAATGACGGTTTCCAGAGATCTGTTATTGGACCAGTCGAGCATTTCGTGATTGACGTTCAGCGCTAGCTGATGGGCTGATTTTTGTTGCAGCTTGTGCTGGAGAACAGCCGCGATTGCATAGGTTGAAAATAGCTGCTCGCCCAGATCCACGCCATCCTCGCCATAGTTTTCAGCGATAAAGGCTGTGGTGGCCTGTCCTTCAACAAAGTCGGGTTTGTCCAAAGCATCGATCAGGAAATCGCGGTTTGTCTTTGGACCGAACAGAGCGGTTTCCGACAGCGCTTTTATCATGCGCCGCCGCGCTTCGTCGCGCGTCGCTCCGTGGGTTATGATCTTGGCGACCATGCTGTCATAGAATGGAGAAACCTCGCCACCGGTTTCAATCCCACTATCTACGCGCGATAGACTGGACGGTTTCCACAGGTCAATACGACCGGTGCTGGGCAGGAAATCATCAGCTGGGTCTTCAGCGTAAAGGCGCACTTCCATAGCGTGGCCGCTCAGAGTGACGTCACTTTGTTCGAGTCCCAAAAAGTCGCCTGACGCAACTTTGAGCTGCAATGCGACCAGATCAAGCCCGGTAATTTCTTCGGTTACCGGGTGTTCGACTTGCAAACGGGTGTTCATTTCGAGGAAATAGAATTCCCCTGATTGATCGAGCAGAAACTCGACCGTGCCGGCCCCGACATAGTCGACCGCTTTCGCTGCATCGACCGCTGCCTTACCCATTTGCTCCCGCAGTTTGGGTGTCATCACCGGGCATGGCGCTTCTTCAATCACCTTTTGATGACGCCGCTGAACCGAACAGTCGCGTTCGCCCAGATGGATGCAATTGCCATGGCTATCGGCAAAGACCTGCAGCTCTACATGACGCGGTTTGATAATCGCTTTTTCCAGGATGAGTTCGCCATTGCCGAACGCATTTTCTGCTTCGGACCGGGCAAGCTTGATCGCGTTGGGAACTTCTTCAAGATCATGGACCAGCCGCATGCCGCGGCCACCGCCACCCGCCGCCGCTTTGACCATCAGCGGCACACCGATTTTCCCGGCTTCCGCAATCAGCCTGTCATCGGACTGGTCTTCATCCTGATAACCGGGAACACAGGGAACACCGGCCTCAATCATGGCGCGCTTGGATCGCGCTTTGTCGCCCATCACGTCAATGGCTTTTTCCGGTGGACCAACAAAGATAATACCGGCGTCTGCACAGGCCTGACTAAAGGCTGCATTCTCGGAAAGAAAACCGTAACCGGGATGAATCGCATTCGCGCCCGTATCCTTGGCGGCCTGAATGATATTGTCGATGATGAGATAGGATTCGTTCACAGGTGCTGGGCCAATGCGCACAGCATCGTCTGCCATTTTGACATGCGGCGCGAGTTCATCGGCATCGGAATAGACTGCGATGGTCTTGATACCCTGTTCCTTCGCGGTGCGCATTACCCGGCAGGCAATTTCCCCGCGATTGGCAATAAGGAGTGTGTTGATCTTTGACATCTCTGTTTCCCTATTCCGGCTTCACAACCCAATTGGGTTTGCGTTTTTCAAAGAAGCTGGCGACACCTTCCTTGGCTTCATCACTGACCATTCGATCAGCAAAATTTTCGGCGGCGAGACGAATAACCTCTTCACGCGGTTTGCCAGCGATTTGTCCAAGCAGTTCCTTGGTGGCGGCCACTGCACCCGGGGCGGCACCTAACACCTGTTTGCGCAATTGCATTTCGATTGCTTCCAGTCCGGCAACATCATCGGCAATGAAATCGGCGAAGCCGAGCGCGTGTGCTTGCGTTCCGTCAAAACGCGCTGCCGTTAACATAAGTCTTCGCCCCGTTGCATAGCCCAATTTCTGAATCACGAAGGGAGAAATTTGAGCTGGTGAAACACCAATGGCAGTCTCTGTCATCGCAAAGCGGGCGCCGCTTTCGCAGATCACAACATCAGCGCAGCATGATAAGCCAAAGCCCCCCGCCATTGCCGCCCCTTCGATCAGTACAATCACAACTTGTGGTGCGGTATTCACCAGATCGAATATTTCAGCGGCCCCACCAGACATTTTGATGATTGCCTCGCGGTCACCACTTTGCTGGAAATTCTCTTTGAAATTTTTGAGATCAGCACCCGCGCAAAATACCCCGCCTCGTCCGCGCAGCGTTATGCCGCGCATGGCACGATCATCACGAACACTTTTCAAAACAGCGCTTAACTCCGCCACCAAGGCGTCGCTGAGCGCGTTGCGATTGTCCGGTTGATTGAACCAGATGGTGAGCCATCCGTTTTGAAGTTCCAGTTCCAGCGTTTCGGTTTTAGGAAGATTGCTCATATCCGCGCTACTCCAAATGCATTGGCATGAAGCTCGCGGTTTTGTGCTTCGAAAATCGTCTCCAGAGCAAAGCCCAGAACCTTGCGCGTGTCTCTGGGATCTATCACGCCATTGTCGAGCACACGGCCGGAGGTGAAGAACGCACTCTCCTGGCTTTCAAAAATATCTTTGATGCGCTGTTCCTGTTTGGCGATCATTTCCTCATCTGGTTCCACGCCCTTTCGCTGTGCCTGCACCCGGGCAACATGGCTCATCGTATTGGCCGCGGATGCGCCGGCCATCACACCGGTTTTGGCATTGGGCCAACTGAACAGGAAGTCCGGTTCAAAAGCCACACCACTCATACCGTAATTGCCCGCACCAAAACTCGCGCCAATATAAAGCGACAATTTGGGAACGCGAACATTGGAAACAGCCTGGATCATCTTTGATCCCAGCTTGATCATGCCTTTCTGCTCGGACTCGGTGCCAACAATATATCCGGTCGTATTGTTGAGGAACAGGATCGGCAGGTTGGTTTGATCACACAGTTGAAAGAAGTGTGTCGCCTTGCCCGCAGCTTCCGGATCAAACGGGCCGTTATTGCCGATGATGCCTACAGCATGACCCATGATACTGGCCTGTACGCAAACAGTGCCCGGTCCATAGCGAGGTTTGAATTCTTCAAAGTCGGAACCGTCGACGATGCGGGCAATTACCTCCCGCACATCATAGGGGATGGTGTAGTCGATCGGGACAATGCCTGCAATTTCATCAATATCCAGAACCGGTTCTTCATAGTCATTGCGGCGAATGGGGGCGGTATTTTTGTTCCAGTCGAGCCGTCCCATGGTTTCACGCGCAATAGCCAGACCATGCGCATCATCATCAGCCAGATATTCAACTGTGCCAGTGGTTTGCGCATGCATTTCTGTGCCGCCCAGTTCGCGATCATTCGCCACTTCACCGGTTGCCGCATGAACCAGAGCCGCGCCGCCCAGGGCAGCCATGCCATTATCTCTTACTCCAATGACATAGTCGGACATGCCGGGCATATAGGCGCCGCCTGCCGTTGACGGTCCGTGTAGCACAACCATCGTTGGTATGCCTGCCGCACTGAGCCATGCCAGATTGCGGAACAGCATCCCGCCATAAGCCCACAGCTCGACCTTATATTCCATCAGGTTGGCACCCGCGCTTTCCACCAGATGGATAAACGGTAGTTTTAAATCTTGTGCCATTTTCTGCGCGCCCTTGCACGCATCCCAACCGCCACCCGTGGCCGCACCGGCCCGGATCCCGCTATCGTCGACCCAGATCATGCAGCGCACGCCTTTGACAAAACCGATCCCTAAAATGACGCTTCCGCCAGGAATACTGGTTTCCGGATTGGTATCCTCAACCAGATAATTCGCCATATTGTAAAGCTGCAGAAAGGGCATGCCCGGATCGAGCAGATGCTTCAGCCGTTCATGCGGGGTCAGTTGCCCCCGTTTTTCAAAAGTCGGCCGGCGTTTCTCGGATGCTTCGACGGCCTTCTTTTCCAAAGAACGAAGCTTGTCAATCAATGCGAGCATATCCTTGCGGTTCTGCGCGAAGCTCTCTGAGCCGGTGGCGATTTTCGATTTAAACTGCGGCATAGTCAAAGTGCCTCTGCGAGTGATTGTGGAATCGGAATGGGAGTGGCCAGCAATATTTGTGCATAGCTCTTACCCTGCGGATCATTGCGCATCGATGCAACCCCGCCGCCGCCCAGGACGTCATGAAGCAGGAAGTTGATTGCCCCCGTGCCGGGAAGAAAGAAGCGCTCTACGCTGGCGGGATCGTCGGAATTTTGAAGGAAATGAGCAAACCGTCGCCTTACCGTATCGGTATCGAGTGCTGCCCACAGCCATTCGGTATAAGATGAATCGCGCGGCAAAATACCAATGTTCGATTTGTCGCCTTTGTCGCCAGACCGCCCCCAGGCAAGCTGAATGAGCGGCACGTTGACAAACGCTTCGTCTGTCGCCGGTCGTTCCGGGCTGTTCGGACGAACAATGGATGCAGAGTCAAATTTGGCTCCAGCCTCATGCGCGAAATTGACGGGCCCATCACCAAAATCGATCGAAACCTGCACATCGTTTTTCGGAACCGTCAAGGAAAACAGCCGGACCACGGGAGATGGCTTGGGCCGCCCGCCGGAGAAAAAGGAAAGACCTGGCGGTGTAGCCAATCCCAAACCTGTGGCTTCTTTTAGCAGGAGCATGGCGGCCTTTGGATCGCGATGTTTAACGGCCATTTTAAGCACGACTTCCCTGCTCTGGCTCGGCTCGGAAAATTCGCCAAAATGGCTGTCATCGCCCAATGTTTCGATTAGCACGTCATCAAAATCACCGGCATTGGATGCCCGCAATTTTGCACGTGTGCGTTTGAGCGCGTTTTCCGCAAAAGATTTCGCCTTTCGGTTGGCGTCCATACCAACAAAGAAAAAGGGAGCGACCATTTTCCAGCCGTCGGCAAAAGTAGCGCTGGCCTTATAGGTAACGGGAGCCGGATAACCTCTTGCCCCTTTTACCGAAACCCTGTTTTCGCCAGCCTGGTCTAGCTCCACCATGCTGAAATCGCACACAATATCGGGCAGCTTATAGGCTTGTGGGTCGCCGATTTCGTAGAGCATCTGTTCGCCGACGGTTCCGATAGTAACCGTTCCACCCGTGTTATCGGGCTTAGTTGTAATGAAGCTACCGTCATCCGAAATCTCGGCAATCGGATAACCGGCATTGTCCATCGTATCGGCGACGGATTCCCAATCGGTGAAATTACCCCCAGTCGCCTGCGGGCCACATTCAAGGATATGACCGGCCAGACTGGCCCCTGCCAACTGGTCGAGGTCATCCCGATCCCAACCAAATTCGTGGATGCAGGCACCAAGCGTTACGGCGCTGTCGACGCAGCGACCGGTGATGACGATATCCGCACCGTCGTTCAGCGCCTTGGCGATGGGAAATGCGCCCAGATACGCGTTGATACTGGCGATGGATTCAACATCCGGAAAAGCTTCGCCTGTAAACATTTCTCTGGTTTGAGCAAATTCGTCCGCGCGATCAGTTAGGTCATCTCCAGTAATCACAGCGACTTTCAGATCGAGACCGGCTTCTGCGATAACAGCCCGCACTGCGTCGCCACATGCCGCTGGATTGGTTCCGCCAGCATTGGAAATAAGTTTCACACCCTGATTGGCAATGTCTTTTATGTTCGGCTTGATAACAGCCGTTACGAAATCTACTGCATAACCCATTTCCGGATTTTTGGCGCGTGCTCTTGCCATGATCGACATGGTGATTTCAGCGAGATAGTCGAAGACGATGTAATCCAGACCGCCGGCTTGCAAAAACTGCGGAACTGCCATGTCTGACTCGCCCCAGAATCCGCTGGCACCACCGATACGAATATTTTTGGTGTTTGACATTACGAGTCTCCTACGACAAATTGAATACCACTCGATATTTTCGAGTCAAGTTCAATTGGAGTTGAAATTGGCCAGCAAAGCCGTTCATGTTGAAACACAGCGCGACAAACTGGAGCGTAAGGAAGCCGCTATATTGCGTGCCGCCCGCTCGGTATTTGTCGACTATGGATTTGACGGTGCCCGGATGTCTGAAATCGCGAAGAGGGCCGGTGTGGGCGAAGGCACGATCTACAGCTATTATGAATCCAAGGCCGAATTGATGCTCGCAGTATTGCAGCGATTCTGGGATGGATTAACTCTGGAAGCCCGCAACGTGATGGTGGGCGTCAAGGCGCCAGAAGCAATAACTCGGCTGCAAGCGCTAGCGACCTATCATCTGGAAATTCTGATTCAAAATGCGGACTTCATAAACCTGTCGTTCGCGCTGCGGCGCAATAATAGCGAGGTTAGCGTTTCTCGTGATCATCTTCGCCAATATGTGGCGGTGTTTGACGAGATTTTTCGCCGTGGCCAGGATCGAGGTGAATTGCGGCCGGATTCTTTACTTTGGCATGCGCGCGATGTGTTTTACGGAACGCTTGAATATAGCGCCCGGTCGATTGAGGTGGTGGCTGATAACAAAGGCAATGACCGGCTACAAAAACCGGTGGTTGATAATCTAATCGCCTTGTTTGCCAATCATTTTGGTACAGTGAAGCAATCGAATGACATCGAGAAGAGCACTGAACAACTAAACCGGATTGAGTCAAAGCTCGACCAGCTGCTGCCATAAAAAAGGGCTCCACAATGGGAGCCCTTTTTCTAATATGATTTAGTTTGTTTTAGGCCGCTTTGTAAAAGCTTTCACCAGCGTCCGCTTTTTCACGGAAAGACATGGGTGGTTTGAACCGTTCCCCATATTGCTGGGCCAAACGATCAGCTTCGCGCACGAAATTCTCAACGCCGATGGTGTCGATCTCACTCATCGGGCCACCGGTGTAGGGCGGGAAGCCCCAGCCGAAAATTGCGCCTAGATCTGCACTCTGTGGATCGGAAACAACGCCTTCGTCAAAACATTGTGCGGTGGCGATCAACTGGATGTACATCAGACGCTGTCTGACCTCTTGCGGATCGGGTTGCGGATCAGCGAGTGGATAATGATCGGTCATGCCTTTCCAGAGACCAACTTTGTTACCATCGCTGTCATACTCATAAAAACCGCCACCAAAACGCCGTCCGCGCCGGTCAATCTTCTTGACCATCAGCTCGAAGAAATCTTCCATGCCGGTCGGTTTGTAATCGTCACCCATTTCTTCTTTCGTCGACTGCATGACATCATAGCCCAGCTGCAACGTGGTTTCGTCAACCACCGCAAGCGGACCAATCGGCATGCCCATGCTGGCTGCAACATTTTCGATCAGGGCCATGCTTACACCCTCAGTGACCATCATTGCCGCTTCATTGGCATATGGCGGGAAAACGCGGTTGGTGAAGAAGCCGCGCACATCCTTTACGACTATCGGCGTCTTGCGAATTTTCTTGTTGTAATCGAGTGCAACGGCCAGCGCTTTGTCACCGCTTTCTTCGCCGGGGATAATTTCGAGCAAAGGCATTTTTTCTACGGGAGAAAAAAAGTGCATGCCGATAAACTGCTCTGGACGTTCGCTGTTTTTCGCCAGTCCTGTGATTGGCAATGTCGACGTGTTTGATGCAAAGATCACATCATCGCGAATTACTGCTTCGGTTTTCTTGATCACATCGGCTTTGACATCAGGGCGTTCAAATACCGCCTCGATGATCAGGTCGACATCTTTGAGATCGTCATAATTATCCGTCGGTTTGATGCGCGCCATGAAGGCATCGACTTTTTCCTGGGTCGCTTTGCCGCGTGTTTTGCGCTTGTCCATGATCTTCTGGCTGTAGTCGACAGCCTTTTGCGCTTCTTCCATATTGCGGTCGAGCACGATGACATCCATGCCGCCTTTTGCGGTGACATGGGTGATGCCCGAACCCATCAGTCCAGCACCCAGAACACCAACCGTCTTGATGTCGCTTGGCGGGATACCTTCGGGACGACCGGCGCCTTTATCGGCGGCCTGTTTGTTGATGAACAACGTGCGGATCATGTTCTTGGCTTGCGGGCCAGAAAGCAGTTTGGTGAAATATTTTGATTCCACCCGAAGCGCCGTATCCATCGGTAACATCGAACCTTCATAGAGGCAGGACAGGATGGCTTTAACCGCTTCATAATTGCCCTTGGATTGTTTTAGCGCCAAGGCTGAGGATCCCATGTACAATGGTACCGCGCGCGGATCCATGGAACCAGCGCCACCGGGGAATTTGAAGCCTTTCTTGTCCCAAGGCGCAGCCGTTTTTGGATTGGCTTTGACCCAGGCTTTGGCCTTGTCGATCACTTCATCATGCGGCACGACTTCGTTGACAATATTTTGAGCAAGAGCCGCTTGCGGGTTCATAGGCTGACCCATCATGATGGCCATGCCAGCTGCCTGCAAACCTGCCAAACGAGGAAGGCGCTGTGTACCGCCACCACCGGGAAGGAGGCCAACCTGTACTTCGGGTAGGCCAAGCTGTATCTTTGGATTGTCCGAACAAACACGATAGTGGCAAGCCAAAGCCAGTTCGAGGCCGCCGCCTAATGCAAGACCATGCAAGGCACAGGCAACGGGTTTGGCGTGGGCTTTGCCTTTCAGCAAATCCTTGGCACTATGCCCACCAGTTTCCATCCGCCGCAAGTTGGCGTTCAGACCCCAAGCCATTTCAAAGGCTTCTTTTGTGGTTTGCGCTTCAGAGGAACCGAGCATGTTGAGATCGGCGCCAGCGAGAAAGCCCGATTTCTTGCCAGATACCAGAACGGCACCCTTGATGTCGTCATTGCCAATAAACTCATCAACGAATTTCGGGAATTCTTCCATCAGTGCGTCGTCCCAAACGTTCATTGGTTTTCCGGGAACGTCAATGGTGACAAGGGCGATGCCATCGCTGTCAATGTCG
>Ga0316204_10008180_pt1 | contig 14726 bp, 13 predicted proteins | sample 6monrhotite_MG_2_FD_205661 | JGI IMG/M metagenome (GOLD analysis project Ga0316204, IMG submission 205661) | Microbial mat bacterial communities from mineral coupon in-situ incubated in ocean water Damariscotta River, Maine, United States -... | ecosystem: Environmental > Aquatic > Marine >...
CCTGCAATGGCTCCGCCGGTGCTGTTCGCACTTGTTCTTTTCTACGCACTGCTTGAGATAGCGTTGCTCGGCCGAATGTTCGGCATCGTTATTGCGCTGGTTCTCGCAACACAACTGGTTGTTTTTGTGCTTCCCGCCTTGTTGCGCTACTTGATGGTTATTCTGCAGGCGCGCGCATTTGGCCGCGAGCCCGAGCCACTGGATATCGACTTGCTATCGTGGGTTGGCAACCTGTGGACACTGTTTCCGATCGTGCATGTCGCAGCGTTCGTTTACGTTGTCTATCTGGTCGGTAGCGCTTTTGGCAGCGCTGCTGCACTGGGTGTTGCGGTGGCGTACGCACTATTTCTGCCAGCATCCCTGATTGTTCTGGCGGTTTCACATTCAGTGCTGGCGAGTCTCAGCCCGGTGACGCTATTTGCACTGGTTAAACGCTGCGGCTTTGTCTACCTGATCGGTCCGGTATTTGTCATCGCAGCAAGCTGGGCGGTGGTACGCATCAACGTCGCTTTCAATACCGATATGCTGACGGAGTTTGCCAGCCTCTATCTGATTTTCGCCGCATTCGCCGTTTTCGGCGGCATGGTGCGGCCGTTGCAGCTGCAACGCGAGCTTGATGTACCAATGCCGGTCAGTGTCGAAAAGGAGATCGAGAGCGACCGCCACCTGCTGCAGCGTACGATGGTCTTGAATCATGCCTATGCAATCATCAGTCGCGGCCATCGGGCACAGGGGCTGGAGCATATTTACAAGGTATTGGCTGACGACCCGGATGACGAGGCTGGTTGGGCCTGGTTTTTCGACAATATGTTGGGCTGGGAAAACCCGGAGGCAGCGTTGGCGTTCGCGCAGCAATATGTGCACGAACTATTGCGCTACGGCGAGAACGTCAAAGCAGTGAAGATAATGATGCGTTGTCGAATGATTAATCCTGCATTCAAACCATTGTTTGAAGATCTGCAGCTTGCCGCGGCAGCCGCCGAGGAATGTCACAATGAGGAGTTAGCGAGCTTCTTGCGGTAGCTGTTGAAGAAATGTGCGCTGGCGAGAGTAAGCGATCCGGCAATCGTAAAGGCACGGTCCGCGGCCAGACCCAGCTGCGTGTGCGCAACGGTGGCGCCGATGACGAGCAGCAGCATACCGAGCGCGCCACCGGCCACAATGCGCAAGTTACGGTGACGGCGGTAGCCGACAGCCAGCGCGAACACGCTCAAAGGAATAATCAGCACCAGCACCTGATAGTGCAGATGCGTCTCTGAATACTGGGCAAGGAATGGCATACCAACCACGATGAGCGGTAGCGCCAGGCAATGCACAAGGCAGAGGGCCGACAGCGTGACCGCGGCACCATCGAGCCAATCGCGAGATTTTTGTGTATTTTGAGTAATTGTGTATCTTGCTTAACAGGTTCGCAGGGCGTGAAGGATATATTATAACATTTACGCCTTCAAGCTATTTAAAAACAATAACTTACAGACTACTAGACGCGGTATAAGAGCATGGATAAACGACTACTTGCGATACTTCATTGCCCGGTTACGCATAAGGGGCTGGCCGTGGCCAAGCCGGCGATTTTGAATTCGGTCAATGCTGCGATTGCCGCTGGCAGTCTGCTTAACCGTGACGGCCACACTCTGGTGGAGCCGCTTAGCGACGCCTTGGTGACCGACGATGGCAAAGTCCTCTATCCGATTGCCAGCGGCATACCGGTCCTGTTGGAGGGTGAGTCGATCAATATGGAGCAGCTTGGTTGAGGATGCTTTCCGCAGATTCCGTGCCCCTGTATGATCTGGTCGCATATCCATTGATTCTTACTGTGTGAAAATTCAGGCCAACCAGCTCCAATCGCATCTGCAAAAAAACCTGGCACCCTGCTATCTGGTTAGCGGCGACGAGCACCTGCTCGCGGCCGAAGCCCTCGATGTTCTACGAGAAAGCGCGCGACAAAAGGGTTTTACTTCTCGTGATTTGCACATAGCTACAACCGGTTTCGACTGGTCTTCCCTGCGTGACTCAACGGCAAACCTTTCCCTGTTTGCCGAGCGCCGCATTGTTGAGTTGCGACTGCCGACTGGCAAGCCGGGGCGTGTTGGCAGCCAGGCAATCGTTGACCTGATCGAGCAGACTGGCAGCGACCTGATGCTGATTGTGGTGGCGCCAAAACTTGACCGAAGTGGCCAAGCATCAAAATGGGCCAAAGCGTTGGAGTCTGCAGGCGTAAATGTGACCATTTGGCCGGTCGGTCCGCGCGAATTGCCCGGCTGGATTGCTGAGCGCATGCGCAGAGTCGGTTTACAGCCGGATCGTGACGCGATCGCCATGATCGCCGATCGTGTCGAAGGCAACCTGCTTGCGGCGGGTCAGGAAATTGAGAAGCTTCGCCTGTTGCATGGCGAGGGTAAGGTCACTGCTGAAGACGTTAGTTCAGCGGTCGCCAACAGCAGTCGATTTGATGTCTTCAAACTCGTTGATGCCGCTTTGGGTGGCGATGCAAAGCGCGCCCTGAAGGTATTGGCAGGATTGCAGGCAGAAGGCGTGGAGCCGGTAATCATTGTCTGGGCGCTGACGCGTGAGCTGCGCACATTGGCCAAAATTATGGACCTCATGGCGGCTGGTACGGACCTGGCGAATGCCTCGCAGAAAGCCGGCGTTTGGCGCAATCGTCAGGCACTGGTGCGCGCCTGTGTAGCACGCCATCAGTCGCGCGACTTTCACCAGCTTCTCAAAGCAACCTGCAGCGCAGACCAGGCCGCGAAAGGGCAGCGGCAGGCGGACCCATGGCAAGTGATTACCGCTATCGTGCTTGAGTTGACGATGGGCCGGCGGAGGGCTGCGTGAGCCCGGTAGGAATTTTCGGCGGCACCTTCGATCCCATTCACTACGGTCATCTGCGCACAGCGTTCGAGATGCTGCAGGCGTTGCAATTCGGCGAGGTACGGTTTGTGCCCAGCGGTGATCCGCCGCACCGAGGTAAGACGTACGCGTCTGCGCCAGTGCGTCTGGAAATGGTCGCAGCGGCAACCAGCAACGAACCCCGCTTTGTTGTCGACGATCGCGAACTGCGGCGAGACGGTCCGTCTTACACCGTGGATACGCTTGCCTCGATGCGGCAGGAACAAGCGGACGTTCCGATGGGTCTGATACTGGGAATGGACGCATTTCTGGGTTTGACCAGCTGGCATCGTTGGGAGGAAGTCCTGGCTTATGCGCATATCGTGGTTGCGCACCGGCCAGGTTGGCGAGCGCCGGATATTGGGCCGCTCGGCGAATTAATCAGCGAGCATGGCACGCACCGGATTGAAGATCTGCACGAACAGCCGAATAACTGCATTCATATTCATGCGGTTACGCAACTGGAAATATCATCAACCGAAATTCGTGAGCTTGTGCGGGCCGGGCGAGACCCACGATTTCTGATGCCGGATGTTGTTCGCAACGTCATAATGAATAGCAGCTGCTATTCCTAGTAGGAGATGGATTTGATCGAAATGAGATTAGTGAATGAATAGCGAGAAACTGAGCGCACTTGTCGTCGCCGCTCTCGAAGACGTTAAGGCGAATGATATTGTGACACTGGATGTACGCAAAATGACCAGCGTGACCGACTACATGATCGTCGCGAGCGGCACCTCGAGTCGTCACGTTAAAGCGTTGATCGAAAACGTGGCCGACAAAACCCGCGAAGCAGGCCACCGCGCTATCGGTATCGAAGGTGAAGAGGGCGGAGAGTGGGTGTTGCTGGACCTGCAGGACGCGCTGGTCCACGTCATGCTGCCGAAGGTACGAGAATTCTATAACCTGGAAAAACTCTGGTCGTTGGGAGCATCTGGGGGACTGGCGGCGACTGACCAGTAGTGCACATTCGATTGATCGCGGTCGGCGATCGGCAACCGACATGGGTTGACGACGCTTTCGAAAACTACGCAGCGCGGTTTCCGCGAGAATGGAAGTTTCGTCTGGATCGAATCGCGACGGCGCGACGATCAAAAAATAATAAATCGCAAACTGCGATGGATGCTGAATGTGAGCAAATCCTGTCGCGCATCAAAGCGAATGAACAAGTCGTCCTTCTGGACGAGAGAGGCAAACAAATGACCAGCAAAACTCTGGCGTCCAGTCTGTCTGATTGGCAAGCCGACGGCCGCGATCTGTGTTTTGTTATTGGTGGTCCGGACGGCGTTGCGGATGCATGCCGGCAGCGCGCGGATACGGTCTGGTCATTGTCCGACCTGACTTTGCCGCATGGGCTCGCGCGCGTGCTTTTCTCCGAGCAGATGTACCGCGCCTGGTCGTTGCAGAATGGACACCCATACCACCGTGAGTGACGCTAGGCCCGCCCTGCATCTGGCGTCGGCATCGCCGCGTCGCGCCGAGATTCTGGATGCGCTGGGCGTCGCTTATTCTGTGGCCGGGGTGGATATGGACGAGCGGCGACTGCCAGGAGAAGCGGCGGATGTCATGGTGCTGCGCCTGGCGCGTGAGAAGGCTGCTGCCGCCCGCAGTACGCAACCGCTGCCGGTATTGGCGGCAGATACGGTTGTTGTGGTTGATGATGCGGTATTTGGCAAGCCGCAGGATCAGGACGACGCCGTTGCGATGCTGGCGCGCCTGTCAGGTCGTAGCCATAAGGTCATGACGGGCGTCGCGCTGGTCTGGGATTCAGGTCAGGAGACGACGTTGTCCACAACAGAGGTCCATTTTCGCGAAATCAGTCCTGACGAAGCACTCGCATACTGGCAAAGTGGGGAGCCCTGCGGAAAAGCCGGAGCGTATGCTATTCAGGGGCTTGGTGGCGTGTTTGTTGAGAAAATTCAGGGCAGCTACTCGGGAGTAGTGGGCCTTCCGGTCTATGAGACAACACAGCTACTTGCCGCCGCGGGCATAGATGTAATTAGAAGAGCAGTAAAGCAATGACTGTCGAGTCGGCAAAAGAAGAAATTCTTATCAATGTCACGCCCAATGAGGTGCGTGCCGCACTATTGGAAAACGGTGTCGTTCAGGAAGTGCACATCGAGCGTGCCGAGCGTCGTGGTGTAATTAGCAATATCTACAAAGGCCGGGTCATGCGTGTGCTGCCCGGTATGCAGGCTGCCTTTATCGAAATCGGCTTGCAGCGTACTGCATTTCTGCACGTGTCTGACATTGTCAGAAAACAGGCTGCCGATGAGTCGTCGGCTGAAGAAGCAAGTATCCGCGACCTGGTCAAAGAGGGCGACGAGCTGCTGGTGCAAGTCGTCAAGGATCCGATCGGTAACAAGGGCGCGCGACTGACGACATTTATTACCCTGCCGTCGCGGCACCTGGTGCTGGTTCCGAATGGCGATACCGTCGGCATCTCGGCACGCATAGAAGACGAGGCCGAGCGTGATCGACTGCGAGCGATGCTTGAGGAGCTTTTGGCTGAACAGGATGTCGAGTGCAGCGTCATCGTACGCACGGTCGCGGAGGGCGCGGACCTTCAGGAGTTGCGTGCAGACCTGAAGTATTTAACGAAATTGTGGGAGGTCGTTCAGGCACGGTGCAGCAAAGCCAGCGTAAAAACACTGGTACATGAAGATTTGTCATTACCGTTACGCGTGTTGCGTGATTTCGTGACCAGCGACGTCGAACATATTCTGGTTGACTCGGAAGAGGATTTTGCCGCCATGCAGGAATTTTCGGCCACATTTCTGCCGGAAGTTGCACCGATGCTTGAGCTGTACCAGCGGCGTCGGCCGATTTTCGATCTGCATTCCGTTGAAGACGAGATACGCAAGTCACTTGACCGAAATATCGCATTAAAATCAGGTGGTTATATAATTTTTGATCAAACCGAAGCGATGACCACTATCGACGTCAATACCGGCGGCTATGTCGGTCACCGTAACCTCGAGGAAACGATTTATCGCACCAACCTTGAGGCCGCAGTGAGTATCGCCAGACAGCTGCGGCTGCGAAACCTGGGCGGCATAATTATTATCGACTTCATTGACATGGAAGAGGTCGAACATCGTGAGAACGTACTTGCGATGCTTGAGCAATCGCTGCAGAAGGATCATTCGCGCCACCAGGTTATGCCAGTGTCGCCGTTAGGATTGGTGGAGATGACGCGCAAGCGCACCCGCGAGAGCCTGCAACACGTGCTCTGCGAAGACTGTCCGCATTGTTCCGGTCGCGGCTTTGTGCTGACGGCGGAGACGGTGTGCTTCGAAGTGTTTCGCGAGGTCAATCGACAGTCGCGACAATTCGAATTTGATGAGGCGATGGTGCTGGCGCATCAGGGTGTTATCGATTTGTTGTTGGACGAGCAGGCGCCGAGCCTGGCAAAACTCGAGAGGCAGACGGGCAAGACGATTCGCCTGCAACCGGAAACGCTGTACATGCAGGATCAGTTTGACGTTGTGTTGATGTGATCAAAGAGCTGCTAAAACGACTGCTCAGATTTGTCGCTTACGCGGCAGCGGCGGTTGTTATTCTGTTGGCGATCGCCTTGGGATTATTTCGCCTGTTCCTGCCAGGGCTGCCCGCTTACCAGGAAGACATCAAGGTCTGGGCCAGTGCTGCTATCGGCATGGAAGTGCAGTTCTCCGGCATGGATGCGCGTTGGGGATTGAGTGGGCCGGAAGTCGAATTCTATGCGGCAAAACTGCTATCGATGGAAACCGGTGCCACGATTATCGCCGCGCGCCAGGTTAGTGTCGGCATTGCACTTTCGCGAATCATTACCGACCGAAAGGCAGTGGTTGATCGCATCATCGTCCGCGGCAGTACGCTCGAGATTCGGCAACTGGAGGACGGGCAATGGTGGGTACAGGGAAGTCCGCCAAACGAATTACTGCCAGCGCGGCCGCGCAGTGAAAGCGATGGTCAGATCGACCGTTTCGAAATTTTTGGTGAGAATCTGAAGGTACAGCTGTTGCAGCCAGGCGTGCAGCAGGCCAGGGAATTCGAGATACCAGAACTCCTGATCAGTCGAGATAGCGTCAGGACGGCCGTCGATGCGACGGTAAATTTGCCCGGCGATATCGGCGACAGCCTTACGGTCACGGCGACGCAACTGGTTGCCGTGGACGACGAAGTGCCAGGCTGGACAGTCAGTGTCGACATTGAAGATGTCGAACTCGCCGGCATTTCCACTATGCACACCAGCGAGCTGGCTCAGTTCGAGTCTGGTCAGGGCGATTTGCATCTGTCCGTTGCGATCGAGGATTCGCGACTTACCAGTGCCGCAGCCGAGATCGATTTCGACGAGGTTAGCGTTGGCGGCTCACCGGCATTTTCGTTCGATGGGCGTCTTGAGTTGCTCAACGACGTTGACGGCTGGCTGGTTGCTGCGGATGGCCTTCGGCTCGAAACGAGCAATGGCGTGTGGCCCGAGACAGACATGCGGGTCGAGGCGGGAACCAATAGCGATGGCAAGATCGAGAGGCTTGACGTACGCGCCTCATTTCTGAAGATCGATGATATCCGGGTTGTTCGACCATGGCTCAAACCGGACCAGCAGCAGCAACTTGATGACTACGCGCCGGACGGCAGCATCCGCAATCTTGAGCTTGCCCTGAGCGATCTTGATACAGACGCACCGCGCTTCACTGGTGCGGTCGAACTTGAGCGTGTGGGCGTGGCCGCGGTCGGTAAGATTCCGGGCATACGCGGATTTTCCGGCGTGCTGCGCTCGGACAGTACCGGCGGCCTTTTTGAAATCGCATCGAAAGACTTGTCGCTGGATTTTGCAACGCAATTACCCGAACCGGTGTTACTTGATGAATTTACCGGCACGCTGATTTGGCGCCGCAGTAACACTCGAACAACAGTGCTGTCCGATAGCATCGTCTTCAATAACGCAGACTTCGCGTTCGAAACCAATGTCGAAATGTCACTCGAGGATGGCAGCCGCAGGCCGACTATCGATCTTGCCAGCACCTGGAGCGTCACCGATATTGCGGTTGCCAAGAAGTATATTCCCTCCTTTCCTCGTATCAGTCGTGCCAACGAATGGATGCAGGAGGGCTTGCTCGCAGGACGGATTCCGCAAGGCACAGCCCGCTTGTATGGGCCGTTAGAGAAATGGCCGTTTGATGGTGGCGAAGGTCATTTTCATGTCGACGGCAAGGTTCGCGATGCGCTGATCATGTACCAGCGCGGTTGGCCGGCGGCAGAATTTGTCGAGCTGGATATTGCTGTTGATAATATGCGGCTGCATACCAGCAAGAATCGCGTTGTGAATAACGGCGTTGAGATCTCGGATGCACGCGTCGAAATTGGTGATTTCAGAAAGCCGATTCTGAGCGTGGTCGTGGAAACCCAGGGCTCACTGGATGCGGTGCGGAAATTGCTGGTGCAGAGCCCGGTCGGCAGGGACACGCTGAAGGGAAATCTTGAGAGAATTTCGATCGAGGGCGATGGCTATGTTGATCTAGACCTCACGGTACCTCTGAAGCGTGCTCAGGATTTCGAACTGACGTCGAACGTGCGTACGGAGTCAGCGGCGATTCAATTAGACGGGTTTCCTGCGCCACTCACCGAGATAAGTGGCCTGGTTACGCTCGGTCGTGACGACATCAGCAGCGAAGCTTTGGTTGGGACTTTTCTCGGCGGTCCAGTCAACATTGAATTGCATCCGGCGCCGGATTCCATGCCGGACTACCGAATTATTGCGAGTGCTTACGGCACCGCAACGGCAGCGGCTATAGTCGATGAACTTGATTTGCCGTTGCAAGGGGACATCTCCGGCGAGACAGATTTCGAGGCTCGGGTTTTGTTTGCACGCGCCCAGGACGAAGATCAACAGCCGTTTCAGATCGACCTGACGAGCGAGCTTGATGGTCTTAGTATCGACTTACCAGAGCCGCTCACCAAGAGCGCTGCAGAAAAGCTTCCCCTGAGCGCGGTAATGCAAATGCCATCGGAGTCGGAAACAATCACGACCACCGGACTGGCGCAGGACCTGCTGTCCTGGCGACTCGAATTCGCCAAGGCAAATGAGAACTGGGATCTGGACAGAGGTGTGGTCGCATTCGGTGACGCTGCTGCCAGCGAAGCAGAAACTCGTGGATTGCATCTGCGCGGTCGAGCAGAAACGGTAACGCTGCAGGACTGGTTTGATCGCAAAAACGAATCGGCTTCAAAGCCGGGTCTGGCGTCGCGCATCCGATCTGCGGATATGACGGTCGACAATCTGTATATGTTCGGCCAGCACATTCGCGCGCATCGCGTGCGCCTGGATCGCGGCGCGCAAGAGTGGTTGGTAAAGTTCGACGGCGCGGACATCGTCGGGTCGGCGTCGGTGCCCTACGATTTCAATGCGGGTCGGCCGCTGGTTCTGGATATGCAAAAATTGGTCTTGCCTGGCGATGAACGAGCGACTGCATCCGATTCCACATCGGAGCTGGATCCACGCACTTTGCCGCCCATCATTATTGATGCCGAGGAATTCGCGATCGGCACACGGTATCTGGGAACAGTCCACACCAGCCTGCAAAGAACAGCGGATGGTCTGCAAACAGATGACCTGCAGGCGCGGGATGCTACGTTTGAAATCTCCGGCAATGGCCGCTGGGTTTTCGACGAATCGGACCCGGACGGCAGCCATAGTTATCTGTCGGCAACCATTACCAGCAGTGACGTTGAAGAGACGATGCGGCGCCTCGACTATGAGCCCGGTATTGTCTCGGACGAGTTCTCGATGGAGTTTGATCTCGACTGGTCCGGCGGCCCGCGCGAGGATTTTCGCGAATCTCTGGACGGCGATGTAAGGCTGCGTGTGGGCACTGGTCAGCTGAGTGAGGTCGAGCCCGGCGCAGGCCGAATGATTGGCGTAATGAGCGTTGTGGCGCTGCCACGTCGTCTGTCACTGGATTTTCGTGACGTTTTCAACAAAGGCTTCGGTTTCGACCAGATTCGGGGCCGATTCTTGCTGGAGAATGGTCAGGCATTTACCTGCAATCTGTCGCTGGAAGGTCCGGCGGCGCAAATCGGTGTCGTTGGCCGTACGGGTCTGGTCGATAGGGACTACGACCAGACAGCGGTCGTGAGCGCCAGCTTCGGCAATGCACTGCCGGTAGTCGGCGCTGCTCTGGGTGGTCCGGTGGCGGCGGGTGTGGTACTGATCTTTTCCCAGATCTTTAAGAAACCACTGGCCGAGGTAGGTCAGGTCTTCTATGGCATTAGCGGCTCCTGGGATGAACCGGTCATTGAGACTGTGTCAGCCGAAGAATTTGCGGAGCAGGGCATTCGAGCGGGCTGTCTGGAGGAAACTGACTAAGATGCGAGTTGCGGCGATACAAATGAACAGTGGTCCGGATGTCGAGGCCAATTTGAAACTTGCTGGCGGCTTGTTAGCGGCAGCTGCGGCGGACGGCGTACAGCTCGCAGTTCTGCCGGAAAATTTTGCATTGATGCCCAACAAGGGCCGTGACAAGTCCGCGCATGCGGAGAGCGTCGGAAGCGGGCCTATCCAGGATTTTCTCGCGGCGGCATCACGACAGCACCAAATATGGATAGTCGCCGGCAGCATGCCGCTGACATCGCCAGAGCCGCACAGAGTTTATGGGGCTTGTCCTGTTTACGACGCGACCGGCGAAGTCCAGGCCTGCTATCGAAAAATCCACCTGTTCGATGTCAAATTACCGGATCTCGAGGAGGCCTATCAGGAATCGTGGTCGATGTTTCCGGGTGACGACCTCGTCTGTGTGGATTCGCCGATCGGGCGTATTGGCCTGGCGATTTGCTACGACATGCGGTTTCCCGAGATGTTCAGAAGGCTCGTCGATGACGGCGCCACCGTTTTTACCGTGCCTGCAGCATTCACAAAAGTAACGGGTACCGCACATTGGCATACTCTGTTGCGAGCCAGAGCGATCGAAAATCTGGCGTATGTGATTGCGCCGGGGCAATATGGCGATCACGCGGACAATAGAACCACCTACGGACACTCCATCATCATCGATCCCTGGGGTCGAGTGTTGGCCGAACAGGCTGATGGCGACTGCTTCGTCGCGGCGGATATTGATCCGCAATTACCTGCAAAACTGCGCGCTGAGTTTCCGGCGCTGGCGAACCGGCGCTTGTTGGCCGACTGACAATTGGAACAAACTTGAGCGACACCGAAGAAAACACTATCGACGCAGTAATTTTGCGCACGCTGGCACCAGCGGGTCTGAATGAGCAGCATCTGAATACGACACTTGATTCCATGATGCAGGGCGGTGTCGACTATGCCGATCTGTATTTTCAGGTAAGCCGCCAGGAAAGCTGGTCCCTCGAGGACGGCATCATTCGCGAGGGCAGTTTTAGCCTTAATCAAGGCGTTGGTGTGCGCGCGGTGAGCGGCGAGAAAACCGGCTTTGCCTATTCGGACGAGCTCATGCTGCCGGCTCTAAAACAAGCCGCATCCGCCGCCAAAGCGATTGCCAGGGCGGGTGAGTCCAAGTCGTTGCAGGCCTGGCAGCGAAATCAGTTAGCGCCGCTTTACCCCTTTGCTGATCCGATATCGAGTATTAGCGATGCACAGAAAACAGCGCTGCTTGAGAATATCGACGTGTCGACACGCGCTCTCGACAAGCGCATCGAACAGGTCATGGTGAGTCTGTCGAGCAGTCACGACCTGGTGCTGGTGGCAGCCTCTGATGGCACGCTGGCCGCTGACATCAGACCACTGGTGCGCCTTAACGTCAGCGTAATTCTCGAAGAGAACGGGCGCCGCGAGCAGGGCTATGCGGGCGGTGGTGCGAGAGCGGATCTTAATTATTTTCTCGCTGGCGACATGGCGATGGATTACGCGCGTGAGTCTGTCCGCCAGGCGGCTGTGCAAATGGAAGCGGTCGCGGCACCAGCGGGCAGCATGCCGGTCGTGCTTGGGCCCGGCTGGCCTGGAATTCTGTTACACGAGGCGGTTGGGCACGGACTGGAGGGCGATTTCAATCGCAAAGGGACGTCAGCGTTTTCAGGTCGGGTTGGAGAGCGAGTGGCCTCAGACGATTGCACGATTGTTGACGATGGTACTTTGCCTAATCGTCGTGGGTCCTTAGCCATAGACGACGAAGGTACTGAGGGTAAGTACAACGTGCTGATCGAAAACGGAATCCTGCGCGGCTACATGCAGGACAAACTGAATGCGCGACTGATGGGCGTTGCGCCTACCGGTAACGGCCGCCGCGAGTCTTTCGCCCACATGCCGATGCCGCGCATGACCAACACCTACATGCTGGCGGGTCCGCATGCGCCGGAAGATATCATCGCGTCCGTTGATAAAGGCTTGTACGCGCCGAATTTCGGTGGTGGCCAGGTCGATATAACGTCGGGCAAATTCGTTTTTTCTGCGAGCGAAGCGTATCTGATCGAGAATGGAAAAATCACCGTGCCGGTGAAGGGTGCCATGCTGATCGGAGACGGGCCCGAGGCTCTCACCAAGATTTCGATGATCGGCAATGACCTGTTATTGGACTCCGGCGTGGGTACTTGCGGCAAGGAAGGTCAGTCAGTGCCAGTCGGCGTTGGCCAACCGACACTCAAGATCGACGAGATTACGGTTGGCGGAACCGCTTAACATAATTATCGCGCACTCAGTTCACGTTTAAGTTTGTGAGTTCGTTCACTCATTTTGGAATGCTGTTTATGTAATGTTGCTTTCGTCACACGGAGGGATACTGCAATGGCATTCGAAAATACAATCACTGAGATCGAAATGGACGTCAAAACTCAGCAACTGGTCAAGGGCTTACGTGAGGAACGGCATGATTTTGAGCCAGATCTGGATGTCGAGGGCATGTCTGACTCCATCCTGTCACGCCTGCTTGGGATCTTCAGTCGGGGCCGCTAGTCGTTAAATTCGAAACAAATCCACTGGACTCGGTGGTCGTGGCTATGGACAATCAATTGCCATGTGGGTTTCAAAGCCAATCTACGAATTCTTGCCGTACTTCTACCTGCTGGTAGGAGCGCTCTGTCTGGGGGCGTCAATGTATGTGAATCACTGGTACTGGCCCACCATATGCTTCGCTACAGGATTGCTTTGCCTGGTGGCTGGACTGGTTGTATTGCTAAAGCGGCGTGATTATCGTGCCACCGAGCGCCGCACCGGCCAGTAGCATCTGAGCTAGCCAGCGGAGACGGAAGTCTCGTCATCCTCGTGTTCTTCGTCATCCTCGTGTTCTTCGTCATCGTTTTCGTCTTCATCGCGCAGATCCGTATAGACAAGATCGTGTGCTCCGATCGCAATCGAATCGCCGCTCTCCAACAGATGTTTCTTTATCTGCCGTTCGCCGAAAAAGACGCCGTTGGTACTGTTAAGGTCTTCGACCATACAACCCTTGTCGTCGATGACCAGCTGCGCATGATGTCGACTGACAAATTTACTCCGAATGCAGATCTCATTGTCCGGCGAGCGACCGATGATGATCCGATCTGGTCCAAACGTTTGCACTGAGACCACTTCACCGTCTGCCAGGATTTCTATCTGTGTCACAGGCGCCGAGGGTCCGTGGCGCGCGACGACCTGGTCCAGAGTATTGAAGCGCCCGGTATCGACCTCGTGCTCTTTCCAGCCCAGTTCATTAACCGCCGCCATAAAGTCCTCGGCCGTCAAAGACGTTTTCTCATCGGCAAAAGCCACCAGCAACGCTGTGTCGCAGAGCGTATTTACCAAGCGTGGAATACCGCCGGTATAGGTGTAAATCAGGTCGAAGCAGTCTTCGCTAAAAACGTCGCTATCTTCATTACCGGCGACTGCCATGCGATGCGCTATGTATTCGCGTATGTCACCAAGGTCGAGCGGGCCAACATGAAACCGCAAGCGAACCCGCTGCAAGAGCTGTTTCAGAGACGGTGATTCCAAGGTTTCCTTGAGTTCCGGCTGACCAGCCAGAATGATGCGCAGTACTTTTTCCTTGTGCGTCTCAATGCCGGACAACATGCGGACTTCCTCAAGCACTTTGGTACTGAGGTTTTGTGCTTCATCGATGATTAGTACGACTTTCTTGCCATTCGAATATTGTTCGATCAGGAAGTTGTTGAGTATGTCGAGCAGCTCAACCTTGCGCTTGTTGAAGGGTTTGAAGCCGAACTCGGTAAGTACCGCCTGCAGAAACTGCGTTGGCGTCAATTGCGTTTGCGATACCACCGCGTACACAACGTCGTCGTCGAGCTCGCTCAGAAACGATTGCAGCAAGGTGGTTTTGCCGGAGCCGATTTCGCCGGTAATGACAACAAAGCCGTCGGCCAGCCAGATGGTCGACTCCATGTAGGCTTTGGCGCGAGCATGCTGCATGCTCCAATAAAGGAAGTCCGGGTCAGGCGTCAGCCGAAACGGCTGCTCGCTGAGATTAAAGTGCTCTAAATAGGACATAGGCGATTCATTTTTTTAGTAGTTTACCCGGTTTTTCGACGATTGGACCTTGCCTGGTCCCACTGCATCAGGAGCACTAGGTCACATTTTGCTCGATTTCGGCCAGCAAGCGGTCACGCTCCGCCAATGTTTTCGCCATTACGGTGTAGTGTCCCAGTTTTCGGCCAGGCCGCGCAGCCTTGCCATAATCATGCAAAACGCCTGATTTCAGCGCTCGCAGCGCTTCCGGAATATCCCCGATCAGGTTGAGCATGCCCGCGAAGCCGTGCAATTCAGGTGGCTTGAGCTCGGCATCGCAGATCGCGAGTAAATGCGCTGTGAATTGGCTGGGTTGCGCACCTTCGATGGTCCAGTGCCCGGAATTGTGCACTCGCGGCGCGAACTCGTTTGCCAGCAATTGATC
>Ga0316204_10008181_pt1 | contig 14724 bp, 9 predicted proteins | sample 6monrhotite_MG_2_FD_205661 | JGI IMG/M metagenome (GOLD analysis project Ga0316204, IMG submission 205661) | Microbial mat bacterial communities from mineral coupon in-situ incubated in ocean water Damariscotta River, Maine, United States -... | ecosystem: Environmental > Aquatic > Marine >...
CTTTCAGTATCTGGTCCCCAATTTTCCTTTCTTCTTCTCTTCCTAATCTGTAATTCACCTGCATGGCTATGAGGTTGTTGTTGATTTCGTGGAAGATTTGGTGCGCTGCCTGGGAAGCTTCCTTGCGTCCTTTTTCTAATGCTTCTTCTTGTAGGATTGATTTCTCTTTGGCGATTGTTATCTTCTTACGTTGCCGATAAAATGCCATCAGACAACCTATCAACACTAGTAATCCAAAAAATGCCAGAACAATGAGTTGGATTTGGGTTTTTTGCTCTGCTAGCTCTTTTTCTTGCTCCAACAGGGCCTTTTCCTTTTCAACTTGTATCAATTGGTGCTTAGTTTCGATTTCCGCTATTCTATCGTAGGCTTCGAGACGCAGTATAGTGTCGTTTAATAAAGCGTAGGCTTGATAGTGGAGAAACGCGATTCCTGAATCTTGCTTTTCAGCATAGATCTTGGATAAGTACAAATGGATTCTTCTGGATAAATGGTCGTAGTTCAATTGACTAGCGAGAGGCAGGGCTAATTGATAATAGTAAATTGCTGAATCTGTTTTTCCTTGTAAGTCGTAAGTGGCAGCAATATTGTTTAAAAGATTGGCCCGGCTTTTTTCATCCCTTGTAAATCTTGTTAAAACTATTCCACGTTGGTAATACCACATAGCAGAATCAAATTGGTTAATGATTCTGAAACACTCACCTATGTTATTCAGAGAATTAATGACTCCAATGCTATCGTTTAGGTTTGATTTAATTAACGCGCTTTTCCTGTGAAATTCAATTGCCCTCTTAATTTGATTTAGATTCTTGTAGATGATGCCTGCATTGTTATAGGCTCTGGCAATATTTTCGTTTTCTACTCCTAGTTGCTCGTAAAATCCAAGGCTTAAATCAATGTTTAGTTTTGATTTTTCAAACTCATTTAGTAATCCATATATGGTGGCAATGTCTTTATGTGTTTCGGCAAGACATTCTATTCTTTCCTCCTCCTCGCACTCATCAATTGTAAATAGCAGCAATTCCAGAGCTTCGTCATATCTGTGCATACTACGAAGTACCTTGGCACTATCTAAATTGGAACGCGAAACGGTGGCTTTACATGGTAAACATGCAGTAACCACCGTTAAGAAAAATATTGCCAAAATGATCTTTAACCTACTCCCACGCATCTTGCCCCTGTCCAATCTTCTCACCACCATCATCATACACTTCAGCCACAATGAGAGTCTCACTGGCCAATTTGGTGAAGGTAGTTGTTGTAACAGGTGCTGTACCATCTGGGTTTTGTTGTGCTTTCACAGTTCTTGTTGAACCATCAGGAGAAACCTCGTTGTTGATAATAACCATTGTGCCTGCTCCTGGTGCAGTAATTTCTAATTGGTATTCATTTTCCCCGTGCTGAGGCAATTGAGTAATAGTAACCTGCATGATATTTTGTTTTGGAGTGAATTTTTAACTCCTACAATTTACCTTTAATCAGCCATCAGGGTTACTTCTTCCAACTAGAGAATTATTTCATTCAACGAAAATCTATTTAACAAAGGGGGCAGGCTTCAAAGTTCCGAAGTGTTTTTGACAATTCTGTTTTAAAAATTATAGTATTTCGCCTTTTTTGACCTGTTTTGAAGGCGGTTATGACTTGTGTGTCATTAATGCTGTATTCTATTAGGGGAGCTATTTCAGCGCCATTATGTTTTTTAAGGCTATGATTTCACAATCTCCCCCTCAGAAATAGAATATTCCCAACCCTGAGTCCCATAGCGCCCCTTCTCCATAATAGCAATCCTTTCTCCATCTCGCTTTATTACATCAATGGTAGCAGAGCTATTGTACTTAATTGCTGAGCCTCCTCGAATGCTCCCGGAAGTAGTCTTCTGAAATATCAGAATGAAAATAGTCTTGGGAAAATCGTTCCGTAGGTTCTCAAAATCCTCGGTTTTTGCATCCAGCTTGGTGAAGCTGTCGACTATGATTATGCGGTATTCTTTTGCCGCCTTTCTCACTGCTTCTAGGTTGCCAACTGCGGTGATTTTTAGTTCATTGCCAAGTCCGTATTCTGCTACCTTTTCCTTGGTGAGTTTTCCAATACCTTCTTCCAGGGAGAAGTATTTGATGTCCAAACCGAGTTCCGCAATCAATAAGGCCGCTAGTTCAAAAGAGAAGTATGTCTTGCCTGCTCCAGAATCACCGGTCAAGGCAATGCAGGTCTTGTTCCAATCGAGCTCGCCCAGGAACCTACCCAATTCGCCTCGAAGTCGGAAAGTCTCAAAGTCCATTGACTGTAGATCGCCAGCACCAATTTCATCCAGGCTAGGTGTAATTTTAGGATTTACTTTTCTGGGGACATTTCGAGCTGAGTATATAGGTATGACAGCAGCATTTTTGCGCTGATTAAGTTGCTTTGTTAGTTTTTCAATTTCTTCATGGTTTTTCTGGTAACGGTCATTGTAAAGTTCAAGGGAGTCATTCGCCTTTTTGAGCATACCTTTTTCTTCTTCCAGATCGGAGTTTGCATAAATTATTTGTTGATTTCTCCATGATATCCTATTGAATAAGGTCTCAATTTGGTTTTGTAGCTTATCAAGTTTTTTGCTCAAAGACTTAATTTGTACCGACCGTTCGAAATTATATAGGGCATTGTCTGGATTGTTTTTTTCCTTCCGAAGTCGATCTAGCTCCTTTAGACCAGATGCTATTTTAGCCTGAAGCCTTGTTTGTTCTCCGTTGTACTCGGAAATTTTCAGTTCATGAAGCCTTAAATTTTCCTTGATGAATTGTGTTTCTGATTCTGTATTGGCAATTACTTGATCGGCATCTTCCCAAAATTCTAGGTATTCACTTCCGAGTACTTTCAACCTTTGTATTTCTTGCTGGATTTCCTGTTTTTCTTCCTGGTCTAATTCCTGACTGGAAGTTTGGTTTACCTGAACCATTTCAATTTCTTGTTTCTTGGACTGGTGATTCTTTACCCTACAATTTGGAGTGCAAAACCGGCCGCTGCTTCTTTTCGGATAGAATTTGTTTCCGCAAAACTCACACTGTGCTTCATACTTCATAATTTCTCCTTCTTTGTTCAGCTTCACTTATTTCTTAATAATTAACGTTAACTAGCGTTATTCCCACGGTAATTGGGAGCTGTGGAAAGGTGCTGTTTACGCCAGATAACGCTAAATAACGTTTCATTTACGTTAAGTTAACGTTTGTTTACCCTTGAGCCGCTCGCCAGAATTGGTGAAAAGATGCGGCAGCTTTAGCACTGGCTTTAAAAAAATATGAGGACAAGTATGCACATGCAATGAGTCCTCCGAATACCAATGCAATTTTGGTCACAGGATGTTTCATAACTGCTTTGAGCTCATGGTCTTCCCTTCGGGGCAAACGAGGCATAGGTTCATCGGGGGGAGGTGAGGTTGGTTCCATCTGAGGAATATCCTCATCGGTTTTTACCTCCTTTTTTATCACAGGTTCAGGCCTTCTTTGCTTTCTCCTTTCTCTCATTTCTTCTGCTTCATCACTTAACATATCCGATAGTATTTGATTTATTAATCTAATCCAGGACAATGACCAATCGGTCATCGTTCTGGATTCTTTCTTAGATAATTTTGATTTCAGTGGAGTCTGTAGAAGAGGGAGAAGCTTACCGTTTTACGCGTTATTAACGTTTACTAACGTTAAATCAACCCTCTACCTAATCTCCAGAAACCAGCTTCTTAGGAAGCCTTTCTTACGGAGCGCAGATAGTCATCTGCTTCGGTATCAATAAGGCTCGGCTTGCCATCTTTCATCCATTGTAAAATGGCTTCTCTCGAAAAGGTCAATGGTCTTCTTCGACTAACAACGGGTATTTGAAATCGGCATATTTTAGTATAGATAGTTGCCTTACGATAGCCGGTTAATCGTACTACATCATCTAAAAATATGATGTCATTTTCCGCTTTGTTTTCATGGTTTTCTCCTTGTCTTTTAAAAAGCTTTTTAGCTTCCTCGGAAAACAATTTTCGCATTAACTCCTCGTACTTCTCCACTGTAAGGGTATACAGTGGCATCGATCCTTCTTCACACATATCATCTCGTTTTTGCGTTCAACATACGGCACTGCGCAATGCCTTTTTTGAAATTTCTACGGCAAGGACGGGAGTATATTTGAGTTTTGAAAAAATGATCTGCAGAGTGCAGAGTGTATTTAGGGAGGGGAGCGCTAATTGTTTGGTTGCTAGTTAATTATGAAGCGAAACTCTGCGATCCAAAATCGCAGAGTGCAGAGTGAGGTGGAGTGCTACTGGAGACCGGAAAGGATATCTTCCAAGGTTTTATAACGTTTCGTGTTTTTTCCAGAGGCGTTCTTTAACTGGGCTTCTTTAAAGCTTTGGCCGTTACGTTTTACGAAGCATTTTGGCGTTGTTACCCAAATATCATTTTTGAGATCAACGATCAATTTTAGATTGTAATTTAAGAGTTTGACGAACAACTGTAGTTCCTTATTTGTACCAAGCCAAACAACCCTGTTTTTAGCAGATATTTTTTTGTTTTTGAAAATGTTGAAGAAATTTTCTCTGGTAGTTTTGGAATCAATAAAGGGTTTCTTTTGTTTCAATAATTCCCTAAACACGCCCAAAGCTTTGTTGTTTGCTTTGTCAAAATAAAGTCTATCGTTTTCAAAGGATTTTAGTAGAAAGGAATCAAATTCTGCCTTCCGACCTTCTTCCCCTTTGTTGCTTCTTTTGGCTGGTGCAGTGGGCTCGGTTGGGACTTCAATTGGATTATCGCTTTTTAACTGTATCCATTCTTTAGCTGTGGTCGCTACTTTTTTTGGGTACACTCCCCCTCGATATTGCCGTATGTTTAGTTTTGAGAAATGGGAGAATTCTACCGTGTCCCGTTTAAAATTCTTTTGAAGTTGAAATTCAAGGAATTCTTGGATGCGATAGATCTTGCCTTGGTAATGACGAAGCTTCAAGGCGAACTAATAATCAAAATCCCGGGCTGATTGCAGCAAAAATCATATTGCTGTCACACAGTAATAGTGGGTGATTGGCCGGAATAGCAAAACCTATCATGGCTAAGGGCTGTGGCAGGTACAAAAAAGTCATTTATCCTCGTAATCCGTCTCCGAACGCTTCAGTGAGGGATGCCTTGTTGGGGCAAAATTTTCTTTGAAACTATCAGGGTTGACCTTGAATGAAAAAAAATCAAGGTTCAAATTTATATGAGCATCTACGGAGCTTGTCAAAAAGAATTTTCGATGTCCCTGAGTAATGATTTCGTTGATGTTTTTTGCAACTCCTCTGTATTCATTAAAGCCTTCACCCAGATGCAATACGTACTCTTCTGAAATGGATTCATCAAAAAAGATTTGAGATTTGCCATTGATTAATTGGAGACCATTCAACTGATTTATTTCTTCAATTGATTCAGTTCCAAAACAGTTTTCACATCCATTTCCAAAATCATATACGTTGGAATCATACAAGCAGATCATTAGCCTTGGGTGAATTGGGTAGAAGATTTGAAGACCCTTGGCGACAAGCCCGGTTGAACCCACATAATTTCCTGTGTGCTCCATCAACTGGTTGTAAAAAACTATGGGGGCATCTGAAGTAATGAATGATAAGGGAGAAAGGTTCACCAGAAACTTACAATCCAAAAAATCTAAAAGATGCTCACGGCCAATGGAGTTAAGAAGCATAAGTAAAACGGGATTTTCATGTACCAACGTGCTTCCTTCCATCCTTTCCGCCATTTGAGGTTCAACTTCCTTGAGGAGAACCTTCATTCCTTTGTTTAGAGTTTTCATTATATCATCACCAGACTTAGGAGTTCGATAAGCCTGATATAAGATAAATCTCTTCAATAGTTTAAAGCCATTACTCTCAGGTGGTGGAGGATAGAGCTGCTTTTCTTCTGTCCAATAGTAAAAAAGGCGAGCAACTGTATCTTCCATTTCAGCTAATGCATTTTCAATCTCATCATCTTGGCCATACAGACGGTCTTTATAGGCCTGATGGCGTAACGGAGCCTCTGGAACAAATAAGTTGTTTTTGTGATTGTATAAGCCTATGGTTTTGCCTTCATTATTTAACGAGAATCTTTTTAGGTAGAACCGTGGGATGTAATGATGTCTTTTCTTTTTCGGCATAAGAAGTTGTAAGTAATTGAATCTTAATAGGAATCAGGGAGGTGAGATTTGATTTAGAACCCAAAATTGTAGCAAACGATTAATAGAAAAAAGTGCAGCAATCAACATAGAAACGAAATTGCAGCAAGAATCATTCACCATATTTCCAAGTACAGAACATTGAAAGGACACCTGCCTACCGGACCGGTAAGGAATCCATTCGGCAAGTACCCTATCTACTTCCCAATACAAAACTTGGAAAAAATATTCCCCAACAAATCATCCGGACTAATCTCCCCGGTAATCTCCCCCAGGTAGTGCAACGACTGGCGAATGTCCATTGCAATAAAGTCGCCCGTGATGCCGGTGTTGAGGCTGTCGTAGGCGCGCATCAATGCTGTGTTGGCATTGGTTAGGGCTTCGTGGTGGCGCGTGTTGGAAACGATGGTGTCTTGCAGGCCGATGTCGCCAATTTTGACCAGTTGGAGTAGGGTAGAGGTGAGTTGTTCGATGTTTTGTCGCTCCTTGGCGGAGATGAAAATGAGGTTGGGAAAGTGGCTGTATTCTTCTTTGAGGGCACTTAATTCTTGCGCATCAATTTTGTTGGCCAACAACAAAAGTTGCGCATCGCTGCCCTCCATTTCCAGTTGCAGTTTTTCAACTTCTGCTTGCAGCGCAGATCCCGATAGCTCATTTACGTCAAACACATAGGCAACGACCGCAGCCTGTTTTACCTTTTCTAATGTTCGTGCCACACCCATGGCCTCAACTGTGTCATCTGTGTCACGCAAACCGGCCGTGTCGATGAAACGAAAGATCACGCCATTCAGGTTGAGTTCATCTTCGATGGTGTCGCGCGTGGTGCCCGCAATGTCAGAAACCAGTGCCCGCTCCTCGTTGAGTAAGGCATTGAGCAAGGTGCTTTTACCCGCATTCGGTTTGCCTGCAATGACCACAGGAATCCCGTTTTTGATGACATTTCCTACCTGAAAGGAATCAATCAATCCCTGAGCGACCTTGTGGGTTTTGAGTAGTAACGCTTTGAGTTCATCGCGGTTGGCAAATTCTACATCTTCTTCGCTGAAATCCAGCTCCAACTCAATCATTGAGGCAAAGTGAATCAGCTCTTCCCGAAGTTTGCTGATTTCGGCAGAAAAACCACCGCGCATTTGGTGCATGGCAATTTGATGGGCGGCCTTGGAGTCGGAAGCAATGAGATCGGCTACTGCCTCGGCCTGCGACAAATCCAGCTTGCCATTCAGAAAGGCCCGCATCGTGAATTCACCGGGGGCAGCGCTGCGCGCACCATGACGAATGAACAGTTGCAGCACTTGCTGTTGAATGAACATAGAGCCGTGACAAGATACTTCAACCGTATCCTCACCCGTGTAGGAATGGGGACCTTTGAACAGACTCACCAGCACCTCATCCACAATCACTTCGCCATCGCGGATGGTTCCAAAGTGGATGGTGTTGGGAGCAACAGATTCCAGGTTCTTTCCCCGAAAACAAGCATTGCAAATAGAAATAGCCGCTTTACCCGATAATCGAATAACTGCAATGGCCGCCTGCCCCGGAGCAGTTGCCGGAGCTACAATGGTATCTTCTATAGATTGTTGTGCCAACTTGACCCTTGATTTGTTCGAGGCAAAAGTACCCAATTATGGGGTATATAAAAGAAGAAGGAATACTGAGTTATCGAACAACCAGACGTTCTGTGGTCAATGCGTTTGGATGATTCAACGAAACCAAATAAATGCCCGGAGAAATGGAATTAGGAAGCATTAGGCTCGATTTTGTGCCTGAAAAAGATTCTTCCAGAACGATGTTACCAAGCAGGTCGAGAACCTGCACCTTGACATCAGTCAATTCAGACGGTGATTCAACAAAAAAAGAAGGCCCTGAAACAGGATTGGGGTAAAGAGAGAAACTACGGATTTCCGTGTCAGTAATTTCAACGGATACAGCTTCGAAATGCTCAAAGTCCCCGTTAAAATCTGTTTGTTTCAAACGGTAGAAAGAACGTCCATTGACAGGAGCAGGATCTGTCGTGCTATACGCCAATAAAGTACTGCTATTTCCAGCTCCCTTAATGGTGCTCAATGGTTCATAGTTAAATCCATCAGAAGAGCGTTCGATGGTAAAAAAATCGTTGTTGGATTCAGTAGCAGTTACCCAGTTAATGGAGACTAAAGCTTCCTGTTGCACAACGTCAAATGAGAGCAACTCAATGGGCAAAGCTCCGCCTGTGTGATGCACGGTGATTGAAATATGATCAACATCGGCAAATGCCGTGGCACCACCACCACCAGTTCTTTGGACTGAAAAAGCAATTCCGAAGTTAGACGCGTTGACATCAGCTGATGTCCATGTTTCCCCCCAAAGGTCGGCAGCTCCACCATAAACGGAATTGGCGTCAGAAGAAGGCCAGGCTGGATTTTTACTCTGGTTTGTAGCGCCAATTACTCCTCCTTTAACAACACTGATGCGGTTGTCTTTGATTTTTCCGCTCGCATCACTTCGTTCTATTGAAATTTCGATTCCATTGATAGTTGCTCCTGAAGGAATATTTAAACCCATGTCGGTAACCTGCAAATAGTCGGTAAAATCACCGGCAGAAGACAAATTAGATGTGTTGTTGGCATCTGCATCATCCGAAGCACCGACATTAGATAGGTTGGACCAGTCGGAGGAAGAACCGGCACGAGCAACATTCGTGAAAGTGCCTCCTGAAGCGGTAGACGATTGAGAAAAAGCAGAAAGACTGAGTAAAAAAAAGCAGATGAAAGAAATGGGCCTGTTTAAATTAAGTGTTGCTGACAGATTCATCTTAGCATATTATTTTAGGGGGCAATTCCTAAGGATTAACGAGTATAAAGATAATTGCTTTCATGTAAGCAAACCGCAGGTTCACGTAAATTGTTCGCTTAAATCGATGAGTGGTTCTAATGGCCTGCTCAATGGAGAGGTTGCTAACGGCCTTCAAATAACTGCTTCATAGAAATTGGTATTGGTAAAATAGTTGGGTCGAAACCAGCGTGATTCAAACCGGAGGGGGTACAAAAAAAGCGGCCCCGAATACCGGGACCGCTTTTCATTAGCGTTTAAAATTAACGGAGACCGAAGACTATTTGGTCAACGTAATTTTATGTGTGCTGGTAGCCTCTGCCGAAACTAGATTAATGTAGTACAATCCAACAGGGAAGTCAGAAAGGTTTAATTCAACACGACTTTGGTTAGTGGTTCCAATAACTTGGTTGAAAACAGCTTTTCCGCTAACGTCCAATACAGTCAAATCAACTTCTTCGCTGATAGCAGCACCAAAATCAACGTAAACCAAACCGTTAGATGGGTTAGGGAATACAGTCAAAGCAGCACCACCTTTTTCATCGATACCAGTACAGTTGTCGATGGTGAAAGTAACCGTGTCAGTAGTTGTACATCCCTGGTCAGTAGTAGCAGTTACATAGAAAACATGTGTTCCTACACCTACTGTAGAACCGTTAACAACCAATGTTGGGTCTGTAGTCATGTCGTTCCATTCGTAAGCTGCGTAACCGTTGCCAGCGTTCAAGGTGAACAGTTGGTTGTCGCAAATGGTTTGGTCTCCTCCGAGATCAACGTCTACGATGTCATTTACTGTAACCATCACCTCAACATAACTTGTGCATCCTTCAGCGTTGCTTACTGTGCAACCATAAATGCCTGTAAAATCAACACTAATTGTTTGAGTTGTCTCTCCTGTTGTCCAGAGGTAAGAGCTGAACGTACCTGGATCCAATTCGAAATTTTCATTGGAACAAACAGAAATATCAGGACCTAAATTGGGATTAGGAACTGGAAGCAATTCAACTGGAACAATGGTGCGGCATCCCAAAGTAATTGCATCTGGGTTGAAGATAAATCCACTGGCTACAAAACCAACGTTTTCGCTACCACCTCCAAACTGAGTACTAGAACCCTCATGGTGAAAATACCAGTTGTTGTTCCATGGCGAGAAAGTGAAGCATGCCAAATCGTTGATGCTGTTAGGGAAAGATTTCAACGTGGAAGTGGAAGCATTGGTGATGTCATAACGATCAATGTCGTTACCACCCTGGGCACGGTAAGTAACAAAGTAATCATCACCAATGTACTCAGCAACACCCCAAATGGCCCAGTTCTCAGAAGCATTGGCGCTAAGGCTACCTATACCTAATTCACTTACTGTACCTGACACCAACTCCACTTTGTAGTATTTCAAATCCAAAGCGTTCCAGAAGATCAAGATGCCATATCCTGCAAAAATACCACAGTCAGCACCGTTACCAGCAGAAATTACCTGAGAAAGGTGAATCGCGTTAGCAGTGTCAATGTCCAAATCGGCATTCATTGGAGCAATAGAAGAGAATTCAAAGCTACCAGTGAAAGTTCCTTGTGGGTCGGTAGCACCTGCACTGTCCCAAAGGGTATACAACTGACCAGTTTGCAAGTCAGAAAAGATACCATCACGTTGTGGCAAAGCAACCCAACCAGTAAGGTCAGCAGCATTGGCACGAGCAGTAGTGTTGTCTCCTACGTAGTAAACATGTGTTGGAGTAACAGCAATACCACCACGGTCATCGCCAGAGAAAGCATTGTGATCAGAGATGATAGTAACTGTATCTACAATGGTGTCAATTGAAAATTGCTTCAGCGGTTGTAAGTTTCCGTAGAAGAAATCAGTGTTGGCTGTAATTGGGTCGATGGTAACGGTCATGCCTGTATCCAAAGGAGTGTTGGTTGTTGGAGCATCGAACCAAACTGAATTGGCGTTCAAACCAGTCAATTGGAAAGGAGTACCAGGACAAGTCATAACAGTAGGGTCAGTCACTGGTGCTTCAACAGTCATGGTCAAAGAATCAGAATTAACACAACCGTTAGTATCAGTCACCATGTAGTTAATAAGGTGCATGCCTGCTCCTGCAACAGCAGGGTCAAATTGACCAGCAACAGCACCTGTTCCTGTTAATACGCCACCAGCAGGTTGTGCAATCAAATCAACAGGTGATTCATTGTTACAAAAAGTAGTCAACTCTGAAAACAAGTTAACTGCCGGAGGAGGAACAACTGTACAAACTACTGGAGTGGCAGCACTGTAGCAAGTAGAACCAGCATTGAATGTAGCTGCAAAGTAAGTTGTAGTCGAGTTGATAATTGGCGTTGTGAAGGCAGTTGTCGTAGCCAATGGGATACCCGTGGTGTTGCTTGTAGCAAACCAGTGTATGGTCCCGGAAGAGGTTGGGGTCAGAACAAATGAGCCTGAATCACAAACTGCCGCAACAGCAGGAACAACCGGAGCGGTCACACCTGCACAAGGGTTGCAGTTGGTTGACCAGTAAGCGAGAACCCTTGTTGGGCCACCGCTACAAGAAATAGGGCTACCGATTGCACCACCACAGCAAGTTCCCAGCGAAATGCGCAAGGTTGCTGTTACGGTAGCTGTCCAGGTAACTTGTGAGCCAAGGCTACAGAAGTCATCGTTGGAAGCGTAAAGGGTAGAGGTACCATCGTGAATACGCAAGTACGTATCACCAGTGTAGCTACCGCCCATGCTGCAGTGCGAGAAAACATACGTACAGCCAGATGTTGCTGCGAAATCGTAGTATCCACCTGTACTGTTCACAGTTTGTGCGGTAGTGGTTGGATTCAGGATACCCTGAAAGTCATTGCAATAAGTTTGTGCATTTGCCTGTAGACCCAATAGGGTGCAAGCTACAATTGCAAGAAGGTTAAAGTAAAAGTTCTTTATTCTCATATGTAAGTAGATTTTGGATGCCGCGTATTCAGCGCTAGTTTGGTTAAAATACACGTAGTGATTGGGCAACATGTTGGTTAAATGATTGAAGTTTTTTGAAGATTCTCGGTGAGCTATCAAACTATATTTTTGACCTACTCTTTGTTCGTCAATGAAAATGATTTTTTGGTCTGTTTTAATCTCCTTTTTGTCGTGATTTTGATTTCTTGGTAATTGGTTCCTATCGTTGGAGAAAATGGCAAAAAAATGATCGATTGTTTGATTTTTAAGGTTGAGTATGACAAGAAAGTAAGTGTTGGGCTAAGGTGATTTTTTAGCATAAAGCCTTGACTTTTAGGAGGTAATTCCGCTTATTCAGTTAGTTTTGCAATTAGCTGAAACAAGTAATTATTTTTTAATGCTAAATTTGCCTTCGCTTAGAGTAATGTATCGATTTTTGTAGCCCCTGATACCCCAAATTGATGCCTTACCTCACAAATAGGAACAATACTTAAAAAACACTCAAAAAATGTCTCGAGTTTTCTCCCTCGGCTCCCTCACACGCGCCTTATTGTTTTTAACCTTTTCAATTTCCCTGTCGTTGCTTTCAGATGCCGTTCAGGCACAACGAACGCCAACATTGGGTACCACTCCTCAGGTTTTTAATCCTGGGCAAACCTTTCAGGTGAATGTCACTACCATCGATGAGGAGCACATCTTGGTTGTGTGGAAAGACGGTAACAGCTCCACGGCAAATGATATGATGGCCGTAATTGGTCAGGTCGATACTGCCACTAAAACAGTAACGTACGGCACTCCGTCAACGATAGAGTCCGCCTCCTACCGTTACAATTCTGCAGTGGTGCTATCCTCTACCAAGGCGGTTATAGCCTACGAGGCGGACTTAGCAACAGATCAGGGGTATGCTCGGGTCATTGAGTTTAATTTGAGCACTGATGTCATTACTTCCATTGGAAGCTCATCTACATTCGAAACGGTTGATGTGGATGCTGCTTTTTCGCACATTCCTATTTCCATGGCAAAGCTGACCAGTACCACTTTTGCGTTGCTTTATGCAGATGATGCTGACGATGGTGTGGTCAAGATTGGTACGGTTTCGGGTACATCAGTTTCATTTGGTTCAGCGCAGGAATTCACCACTGGTGACATCCAAAACTTCTGGATTACCGCTTTGTCCTCGAGTAAGATTTTAATTACCTACGAGAATGATGGTGCCAGTGATGTGGGTACGGCTGTTGTGGGAGATATCTCAGGAAATTCCGTTTCCTTTGGGACTCCTGCTGTTTTTGAGTCGAGTGCCGTTGCTTATACCACTTGTGCGGCCATTAGCGGCACTCAGGCAGTTATTACCTATGTTGCTGACGATGCCAACGATTTTGTTTACTCAAAGGTGGCTACAGTTAGTGGAACGAGCCTTACATTCAGTTCTTCTACTTACGCTCTGGAAACAACACAAACAGGTAACCGTGATCTAAGTATTGCTTACTTGCAGGGAGATGAGTTTATTGCTGCCTGGCAGGGTGGATTCGGGAAAGATGGAAAAATAGCCATTGGCGAGATATCTGGAGCTGGTACTAGCGCCAGTATCGCATACAGTACCGCTCAGACTTATTTTACACCCAACCCTAACTGGGACTGGGTCACAGCACTAGGTAACGATGCTTTTGCCATTGGTTTTTCGGATGATGATGATTCAGATACAGGCATGGTGATTATCGGCACGTTGCCTGCAGCTGTTGTTGTTATCCCTCCAAGCGTTTCCATTACCTCCAACACTTCTGTAACATGCAATGGGGCTAACGATGGTGCATTAACTGCCACTGTGGTTCCTGGAACAGCTAATTATACTTATTTATGGTCCAATGGAGCAAACTCAGGAAGTACACCTTCTTTAACGCATTCCATTACTGGTTTGGCTGCAGGTACTTACACTGTAACAATAACGGACGCAAACACCTTGACTGCCACAGCCAGCGCCACAGTTACTCAACCTGGCTCAGCGCTTAATGCTTCCGCAGCAGTCACTTCTGCATTGAATTGTAACGGAGACAACAATGGCCAAGTCACTGCTAGTGCAACTGGGGGCACCACACCCTATACCTTTTCCTGGAACACAGGAGAAACAGCAGCCCTGGAAACAGGCCTTGGTGCAGGTACTTACAGTGTGACCATCACGGACCAAAATGGTTGTACAGACTCCGCCAGTGTTACCTTGACCCAACCCGTGGCATTGAATGCCTCTTCTTCAGTCACTACAATCTTAGATTGTAATGGCGATACCGATGGTCAAGTGACTGCCTCTGCTACAGGTGGCACCACCCCTTACACTTATACCTGGAACACCGGAGGCACAGCTGCCTTGGAGACTGGTCTTGGAGTTGGTACCTACTCAGTCACTGTCACCGACCAAAACGGTTGTACGGATAGTACTTCTGTCACCATGACTCAACCAGCAACACTTGGTTCTTCGGCAGCTGTCAGTCAAATTTTGGATTGCTTTAACGATACGGATGGTCAAGTCACTGCATCTGGTTCAGGTGGTACCACACCTTATACTTTCTCCTGGAACACAGGTGGTACTTTTGCTTTGGAAACAGGCCTTGGAGCAGGTACGTACTCAATAACCATAACCGACCAAAACGGTTGTACTGACAGTACTTCTGTCACCATGACTCAACCAGCAACACTTGGTTCTTCGGCAGCTGTCACTCAAATTTTGGATTGTAATGGAGATAATGATGGTCAAGTCACGGCATCTGGTTCAGGCGGCACGACACCTTATACTTTCTCCTGGAACACAGGTGGTACTTTTGCTTTAGAAACAGGCCTTG
>Ga0316204_10008182_pt1 | contig 14724 bp, 12 predicted proteins | sample 6monrhotite_MG_2_FD_205661 | JGI IMG/M metagenome (GOLD analysis project Ga0316204, IMG submission 205661) | Microbial mat bacterial communities from mineral coupon in-situ incubated in ocean water Damariscotta River, Maine, United States -... | ecosystem: Environmental > Aquatic > Marine >...
CCGCGGCGCGGCATGAAATGCGGACACTTCGTCTGGTTCCGGCGCTTGGCCTGACGCGTCCGCTTGCGCGCTCCGTTCGCGATATTGCCCAACAGATGGGAAAAAAGGTCACGTTCACGACGGTCGGTGAAGATACCGAAATGGACCGCGCCGTAATGGATTTACTAACGGATCCTTTGGTGCACTTGCTGCGCAACGCCATCGACCACGGCATCGAAAGCCCCGGCCAGCGCACTGCTGCGGGAAAACCGGAAGTTGGTACCATAGAAATCTCGTTCCGCCTTGAAAGCGGCATGGTGAAAATCGCACTGGCCGACGACGGGCGGGGAATTGATCCCGAAGAAATACGCGCTGCCGCGGTTGCCAAAAAAGTCATCGGTCCAGATGAATCACGGGGCATGGGTCGTGATGAAATTCTGGATCTTATTTTTCATCCGGGGTTTTCGACCAAGAAAATTATTACCGACGTGTCCGGGCGCGGCGTTGGCATGGATATCGTGCGCGTTAATATTCAGGCCCTGCGCGGTGATATCGCCGTGGATACCTTCAAGGGCAAAGGTTCGACGTTCACCATCAGCGTCCCACTCACTATGGCGACCGAGCGTGGCCTGGTGGTCAGTGCTGCGGACCAGGTGTTCGCTATTTCCATCAATAGCGTCGACCGGGTGATCGACGCGACAAGTGATGAACTGACCGATATAGAAGGTGGGAAGGCCTTGATGATCGATGATCAACCGGTCGCATTACGGTTGCTGTCGAAGGTATTGAATCTGGACGCTGTCAACGAACTGCCGCGGGGCCGTTTTCAGGTAATGGTGATAAAGGTTGGCTGGCATCGTGTTGCCCTTGTTGTCGATGATATTCAGGGACAGCGCGAAATGGTAATCAAGCCTTTATCGGCACCGCTGTTGAGTGTCCAGGGTATTGCCGGCGGGACACTTATCGCGGGTCAGGTTCGTATGGTTCTTGATCCTGAAGGCTTGATCAGCAGCGCGCTTAAGGCGACGGCAGGCTTCGGCCTGGATCAAGCCGGTTCGATCGTCCAGGTTAAAAAGGTGCTGGCGGTCGACGATAGCCTGACAACACGGACCCTGGTCAAGAACGTACTGGAAAGTACAGGTTATGAAGTGACCACGGCGGTCAACGGAGAAGATGCCTGGGATGTGATGCGGGATGCCACCTTTGATCTTGTCGTCACCGATGTGGAAATGCCGATAATGAACGGTTTCGATTTAACCCGGATCATCAAGGAAAGTGATCGTCATGGCGATGTTCCGGTGATCATCGTCACCTCGCTGACCAGCGAAGAAGACAAGGAAAAGGGTATTGAAGTTGGTGCCGATGCATACATTGTAAAAAGTGATTTTGAGACGCGCGTTCTGCTGGATGTCATAGAGCAATTGATCTGAAGAACCAGACAAGGGGATACCAAGTTTAGATGATACGGATACTGATTGCCGAGGATTCACCGGTCGTTGCGGGTATTTTGAAAAGCCTGTTCAATGCAGAAAATGACTTTGAAGTTGTCGGCACGGCCTGTGACGGTGCCGAAGCCGTCCGTATGACAGCCGAGCTCAGGCCTGACTTGATCACCATGGACGTGATGATGCCGATAATGGAAGGCGTTGAGGCGACCGAACGAATCATGGAGCAAACGCCGACGCCCATTGTCATAATATCTTCGCACGTCAATGATGGGGAAATGAGGGTTACATTTCGGTCCCTGGCCGCTGGTGCTCTCAGCGTTCTTGAAAAACCGGAAGACGTGTTCGCTCCGACATTCGAGCCAAAACGAAAGGCGTTCATAAAAACCATTCGGGCCATGGCCGGGGTCAAGGTCGTGCGTCGGCGCAATCGGGATTGGGCGGTTCCAGCCCAGGCAAAACAGCCGTCGACATTGCCGGCAAAGACTGACTTTCGTCTGATCGCGCTCGGGGCTTCGACCGGTGGCCCGCAGGCGCTGCATCTGATCTTGACGGCCTTGCCCGCCAATTACCCACTGCCCATCGTGATCGCGCAGCATATTACACGGGGGTTTACCAAGGGGATGGTGGATTGGATGGATGAAAAATGCGCGCTGACGCTGAAGATCGCTGAAGGCGGTGAACCGACCAGGGCAGGTTATGTCTATTTTGCACCTGATGGGACCGATATTTCCGTGATCCGCGAACGTGATAGTATGTGCCTCGCCGTCAGCAAGGAAAAACCGGAAGGTATTCTGACGCCATCTGTAGACGTTTTGTTTCATTCCGTTATCAGTGCCGTCGCAGATCGCGCTGTTTTTGGCCTGTTAACGGGCATGGGGGATGATGGTGCGAAGGGAATGTTGAAGGCACATAATCAGGGAGGGTGGACCTTCGCCGAGGCCGAGGATAGCTGTGTAGTTTATGGCATGCCCCAGGCCGCCGCCCAGTTGGGTGCAGCGCGCGAAGTGCTGTCTTTGAATGCCATATCGGATCATCTTCTGGCCCTTGCCGGAATGGCACGTACCACGGCCTGAGGTGCATCGGGGACATGACTGAAAGCAAACCGAACATAAATGACGCATTGCTAAAGATGCAGGCGAAATATGTGTCGGAACTGCCCGGCAAGCTCGATGACCTGGAAGACCTTTGTATGGCCTTCACCACAGGGGAATCAAAAGACGTTAAATTATTGGCGCTGTCCCATCTGGTGCACAGCATCAAAGGCAGTGCCGGCACGTTCGGCGTGTCCATTGTCAGCACCATATGCCATCGGTTCGAAGATCGTATTAATGAGATTAAGGAAGATACCCCTGAAGAGGATCGTTCGTTTATCGATGATGCCCTGCGCTATATTGACCTGATACGCGAAGCTGTTGGCTTGGTTCGGGAAAATGAAACCGATTTCACTGCCATCGAAGAAAAACTCGACGGACTGGCCCTGCCGGTGGGTACAGAACCCCGCGAAGCCGTCCGCCCCCTGTCGTTGTTGGTTGCTGACAGCGCACGTACAACCGCAGTCATGTTGCGCGCACACCTGGGTGATGCGGCTATCACAGTGGTTGGCGAAGACACGGATTTAGGGGCGCTGAAACGTCTGATGGACGAACGCTTTGATGTGGTGGTCTGTGGCCTTGGCATTGGATTGATTGGGGGGCTGGGATTAATTTGTGCATTGAAGCTGTCAGATGGCCGAAGCCGGGATGCGATGACCGTTCTGTTAACGTCAGATACGGAAAGTTTTCAAAAAACGGACCCTGCACCGGATTTTGTCCTAAATCGGGGGCCATCGCTTGGGCAGGACCTGATGTCCGTATTAGACACCCATATGCGGCGCGCCTGACGTCAGCGTAGATAAGGCGCGCATATTAATTCCCCTGAACGTCGACGCCCCGACGGAAAAAAAAGAGTTACCGATGATCCGGTGATTTATCTCCCTGTTTTAGGTTTTCAGACATTCCAGATGCAAAATGGTGGGTGATACATCCAGGGGGGTGAAAACCCTTGCATTAATTAAAACAATTTGTTTTAATTAATGCAAGGGACCGTATCAGCCGCCTTTAAAGAGCGGCAATCGGCAGGGTTGGAGCTTCAGGGGCATGCTTTCATCGGGCTTATCCGGTACTAACTTGAAACACGCGAAGGATCACAACCTGCGCGTGACGCTGCAGGCTATTCGTCTTCAGGGGCCCGTTTCCCGTGCCGAACTGGCGACCGTCACCGGCCTCACACCACAGGCAATTGCGTATATTTCTAAAAAACTGGTCGCCCAGGGGCTGGTTATGGAAACGGGGCGCCGCCGCGGCGGCCGTGGTCAGCCCGCGACAGAACTCGCCATTGACCCCGACGGCGGTTTTTCCATCGGTGTCAACATTGACCGTGATCACCTGACAGTCATTTTGATTGACCTGTCGGGTAATGTTCGGGGCAAGCGACACATTGAAAAAAGTTTCATGTTGCCAGACGAAACCTTCGAATGGGTTGAAGCCGCATTTCACGGGTTGTTGAAAGAATGTGACCTGACCAACGCAGACCTGGCCGGAGTTGGTTTGGCCGTACCGTTCAAGCTGGGCTATCGGCGATTGGCGATGACGCCAACGTCATATTCCGCATGGCGGGATTATCCATCGAAACAACGACTGGAAGAAATCGTCGGGTTGCCTGTTTATGAAGAAAATGATGCCACGGCATCGGCAATCGGCGAGTCCCAATATGGCCATGGCATGGGCATCCGCAGTTTCTTCTATCTGTTTTTTGGATACGGTCTGGGCGGTGGCCTGGTTGTTGATGGCAGTTATGTTCATGGCGAAAGTGGTCATGGCGGTGAAATTGGCCACATCCCATTGCCGGGTCCTGCTGTCGAAGGGCAACGACCGACCAACTTGCAAGACAAAGTATCCTTGGCCACCTTGTATGCCAGCCTCGGGGAATCGGGGCTGGAAATTAACAGTCCGGGCGAACTTGCGGCGCAGTTTGATCGCGATCCAAAGTTGATTGGCGAATGGCTGGAAGGCGCCGCGGACAATTTGTTGCCGTTTTTGATTGCCACCATTTGTGTCGTCAACCCGGGAGCCATTCTTATTGGTGGACGACTTCCTGATCGATTGATCGAAACGCTGATCACCGCACTGGAAAAGAGAATCGAACCGTTCCGCGAAACGATGCCCCATACACCTTTGGTCATGAGGGCAAAGTGTTCGACGGACGCTGCCGCACTTGGTGCGGCGATTGTTCCTTTTACACGTATTTTATTTCCCTCGCAGGACGTGCTGCTGAAGAAGGCGAGCTGAAAGCATGTTTTGTGTGGCCGTTACGACAAGCAGGGTGAGGCGGGCCCGTAAAAATCAGAGGAAAAACTTAAGCTATAACCGTTCACATGGGAGAGAATCGCGATGAATATAAAACAAACACTGGTTGCCACTTTGGTCGTCGCCGCTGTGGCGTTGCCGTCGGTGGCAAAAGCCGAACCCAAAGCCGAGGTGCTGCATTGGTGGACATCGGGTGGCGAATCAAAAGCCGTTAAATCCTTGATGGATGAATTCAAGGCCAATGGCGGCACCTGGACAGACATGCCCGTCGCCGGTGGTGGCGGTGATGCTGCGATGACCGCGCTCAAGGCCCGGGTGTTGTCGGGTAATCCGCCTACAGCGGTACAATTAAAGGGCCCCAGCATTCAGGAATGGGCCGAAGAAGGCGCGTTGGGGGATCTCAACGATGTTGGTTCGGCCGAAAAATGGGATGACGTTCTGCCAGCCCAGATCGCTGATGTAATGAAGTACAAAGGTCGCTACGTTGCAACGCCGGTAAATGTTCACCGGGTTGACTGGTTGTGGGCAAACCCCAAGGTGCTGGCAAAAGCCGGTGTATCCATGCCGACCACTTGGGATGAATTCAACGCCGCTGCCGATAAATTGAAAGCCATGGGCATCACGCCTCTCGCTCACGGTGGTCAATCATGGCAGGACGCCACGGTGTTCGAAACGGTTGTACTTGGTCTGGGCGGCAACGACTTTTACAAAAAAGCGTTGATGGACCTGGACATGAGCGCCCTTAACAGCCCGACCATGATTAAGGTATTCGACCAAATGCGCCGCATGCGCGGATACGTTGATGCCAATTTTTCCGGTCGGGACTGGAACCTGGCAACGGCCATGGTCATGAACGATCAAGCGGCGTTTCAGATCATGGGCGACTGGGCAAAGGGCGAATTCCTAGCTGCTGGCAAAGCGCCTGGAACGGACTTCTTGTGTGCCCCGACACCGGGCAGCAAAGGCTATCTGTTTAACATCGACAGCTTTGCGATGTTCAACGTAAAGGGTGCCGACAATCTGGCCGGCCAGAAATTGCTGGCCAAGTTGATCGTCGGGGAGGGTTTCCAAAAGACCTTCAACCTGATCAAAGGTTCGGTTCCCGCCAGACTTGGCGTTCCCATGGGCGAGTTTGAATATTGCGCCCACAAGTCGGCTTACGACATGGAAGCGACCAGCCAGGTCGGGGGTCTGTTGCCAAGTTATGCCCACGGCATGGCCTTGCGTGGTGCCCAGGCCGGTGCGATCACGGACGTCGTGACCAAGCACTTCAACTCTGATATGTCGTCTGCAGACGCGGCGAAGGCCTTGGCCGAAGCCGTCAAGCAATCGATGTAGGTTAAACTTCCGGGTCCGCCTTTTCGTTTGAGTAACGTACCGGAAAGGCGGACCATGGAAATCCCCCGGTCTACCCGTTTCATATAAATCCGGATCTCGAATTCCATGATCAGATGGTTGCAAAATAATCTGCCGCGAATCGTTATGGCGCCGTCACTGGTCGCCGTAGCTGTGTTCGTGTACGGGTTTATCATCTGGACTGCCTACATCTCGATGACTCCATCGAAGCTGCTACCCCGCTATAATTTTGAAGGACTGTTCCAGTACGAAAAATTGTGGAGCATGCCCCGGTGGTATGTTGCGCTGGAAAATCTCTTCGTTTTTTCCAGTCTGTTTATTCTTTTTTGCATGGCGCTGGGGTTGTTGCTGGCGATTATGCTGGACCAACGCATTCGCGCCGAAGGGGCATTGCGAACGATCTATCTGTATCCCATGGCGCTTTCGTTCGTTGTTACGGGAACGGCCTGGAAGTGGATCCTCAATCCGGGATTGGGTGTGCAAAAGGTCGTGCGGGACCTGGGATTCGAAAATTTTGAATTCGGCTGGCTCGTCGATCCTGATATGGCGATTTATACCGTTGTCATTGCCGGTGTCTGGCAATCGTCCGGGTTTGTCATGGCGATGTTTCTCGCGGGTTTGCGATCGATCGACCAAGAAATCATCAAGGCGGCTTACATGGATGGCGTCAGCTTGCCGCGGATCTACCTGGGCATCATCATCCCTTCAATGCGCCCGGTCTTTTTCAGCACATTTGTGGTTCTGGGCCATTTGGCGATTAAAAGCTTTGATCTGATTATCGTTTTGACGGGCGGGGGGCCTGGCTACGCCACTGATATGCCCGCGACGTTTATGTATGCGATGGCTTTCCAACGCGGTCGTATCGGAATATCGGCGGCGAGCGCAACAATCATGTTAATGACCGTAATGGCGATTATTGTGCCTTACCTTTATTCGGAACTGAGAAAAAAAACCAATGAGTGAAAACAGATTTGCCATTGGTGGAGCACACGCAAACCGCATGACCATCGGGCGTTGGTTGTTGTTCGCTGTGCTTGGGGTTTTTGTAATTTATTTTCTGACACCGCTTTATGTCATGGTCATAACGTCGCTTAAGACCCTGGATGACATTCGGGTTGGCGGTATGATGAACTTGCCCGCAGAAATCACTTTTGATTCCTGGGTCAAGGCGTGGAATTCGGCTTGCGTGGGAGTTCAATGCGAAGGCCTGAATGGATATTTCTGGAATTCCGTCAAAATCGCCGTCCCGGCCGTCCTCATTTCCACCGCCATTGGTGCCGTTAACGGTTATGTGCTGACCAAATGGCGTTTTCGGGGTGCCGACCTGATTTTTGCCCTGATGTTGTTTGGCTGTTTCATTCCGTTTCAAGTGGTGCTGATGCCTATGGCACGGATGTTGGGGGTGCTGGGACTGGCGGGGACGATCCCCGGCCTTGTTTTGGTTCATGTCGTTTACGGAATTGGTTTCACGACCCTGTTTTTCAGGAACTATTACGTCACCATCCCCGATGAACTGGTAAAGGCCGCGACCATCGACGGGGCCGGATTTTTCAGAATTTTCTGGAGCATCATGGTGCCGTTGTCGATCCCCATCATCGTTGTTTCGATTATCTGGCAATTTACCCAAATCTGGAACGACTTCCTGTTCGGCGTTTCGTTTTCTGCCGGTGGCGGACAACCGATCACCGTTGCGCTGAACAATATTGTCAAATCATCGACCGGTGTTAAGGAATATAACCTGGATATGGCCGCGGCGATCATCGCCGGGTTGCCAACACTGTTGGTTTACGTCTTCGCCGGGCGCTACTTCATTCGCGGCCTGACCGCTGGATCGGTGAAAGGTTAAGAATATGGCTTCTTTGGAAATCCGCAATCTCGTCAAACGGTTCGGCGATGTCGAAGTGATCAAGAAAATTAATATCGATATCGAAGACGGTGAATTTCTGGTTCTTGTCGGGCCATCGGGGTGTGGGAAATCGACCTTGCTTAACATCATTGCCGGTTTGGAAACATCGACAGATGGTGAAATTATTATTGGTGACAAGGATGTTAGCGATATCCATCCCAAGGACCGGGACATCGCCATGGTGTTCCAGTCGTATGCCTTGTACCCCAATATGACGGTGCGAAAAAATATCACTTTTGGCATGAAAGTTCGCAAAACCCCGGCCGATCAAATTGAAAAATCCTTGTCGCGGGTCGCCGAACTTTTGCAAATTACACCGCTGCTGGACCGTAAACCCGGCCAACTTTCGGGGGGGCAACGCCAAAGGGTTGCCATGGGAAGGGCCATCGTGCGCGACCCTAAAATATTCTTGTTTGACGAACCGCTGTCCAACCTCGATGCCAAACTTCGCGTTGAAATGCGGACCGAAATCAAAAAGCTACATCAACGGCTTGGCACGACGATTGTTTATGTGACTCACGACCAGATCGAAGCCATTACCCTGGCGACCCGTATCGCCGTCATGAAGGATGGCGTGGTGCAGCAGTTTGATACCCCGCAGGTCATTTATGACCAGCCGGCCAATACGTTTGTCGCAAGTTTTATGGGGTCCCCGGCGATGAACCTGATCCCCGCCGTGCTGACCGACAATGGCGGTAAATTGCATGCGGATGTAATCCAGGAAGACGGCGAGAATATCAGCCTGGAATTATATCAACCCGAAGATCATCTGCGACTTCGTGTCGGGAAGCCCTTGGTGTTGGGGCTTCGGCCCGAAGCTTTTGGTGACCAGGTCCATTCAGTTGGTGACAGCCAGGCGATCCGAAAATTTTCGGGCTTGGTGGAAATGACAGAACCGACAGGTCCTGATCTATTGGCTATGATTACGCTTGGCGGCGTTGAGGTGACGACACGGTTGCATGCCGCCGCCGATGTTCGGATCGGTTCGTCTGGACTCTTTACCGTCGATATGTCAAAGGCTGTGTTCTTTGATCCCGACACCGGCGACAGGGCATAGGTCCGCTGGACAAGAAAGAGCTAACATTGTGACAAAAATGGCACCTGTTCGTAAACACGACGGACAACCTGGTTCCAGGGAAACGGTACTCGTTGCTGATATTGGCGGCACGAATGCCCGCTTTGCCCTTGCGGGGTCAGGAGGGCATGTGCTGTCCCAGTCAATGAGCCTTCCCGCCGCTGAATATCCTGGGATCATTCAGGCGGTAAGTGCATACCTGGATCAAATCGTCGGTGACCGACCAACCCGTGCCTGCATCGCCGTAGCTTGCCCGGTATGGGGGGATGCCGTTTGCCTGACTAATAATCACTGGTCTTTTTCCGTAGAAGACGTCCGCCAGACTTTGGCGCTGGAGCACCTTTTGGTGGTTAATGATTTCAGGGTTCTGGCCGCCGGGGTTCCCTTGCTTGCCGAGGGTGAACGGATTCAGATTGGCCACGGGCATCCCGTTTCGAACCGCCCGATCAGCGTCATCGGCCCCGGCACGGGGCTCGGGGTTGCCACGATCATTTTGCACGATGGCGCTAACGTGGTGATTGACGGGGAAGGCGGGCATGTTGGTTTTGCGCCAGGAAATGAACGGGAAATTGAAATATTGAGGGTTCTTTCGCGCCAATACGGCCGGGTCTCGACGGAACGTATCCTGTCCGGTGACGGACTGATGGCCTTGCATAAGGCTCTTGGCGAAATTGATGGTGCAGACACAAACCCGGATTTGCTGGCCGCTGATATTGTCGAGCGGGCAAAATCCGGATCGTGCGCCCAAAGCCTGGAAAGCATAAACATATTTTGCGGCATACTTGGCAGCTTCGCCGGGGATACCGCGCTGACCATGAGCAGTCAGGGTGGTGTTTATATCGGCGGCGGTATTGTGCCGCGCATGTGCGACCTGCTGGAACGTAGCCCGTTTCGAGAACGTTTTGAGGCGAAGGGACGGATATCGTCTTTCATCAAGAACGTGCCGACGTATCTGATTACTGCCGACCATGTGGCCCTTGCTGGTGCAGCTTCATTAATGCAAGACGATAGCTAGGCCTTCTGTGCCTGAATATCATGTATCTAAAGACGGGGCCGTCACGATCAGCCGGGTTTGCCGCGTTCTGACAGCCAGATCCCGCCAAGCACCAGGGTCAGGGCGATTCCATGGAAGGCCTTGAACTGTTCGTTTAAGAAAATCACCGCAAAAATGGATGCGAATACCGGCACAAGGTTGATAAAGACACCTGCCCGACCAGGCCCCAGTAATTCGACGCCGCGAATAAAGCAGATTTGTGCCAGGAAAGATGGGAACAGTGTAATCAGCCCGATGATCAGCCAACCTGATGGGGTTGGCCATTGTAGGTAACCCAGCGTTGCTTCGGTTGCGGTGAACAGTATTGATGCCGCCAATGCGGCCCCGGCCATGACGGTTAGCAAGCTAAGAGATGAAACCTGGGGGCGCTGGCGCAAGGCGACGGTATATCCGGCGTACAACAGGCAGGCACCGATCATTATGATATCGCCAAAATTAAAAACCAATGCGGCGAGACGCGCCATGTCCCCTTCGGAGCCAACGATGACGACCCCGATCATGGTGATCGAAACGCCACCAATTTGAAGAGGTGTGACCGGGGAGCGATAGGCGACAAGCGCGCCAAGCAGAACGAAGACTGGTATTGCGCCCTGGATAATGCCCAGATTGATTGCCGTCGTGGAATGTGCGGCGAGATAAAACAGGGCGTTGAAACCGGCAAACCCGAGCGCTCCCATAACGGCCAGAAAAGGCAGTTTCTTGCGTAGCGCCGGCCAATCGCGCGCAATGTGCTTCCGCGCAATCAGCAAGAGCAACACCAGGGTTCCAATCCAGCGCAACGATACCACCATCATTGGCGAGACTTCCCCGACAGCCAGCCGTCCCAGCACGGCGTTACCGCCCCAGCACAAGGTGGTGAACGTTAGCAACAGATATGCGACCAGGTGCGGGTGTTTGAGGTGTGTCACGGCAATCATCTGAAGTTATAGAGCTTGCGAAAACGGAAGAAAATCTAATCGCTTTGTCTTGTTTCACCTAAGACTCATTTGTAACCAGATCATTTCAGTCAGCGTTTGAAATAGGCCTGTATTTTGAAAATTGCAGGATGACTGTCGTTCTCCGGTCAAGATCGTTTTCGACATCAAGTATATCGCCGAACGCGCATACAGTTGAGATGTTCGTATGGTTTTGCCGTTCATGGCGATGAATGATAGAGTGCGCTGATGAATATGAAATTTGCTGTTTTGGGTGTTTCTTTCGCCACCGTGCTGGTCCTGGCGAATCTGGCCCTGCCTGACCCGGTGATGGCGGCGAAGTACCACAAAACGCAACATCCGATTGCAAATGTGGGGACCCTTAATCCAGAGCTGTCGGTCGCCTGCCAGCATCACACTTTCAACCAGTTGAATGTTCAGAATTTGCTTATTGGCTATGCTGGCAAAAAAGGGCGCGGGATAACCGGTATTGCCACCAAAACTTATAATCTGCGCGATCCCATGGGGTTGGCGCGCGATGACACGACATATCATTTCTTTAATGACGGGTATTCAGATTGTCAGGTGTATTCGGCCCGTAGTCCGCAGACGCCCAGACAATAGTATAGGCACACCAGCCTTTCAGGACTTATTCGTCGCCGGATTTTTCCCAGTGCAAGGCCGGAATTTCATTGCGTCTTCTTGGTTGCCGGTCTTCTTGTTGCTCCAGTAAATCTTTGGCACGAGAAAGGTTTTTATCGGCAACAGAAGCCAGTCGATTGGCCCCGTGGGCGCGGTAAACCTTGCCGGCCTCTTTAAAGGCGGCAACCGCACTGCGCAAATTTTCATCGTCTTCGGTCAATCGTCCCAGCAAGAAAAGTGCGGACCCAAGATTGTTTTGGGTCGCCGCCCACAGCATCGGCCCGGTTTCCTTACGTCGCACTTCAAGCGCGCCCCGGCACGCATCAACTGCTTTTTGCAAAACTTCTTCATTGCGCAACTGGTCCCCTAGAACTTGTGCGGCTTGCGCGAAATTGTTCATGACTTCAGCCCAGCGCAACGGGTAATCGTACCGGTTGAAAATTTGCAGGGAAGCTTGAAAAGCGCTTACCGCGTGTTTCAGCATTTCAGGATCGCCGGTGTGCAGGTCAAGTTTATAAAGCACCAACCCCAGGCGATTTTGCATGGAGGCCCACTGAACCGGATGGGTTGCTTTGGAAAAAACCGTCAAGGCATTGTTGAAGCCTTCGACGGCACCGCTCAAGATTTCGATTTCTCCCGTGCGTTCGCCAATGGCTTGCAGAACTGATCCCAGATGCATATGGGCCAGCGCCCAGTCCCCTTTTGAATCTTCAACCGATAACTGCACCAGGGCACCACGAAAAGTTTGGGCGGCGACCTGGTAAAGCTCGCTGGTGCCCCGTTGCAGGCACATGGAGGCAACGGCATTGCCATAGCACAACTGGATGGCCGCCCGCTCGCGGGAAGTCAGGTCCTGGGGCAAATTCTGCACAGCTGGCATGGCGGCATACAGGGCTTCGGACAGGGCCTGGGCAAGGTGGATTCGTTTGCTTTCATTGGCCGAAGCGGTTGCCGCCAGGGTGACAGCTAACAGGAGTTCGGAAAACTCGGTGCCAAAATCGACCGGTAAAGTGAGCGTCGTTGATGGCAGGAAACAGCCAGGGCGATCTTCTTCGTCGGGGACTGCGGAAACAAAATGCAGGTAGAGTGTCGTTCCGGGCGACGGAATATCGCCCCATATCATTACATCATCACCGCTTGCGATCAGGCTTTTGCGGGCGTTTTCAGCGTACGTTCTGGCCCGGTCGTCGGGATGCAGGTCGAGGTCAACTTCGGGCATCTTGCTTTGCGGGCGAACCCGAATGCCCTTGCGTTTGCTTAATGATGCGATGATGTGGCGGGTTTGTTCATCAGAGGATTCTTTTAATTCGCTGCCGATGGTGGCGACGCGGATTTCCATGCGGTCGCTGCCGGGTTTGCTCGAAGACGATAGAATGGTTTTAAGCATGCCGAACATGGAAACACCGGAAGATGATTTTCCAGGTTTTTCAACGGTTGTTGGATGCGCCAGCATGTCGTTTGCACGGCGCAATCTCTCGACGAGTTTGCCCATAATGGTCACGGCTATTTCAGGGTCGTTTTTGATGGCGTCGAGGAAATCTGCGCGTGACGTTTCTTCCAGCACCGTGTCGCCAACGGCAAAGGCCGATGCGCTGCGCGGGCCGTGATCCAGGATGCCCATTTCGCCAAAGACTTCCCCGGCACCCAGCATGGCCAGCATGACGGGGCCTTTCTCGCCTGATTTGGTCAGTTCCACATTGCCTTGAACGATGACAAACACCGATTCACTGGCTTCGCTTTCACGAAATATTGTGTCACCGCCGCGATACTTGCGTTCAGACTTCTTCAACTGCGTTCCTAAGTCAAATTGTCGGCCCCTGTGGCGCTGACAAGCTGCTTTTGGGCGCACGGAAGCGCCGTTATGCAGAATTGTTCGAATGATAACTTAATATCATAGGGTAAACAAAATGTTGACCGCCAGGCTTGTGGGCCGTAATTCGTGGGGGTATGACCGTGCCCGTTTACGATATGCCGTTGTATCGGCCGCCTTCGGAAGGCCCTAACCTGATCGTCCAGGCGACGTACGGGTGTTCGTTCAATGAATGTTCGTTTTGTTCCATGTACAAGACGAAAAGCTTTGTGGCGCGCCCTTTGGAAGACGTGTTTGCCGATATTGACGCCTTCGCCGCCGATTGGCCGGATGCCCGCCGGGTGTTTATTGCCGATGGTGATGCCCTTGTCCTGCCGACGGATGACCTAAAGCGTATCCTTGACAAACTGTCGGCCTCGTTCCCTGCCTTGCAACGTGTTTCGTGCTACGGCACGCCCTATAATTTTATCAAGAAAAGCCCAAGGGAACTGATTGACCTGAAAGACCGCAAACTAACCTTGGTTTATGTGGGGATTGAATCCGGCGCACCGGAAATTCTCAAACGAATCACCAAAGGGGCGGCACCACGGACGATCTTGGCAGCACTGGAGAAGGCCGCCGGTGTCGGTATCAAGGTTTCGGCGACGGTGATTTTGGGGCTGGGTGGGCGTGGGCTGTGGCGTGAACATATTGACGGTACCGCCGACTTGATTAACAAAACGCCGCCAACATACCTGTCGACCCTGCAACTGGGCCTGGAAGAAGGTGTTTCTGAACGCTTCATGCAGCGTTTTGAACGTTTCGGCGATACGTTTGATTGGCAAACAGACACCGGGATCCTTGACGAGCTCGAACGCCTGGTCGAGCGTCTTGATCCTCCTAAGCCCGTCATTTTCAGATCTAATCATGCTTCAAATGCCCTTGCGCTGGCCGGGAATTTTCCCAAGGACAAGGACCGGCTGTTGGCCCAAATTGCCGCGGCCAAAAGCGACGAAGGCAGCCTGCGTCCGGCCTGGGTCCGGGGCTTCTGATCGCCTGAAGAAATTATCGGAATATTTCTTTAAACGAGTGATATGCATCACATGCGAACCTATATAGTTAAAGAGTATGTTGCGCTACCGGTTCGGAGCGTTTTGAGCGAAGTATTCCGAACGGTTTGGAAGCGGGTGTTGTTTGACCAAAATCAAGGCCCAAAA